>Ga0308160_10007281_pt1 | contig 11033 bp, 7 predicted proteins | sample PhyFR1_FD_201036 | JGI IMG/M metagenome (GOLD analysis project Ga0308160, IMG submission 201036) | Phyllosphere microbial communities from UC Gill Tract Community Farm, Albany, California, United States - DLSLF.R1 | ecosystem: Host-associated > Plants > Phyllosphere > Unclassified | place: USA... | reverse complement strand
TAGTCTCGTAAGCTCCCTTCCCCGCAAGATCCCATCCAGCCTGAGTGATAGTACTAGCCGTACTTTCCGCTCTCTTCATCTTATTCCCCTTCTTGGGTACAATCACATCATCGCCGTACCTCGTACTCAATCCCCTGGAGGCGGTAGAGGAAGTAAGGGTTCGGATCATGGGTTCGTACGTTGGTCCTGGCATTTCCGAGTACGTATCGTGTCGGTGCGAATGCCGGGATAGTTGTGCGGGGGGCCTGTGACAATCGTGACATTCGCTCGAACGTGATCGAGAGCTGTGGGCTGATAGGAGATGAGAGTGGAGGCGAGGTGGGCAATCACATCGTTCTCGATCATCGATGATACCGCCTAGACCTGACCTTGATCGACGTGAGGTAGAATAGTAGTCGTCCTTGCTGCTATGCCGATCATCGTATTCGTCCCAGTGCTTTGAACCATATCGTGATCGACTGGACTTGTAATCGTCGCACCTCCTCCTTGACCTCGAGGCGTCAATCATGGGAGCTGCGGTATACCTGTCGTTGTACGAGTGTTCTCTCTCCCTCATCGGCAGAGGGGTGATGCACCGAGTCGCACTCCTCGAAGAGATGGAAGAACGACTCCGAGCATCATCATCCCTCATATCCCTCTCTCGCATTCTCCTATCCCCGAAAGATCCTTCCCTGGAATATCGATCCCCACGAGCATATCGAGGTGGGTCATCATATCGCATATCCCTCGATGGTTGTCGAGATCGCTCAATACCCCTCGAGTGCCCAAGAGAAGGTAAAATAGCATCATCCCTTCTTTCCGTCACAGTAACTCCCTCCGATGGTTTCTCTACACCCGCATCCATAGCTTTCCTCTTAACAATAGCTTGCCAATCGGTAGGAGGCCCAGATTGTGTAGCTTTCTCAAGATCGGCTTTAGCTTTCTTTGTATATCGTGATCTAGCGAAAAAGAATAGAGCAGCGAGTAAGATCGCACCGCAGATTGATAGTGGGGCAGCAATGACTGCGGCACTGGGGCGATTACTGGTCTGTTTCACCTCGTCCGCTTGGGATGTAACGAGAGGGGTGGAGGTCATGTTCATGACAGCGTAAGGGTTGGCGAAAGGTTGTTGACCTGGATAAGGGGAGGGGTAGGGTGACATCGACATAGCGGGGTTGGTCGGATAAGTTCCTACTTGTCAGCTACACCATCGCAATGCATGAAAGACATACCATCGGTTGGGGTAGGGATGGAATCCGGATACTCTGCCGAGACGGCGGTAGTAGGCTCATCACTCCATTGATATGGATTTGACCCAGCAGCTGCTGCTGTTTGACCCACGTTCTGTTCCGCCACAGGTCTTGCCAAAGCGGGATCCACAGCAGCAAAAGTAAAAGAAGGTGATTGATGAATCCCACCACCGTCTTTATCGCTCATTTGCAGAAACATCCCTTTCGACCCCGAGTTTCCTTCTGATTTCGGGGGCATCCTGCTCATTAGCCCCGATATGTTCAAGGGGTAGGGGGGGACTTACAATTGAGCCGAAGTAGTTCCGTCGTCATTATCGATCAATTGAGGTTGGGTGGGTGGACCACATTGTCCATCTGAGGTACACCAGCTGAAACTTGGATTTTGGATAGGTCGGTCTGATGTCCTACTCATCAGCGTCATCTCATTTCTGGATATGAGAGTACTTACCAAGTAGCTTCAACAGCTTGTCCAGGATTGAACGATGCCCCCGCAGATGGGTTAATCCATTGGATCGAATTGGCGGCCTGCGCCATGATCGATCCAAGTGGTAAGAATAAGAAGATGTAGAGCATATTTGTAAACGTTGGTAGTTGACGCTTTGTGATGTGTATAGTATAGTATAGCCCGAGGGCGAGGATCCAGTCCTCTGTATAATGAGAGTATACGGCCAGCCGTTCGGAGAGGATTAGTTGACGATCAACGCCTGTGTCGAATGATGAGTAGGTAAGTTAGATGGACAATGTCAATCCACTGCACTACCCATATTCCCACTCATGTCAAATGAGCCGCGTGAGAAGTGAGACATCAGCCGATTCCCGTACTCTCCAACCGGAAATGACTTTGTTCAATGTCTCACCTGGTATCATAATACCGGAAATCGCATCTTACAAGTCTACCGCTCTATCTGCATTCCCCGTCCCTATGCCCTGACACTCTCCTCAACCCGGTCGGATTTGGGAGTCTCAAGACTTTCCTTATCTTCGAAACTCCTCAAACCCCTCAGTCCCCATCGTGAGAGCATAGCTTTATCTTCGTCCCATCCTGAACAAGGAGTCGTCAACATCTTTTCACCAGTGAAAATAGCGTTTGCTCCAGCCATGAATGCCTACACTGTCAGCTACGCCGGTCATTAGATACAAATGACTCACCATTGCTTGTTCTGTTTCATTGAACGTATGTCTTCCGGCGGCTAGTCGGATGATTGATTTAGGCAAGACGATTCGGGCAGTAGCGATGGTTCGGAGAACGGTTTGGACCGAAACGGGCTAAGACATTAGTACTATTCTGGTAATTTATTGCAGAAGCTACTCACGTCGTTGTTCTCTAGTGGTGTACCTTCAATGGGTACAAGGGTGTTGACAGGGAACGATTCAGGGTGGCTGGACATGCTAATCATCAGCTTAAATACCCTCATCCTCAATTATCGACTCACTTAGAGACTTCGTGAATCAATCCGACCCTATCCTCATCCTTCTCACCGAGACCGAGGATACCACCGGAACAAACCGAGATACCAGCATCCCGGACCGCATCAATTGTGGCCAATCGCTCATCGTAAGTTCGGGAAGTAATGACGGATGGGTAGAACTCCCGAGAAGTATCGAGATTATGGTTGTACGCGCTCAAACCAGCATTCTTCAGTCGGACCGCCTGCTCAGGCGAAAGCATCCCCAAGGTAGTACAAACTATCATCAGTACCATCTCCCCAGTTCGAAATAGTGACTTACCTTCCATCCCCATGCCCCTGACTTCAGTGACCATCTTCAAGATCTTTTCGAAACCCGACTTTCTTCCTGCCAAATCCCTCCATGCTGCTCCCATACAGAACCGCGTTGATCCGTTCGCCTTGGCCTCTCGAGCAGCTTCCAATACCGGCTCAATATCGACTAACCTCGAAGCCTTTGTTGGGGTCTTGTAAGACGAAGATTGGGAACAGTACTTGCAGTCCTCTGAACATCCTCCAGCTGACTGTCAGCTATTATTGCTACTGGCTCACTCACTCTTGATGTTCATGAGGGTACAAAGCTGAATACGGGATGGGTCATGGTGCATACGGTGTACATTTGCCTACATGTCAGCTACGCTCCCATCATTCGGGGTCGAGAATAGCCTACAGCTCGGAAGATAGTCTCCATAAGAGCACCATCGTATATCTTTTGAATCTCGGGTCGAGACCAATCATGCCTAACAGCTCCTTCGCTATGACTAGCTCGAGGAAAGGTAGGCGGGTCGACAGCTGCTGCATGGCCTCGAACAGCTCTTAGTCGGGGTGCGATAACGCTTGGACGAAGTGCGCGTGGGGCGAATGACATCTTGGCTGTTGGTGAGCTTTCCGGAGTATGACACAGGGGCTAGGAGTGACTGACTGTGATATAGAGATGTAGTCGAGGTGTATGGCAGAAAGGAGTCGCGGTGGTGGGGAAGCTAAGTTAGCCGGTGAGCGGAATCAAATTGTTGCTAAGCCGGAAGTGCACTCCGGACCAATGGTAAGCCGTCCATAGATAGCGATGGGAAAGGTGTTGTAAGTGTCAAGCATTGGTTGAGGGTGTCGAGACAAAGTAAGGGGGAAATGTTCTAGCATAGGGCTCTACAAACAACAGATAACAAACACTACTGGAAACAAGTGTACTAATAACAACAAGTGTATCGACAACAACGAAGATAAAACTAGGAAAATAAACTACGAGCGATACCTTCTACATCTTCGAATAAGACAACTGATGACCCTCCATGAGATGCAGTGTTTGTTCCGGTGTCTTGCGCCTAGGCGTCGACGCCGATCTGGCTGAGTCGACACTGTCGTACCCTTGCTCCGTCGTGGTAGTAACCCATGCCCGCCCACATAGGAGGGAGATCACCGGGACCATGGGGTTCGGTAGTCTTATCCACCATCCATCCCGCATAAGGTCCCGACTCGATGACGAATCTCTTCTTCTTCTCCAATGCCTTCCTCTTCTTAGCCTCCTTCTTGATAGCATCCACCTGCTTCTGCCTCTCTTCTGCCAATGCCTTCCACCTTCTCTCCTCCTTGGCTTCGGCGATAGGGCATGGCGCTTCATACCTGATCAGCCTCTGGAGCTTCTTGTCTTCCTTCATAGCTGAGTAACCGGTGGTAGGTTTGAAGAATCGACAAGCATTGGCGACCTTGGCTTTGAAGCCCTTGGTTGGAGATCGGGTGGATGGGGATGGAGTCAAAGGACTAGTGTTGGCCGAAGTGGCTTGAGAGGAGAGTGGTGATTTGGATCGACGCGATGAGGGGGTGAATAACGCCTTGACTCGAGCAGTAGCGGATGAGGAAAAGATACCGATAGGGAACGAGTATCCTTCATCATCGTCGTCCATGATGATGAAGGACGCGTCGAGGGGGTAGTTTGACGCGACATCTCGCTTTCGTCGAGAACCGAAGGATCGCCAGGATCCAGTGTTGGACGCGTTATGAGCGTAGTTGGGCATGTTGAGTTGAGTGTATGGGTTATTTGAATGGTTTGAATGGTTTGGACGTGTTTAAACGTGTTGGAAGGTAGATGGTGTGGTTTGGTGAATTGAGGAAGAAGAGGTAGAGTCCACGTATATATACGATCGAATGAAGAGTCAGTGGCTCACATATCACAAACATCGCCCTCTCGCATAACCAAACATCAATACCCATGGTGTAGACTGAATCCAAATACACCCGACCTAAACGTTGTTAGACGTTGTTAGACGTGATGACGAGGGGGAATAGCAGAGGCCCGCGTGAGAAAGTAAACATCCAAAGATGTGATGAATTGGAAGTAAGGCTGGAACTGATTCCCGTCCACGTCATGGTTAGTATTGAATGGATGGTCATATCAAGGGTTAAAGGTGGAACAAGTGGAGTATACCATAACACGGGATGGGATTCTGGGTACAAGAATCGACGGAAATGGAATAAAATACCGTGGGAAAGAAGAATCGCGTCAGGTACAAGAGGTTTAGAGTTGGGAGTCGTCCCGTATCAGATCTCGTTCACATCACTCAGCCTATCACCTGACGAATGGCGAGAGTAGAGTCGGGCGAGTCTTAGCTAGTGAGTCTTGGGCATGGATGCACGATTTCAGGTCACAGTCCAGTGTATTACATGACGAACACGTGCAACGGAGAGAAGTTACGCTCAGACGTCGTTTGACGGTTTACCGAAACACAGTTCATAAATCCCGGGCATAGCTCAATCCCGGAAACGACTATCCTTTGTCCTTGTGTTAAACACGCCCCGCCCACCCCAATATGGGGCTGACCGGCTTTACCTTCGCCCGGAACCAGCCTTAGTTATTCGCTTCAGCGAAAATCAGTTACAGAAGAACCATAAATGATGCCCGGTCCGAGCTTCCAGAGGAAGTCAATTGTTCAATCTCAGCATCCCGCATTGACTTCTCAACACCAAGGACTATCTCGTTCATATGTGGACCCTTCGGCACCCATCCTTCGGGGATGTCTTGGACGCCGCGCCCCCAGCACGTTCATCAATCAATCTAATTTCAATCCGCGTATCGGTTCCCGGATTCCACACGCCCTCTTCATGTCTTCGGCACACACCTACTGGATCTCTAACCCTGATATTCCAAGATGGTGGCTGAAAAATAGGTCAGGTCGAGCAACAAAAGGCAGCACAGCTTCAGTAGGAAGGGCGAAAGAAGGAGGAGGGCGTTGCGTCTTTCCTTCTAGTTCATCTATTCAAACGAGCTTTGACTCCGGATTGTCTGTCTGTCGTCGGCGACTGGACCGGATTGCTCGCCCTATACTTGCAAGTAGAGCTGCGGATGATGTGGTTGCCAAGGTATAAGTATGCACGGTTGACGAGACTGATATTCCCCAGCTCAATCTCTTCACTCAACCAACACTACCACTACTACTACAATCAACTACGAAATAACGGACACTTTAACAACAACAAACAACAAAAACAAAACCTCCTTTCATATACCAATCATGCCTGGAGCCATCGCATCGGTGGCTTGCGCCAACGGCAAGATCCATCATCTCGTATGTATCAAGAAGGACGGTAATCTCGGTCACATCATTGCTCAACTCGATACCAACAACAATGTCACTTGGTTCAAGGGTGATCTTACTGGTGTCGCTCACAAACTCTCTCAAATCGCTATCGGATGTTCCAACCCGACTGACGAGTCCCCTTCACTCGATGTCTGCTACCAAGCCCCGTCTCTTGCCATTGTCACCAAGGCGAAGCCTGCCGGATCTAGTGCATGGACTGGCCGAGGTGAGTTCTTCTCTTTCTATCGTCTTGAATATAGCTGACGTCTTAGGCAACTATGAGTCTGGCAGTGGTAACGACGAGATCCTCGTAGGAACCAGTCTTTCCATCAACTACACCGGTGGATTCATTTACTGCTGGTAAGTCGGATCCACCCTGTCAGTCCATATTGCTAACAATCCAGGCAAAAGAAAGACAATACTATCGGAGTCCACCCTAGGGGCGAAGGTGATCTCAAACTGCCCGGTCTAGTCAGATACCATTTCACCAAATCCAAAAACGTCGATCACTTTTACTATCTCCACAAAGATAACGGCTTGTTTATCAAACACTACACCAAAGCCAACGATAATCAATGGGATATCCACCCCCGTCTCCAAGTACCTCTCGATACTTCCGATTTCCAAATCGTCGACGACATGATAGTCTTGCTCGATGTCAATCAGTCCCAGGGCGGATCTACCGTCAAGATCCACAACAATTGGCAGGGTGACCGAGGCTTCGACAATCTATCTGGAGTTGATACCTCCGTCGCCCCCGACCACGGTCTGACTCTCTTTGCTCGAAGGGAGTATGAACGATCAGGTTTTGTCACCTTTGTCGATCGAAAGACTGGGAACTGGATCTACCTTGCTCTCGAGCATGGCAGAGCTGCTGGTTACGAGATGCCTATCGAAATCGCTAAAGGATGGTTCGATGCTACCGGTGGTCAAGCCGCTGTACCCGAGGTCCAACCTACCAAACCCGTCGTTGTCGATACTCCCAAAGTCGAACAACCTGCCGCTGCACCTTCAGCTCCTGTCGTTACCGAACCGGAACCTGCTCCCGCACCTGTTCCAGCTCCTACCCCAGCACCCGTCGAGACCAAACCGGCACCAGCTCCCGAAACGAAAAAGGATGAGGACACTATCCCCGAATGGATTCGAAAGTTCTGTAAGGATGCTCTTGTTCCCCGATCTTCCGAGACTCTCGTCAAAGCCATCGGATCCAAAAGTGGTCACTACAAGGCTGTCCTTGCTCCAACCAGCCAGCTCTGGGATCTCGGTTCCGAACCACTCAAGTACACATTCATCGGTGGTAAATATGGCGGTAATGCGATCCAAAAACAAAAAGTCCGAGACTCTATCGCCGAGTGGACTTGGTACGCAAATATCAAATTCCAAGAAGCCAGATTAGGGGATATCAAGATTTACTTTGATCCAAATGATGGAAGTTGGAGTGTTGTTGGAAATGATGCCTGGAAGGAGGATTCGAGCAGTGCTACCATGAATCTCGGTTGGGTCGATGGTCATTCTGCCCGACTTACTCGAGAGGAACGAGCTGTTATTCTCCACGAGTTTGGTCACGCTCTCGGTCTCCTTCACGAACATCAATCTCCTGCCCATGGTGGTCAGACTGTCAAGGATCCCGAAGCTGCTATCGAATTCTACATGAAAGATCAAGGTTGGACCAGGGAAATGGTCATTGACCAAGTCATTCGACCTTACAATCTCAACGACGTCTCGAACTTTTCAAAAGTCGATCCAACTTCAATCATGCACTACTATCAACCTGCCGTAGTCACTGGCGGTGCTCCTATCGAGTATAATTACGTTCTATCCGATCTCGATAAAGCCTACATGACGATCAATTACCCCCGATCAGTTGCCGAGGAAAAAGCCAACACCCGAAATTCAAGCGTTACTCTCGAATCGGCTCTCAAGAGCGTCGGTCTTACCGATGATGATCCTACTACCGCCAACAAGATTCTTGCCTTGCGAAACGATGCGGATAAAGATGGTATCGATGTTGGGCAGATAAGGAGATTGTTTACCGCTTGGGCCAAGGCTAAGCATGCGGTTAAGGATGAGAAGCTCGAGGCCGAAACTCGAAAGTACTTCAGAGGTATTATCGCACATTCTCATGGTATCAAGCCAAAGGACGATGTCAGTATCGAGACGACCGAACCCGATCCATATCCTTGTCAGTACACTCGACATGGTGACACCCCCGCGGCAGTCTCCGATCCCAAGAAGGCTCGAGCAGTTGTCGACGCCAACGTCTTTACCGAGCAGCCGAAATTTGTTCGTAACGATCGGGATTCCTCTTTGATCAACTTTACTTGGACGATCGTAAGCGACCCAGCAACCTCGGACGGCAATACCAATCGAGTCCCAAGTGAATGGGATCGAGCTTTGGTCCAGGAAGCGATCGATTTGTGGATCTCGGTTACCAGTATCAATTTCACCTGGGTAGAGCCTAGCAAGGCCCCTACCGCAGATCTTGTCATTGTGTTTCAAGATGTGAATCCGTCGGATGGTAAACCATACGATGCCGACAATTCTGTCAATCGAAGTTACTTCCGACAAGACAGATGGACCGAGGACGATGTCAAGAGAAGTGATGCGATGCTCAAAGCTCGAAAGCTTGCCAATTGGAAACCCTTGTCAACCGAGGCCGAGACCGCTGCAGCTTACTGGCTCTCTATCCGACCTTCTGTACCTCACGATATCGTCTATCGAGGTATAGTCACCGAAAAGACCGCCAAGAACCCTGCTACCGTAGCCAAGAAATGGCCGCCTATCATTCGAAGTAACCGAACAATCGTACACGAGCTTGGTCACTTTTTCGGCCTCGATCATGAGAATATTGGCATGTGGTGCCATTTCTGGGAGAACGATGTAGGCAAGCAAGCTTTATTGGACGCTGCGAAAGAGACCAACATCAACGCTCTTACCTTTGACAATGCCTCCGTCATGGATAGTTTGAGGAGGTAAGCACCCAAGTTTACCCGCGCAAGACATATAGCTAACGTAATAGCGAAGATTGGATCGAAAAGACCCATCCTTGGACTACCCTTGGTTTCAAGACTGTCTACGCCCCTAGCGCTATCGATCTTTCCAATCTCGCCATGTTCCATCCCGGACCTCATCTCGCCAGCTTGAACGACGACAAGAAAGCCTTCACCCTCGTCGGAACCAGAGAGGGTATTTCCGTCATTTCGGCTCACTGCGCCATCTTGAGTGTACCTACCGATGTTGTGAAAGAGCTAGAGACTCTGGCAAAAAAGGGACAATGGACCGAGATGAGGAACAGATACCTCAATTATCACAAGAAACGATTGTCAGATCAAGCTGCGGTAATCACCAAAATGACCGACAAGGAGCTAGAAGCAGCCCGAAAGATAGCTCCTGTACCAGTCGCCCATGGTCAGAAATACCAATCCCCCTCCGATACTACTGTTCCCAGTCCCGACAAGGCGTTTGATGCCCCGATGCCCTTGCTCAAGGAGATCCTCTGGTCTAAACTCAGCGAATTGTTTGGTCCTTCGCCCAAATCTTCTTCATTCTTGTCTATCCAATCGCCTGCTCGATATCTCGACAAGAACGAGTTCTCTTACAAGATGGAAGGTCTTTATTCCAACTTTGTCAAGCCTGTTGTGGTCAATGAAGCCGAATTCAGACTTACCGATCAACTCTTTGCACCTTCTCGAGTCGTCGGTGCTCCCAACGGTCAATCGTTGTCTACCAACTACGAGATCATCCTCAACAACCTTATTCCCCGATACGTTGCTGCCGACATCGATATCCGAAAGGCTAGGGAGAAAATGAGGAATTGGCTCTTGGAAGAGACATCATCTCAGAATGCCTTTTTCGTCAACGATACTCGAATCATTGGACCCCACGACGATAAGGTCCTCGACACCGATGAAGTACGAGATGCTGTACGAAGTCAAGATTCTCTTTCCGGTCCTCGAATCGCAAGTCGAATGGAAGTATGCCAGAAGTTGATGCAAGAATATCTCGAAGCATCATCTGCTTGGAAGAGCAAGCATTCTGCCATGATCCAAGAGGCTATGCACGTCCAGACCGATGGCCGATTACAGAAACTCGAAGATGCCGCTAGGGAAATTGCAAACACGGCTTCTGTTCAGAATAGCAAACTTTCCGCCAAGTATGCCGATGTCGTTGTTCGAGGTCATCTCCACACTGTTCGAGAGTGTCTTGCTCAGTTGGATATCAAGTCTACTGCCGAATTCTTGCAGGATGCCAAGGACTCGTTGCGAGAGTCGGCCCTTTCTTCTTTGTATGGTGCTTCCCGAGTACTCCCAGTCATTATGGTACGTCTCACTTTCTTTTCTGGTAGGATTCTGCTGATCATGTAGACTCCCATGGACTGGTCCGAGAGTCTCGATACCAGCTTTGATCCCCATGATCTCAGTTCCGATCCCGAGGTCATCGAGTTGAATATTACCGCCAAGACTCGACAGATTGATAATCTCCGAGAACAACTTAGCGCCTTGCAACACAATGTCAAGGGTGATGAAGCTTCGCTTCGAGTCGCCATGGACGAGGCATCCGACAAGTATTCCGAAGCCCAAGCCAACTTGGCCGGGTCTTATACCGAATCAGCTCGATTGCTCGCTACTCGAATCGTCAGAGCTGTAGCACCAGCTACCGCTGTTGCTGACGGAATCACCTGGGCAGAAGGTACTACCAATTCTCAGAAAAGTTCCCTTGGCTCAATGATCTCCAAGCTCGATCCCGCTGGAACCGTCAACGAATTGTTTGAACAGATGGACAAGGCCAAC
>Ga0308160_10007280_pt1 | contig 11033 bp, 11 predicted proteins | sample PhyFR1_FD_201036 | JGI IMG/M metagenome (GOLD analysis project Ga0308160, IMG submission 201036) | Phyllosphere microbial communities from UC Gill Tract Community Farm, Albany, California, United States - DLSLF.R1 | ecosystem: Host-associated > Plants > Phyllosphere > Unclassified | place: USA... | reverse complement strand
ACCGCGGCGCCGACCTGCGCTACAACCTCGAGATCACGCTGGAACAGGCGGCCAACGGCTTCGACACCACCATCCGCGTGCCGAGCTGGGACAAGTGCGACACCTGCCACGGCAGCGGCGCCAAGCCGGGCACCCAGCCGGTCACCTGCACGACTTGCCACGGCCACGGCCAGGTACGCATGCAGCAGGGCTTCTTCAGCATCCAGCAAACCTGCCCGAAGTGCCACGGCAGCGGCAAGATGATTCCGGAACCCTGCCCATCGTGCTCGGGCGCGGGCCGCATCAAGCGCAACAAGACGCTGGAAGTCAAGATTCCGGCCGGCATCGACAACGGCATGCGCATCCGTTCGACCGGCAACGGCGAGCCGGGCACGAACGGCGGCCCGTCGGGCGACTTGTACGTGGAAATCCACATCAAGCCGCACGCGGTGTTCCAGCGCGAAGGCGACGATCTGCACTGTGAGATGCCGATTTCGTTCTCGAAAGCGGCACTGGGCGGCGAGATCGAAGTGCCGACCCTGTCGGGCAAGGTGTCGTTCACGGTGCCTGAAGGTACCCAGACCGGCAAGACCTTCCGCCTGAAAGGCAAGGGCATCAAGGGCGTACGCTCGGGCTACCATGGCGACTTGTTCTGCCACGTGATCGTCGAGACCCCGGTCAAGCTGACCGACAAGCAGAAAGACCTGCTGCGCGAGTTCGAACGCATGACGGTCGAAGGCGGCGCCAAGCACAGCCCTCAGAGCAAGGGCTGGATGGATAAAGTCAAAGACTTCTTCGAGTAAGCAGTCGTCGAAAGCCGCCGGCGGCCAGCGTCCCGGCGGTTTTTTTTCGGCCGAGCAGGTGGATATCGTAAGGTGGGCACCCCGTGCCCACGCGGAACGATGCGCATGGTTAGCCGTGTCTTGACCCGTGCCGCTGGCCGATCGAAACGCGTCCAACTAATCATTTGGACGCGCTAACCATGGGCTGCCGGTGCGATTCGAAATCCGTTATCACCACGCACGCTTTCGCGTGGGCACGGGGTGCCCACCCTACGAACATCACCGCCAACGCACAATTCCCCGTCCCGACCCACTCCGCTTACAATACGGAAAATCTCACCGAACATCACACGGGCAGGCGCCCACGCCGCCCGCAGCAAGGAGAATCACATGGCAAAAACCCCCACCGGCCTGACGACGGAAGACCTGTTCAAGCGTAACCGCGAATGGGCAGCCTCGATGGTCGAGCAAGACCCCGGCTTCTTCAAGGACCTGGCTTCGCAGCAAGCCCCGGAATACCTCTGGATCGGCTGCTCCGACAGCCGCGTGCCCGCCAACGAGCTGCTCGGCATGGCGCCGGGCGAGCTGTTCGTGCACCGTAACATCGCCAACGTGATCTCGCATTCGGACCTGAACGCCCTGACCGTGCTGCAGTTCGCGGTCGACGTGCTGAAGGTGAAGCACATCATCCTCTGCGGCCACTATGGCTGCTCGGGCGTGGGCGCCGCACTGAACAATACCCGCGTCGGCCTGGCCGACAACTGGCTCGGCCACGTGCGCGACGTGCGCGACAAGCATGGCCAGTACCTGGGCAACGTCAGCGGCGTGTCGGCCACCAACCGCCTGGTCGAACTGAACGTCGCCGAGCAGGTGATCAATGTGGCGCAGACCACCATCGTGCGCGATGCCTGGGAACGCGGCCAGGAACTCACCATCCACAGCTGGGTCTACGGCGTACACGACGGCCTGCTGCGCGACCTCGGCATCACCGTCAGCAGCTACGACCAGATCGCGCCGAAGCTGGAAGTGGTGCTGGACGGCTACCGCGACCGCGGCGAGGAGCTGTGAGTTCTGCGGTCGAGCAGGGCGAGCAGGGCGACCTGGCCCGGCTGCGCGAGCTCGTGCGCGTGTTTGTCGACGAGCGCGACTGGGACCAGTTTCATACGCCGAAGAATTTGTCCTCGGCGCTGAGCGTGGAGGCGGCCGAGCTGCTGGAACACTTCCAGTGGTTGCAGACTGGGCGGGCTGAGGAACTCGGTGCGGATAAGCTGGTGCAGGTGCGGCATGAGATGGCCGACGTGCTGGTGTATCTCGTGCGCTTGGCCGACAAGCTCGACGTCGATTTGATGGCGGCAGTGCAGGAAAAGATGGTGCTCAACCGCGCCAAGTATCCGGCCGATAAAGTGCGGGGTGATGCGCGCAAGTATCACGAGTACAAGGACGCGTGACGTTGATGTTGACGTGGATGTTGACGTTGACGTTGACGTTGACGTTGATGTTGACGTTGATGTTGATGTTGATGTTGTAGGGTGGGCTCTCGAGCCCACGCGGTCGTACCGCCGCGTACCCATACGTCGGAGAGCGTTGCAAACGCTTGCGAGCGATGTTTTGCGGCACGTGTCCAGGTGATGCGCACGTAACCGCGTGGGCACAAGTGCCCACCCTACGGTAATACGCCGCCATCATCTGTACCGATGATGGCCAGCGTTGGTGTTGACGTTGATGTTGACGTTGACGTTGACGTTGATGTTGATGTTGATGTTGATGTTGATGTTGTAGGGTGGGCTCTCGAGCCCACGCGGTCGTACCGCCGCGTACCCATACGTCGGCGGGCGTTGCAAACGCTTGCGAGCGATGTTTTGTGGCACGTGTCCGCGTGATGCGCACGTAACCGCGTGGGCACGAAGTGCCCACCCTACGGTATTACGCCGCCATCATCTGTACCGACGATGGCCAGCACTTCCTTCAGCGCAGCACCAAATTGCTGGCGTGATTCGGCATCCTCGCCTGCAACTGCTTCGACCGCCTTCTGCACCTGCCTCAACACCCAGAACCTGGTCGGATGCCTCTCGATTCCTTCCAGCAATCGCCCACGCAAGCGCTCGAACGCCGCCAGCGCCGTACCATCCAGCGTCGGCCGCAACGCGCGCAAGCGCTCCAGCACCCGCGGCACGATGAACAGCGGCGCATCCACCACATCGCGCAGCGGGTCGCGGTTCATCACATGCCGCCCATGCAGATGTACTTCACCACGAGATAATCCTCGATCCCGTACGCCGAGCCTTCGCGCCCCAGGCCCGACTGCTTGACGCCGCCGAACGGCGCCACCTCGGTCGAGATCAGCCCGGTGTTCACGCCCACCATCCCGCTCTCGATCGCCTCGGCCACGCGCCAGACGCGGCCGATGTCGCGCGAGTAGAAATACGACGCCAGGCCGAACTCGCTGTCGTTGGCCATGGCAACTACTTCCTCTTCGGTCTGGAAGCGGAACAGCGGCGCCAGCGGCCCGAAGGTTTCCTCACGCGCCACCATCATCTCCGGCGTCACATCGGCCAGCACGGTCGGCTGGAAGAAGCTGTGGCCCAATTCATGCCGTTTGCCGCCCAGCATCAGGCGCGCGCCTTTCGACAGCGCATCGGCGATGTGCTGCTCGACTTTGACGACGGCTTTTTCCTCGATCAGCGGACCCTGGGTCACGCCATCTTCCACGCCATTGCCCACCTTCAGCTTCTCGACCGCCGCCACCAGCTTGCGCGCGAATTCCTCGTACACGCCGTCCTGCACGTAGAGCCGGTTGGCGCAGACGCAGGTCTGGCCGGCATTCCTGTATTTCGAGGCAATCGCGCCTTCCACGGCGGCATCGATGTCGGCATCGTCGAACACGATGAAGGGGGCATTCCCGCCCAGTTCCAGCGAGATTTTTTTCACGGTCGGCGCGCACTGTTCCATCAGCAGGCGGCCCACCGCGGTCGAGCCGGTAAAGCTGAGCTTGCGCACGACCGGGTTGCCCGTCATCTCGCCGCCGATGGCTTTTGAGTCGCCGGTGACGACGCTGAACACGCCTTGCGGCACGCCCGCGCGTTCGGCCAGCACTGCCAGGGCCAGCGCCGAGTAAGGCGTCAGCTCGGCCGGTTTCAGCACGATGGGGCAGCCGGCGGCCAGTGCCGGGGCCACCTTGCGGGTGATCATCGCCGCCGGGAAGTTCCATGGCGTAATCGCCGCGCAGACGCCGATCGGCTCCTTGGTGACCACGATGCGGCGGTCGGGCCAGGGCGATTGCAGGGTGTCGCCATTCACGCGCTTGGCTTCCTCGCCGAACCACTCGAAGAAGGAGGCTGCGTAGGCGACTTCGCCTTTCGATTCGACCAGCGGCTTGCCTTGTTCCGCCGTCATCAGGAGCGCCAGGTCGTCGGCGTTTTCCAGCATCAGGTCGTTCCATTTGCGCAGGATGAGGCTGCGTTCGCGCGCCGTCTTCTTGCGCCAGGCCGGCCAGGCGGCGTTGGCGGCCTCGATGGCGCGTCGGGTTTCCTGGGCGCCCATGTGCGGCACCGTGCCCAGCTTGTCGCCGGTGGCGGGATTGATGACGTCGACGGTGGCGCCCCCAAGGGCGTCGCACCATTCGCCGTCGATATAGGCCTGCTGGCGCAGCAGGCTCGGGTCTTTCAGGTTCAGCATGGGGTCCTCGTTCATCATCATTCGATGACCCAATACTAGACTTTTTTACACTTTTCCGTGTCAGTTGCCCCGATACGTCGAGTAGCCGAAGGGGCTCAGCAGCAGCGGGATGTGGTAGTGCTGGTCCGTCTTGTCGACCTTGAATTCGACTGGAATGCGTGGGAAAAAGGTGGCCTGGCCCTGGCGCGCGTAGTGCTCGCCGGTGGCGAACACGATACGGTATTCGCCGGCCGCGAAGGCTTTGTCTTCGGGATAGAGGGCGGCGATACGGCCCTTGGCATCGGTGACGTTTGCGGCCAGGGTGCGCCAGTTGTCGCCGGCGCGTTGCTCCAGCGTTACCTTGATGCCGGCAGTGGGCTGGCCGCTCTGCAAGTCGAGTACGTGGACGCTGAGCGGGTTGGCGATGGCGAGATGGGCGGCCGAGAACATGGCGACGGCGAGGACGAGCTGCTTGAAGGTCATGGGATTTCCTTTCAGTATGGATGGGAGGGATCAGTCGAGTTCGGGCACGGCGGCCACCGCGGCGCGTGCACAGGCATCGTCGTTGACGGCGCCGCCACCGCCGGCCACGCCGATGGCGCCCACCGGCTGGCCCTGCGCCCGCAGCGCCAGGCCGCCGCCGAGCAGCAGCAGTTCGGGTAGGGTGGCGAGGTTGCGTGAATCTGTGTCGGCGGCAGCCTTGCGCGTCAGTTCGAGCGTGCTGCTGCGCGTGGACAGCGCGGTGTAGGCCTTGCGCCGCGCGGCCTCGATGTTGTGCGGGCCGACGCTGTCGGCGCGCTGCAGCGCCACCAGGTTGCCGCCACGGTCGAGTACGGCCACCACAATGTCGCGTCCCTGGCGCCGGCAGGCGTCGATGGCGCCGCTGGCCAGGCGGTTGGCCGCCGCCAGCGTCAGGTCCGGTTGCTGGCGCAGCTGCGCGGCGGCGGGCAGGGCGGTAGTGGTGAGCAGGGTTGTCAACAAAGCGGCAAGCAGTCTGGTCATGGCGTCATGGAGCGGTGAGCGAGCAAGTAAGCAAGCCGCCACCTTAGCGCGCGCCACCCGACGGCAAGCTGATTGCCAGATGACAGTTTCGTCATCTTCGGCGCCGCCGGATCGGCATAGAATGGCGCTTTTGCGCGCACCCCAGCCATGAGCATCCTGGTCATTGAAGACGAGCCGAAGACCGGCGATTACCTGCAGCGCGGCCTGGCCGAGTCCGGCTTCAGCGTGCGCCTGGCGCGCAACGGCCGCGACGGCCTGCACATCGCGCGCGAAGAAGCGATCGAGCTGGTCGTGCTCGACGTCATGCTGCCGCGTATGGATGGCTGGGAAGTGCTGGCCGCCCTGCGCGCCGACCCGGCCACGGCACAGATGCCGGTGCTGTTCCTGACCGCGCGCGACGAAGTCCAGGACCGCGTGCGCGGCCTCGAACTCGGCGCCGACGACTACCTGGTGAAACCCTTTGCCTTTGTCGAGCTGGTGGCGCGCATCCGCACCCTGCTGCGGCGCGGGCCGGTGCGCGAGGAAGCGCAGATCTGCATCGGCGACATGGAAATCGACGTGCTCATGCGCCGGGTGCGCCGTGGCGGCATGCCCATCGTCCTGACGGCCCAGGAGTTCGCCCTGCTGCACCTGCTGGCGCGGCGCCACGGCCAGGTGCTGTCGCGCGCGCTGATCGCGTCGCAGGTCTGGGACATGAATTTCGACAGCGACACGAATGTCATCGACGCGGCTGTGCGCCGATTGCGGCGCAAGATCGACGACCCATTCCCCGATAAATTGATCCACACGCGGCGCGGCATGGGCTATGTGTGCGAAGCCGTCCCGGCAGCGGCGCCATGACCGCTTTCACGACGGCAGGCTGGCGCCACTCGCTGGCGCTGCGCGTGAGCGCCATGTTCACGCTGGTGGTCGTGCTGGCCGCCGCCGGCCTGGGCAGCTACCTGTACCACGCCTTTGCCGGCGAAATCGAGCGGCGCGACGATATCCAGCTGCTCGGCAAGCTGCGCCAGGTGCAGATGCTGCTGAGCCGTCCCGGCGCCGCCGAACTGCTGCGCGCCCAGCCGGATTATTTCCGCGACACGATGAGCGGCCAGGAAAATTCACTGGTGCGCATCCTGGCGCCCGACGGCACGCTCCTGGCCGACATCAACGCCCTGCACGAAACCTATCCGCTGCCACCCATAACCAGCGCAGCGCCGACGCTGGAGGGGATCCGCAGCTGGACCACCAGCACGGGCGCACCCGGCCGGGTCGTGGCCGGCAGCGCGCGCCTGGACAATCGCCAGGTGCACATTGTCGTCGCCCGTGCCTACGCCGAGCGCAGCGCCATGTTCGCCGGCTACCGGCGCCAGATCGCCGGTGCGGCCCTGGTCAGTGCATTGGCTGCTGCGCTGCTCGCCGCCTTGCTGCTGCGGCGCGGACTGCGGCCTCTGCATAGCGTGGCCGAACATGCCGCACTGGTGCGGCCCGGCACCCTGGCGCAACGCCTGGAGGTAAAAGGCGCGCCGTCCGAACTGCTGCCGCTGATCCACGCCTTGAACGACATGCTGGCCCGGCTGCAGGAAGGCTATGCGCGCCTGTCCGGTTTCTCGGCCGACCTGGCGCATGAATTCCGCACACCGGTGGCGAACCTGCTCGGGCAAAGCCAGGTGATGCTGGCGCAGCCGCGCAGTAGCGGCGAATACGAAGACTTGATCGCGTCGAACATCGAGGAACTGGAACGGCTGGCGCGCATGATCGAGAGCATGCTGTTCCTCGCGCGTGCCGGGCAGGACGAGGTGGTGCTGGTGCGCCATCCGCTGCCGGCGCTGGGCGAGCTGGACAAGGTCGCCGGCTTCTTTGAAGGCATGGCCGAAGAGCGCGGCCTGGTGTTCGCGTGCTCCGGCGACGCCGCGTTGACCGTAGCGGCCGATGCCGGGCTGTTGCGGCGAGCGCTGGCCAACCTGGTGTCGAATGCGGTCCGCCATGCCGATACGGGCAGCACGATTTCCTTGATCGCGAACCGGCGCGCAGACGCTATCGAGCTAAGCGTGAGCAACCACGGCGCGCCGGTCGCACCCCAGCACCTGGCGCACCTGTTCGAGCGCTTTTACCGCGCCGACCCGGCCCGCAGCGATGCCGAGGGATCGACCGGCCTCGGGCTGGCCATCGTCGGCGCCATCATGGACCTGCACGGCGGCCAGGCAAGCGTGCATGCAGAGGGCACGCGCATCACGTTCACGCTCGTGTTTCCAGCTGCCTGAGCCGCGACCTGAGCCCGATCCGGGCCGCGTATGCCGGTGTCAGATTTTTCGACAAACAAAAAAAGAGCGCCGCAAGGGCGCTCTTCCTTTTTGCATCCGGCTGGCGCCGAAGGGATTACTTGCGGCGGCGCGCAGCTGCCAGGCCCATCAGGCCCAGGCCCAGGGTCAGCAGGGTGGCCGGCTCAGGCACTTCCGATGGCAGGGTCGGGTTGGTCGGGTTGCCCGGCAGGTCGACTGGCGGGACCGGCAGGGTGACGACTGGCGGCTCGGTCGGTACGTCGACCGGCGGGTTCGGTTCGGTCGGCTGGGTCGGTTCCGTCGGGTTGGTCGGCTCGGTCGGATTCGTCGGCTGGGTTGGCTCGGTCGGATTCGTCGGCTGAGTCGGCTCGGTCGGATTGGTCGGATTCGTCGGGTTGGTCGGATTCGTCGGATTGGTCGGATTCGTCGGATTCGTAGGCTGGGTCGGCTCAGTCGGCACGGTCGGCTTGGTCGGCACGCGCTTGATGTCCAGCAGGATCTTCTTCAGCCACACGTCCTGGTCCGAGCAGAAGAAGATATACATCGGGGTGCAGCCCAGCGAAATCGACAGGTCCAGCTTGTTATCGCCCAGCAGGGATGGCAGCACGTTGAAGCTGTAGGTCGTGTAGTCCTTGCCGACGTTGTAGATGGTGCCGGCCAGCACGTTGTCGAGCTTGACCGAGATGGTTTCCTTGGTGGTCCAGGTGTTGTTGGTCACGTCGGCAAAGGTCAGGTACAGCTTGGCCGATTCGATCTCGGTGCCCGGCTTGCTGTCGATCTTCAGGGTGGTGTTGTACGGATCGTTGGTGGTCAGGTAGGCCGGCAGGTAGGTTGCCTGGGCAGCGGAAGCGAAGCCAAGGGCGAGGGCGGCGGTAGCGATGATCTTTTTCATGGTCTGGGTTCTCGTCAGGTTGAATTCGGTTGGAAACACTATGCTTTCATAGAAAGCAATTAGTGTGCCTGAAAAGAAATAATCATTTCTTTCAAGAACTTATGTCACGAAGATCAGATCAGACAGGCTCGACTGTAAGATTTTTCGACAAACTCGACGGTATAGGCGAGGCCGGACAGGCGCTGCCGGATCGTGTTGGCACCGATCGTCGGTTAACGTTAAGCTTTTGCTATGGAAATCGCGTTTTACTAGCAGATCGACACTGGCAGCGCGCGCAAAGCGCACAGTGTTTGATCTGGATTAACGGCCACTCGCGCCTGGACCAGATTGCTCGTATGATGGTCTTCGTGCGCTCACGACAAGGTAGAGACCATGCGCCCCATCGTTATCGTTCCAGCATGCACGCGTGACTTCGGCGAACACCCGTATCACGCTGCCCAGCACAAGTATTGCGACGCCGTGGTCCTGGGGGCCGATTGCGCTCCCATGATCCTGCCCTCGCTCGGGCCGGCGCTCGACCTGGAAACCATGCTGCAACTGTGCGATGGAATCATGCTCACCGGGTCGGCCTCGAACGTGCACCCAAGCTATTACTCTGAGGACGTGCTCGACCCCTCCCTGCCGCAAGACCCGGCGCGCGACGAAACCACGCTGCCGCTGATCCGCGCGGCCGTGGGGCGGGGCATTCCGATCATCGCGATCTGCCGCGGTTTCCAGGAGATGAACGTGGCCCTTGGCGGCAGCCTGCACCAGGCGGTGCAGACCGTGCCCGGCAAGTTCGACCACCGCGAAAACGCCGAACTCGGCATGGATGAACAATACGGCGATGCGCACAAGATCAGCATCGTGCCCGGCGGCTTCCTGCACGGCGTGCTCGGCGCCGACGAGATTCCCGTCAATTCCCTGCACGGCCAGGGCGTGAACGAACTGGCGCCCGGCCTGGTGGTCGAAGCCACTGCCGAGGACGGGCTGGTCGAAGCATTTTCGGTTGGCGCCGCGCCCGGCTTTACGCTGGCGGTGCAGTGGCACCCCGAATGGCGCATCACGCACAACCCGTATTCCATGAAGATGTTCGGCGCCTTTGGCCAGGCTTGCCGCGATTACCGCGCCAGGAAGCAAGGACGCCTATGACCGCCTGGGAAAAGTGGGCGGCGCGCGCCGTCCCCTAGCTTGCCTCGTTCACTCCAGCACCTACGTGCCGGCGTGCCTTTGCGCGCCTGCGAACCGAAGCGAACAATGAGGCAAACATGGCAATCCGCGAGAATTTTAGTTACACCGACATGGACGACTGGCTCAATGCCAAGCGCGTCACCGAAATCGAATGCCTGGTCCCCGACCTGACCGGCGTTGCCCGTGGAAAGATCCTGCCACGCGTAAAATTTACCGAAGAGCGCGGCATGCGCCTGCCGGAAGCCGTGCTCGGCATGACCGTGACCGGCAATTCGCCGACCAATGACGCGGCCTACGACAAGGCGATTTCGTCCACCGACCGCGACATGATCCTGAAGGCTGACCCGACCACCATCACCATGGTGCCATGGGCGGTCGACCCCACCGCGCAGGTGATCCACGACTGTTATTTCGCCAGCGGCGAGCTGGTCGACTTCGCGCCGCGCTCGGTGCTGCGCCGCGTATTGAAACTCTATGAGAAGAAGGGCTGGAAGCCGCTGGTGGCGCCGGAACTGGAGTTCTATCTCACCGCCAAGAACATCGACCCCGACTTGCCCTTGACGGCCCCGATCGGCCGCAGCGGACGCTCGGAAACCAGCCGCCAGGTCTACAGCATCGACGCCGTCAACGAGTTCGATCCGCTGTTCGAGGACATCTACGATTACTGCGACATGATGAACCTCGACGTCGACACCCTGATCCACGAGATCGGCGCCGGCCAAATGGAAATCAACTTCCAGCACGGCGATCCGCTGGGGCTGGCCGATAAGGTGTTTTATTTCAAGCGCACCCTGCGCGAAGCGGCGCTGAAGCACGACATGTACGCCACCTTCATGGCCAAGCCGATGGCCGGCGAGCCGGGCTCGGCGATGCACGTGCACCAGAGCGTGGTCGACGCCTCGACGGGCCGGAATATCTTCAGCAACGAGGATGGTTCCGCTTCCAAACTGTTCCACCAATATATTGGCGGCCTGCAGCGCTACATGCCGTCGGCGATGGCGGTGGTGGCGCCTTACGTGAATTCCTACCGCCGCATCGTGCGCCACACGGCTGCACCGATCAATCTGCAATGGGGCATCGACAACCGCACCGTCGGCTTCCGCGTGCCGGTGTCGGGTTCCCAGGACCGGCGCGTGGAAAACCGCATCATCGGCGCCGATGCCAATCCCTACCTTGCGCTGGCCGTGACGCTGGCCTGCGGCTACCTCGGCATGGTCGAGGGCACCGAGCCGTCGCCGATCGTCGAGGGCAGCGCCTACAACATGCCGGTCGAGCTGCCGCAAGGCTTGCCGG
>Ga0308160_10007279_pt1 | contig 11034 bp, 8 predicted proteins | sample PhyFR1_FD_201036 | JGI IMG/M metagenome (GOLD analysis project Ga0308160, IMG submission 201036) | Phyllosphere microbial communities from UC Gill Tract Community Farm, Albany, California, United States - DLSLF.R1 | ecosystem: Host-associated > Plants > Phyllosphere > Unclassified | place: USA... | reverse complement strand
CAGTAGGCCCCGCAGATTCGAGCCTCGCCGATATTCTTGGAGCAGAGTCCCCCTGCCTCGTCCACGATGCAGACTGGGTAGGCGCAGTCAGGCAGGCACTCTTGCGTTCGAATAAGGACGTTTCGGAGGACCGCAACCGGTACGAGGTTTTAACACGGAATGAGTACGAACGTTTTGTCGAAGAGTTTTTCCTATGATTGACCCGAGGCGAGCGACTTGGTTCACTGCGGCCGCAATTGTGGTTATTGCTGGGGCCGCCGTACCGCTCGCGGGAGTTTCCATAGCCGCCCTGACATTTTTCATTCTCCTCTGCACGAGACGTCCCCAGCTGGCGCTGAGCATTTGGATGATCGCCATATCATTTCTACCGATATGGGTTGCAACTTCGGGCTTCGCGACCGTACCGATTTCGACGTTTGTGGCGCTAGCGTGCGTTGCGGTGGTTGGCTTAGGTGGTGCGAAGTTCTCGCCGGTAGACGGGATCGTGGGCGCACTCGTCTTGATTGCCGGCCTCGCCACCTACTTCGCGGGCAGCCCACCCGGTGAACTCGTCAACATCGTTAGCCTTTGGGTCGTTAGCTATCTCGCCGGAAGGATACTCTGCGCGCAAATCGGTGTTCAGCGTGCGGGCAGCATCTTCGCCGTGGTCATGTCTGCGGTTGCGGTACTAGCCGTCGTGGAGTTCCTTTTCGGTTGGCACCCATTCTCTGAGATATTCATGCCGAACCTGTTGTATGAGATCTGGAGCCCAATCCAGGAAAGAGGCGGTGTCGCACGGAGCGAGTGGGCGTTTGGTCATTCGATAGCGTTGGGAGGATCGCTTGCCTTGGCACTTCCGTTCGCGATCACAATGCCTGCGCCGCTCCTTGTACGCGTGGCGTGCGTGAGCGCACTCTTCGCTGGGGTCGCCGTCACCTTCTCTCGAAGTGCCCTGATCAGCATGGTGCTTGCGACGGCCCTCGTGATTCTGTTCAGCCGGTCGGCTAGTGCTGGTACGCGGACAGGAGTAGCAGCGCTCACGGGGGTTGCCGCGATCGTTATCGTGCCTTCAGTCCTAGCGGTCTTCACCACAGCGGGGGACGAAGTTACGAACAGTGGCGCGTACCGAGGAGATCTTCTTTCGACAATTCCGTATATGAACTGGCTCGGCCAATCCGCAGTGGTTCAAATTTCGCCTACGGGTTTTCGCACGTACGGACGCTTCGTTTCAATCGATAGTGCCCTCATTTCCGTGGGTCTCGACTTCGGTCTGTTGCTCGCAATCTCGCTGGGTGCGTTGTATCTCGTCCCAATCGTTCGCACCCTTACGCGTCGCGCAAATGTCGCTGAGATCGCGCTGGCCGGCCAGTTACCATTGATTCTCACCGTCGCCTTCATCACACAATGGCAAGCCCTGCTATGGGTTGTAGCGGGGTTCGCCGTGAGCGGAGCAATTAAGTCGAGCAGGATCGTTACAAACGGTTTCCTCCACGAACCGTCTAGTCGTGGTAACCGCGAATTCGCGAGGAGCATCCCAACATGAAAGTTCTGGTTTTATGGGCGAACCCGGAAGGGAATGCAAATCTTGGTGTTAGCGTTCTCGCTGAAGGGGCTGCTGTAGTGGCAAGACGCGCTCTCGGCGCGGAAACGAATATTACTTTCCAGGAGTTCGCTTCCGCGTCAGACGGCGGAGGCCTCACCCGGAAGATGTTTATCAAAGACGTTCTTCGTTTTGGATGGGGCCCTATTGCTTCACGTCTACAGAACTTCGATCTCATTCTTGACACCGGCGCGGGCGATAGTTTCACTGATCACTATGGCATTTCTCGACTCACTCAGATCGTCTATACTCAAAAGACCGCAAAACGGGTAGGCGTCCCGCTGGTCATGATGCCTCAAACTATAGGCCCTTTCAATACCCGGATGGGAAGACTGCTCGGACGAAGTGGACTCAGCGCAGCGTCTGCTGTCTTCACGCGAGACTCTGAAAGCTTCCGATCCGCGCGACGACTCGGTTTTGATGCCGGCGCAGGTTATACCGACGTGGTGTTTGCTTTACCCGTCCCGCCGGTAAGCGATAAGCGATACGACATTCTTCTCAACATATCAGGGCTCTTGGGAGCGTCGGACGCACATCTGAGCTCGACAACGTATCGGAGCGTAGCCCGATCTTTGATTTCAGAGCTAATTGCGGCAGGAAGAAGGGTAACCCTCCTCGCCCATGTCGTCGGACCCGAAATCCAATCTGACGATTGGGGGGACAACGACGTGCCCGCGGTCCGAGCCTTCGCGAGAGAATTCGGTGGGCGTGTCGACGTGGCGATTCCCAAAAGCCTAGACGAGGTCCGATTGATGGCCCGAGAAGCACAACTCGTCATAGGCTCTCGCATGCACGCTTGCCTGAACTCAATCTCTGTCGGAACACCAGCGATTGCTCTCGCGTACTCGCGGAAGTTTGCCCCCCTGATGAATGATCTTGGTTGGAAATACAGTGTCGATTTGAGACAAGACAGCGACCCTACAAAGACTGTCATGCGGTGGATAACCGAGATCCCAGAGGCACAGTGGCGTGCGGAACTAGCTGCGGTGCGGACTGCCGCGGAGGCGCGTACCGATCTCATGGTCCACTCTTTACGAGGTGTCGTCGATGCGTGATCACCTTGCCGCCGTTGTCCGTTCTGTCGTGGAGACACGCGAGTCTTGCAGCGGATGCGGTGGGTGCGAGAGAGTCTCTGCCCGAATATCGATGAGGTTGGACTCCTCAGGTCAGCTACGTCCATCAATCACGCGTCGACGATCAGTCGATCGACAAGAAGCGCGGAACGACAAGGCCGAGGCCGCACTTTTCAAGCGGGTGTGCCCCGGCCGGCTAGTTCGTCTCCCCGGTGAGCCCGATCGACGGCACCACGACGTCATGGGCGAATACGTCCAAGCGTTCTCCGGGGAAGCAACCGACCCTACAACTCGACACGAGGGAAGCAGCGCGGGGGTACTGACGGCGATCAGCACATGGTTGCTCGAGACCGACCGTTCTAAGGGAGTACTTACGGCTACCTCAGACCCGCGGTCGCCAAGACATACGGTCCCGGTGAAAATTACGACACGAGACGAAGCCTTACGCACCGCCGGGTCTCGGTACGCCCCAGTGTCGATGGCAGGCAGATCGGACCTGCAGGCAAACGACGCCTTCGTCGGCAAGCCGTGTGAGGTGGCTGCCATGCGTGCGCTTGACTCAAACAATTCCTTCGATGCTGATCGTCGTCCGTATCTCTCGTTCTTTTGCGCGGGTACTCCGTCCCAACATGACACCGACCGCTTGGTTGAATTTTTAGGTGGTTCCCCCGCCGAAGTGACTTCCTTACGGTACCGAGGTCGTGGAGCACCGGGCGACTTCAGCTACACCGACCCTTACGGCTCCGGCGCGCTTAGCTACGCAGAGTCTTGGGGAGTACATCTCGGCAAAAGCCTCCCTTGGCGATGCAAACTCTGCCCCGACGGAACCGGCGGAGTGGCGGACATTGCCGTTGGCGACTACTGGGAGGCTGACACCGCGGGCTTCCCGATCCTCTCGGAGACCGGTGGGACGTCGATCGTCATCGCGCGCACTCACCGAGGCCTCGCGTGGCTGAGGGCCGCTGCAAATGATGGTGTAATCACCCTCCGTCCATTGAATCTCGATAAGGTAGCGGCTACCCAGCCACTACAGCGAGAGCGAAAACTGACGCTCTGGTGGCGCCTCGCGGGGAGAATGCTGGCTGGCCGTCCCGTGCCGTCCTATCGTGGGTTCAGGCTCAGCCGTGTAGCAACGCGAAACCCTCGCGAGGTCCTGCGCGCATTCGGAGGTACGCTTCGACGATCGGTGCCGCGGTTTGCGACGGGAAAGAAGTGAATTTTTCACGCTTCATCGGATACCTAAATCCTTCATCGCCATCCATTGTCGCCATAGGCCAATTTGCGGCTTCGGGCCTGGCTCTACTGAGCGCTCCGATCGTGGCGCGAGCGATCGGGCCGGAAGGGCGAGGGGAAACAGCCGCCGTATTGGCCGTCACCTATATGTGGCCGCTGATTGCCGGGCTCGGCTTGCCCTTGGAAGTCCGTCGGGTCGCCGCGGAATCCGGCGAAGCGCACGTTCTTCGCACGGCCCGCTTATGGATGGCGTTCTCGTTCGCTCCTTCCCTAGGAGTCGCCGCAGTATTGACTTTCACCCTGTTCGACAGCTTCAGCACCCCAGAGCGCCTTGCAGCAGCTCTCGCGATATCAGTTACACCGTTCGCAATATCGTGGATGTGTGATCAGAGTGTGCTCATTAGTCGAATCCAATATGGTAGAGTCGCTATCGTTCAAGTGCTACAACCACTTGTATACGTGACGCTAATAAGCCTAGGGTGGCTCTTCGGCATCATCGGCGTTTCATACGTCTTGATCTCGAATGCATTCGCTGTCGTCGTTACATGTTCGGTTTCAGCGCTTCTGGTTAGGGTTTCGCTCCGCGGGCCTCGGCTGCCGCTTGGCCAAACATTGCGAAGTAGCCTGCCCTTCGCGGGGAACAGCGTCGCTGATGCAACGACGAACCGGCTCGACCAGCTCCTCGCACTCCCCATCATGGGCGGCCAGGCTGCCGGCCTCTACGCTGTGGCGGCAACCGTTGGAGCGCTTGCGATGCCCCTTGGGCATGCGTTGGCAGCGTCTGCCTTCAATGCAGTCGCCCGCACCCCGGCAACGCAGAGAGACTCCGTGATCGTGGTCAGGACGCGGGAGGCGCTGGCCGTCTCGCTCGTGGCCTCTGTGATGGTGATTGCGATCATTCCACTGGGCGTCCCCGCTCTGTTCGGGTCCCAATTCGAGACGGCCGTCGGCCCCGCGATTGTCTGCACTGTGGGAGGCGTCGCAGCAATTGCTGGCTACGTTAACACGCTCTCGCTTGCTGGCGCCGGGAAAGGTAGGGTCCTGATGGGTGCGCAAGTTTTACGACTCATCACCGCTATATCTCTGCTTATCTGGCTGGGCTCGGTGATCGGAGCACTCGGCGCGGCCATCGCCAGTGCGACGGGTACCTGGGTCCTGCTCCTCGCGCTAGCATCGCGCACAAGAGGGGGCCTACACATCTTCGCGATCAGGCCTTCAGACCTTGTCGGGGCAATGCGTCGACTCAGGAGCTGAGTTCGCTCTCCATCCCCACGTCGCACTTACTTTCAACGCGCGCGAGAGGCGGACCTTGACGGTGTCGAACAGGCCATCCCTCGCCTCGATGTTAACGCCAAAGCTCAGTTATCGCGCCACGGTCATCATGCGTAGAGCGTACCCATTCCTTGAAGTACGAGGAAACTGACGTTATAGGAAACGTGGAGGATAACGGCGCCCCACATGCGCCCCGTAAGCAGGACTAGGGACGAACACGCGAGCGCCAAGATAGAAAGCTGTAAACCTTCCATCAACGTAACCGGGGCGTAAAGAGCGTGAATACACACAAATGCTCCCATGGAAACGAAGGAAGCTGCAATGCCTGCACCGATGCTCCCCGTGCTGCGCCGGAGAAGTTGGAAAACTACAACCAGAAGCACCGCCCGGAAATATAATTCCTCCATCAAAGGCCCGCCAACTCCCCGCAGCCCCAACTCCGTGAAGAATTCACGTAACGCGTTCGAATTCGGGCCGATTGCGAGCGAAGGAAATGTCGCAGAATCAGCCCCGCTTAAAATGCCTCCCAGGTAGCGAAGTGCAGCTGCCAAACCAACTCCCCACAGAATGTCGGGCGCACGGATGGCTAGGAGGCTGGCGGGGATTGCTCGCGACATCGCGTACACGACTGCCCCTAATAGTCCTGTCCATAAGGCTATTCCGGACAGCATTTGGGCGATGTTGCTATCAATCCGAGCCAACAGATAGCTCCCAAACGCGCCTATACCTGCAGACGCAAGAATCACCACCAACAATCTGCTATCCCACCGACTTACACCGCGGCCGCCAAGACGCCAGTCGGTTCGCCTACGGCGCCGACGTCTAGCCGAAGTCGCGAACGCGGTGTTCGCGTCCTTCAAGCCCGGCGCAGCAGTAGATCGAGGCTCATGTTCCACGTCGGTAGGCTCGTCATGCACAGCCCAAACCTACTCGTGTGGCGCGGGCGAGACTACATTGCCGGGGCGGTCCTGGAAGGAAAGCTTTTGCTCAAAATCATTGCTGTGTGCACGGGCAACGTCTGTCGGTCGCCACTCGCCGAACAGTTGCTGTCGAAGTCCCTGGCCGGCCTTGATGTGCGGGTGTTTAGCGCCGGCACACGAGCACGTGAGGGGATGGCTATGACAAAGGAGACCGCCGACGTGGCCGTCAGCTATGGCGCATCCGCCGAGAGCGTCGAGAGGCACGCGGCCAAGACGCTGACGTATGAATCTCTCGCGACGGTGGACCTTGCGCTTGCAATGGCCCGGGAACATCGTCGCGAAATTGTGGAGTTGAACCCGTCTCTCACTCGTAGAACGTTCACGCTTCGAGAGCTGAGCCGCCTGTCCGCCGAAATTTCCGACCAAGCGCTTCTTGCCGAGGCTGCACTCGTGCCCGAGCTGTCTTCTCCCAGTTCTCGTCTCACTGCAATGCTTGCCCTGGTAGCGAGCCGGAGAGGAACTACTTTCCGACCCGGCGGTATCGAGGAGGACGACATTGAGGACCCATATCGGAGATCCTTACGTACCTACGAGCGGTCAGCTGGGCAACTCACAGCGGCTCTCCCACCCGTCGAACGGTTGATCCGTCTCGCGCTCAGCACGTCGGCCGCTTGATGCCCGTGAGCTCCCGTCCGGCGAGCCTGTGCGGGCTAGGCCGCCTTTCGAGCGAAGGCTCAGCGCCTGGCGTATTGACGCGCATCGAAAACCGGCTCGAAACATTCCGTGTGACAGACTGAGTTGGATTTCAAGCAGCATCGCCCTGTTCAGGCCGACGCGTCCTCGAGAGGCACCATGGAGCTCAGCGACTACATTCGGATTCTCCGCAAGAACTGGCTCGTCATTCTAGTGCTGACCGCGGTTGGCCTCGGCGCGGCCACTGCATTCACCCTGACCCGCACGCCGACCTACGAGTCCTCCAGCACCATATTCGTGTCGACTCAGGGTGGAAGCACCACCGCGGAGCTCCAGCAAGGCTCGAACTTCACCCAGGCGCGTATCAACACTTACGTTGGCCTTGTGGCGACCCCGGCCGTGTTGGATCCAGTGATCTCCAGCCTTGGCCTTTCGACCACGGCGGAGTTGCTTGCGAAAGATGTCAAGGCTTCCGCAGCTTTGAACTCCACTCTCATCACGATCTCGGTCAGCGATTCGGACCCTGAAACAGCCTCGGAGATCGCAAATGAGACAGCGGTCAGCCTGTCTACGGTGGTACCGCAGCTTGAACCGGCCGTCGACGGCGGCGCCAGCCCCGTCCGACTTACGCGCGTCAGCGCGGCGCAACCTGCTCTACAGCCAACCGCACCAAATGTTCCTCTGAATTTGATTCTGGGAGTCGTTTTGGGGCTTGCAGTAGGTGTCGGCGTGGCTGTCCTTCGAACGACTCTCGATAACCGGGTCCGGACGCCTCGCGACGCCGAACAGATCACTCACGCGCCTGCCATCGGCGCCATCGCCTACGACACCAAGGCGAGAGAGCGTCCACTCATCGTCCATGCGGATCCGCTGAGTCCGCGGGCGGAGTCGTTCCGCGCCCTTCGCACGAACCTTCAGTTCCTTGATATGGGCGGTCGGTCGAGTTTCGTCGTGACAAGCTCGATTCCCAGTGAGGGCAAATCGACCACCACGATCAACCTCGCGATCGCCCTCGCCGACGCAGGAAAGAGAGTTGCCCTGCTCGACACGGACCTCCGTAAGCCGAAGGTTGCCGAGTATCTGAGCATCGAGGGCGGCGCGGGTCTTACCGACGTGCTCATCGGCCGCGCGAAGGTGAACGAGGTCATGCTCCCCTGGGGCGGTCGCAGCCTGTACGTGCTGCCCGCCGGGAAGATCCCACCAAACCCAAGCGAGCTGCTGGGATCCCAGCAGATGACGGTCCTGCTCGAGATGCTCGAACGTGACTTCGACGTGGTGCTGTGCGACGCTCCGCCTCTTCTGCCTGTCACGGACGCTGCCATCCTCGCCCGAGCGACCAGTGGTGCGCTGATGGTCGCCTCCGCGGGCAAGGTTACGAGGCATCAACTCACCGGCGCCACAGAGGCATTGAACACCGTGGGCGCCAAGCTCGCTGGCTTCATCCTGTCCATGGTTCCGACGCGCGGCCCGGACTCCTACTATTCGGGCTACGGGTACGGATACGGCTACGGCTATCGCGAGATCCCTGCAAAGACCAGCCGCTTCTCGAAAAAGAAAGACAGACGCTCCCGGGAGTCCGGGGTTGCTGAAGAAGTGACGCTCGACGAGTTGGGCTTCTCTCCGCGTCGAACCTCGCGAGAGTCCCAGCGCGAGGCCTGACCCGAAACGCTGTCCCCTCGGCATCGACGACATCGTTAGTGCGCCAGGACAAAACCCACACTCGCGCTGGGATGAAAGGTGCCATTGTGAGCTCATCCCCCCTCCCACCGGCCATGCTCACGGCCGGTCGCATCGCAGCGTGGGTACTCGGCGGGTTCCTCATCCTGCTCATCGCGATCACCGCGTGGGTCGGGGTGCGGGGCGTATTGGCATACCAGCACCTTTCCCGCATCGAGGCCGGTATCGCCGATGCTTCCTCTGCACTGGCCTCGGAGCCCGCTGCGGCCGGGGCCACCCTCGCGCGACTCGCGTCTGACGCTTCTGCGGCACACGACCTCACCTCGGACCCCGTGTGGCATCTCGCCGAGAGGACACCCTGGATCGGTCCACAACTCAGTGCGTTCGCGACGGTCGCTGCGGCTGGCGACACTCTCCTCAGCGAAGCGCTCCTCCCCCTTGTGACGGCCGCGCAGGACACCTCTTTCGACGCCCTCAAGCCCGTCAATGGACGCATCGACACAACGGGCCTGTCCGCGCTTGCTGAGCCCGCACAGTCAGCGGCGGCCAAGTCGGCCGAGGCGGCCGAGCAGTTGGGGGGGATCAATCGAGTACCCCTCGTCGGCGTCGTCTCTCGGTCGGTGGACAAATCCACAGAGGTCTTCAATCAGGCGGCAAACGGCCTGGACGCGCTTTCTCGAGCGACGCGTTTGCTACCCGGCCTTCTCGGTCAGAACGGCGAACGAAACTACCTGGTGGTCGTCCAGAACAACGCTGAGTGGCGCTCCTTGGGAGGCATCGCCGGGACGGCGATCCTGCTCAAGACCAATGAGGGAGCGATAAGTCTGGCCGGAACAGAATCCGGAACGTCCTTGTCTAGCGGCATCAAGAATCCCGTCGTCGATCTGCCTGCCGATGTGCAGGGCATTTACGAGACTCGTCCTGCGCGGTTCTTCCAGAATTTGACGCAGATTCCCGACTTCACGTTCGACGGCCCGCTCGCGAGGGAAATGTACCGCCAGCGGACCGGGGTCGACGTGAATGGTGTCATCTCTCTCGACCCCGTCGTGCTCTCGTATCTGCTGAAGGCCACGGGCCCCGTCACGTTGCCCGATGGCGAAACACTCTCCGCTGACAATGCAGTTCAAATGCTGTTGAGCGATGTCTACCAGCGGTACAAGGATCCCGGGGCGCAGGACGCTTTCTTCGCCGGAGCGACCGGCGCTGTCTTCAATGCCTTCCTGGAAGGGCGTGGATCGACCGTCAGCCTGTTCACCGGCCTGGCGACGGCCGCCGATCAGCGGCGGGTACTCATGTGGAGTGCGGATCCTGCCGAGCAAGACATTCTCGAGGGATCATCGGTCGCGGGAGATCTGCCCATCACGGACGGCGAGACAGCACGATTCGGCGTGTACTTCAACGATGGTGGCGGCTCGAAGATGAGCTACTACGTGAAGCCCGAAGTTTCGCTCGCCTGGGATCAGTGCTCACCCGACGATCGGAACACTTCACGTCAGTTGTCGTTGCGGCTGAGTCTCGCCAACACAGCACCCGCCGACGCGGCGACGAGTCTGCCGACGTACGTCACCGCGAACGGCGCGTTCGGTACGGCTCCGGGTACGGCGACGGTGGTGAACAACATCTACCTGCCGGAGGGGTGGGAACTGGTGTCCGCCACGACGTCGGACGGGACCGGGTTCACGACCGGGAGTTTGAAAGGCCGGCAGGTCCTGACATTCGGATTCAGCCTCCTACCGCAAACATCCGGTGACCTCACGGTGGTCGTCCGGGAGACCTCGACCGCCGCGAACGCCGAGGCAATTGTCACTCCTACGGCAGATGCAACGATCAATCCGACAGTCGAAGCCGAGTGCAGCGTGGTCCCCAATGCAACGCTCGGGTGACCCGCGCGACTGCGCAAATGTACCTACCGGTGCGCGTCTGCGTAAATTTACGTAGTCGAAACCTTGACAATTTGCAATCCAGGGAACGCTTAGGCAATACTCAGGAAGGGTCTCAGCACCGCCCACCGCTTCATTGTTGTCCTCCCCTTGCAGCTCCAATGGGATAGCACGGACGCGGACCACCACCTCCCGGTAGCCCGGATTCGAAAGCAGGCATTCATGAAGCTCAACCTCAAAAAGGCTGGCGTCACCGCGGCCCTCGCCGGCGCGCTGCTCTTCGCAGCTCCCGCCGTGGCACAGGCCTACGTCCCGTCCAGCCCCAACACCGTCACGGTCACCGTCACCTCCAACGGACCGGTCCCCGTCTCCGGCTTCCAGGCCGGCGCGCAGGTCACGTTCACGCTCGTGGGTCGCGGCGTCACGGGTGCGAACATCGCGACCGCCAACCTCCCCGTCACCTCGGCTTCGGTCACCAAGACCGCCGACTCGTCGGGTTCGGCCACGGCCACCGTGACGCTTCCCGCAGGCGCCTCGGGCACCTACACCCTCGCAGCGACCGGCGCCCGCGCCGCAGCTGGCGGAGGCGGAAACAACGCTGGCCCCTCGCTCCCCGAGACCGGCTTCGACGCCAACTCGATGCTCGGCATCTGGGTCGGCGGCGGCGCTCTCGTTCTCGCCGGTGGCACGATCGCCGTGGCCACCAC
>Ga0308160_10007278_pt1 | contig 11037 bp, 15 predicted proteins | sample PhyFR1_FD_201036 | JGI IMG/M metagenome (GOLD analysis project Ga0308160, IMG submission 201036) | Phyllosphere microbial communities from UC Gill Tract Community Farm, Albany, California, United States - DLSLF.R1 | ecosystem: Host-associated > Plants > Phyllosphere > Unclassified | place: USA... | reverse complement strand
TCTTCTGTCCCGGTCACCTCCCCTCTTTCTCTCACGGCTACCCCCTTATTCTTCTTCCAACCATCTCTCACCCCCGACTTCTCGACGAAGTAGACAATCACAAGGAATCTCGACGACTTCTACACCAGCAATTCTCTTTCGCCTTGACGCCGACATTCTTTTCCCGCATCAAACAACGCCTTGCACCAACTGCACCGACATCGACGCCGCGCTTGAGATAGACCCAGAGCCAGGAGCTTCATCATAGTCATCCACCAAGGACGAACAAACGCAATCTTACACGGATGAGATAGATCGACAGAATCGCTGCTCCTCTCCTCTTCTCGGTTCTCGTTTCCCCTCACCAGCTGGACTGCTAGACATACACCCACATTACCGGCCGGTCCACTCTCTGATCGACTCAGAGCAATTCTTTCGATACCCTTGAAGGTTTTATCGAATCCATACCACCAGTACCAAGAACATAAAGCCTAGTGCTACCTCGCGTCTTCTTATAAACGACATTCCATACTATCAAGACTCATACGACCTTCAAGATGCTGCAATCGCCCGTCCGACTTCTTCTCGCGACATTCTTGCTCCCTCTCTGCACCCTCATCTCCGCCGCACCTACTCTCGACTGGCCGATCCAGGATCAAAGACCCCTGATCGCTCGAGTGGGCTCCGAATACCAATGGTCCCCCTACGCCGATACCTTTGCTTCTCCCTCGACTCTCAACTACACCACTTCCGCCTTGCCTTCCTGGTTATCGTTCGACCCCATCTCGCTCGCGTTCACTGGAACCCCTACTTCGGCTGACCGTGGAGAAACGTCGATCACGTTGACCGCGACGGATGGAAGCGAGACGGCATCGACGTTTAACATTCTCGTGTCCTCGAACGAAGCCCCCGGTATACACACTGGGTTCGATACCCAGATCGCCGATCCCGCCTTGCACAACTTTAACACGGCCTCCGCCTTGCCCTCGAACGATGCGGTCCTGCTTCATCCATACTATTCATTCTCGATGGGGTTCCAACAAAGCACCTTCCGACCGGGCTTCAGAGCGTCCCGACAGAACATCTATTACTCGGCTTATCTCAAGGGGACGACGGAACTTCCGTCCTGGTTGACGTTCGATAACCAGACCGTGACCTTTTCCGGAGTCGCGCCTGCAGACGGGAGTTATGTGGTGGTTGTCACCGGATCAGATTATTGGGGATACAGCGCAGTTCAGAACGGATTTACAATTCAGGTTTCGACGGCTTTCATTGATGTGCCAGAGAGCGCTGGAGTGGGGAATATCACTACTGTCGCTGGAAGTAATGTGAATTACAAGCTGGACCTGAGTAAGGTCAGCGTCAATGGATCGGACGCGAGTGGGGCGACGGTCACAGTTGATTTGGATGATTACGACTGGTTGAGGTTCGATGCGTGAGTATGCATAGACGCGTGATGCTAGAGCGATTGTCATGGCTGATCGAATTTGCGTTCACAGATCAACTTTGGCGTTGACCGGAACGACACCCGAGTATTACATTAACGGAACCGTCACTCCTCTCAACATTCCCGTTACAATCTCCGATTCGGTCAATGGCGTCACTGCCGAGACCCTCGTCTATCTCCCTCTGTCAATCGAGCCTTCGCTTTTCTCCACCGTATCGCTTCCCAACGCCACCGCTCAGCTCGGCCAAAATTTCAGCTACGACCTCAGACCCTACCTAAGAGATATCACCCATATTGGCGATTTGGCCATTGCCGTCTCGCCAAGCTCAAACTATACGGAATGGATCAAACTGGACACCGATTCTTACGAATTGATGGGTGTGCCACCTAATCAGAGCAGCTCCATCACCAGAAGGAGGCATATTCACAGGAAGCGCGTCCTCTATCGACGAGCTGACGCGCGGGCGATCGTTCAGATCTCTGCCACGGACGTTAGAAACAATTTGGTCTCGGTTGCCAATTTGAACCTCGATTTGGCAGGTCTGCCCACCGCTGCTATTCCCACGCCGACTTCCTCCAGTAGTCCTACCGGGGCCACCGCTGCTGCTAGTTCTGGCAAAGGCGGACTGTCCAATGGTGCCAAGATCGCAATCGGAGTCGTCTTTGGTCTGCTTGGTGCTGCGCTTCTCGCAGCCTTGCTGTGGTTCTGCTGCTTCCGAAAGCGCAAGGAGAAGAAACAACAAAAGACCTTGGAAAAGTCGAGGAAGAGCACAGAGAGCTTTGCCGGCATGATCAAGTCGCCCAAGGCGGACAGAAATCCTTTCCACAACTTTGCCTTGTTTGGAACAAACCCCGTGTTGCCAAGGAGCGAGAGCGCCAAATTGCAAAACGGCGAGGTCCCCAAGTTCAACAGCATCTATGTCCAGCGACCTAGCGCTGAAGGCCTCCAAGAGCCTGTGCGTGCGGTCATGGACGGAGACAACGAGAAGCCAAGGCAGATGGATGCGATGCGAGGGATTCTGAAATGGGATGCTCAGGGCAAGAGGATATCAAACGGAAGTCACCAATCTGTTCCCGGTCTTGATTACCCGTCGCCTGTGCCCGGCGAGATCATCCGTAACGACAGCTTGATGCCCCCCGGCGACGCTAGCGACTTCACTCATAGCTTCGGATCCTCGAGCGACAGTCGCGCGAGCTGGGAGAGCAAGGAGACCTTCCAGTGGTCCTCCGCCGAGGGCGCCCATGCACCATACAGGGACGCCAATGGTCGTCCTCTTTCCTCCGCGCCTTCCGTGCCTCGTCCTCGTAACGACTTTACTCCTCGGTACCCACGCAATGCACTGGCAACTGGCATGGGTCGACCGCCCAGCGATACCTTTTCAGGTCACACTTTCAGCGAATTTCACGATCACCACGGCTCCCAAGATCACGAGCGGGACAGTCTGACCCACACACATACCGGAACTGGCGATACCTCGTTCGGTACTGGGAGTCTGTCTCATACTGAAACCCACAGCGGAAGCGGAACCATTGACGGTTCCAGCGGATCTAGCCAAAATGGTGTCAACTACGAACTCGCCACTCGTGCGCCTGCCGGCTTCGCGAACGGACCTTCGGCACTAGGGCGAATCATTGGCGAGTCAGGTAACTTTGGGCCTGTTGCAGAAGAGGACGAGGGTTATTCGGACGAGAGTGCTGTTCTGGCGGTGGCGGAAAGGCAGTCGTTCGATCAGCAGGAAGCTCATCGAGTAGCCCGTCTCATGCCCTCGCGTGAACGTTTCACCCAATCTCCCACTGCGGATATGGTTTCCGTCGCATCGCATACACCATCGCAGGAAGCGATCGCCGAGAATTCGGACGCTTTCGACGATGCGGATGAAGAGGGTGCTCGAGAACGTGCTTCTACAGTCTATGCGCCCAGCGATCTAACTGGTCTTGGCTACCCCGCCGAAGCGATCGTATTTGGCAACCGAGCAAGTCAAGCTTTGTCTTTGGGACAACGCTCCGAGTCAATGCGATTTGTACCGCCTGCCGAGTCCGAAATCATGTCTCCGCCTCTGCCGCAAGTTGGCAACTTGGTCGGTGCCATGTCGCCTCCCATGGATGGGGCTTACCGACCAATGTCAACGGGGAGTGCAATTGCTGGTCGATACATCGCCTGCCAGAACGAGACCTTCAACCTTCATCCACACATCAACCCTCCTCCTCAAGTCTCCTTGTCCGCTGCGACATGGTCTGCCCCAGCCCCCTCGACATACAGGATCGAGAGCGCAAACGGTACGCCGCTACCTTCATGGCTGCACTGGGATGGCAAAGAGCTCGAGCTATGGGGGATTCCCTCGCTTGCCGACGCAGGTCAAGTCTTGGATGTCCGAGTCATCGAGCGGATACCGAAGCCCAAGAGGAAGAGCTACGACTCGTCACAGCTGACGCCCGGCGAGGCGACTGAGAGGGAAGTAGGAGCGTGCATCATTGAGTGAGTATTCCTCCTGCTGTCAAGATTGCCCGTTCTACAATACTGACCATTCTTGGTTCATCACAGGGTCGCTGATAGTATCCGGAGTCCGGATGCGTTCTCCTTGGATGGGTTTTCGTCTGCCATCTGAACGAACGCTTGATTAGTTTGGGAATGGACAATTTGCATATGATCGAATGTAGAGGGACCCGATCGAACCAGTGCTTTGCGATTGTCACGACTGTTATTGTTACACACCTATATTATTACATGTATATCGAGATGCTGATGAACTCTTTTGTATCTTCATCCGGGCCAACTGCTTCGGCGTAAAGTCCTGCCCTTGGCAACCGCCTACGAGAAAGAAGGATTCAGGAAGCGGGAGGAGCGATGTGGATCGATCATACCTACCCTTGTCGAGCATGTCGTCATCGACGTTCTGCCATGATAGTTGCCCACGATGTCACGGCCAAGCTCATAATGTTACGCTGCATAAAGGCGCGGTTCGCATAATCAGTTGACATGGCTCACCTCCAGTAAACGAATCACGGTGTTGCTGACAGATGACGGAAATGCATATGGCTAGATAGATAGTGGTAGCACTGGTGCTGTCGGCAGTGTCGTATCGCCCGTTGCATAATCACATCCTCCTGGCGCATATGGCTTTAAACCTGGTGCGCAACGTGCAAAATGACCATTCTCCATTCAGGGGCCGATACAATCCTGGTCAGCTACCCTTGCGTGTCGTAAATGTATCGCGTGAGATCCCTGAAGTCGTTGGCCTTTGACGTGCGAAATCCACCTGCGGGATATAGCAGTTTGATGATGCTGATGGTGACATGATGGTGCTGTAGCCTGCTTCCGCAAGCGAGTGAACTGATTGCCGACAGCTCGGAGAGGGCAGAACATGCCTTAAGCGCGGTGCCACCAGATTGAATGGCGGCCGTTAGTCATTTGGGTGTAGATAACCACTCCCGACTGTTCCCATACCTGTTTCCGGGGAAAATCATTGGCCCTATAGATCTGCTTCTCAAGCCTGCGGTCACGTTGCGGTCAAGATTGATGTCCTGATGACGAAGTAGTCAAGATGGAGTGCAAGCTAACGTAAATCCTCTATACCAGTCGGGTCTTGTCTGATTTGCATTCGTCGTGTAGTTCGAGGCCGGGTCTAGCTGTTCATGCTTCGCGGCCGGCGCCACAAACAGGACAAAGGTATGAAAATATATGACCAGGAACCACAATCTAAAGGTGCACAAGGCGTTACAAAGCAAAACAAGGTCATGAGGTCCACAAGGTGATAAATAATACACCAGGAAGCGAGTTGATCAGAACAGGGGGATGTAGTCGTTGATGCGGTCTTTGGCGTCTTGCATACTGCGAGAAGGCGAACGATTAGAACGGGTTCAGCAGGAGGTTCCGTCTCACCGGGCCAACGAGAGAGCGACTTACATGCACTCTGCTATCCAGGTCAGATTACGGACCTCCTGATCAATTGCAACATGATTCGAACGCACATGGAAAGTCAGCACAAGCCCGACCTCACGTCACATAATAATGAGATTCAGGCTTACCTGCTCCTTGAGCTTGACGAAGCTGTAAAAGATGGCCATACCAAACTGCTGCAAATACGTATCCCGGTTGACCGAAACCTCCCGCTTGAAGAACTCGTCTTCCAAGCTAGCTCCATCGGAATCATCCCCGCCGTTGATCGAAGCAGCGGCGCCGCTTCCTCCCGCAGTAGGTTTCGAGGCGTTGTCAAAGAACGCCTTGTATTCTGGAATGTACTCGACACAAGCCTTGACCGTGTCCACGTCCTCCGCCCGTGCGAGTGCATTGTTTCCTTCTGGATACAATCGCCCGATGGTGGGGAAAAGCTTTGCCCGTTGTTCCTTGGACAACTCGGTTCCGAAACTATTCAAGGTGACTATACAGAATGACCGTAGATCAGTGCCCATGAACCGTAAACCTTTTCGAGACTAGAACTCACTGTTAATGGTCCGTCGATCCGCCTCGAAAGCGAGAATTTTGGACATGCTCTCTCGCGTGGGAGTTCCGAGAGTTTGAACGAATTGATAAAAGTCCTCGAGGTACGATTTGTAAAGGGTGTTTCGGATGATTTCGATGTTCAAGTCGTCCAGGTCTTGAGCGGACAAACAGTCTCGGAAGTATGGCGCTATCAAATTGAAAGCGAATACACTGTCAGCGGGACGGCATCTCCTTCAGCTGAACGGCGTGAACATACCAAGTGGGGTATCCACCAGCACGCTGTTGTAGAGCTCCTCGACATTCGTGGCAACACAAAGGGCTGGCATGGTGTCGAACACTCCAAGGGGATGACACCTGTCCAATAGCTCATGCGTGTCTCGCTCGTGCAAGGTTCCGAGAGTCAACAGAATGACGTTATCGATCATGTATGAGTAGCTGTGACCGAGCCAGCTCGGTAAGCGATGTAGTCTGCTTCAACGGGATCACCGTAGACGTACGTGATGTAGTCCATGAACGTCGAAAGGGGGGCGACGGCGTTGTTGCGGATAAAGTTGAACTCAGCAACGAGTTTTTGAGTAGCCTATATCACATTTGGATGAGCTGTCAACCTTTGAAGATCATCTCGGCGGTATAAGGAGAACAGCATACCTTTTCAGCGATGACAGCTGTTGAAAGAGGCAAAGGCTCGTTGGCCAAGAAGTTGCCGTAGTCCGTGGCGGAAAGCTGTAATCTGAAGTCTGTAGGAGCACCAAGCATGACTGGATTAGTACTCGGGATCTAACCAGGACGCAAATGAAGCTGTATGCTTACCTTCCAAGTTCTCGCATTGCGTCAAATTGCTATACACGCTTTGCGTTAAGAGGGAATTCCGGTAGCCTCGGACAACACCTTCAAGGAATCCGTGCTGGGCCTGTTGTATAAGGATCTCCGTCTCAATATCCGATTCCCACAAACGGCAAATGTCAATGCAACCTACGTTGAAGAATAGGGCCTCCATAATTGTTCGATCGAAGATGAGATCGTTGCACTGGGATTTAATGGATCGTATAAGAGCGGCTTGATTGCTTTCCGGCACTGAAACTAGATCTAATGAATGCGTGCTCGCTTATGTGGCTCTGCGCGAGTTCCTTGTACTGATCTAGCCCTTTGATGTCAAAACCACATATCGTCGAACCTCCCGATTTACTGAATGATCATGATGCATGATGCATGATGATGGCGAGACAGCAGGGACCGAGCCTAGTAAGAGCACGATGACGAGGCGCACCGCGGATGTCCTTCGTCATCACCTCGATCATTCCTTTCCCCTACACGCGAAACAAGCAACAGCTCTCCTGTTCCCAAACGAACGTCCAGAAAGTCCTTGTTAACTCCATTTAACCTTTTTCCTTTTCCCGCTCTTGCAAAACTGGTTTCCTCTATAAGATCACATTGAAAAATGGCGAACCTCTCTGACGATACTCTGCACAAGGTCAGTAGACCACAATCTTTGCCAACAGTGCAAATGTTGGCGCTGACCGATCCTTTTGCAGAGTAGATCCTTCAACAGATCCAGCAGCAGGTGAGAAGATGACTTTGTCTCCCTCGGCTACTCATCAGGAGGACCATCTAACAAGTTTCTCACCAAACAGGCTGTAGTATCCCAACGGAGTCTGAACCAGGTCAATGGACAGATCGCGAGCAAATCGCGAGAAAAGCGAATCCTTGAATTGACAACGAGGCAGCTTGATACTATTCCTGTCGATGACAACGTCAAGATGTACAGAGGTGTAGGCAAGGCGTGAGTCTTTTCCTCCTTCGGGAAATTCATATTCGGCCTGTTGACTCAAACGTTCATGTGTAGCTTCTTGATGGAACCTCGCGGAGACATCATTGCACAGCAAGTCGAGGAGAACAAGACGCTCGAAGAAGATCTCTCGAACCTCACGAAGAAGGTGCGTTCCACCAGTCTAAGCTATGGAGAGATACGTCCTGATTTCCCTTTCCTTCTGTAGGCCAAATTCTTGCAGAAACAGGTCGATGACGCTCAAGGACAATTGAAAGATATCGCAAGTCCCGCAACGATCTCGATTCTGCTCAAAAATTCGTGCTGATCATCCGGCTTTTGGGATCCCTCAGTTCCATAGCCAGAACCGGGAACGTGACTCTTAGGAGTGGCGTGGTCCTTTCCTCCTCCCCTCTTTTCGCTTTTGAACAGGTTGTATCACTTATCCGTATCACGAAACGCATATGAAGCGGCCTTTCTTCATAGGAAGAACCGTCTAACGACCAATAATCAATCCACTTTGAAACCCCTGGACCGAACGGTCTCATACATGCAATTCTTTCTCCTTTGAGCTTCGCTCACTTCTTAAGCAATCATCCACCACCGCCCTCACAAAGGACCTCGACTCGCCCAAACTCTCACCGAGTCGAGAACCTCTCCTTTCCCTCTAACTAAGGGAAATGAGAATCAAGTGAAGAGGCAAGAAGAACGATCTCTCCCTCGGGAGAATCGTCTTGTTTGATTACGGTAGCCTGCTTCTGATGTCGTTTAACGATGCATTGGGGCCGTGCGGGTTTCAGCCGATTGTACCACAAGATACACATATGCGAATATCATGCCCATGTTCATTATGATTTTTCCGGAAATTCCAAGCTCCCCGTCTGGAAACCCTCGAACACATGGCGATTGCTGCGCCTCATTGCTTTGGGCTGTTGTCTTTGCCTTGTCGGTAGGGATAGAATACGCGTATGCGGTTTCACAATCCGTCCCAGTCATTATGTGAAAGAGAAACTGTGCTAGGGTCACAAGAACGCAGCACCCGCTCATGTGATCGCCGGTCAATCTTCGATAGCAGCGAAGCGAAAGAGAGAAACATATGATATCAACAGATTTCATGACTACAACCACGAACTTGTCGTGTCCTCCTATTGATCGATACCCTCGATCACGTTGATAAACTTCGCAAGATAGATCAACCCCTCGGTGATCTCTGAGGCTGTCTCCCGGATCAAGCTAGGAGGAAGAAGGAAACCGAACTATCGAATGCAATAAGAGTATCAGTCCCGGAAGTCGAATGAACCCCAACTTCATTTCAACTTACAGTGCCAGTATCCCGAAGCTCTACAGAGTAACTCCATCGGATCTTCGCCGATCCATAAGCGTAGTCAATTGAGTCGCCCGACATTCGGCTGCAGGACCAATAGGTCAGTGGTCATTCAAAGTACTACCCTTGGAGATCTCAAGGTCACTTACTAGACGAGATCACAGGCTTGGCCTGATTGGTAAGCTGTTCCGTGTACGTTGCGAAGCGCCCTTGCGACTCCTAGACCAGCTTCCATAAGCGTTTCAGCGTCTCCGGGAAAGTCGGAACATGAGTAAGAGTAGGGGAACATGACTATGGAAGATCGAATCGTCAGACTTTGTCGGGGCAAAGACAGCCGCCGTTAAACGCTTACATAGCTGCCCGTAGCTGTGAACGTCAATGAAAGCCCTCACATCCCGAGTCTCCTGAAGCCCGGCAATGAAATCGGCGATCAACTTGGTCTCGACTGCTTCGAAAGCGGCGGAACCGGGATAAGCCTCTGAGCAAGGGTTACTGGTGACCATGTCTGGAGACCATTGGTATCCCTGTATAAGCCCAGGTTTAGTATAAAAAGCGCATCGCCACTTTAACTGGACTTACCCAGTTTGAGTTCATGTCGATTCCTGTGAGAGATTTATATCAGCTATTGAATCCGCGCTTGGGATAGCGTTCAACTTACCTTTGCAATTACTGTAGTCGAGATCTTGACGATTTTTGCGCCACAACCGAGAGTGATCTCGACTCTGTTCACACGACGAGCGTTAGTCAATGAATCTCACCTCACGCAGCGCAGATTTCTATGTCGACCTACGTATTGATAGCCATCCGGGTTGATAGTTGGGACGATGATGAACTCGAAAGTCTCAAGCAATTTGGTGATGCCGGGGTTCAGGTTCGTCGCGGCTTGGATAAGCAAATGGTGCGCAAAGTAAAGCAAAGCTGATGGAGAGATCCACTGCAAACGGATTGGCCAGATGAGCTTCGGCGACGTTTCCAGAACATGGACAGGAAGCGAAGACTGACCTCCCGCGCATGCTGTCCGGCTTGAAGGTAGAACACCCTTGGCTTGCTTCCTTGAGCCTCTCCTTTCCTCCTGCCTTGTAAAGTCCTAGCAGACCACTGCCCTTCCGTTCCGTCGGTGGTGTTGACATACTTGTGCAATCTCAGCCCTTCGACATCCTGACCCTCTGCACTCTTGCCGACGACAAAACGCTTGACCAACCCGGGGAAGGTTAGTTCTAGCTGTTTCCCGAACTCCGAGATATTGGCCATAGAGTGATAGGCATCGTGGTAAGGCGACTGCAAGGTCGTCAAGTTGAACTCGTCGATGGGAGGGCTCGGAATGGGCGGTTGCGAAGGTGGAGGGCGTCTGGGGTGCTTCTTCCTTGGTCGTGCGAGCAGGGCTTTGAGCGTGTCGGCTTCGATCAAAGGCGCGCTCTCATGTCGCCCACCCGGAATAAGGTTAAGGAATTTAGACTTGATCTCCGGGCTCAATAGGATGTCGATATGCGAACGCGAAGCATGCCACACATCAAGATCAAGCATCTGTGATGCGCGAGTTGCAGATGAGCACGAGCTGATCGTGGTAGAGTCTCACTCGAGAAATACTCACACCAGCTACGCTCAAGATCTGCTGTGCTATATCATTCGGTAGTCTTCCAAGTGTATCAGGGAATCCGGTTGAGGGAGGCTTGAATCGCCAGACTTCGTGGCCCTGATAATTCCCGATCTCGTTCTCAGCACCTACTGCAAGGTCATGTTGGCCGGCCATAGCGTCCTGATCGTAACTGAAAGCTGCTTGACGAACGCCATCGTGTTTGGCTGGAGAGGCAGCCGAACTCGGTAGTATGGCCGGTAGTACGACTGCCAGCAAAGTGGAGGAGATCCAGATACGCAGGTTCTGCTTCATCTTGAAGATAGTACCCGATATGGCGATGGAAGGGCACACAGGACTAGTCGATCACGGGTCTGTCAAGTGCAATGTGTCGACAGCAGAACCCAAACGACCCAAGCGAGCGATAGAAAGAGAAAAGCTCGGAGTCTGTGAGGCTCCAATGCTCGTCTTGTGGAACAGCTGCAACCATAAATAAGACCGCTCGTTC
>Ga0308160_10007277_pt1 | contig 11037 bp, 11 predicted proteins | sample PhyFR1_FD_201036 | JGI IMG/M metagenome (GOLD analysis project Ga0308160, IMG submission 201036) | Phyllosphere microbial communities from UC Gill Tract Community Farm, Albany, California, United States - DLSLF.R1 | ecosystem: Host-associated > Plants > Phyllosphere > Unclassified | place: USA... | reverse complement strand
AATATTGCATCTTTTACATGTCTCCTGACGAATACTGCCAGCAAAAGACGGTCCAGAGCGGTTCCAGCTTCTATTACAGCTTCCTCTTCCTCGAGCCTGCGCGCCGGCGCGCGATCACCGCGCTGTATGCGTTCTGCCGCGAGGTCGACGACACCGTCGACGACGCTACCGACAGTTCCGTCGCCCGTATCAAGCTGGCCTGGTGGCGCACCGAAGTGTCCGCCATGTACAAAGGCACGCCGACCCACCCGGTGACCCAGGCCCTGCAGCCGCACCTGACGGTCTACAACCTGCAGGAGCAGCACCTGCAGGCGATCATCGACGGCATGGAGATGGACCTCGACCAGAGCCGCTACCTCGATTACCCCGGCCTGAAGAAATACTGCTGGCATGCGGCCGGCGTGGTCGGCATCCTGTCGGCCAGCATCTTCGGCTACAAGAATCCGCAGACGCTGGAGTACGCCGAAAAGCTCGGCCTGGCCTTCCAGCTGACCAACATCATCCGCGACGTCGGCGAAGACGCGCGCAAGGGCCGCATCTACCTGCCGGTGAACGAGCTGCAGCAGTTCGGCGTCACCGCCGCCGACTTGCTGAACGCGCGCCACAGCGAGAAGTTCGAGGCCCTGATGGCCTTCCAGACCGAGCGCGCCCAGAAGATGTACGACGAAGCCCTGGCTGCGCTGCCGAAGGAAGACCGCCGCGCCCAGCGCCCGGGCCTGATGATGTCGGCCATCTACCGCACCCTGCTCGACGAGATCGCGCGCGACAAGTACCACGTGCTGACCCAGCGCATCTCGCTCACGCCGCTGCGCAAGCTGTGGCTGGCGTGGAAAACCTACGTCCGTAACTGATGGCCGCACCGAAGACTGCCCTGCGCGTCGCCGTGGTCGGCGGCGGCTGGGCCGGTTGCGCCGCCGCCGTCGAACTGGTGCACAAGGGTGCGCAGGTGACCCTCTTTGAAGCGGCGCGCACCCTGGGCGGCCGCGCGCGCGGCGTCGAAGTCCAGGGCAAGATGCTCGACAACGGCCAGCACATCCTGCTCGGCGCCTACCAGGACACCATCAAATTGATGAAGCGCGTCGGCGTCGACCCGAACGCGGCCCTGCTGCGCCTGCCGCTGCAGATGCGCTATCCGGCCGCGAGCGGCGGCATGGACTTCGTCGCCCCGCGCCTGCCCGCGCCCTGGCACATGGCGATCGCCCTGCTGCGCGCCAAGGGCCTGTCGCGCGAAGACAAGCTGGCCCTGGCCCGCTTCACCACCAGCGCGCGCTGGATGCGCTGGGGCCTGAACGACGACGTACCCGTCAGCGTGCTGCTGGAGCGCTTCGACCAGACCGAGCGCCTGATCCGCCTGATGTGGCAGCCCTTGTGCCTGGCCGCGCTGAACACGCCGCCGGAGCGCGCCTCCGCCAACGTCTTCCTGGCCGTGCTGCGCGACAGCCTGGGCGCGAAGCGCGCGGCATCCGACATGCTCATCCCGCGCCTGGAACTGGGCGCCCTGTTCCCGCAAGCCGCCGCGCGCCATATCGAGACCAAGGGCGGCGTCGTGCGGCTGGGCGCCAAGGTCGCTGCGCTGGTACGCACCGGCGCCGGCTGGGGAGTGCAGGCCGGCGGCGACTGGGAATCCTTCGACGCCGTGGTGCTGGCCACGCCGCCCACGCAAACCGCCGCCCTGCTGGCGCCGGCGGGCGAAACGGACATCGCCAAGCAGATCGGCGCCTTCGACTACGAGCCGATCTCTACCTGCTACCTGCAGTACGACGAGACCCTGCGCCTGCCGTTGCCCTTCTGCGCCCTGCTTGACGCGCCGCATGACCAGCGTTTCGGCCAGTTCGTGTTCGACCGCGGCCAGCTCGACCCGAACCAGGCCGGTTTGCTGGCGGTGGTCGTCAGCGCCGCCGGCGCAGCCGCTGCGCTCGGCCAGGATGCGCTGGCCGCCGCGGTGGCTGCGCAGCTGGCCGCGGCTCTCAAGCAGCCAGCCCTGGCCGCGCCGCTCTGGAGCCGGGTGATCACCGACAAGCGCGCCACCTTTGCCTGCACACCGGGCCTGGCGCGTCCCGGCAACGCCACCTCCCTGCCGGGCCTGGTGCTGGCCGGCGACTACACCGCCAGCGATTACCCGGCCACGCTCGAGTCGGCCGTGCGCAGCGGCCAGGGCGCCGCCGCGGCCATCCTCGCCTACGCCCGCCTGCCCCGCGAAAACAACAGCCTGTCGCACGCCGCTGGCGACCGCGCCACCGGTTCCGTAGAGTAGCAACATCGGAAACCACATCGTGGACAGGAACATGACTTACCAACTCGGAATGCGCACCCTGGGCCTGCTGGCCGTGGTCGCCGCCAGCACGGCGGCCCTGGTCGTGCCCGAATGCTTCGGCGGCCAGGCCGACGCCAACGGCCCGGCGCTGCGCGCCATCCTCCTGCTCGGCCATGCCTGAGGCAGGCGCCATCGCCATGGGCAAGCTGGAATACCTCGATGCGCTGAAACGCGCCATGCTCGGCCTGCCGCCCGAACTGCAGGCCAAGACCCTGGCCTGGTACGAGCAGCGCTTCGTCGACGGCGCCGCCGCCGGCCGCCTGGAAACCGACATTGCGCGCGAACTCGACGACCCGAAGAAGGTCGCCCTGACCCTGCGCGCCAACAGCCACATGGCCGCCTTTGCCGAGCAGAAGAACCCGGCCAACCTGCTGCGCCTGTGCGTCTCCGTCATTGGGCTCCTGATCTTCAATCTGTTCATGGTGATTCCGGCCGCCGTCTTCGGCTCGCTGCTGGCCGCGCTGTACGTGACGGCGCTCGCCTTTTATGTCGGCGGCATCGCGATCACCGCCAGCGGCCTGTCCGGCGCCAGTGAACTCGTGCTCGACGGCCCGCTGCGCCACGTCAGCTTCGGCGACGGCGGCGCCAGCGAGCGGGTACGTACCCGCATCTCGATCAGCGAGACCGGCATCGAGATCGACGATCCCGACGAAAGCAAGGCCGTCCCCGAGGCCGGCGACGACCCGCACGCCTCCTCGCGCGTGGTGCGCGGCGCCGAGCGCGTGGCCGGCAGCAGCGTGCGCATCTCGACCGACATGGACGACGACGCGCGCATGACCCAGACCGTGCTCGGCTTCGCCCTCGTATTGGGCGGGATCGTGCTGTTCCTGGTGTCGATCGTGGTCACGCGCTACGCCGCCAGCGGCGTCAGGCGCTACCTGCAGATGAACATGTCGCTGTTGCGCGGCAGCTGAGGAGAACCGATGCGCGCCCTGTTACGAGTCGGCTTCGCCCTGCTGGTCCTGGCCTGTGTGCTGATCGGCCTGACCTACACCATGCTGCGCGCCCAGGGCGTCGCCACGCGGCCCGAGGGGCGCAGCGTCACCAGCGACACGCGCAGCGTCGGGCGCGACGTGCGCGCCATCGAACTCGGCGCCCCGGTCGACCTGGAGGTGCGCTACGGCCCCCAGCCCGGCCTGGTGGTGCGCGGCGAGGAGCGCCTGCTGCAGAACATCGAGACCAGCATCAGCGACGGCGTGCTGCGCATCGGCACCCGCGGCATCCTGCTGCGCCACCGCCAGCCGCTGGAAGTGGAAGTCACCCTGCCGATGCTGGAACGGCTGGCGCTGGACGGCAGCGGCGACACCCGCATCAACGGCTTCTCGGGCGACCGCATCGACCTCTCGTTGAGCGGCTCGGGCAGCGTCCAGTTCAACGGCCGCTACCGCCAGGCCAGGGCCGTCCTGCACGGCAGCGGCGACCTGAGCGTGGACGCCGGCAACAGCGACAGCATCGAGGCCGAGCTGATGGGCTCCGGCACGCTCAGCCTGGCCGGCGCCACGCGCCGCTTCAAGTACGAGGGCAGCGGCACCGGCACCCTCGACGCCCAGCGCTTGCGCACCGAAGAGGCGCACCTGCGCCAGAGCGGCTCGGGCGACGCCAGCATCACCGTGCGCGACACCGTGAACGCCGCCGTCAGCGGCAGTGGCGACATCGACGTGCACGGCGAACCGTCGCAGCGCAATGTCAGCCGCAGCGGCAGCGGGACCGTTCACTTCGTCGAATAGGGTGAGTGCACCCGGAGCACATGCTGCGTAGGGTGGGCGCCCCGTGCCCACGCGTGAATTGTGACCATTGTTGGCCTCATATCACGCCAACATCATGCAAATGTCACGCGTGGGCACAGGGCGCCCACCCTACCGGGCCGCCTCCGTGTCCACGCGTGATCGCTCAGAACTTCGCGCGGACGCCAAATACAAAGTTCCGCCCCGGCAGCGGCGCAATGTCCTTCAGCACCGAGGTCGACACGCGGATATCCTCGTCCAGCAGATTCTTCGCCAGCAGGAACCAGGTCAGGTCCGTGCTCGCGAGGTGCTGGGTGTAGGAGACGTTGGCGTTGAGCTGGTTGTAGGCCGGCGTGGCCGTGGTTTCCGAGGCTGCCAGGCGGTCCTGGCCGCGCGCATGCACCAGCGACAGCCCGCCGCGCCAGTCGCCCTCGCGGTAGCCGATGCTGGCGCCGATGCGGTCGGCCGGCTGCAGCGGCAGGCTGCCGCCCGCATCGAGCTTGCCGCGCGAGGTGTCGGCGAACAGGCGGCCCGACCAGCCGGCGCCGGTCTGGTTCCAGGTGACTTCGGCTTCGGCGCCGCGGATGTGGGCGTCGGCCTGCTCGAAGCTGCGCAGGCGCAGCTCGTCGCCCGGGTTGCCTTCCTCGTCGACCAGGCCGCCGCCGATGCGGCCGTAGATGAAGTCCGAGACATTGTTGCGGTAGGCATTCGCCTTCCAGCGCAGCAGCCCCCCCGTCTTTTGCACCGACAGTTCGATGTTGCGCGAAATTTCCTTGTCCAGGTCCGGGTTGCCGATATCGAAGGTGGCGGTGGCGTCGTGCGGGCCGCCCGAATACAGTTCCTCGATGGCCGGTGCGCGCTGCGCGTACGACACGGTCGCGCCCACGCTGTAGCCCGGCGCGAACGGCCAGGCGGCGCCCAACGACCCGGAGCCGAGGTCGAAGCTGCGCTTGAGGTTGCCGACCGGGTCGCGCTCGACGTTCTCGTAGCGCAGGCCGGCGCTCAGGCGCAGCGGGCCGGCGTTCGCTTCCTCGACGAGGAAGGCGGCGGCGGTCTTCGAGTGCGTGACCGGCACCGTGTCCGGCCCGCCTTCGGCGTTCAGGGCCGAGAAGTGGGTGTTCTCGGTCTGCACGCCGAAGGTGCCGTGCAGGCCGGCGACCGGTGCATGCGCCAGCTCGGCGCGCGTTTCCAGCGAACGGTTGGCGAACAGGACTTCGGGGCCATCCTCGCCCAGCTCGGCGTGCCGGTAATCGGTATAGCCGGCCTTGAAGCGGAAGGACTCGAAGCCCGCCAGCGGCGCTTTCACAAGACTGTCGAAGTCGTAGCGGTCCTGCTTCTGGTCGATGCGCGAGCCTTCCAGGCTCGGGATGCCGTACAGGTTGCTCTGGTGCGCAGCCGACAGGCCGGCGTAGCCCCAGTCCGCGATCCAGGAGCCGCCGACGCCGATTTCCTTCGCCTGCGTCTCCGAGTTCGGCAGGCGCTTCATGCTGGTGGACGGGTCGTCCAGCACGCGGTCGCCGGGAATCTTGTAGTCGTTCGTCTCGCGCCAGTTGGCGTCCACATGCAGCGCCACCTGGCCGCTGGCGCCGTCGACGCTGGCGGAACCATTGCGGCTGTTGTCGACCGTGCCGTAACGCGTTTCCACCTGGCCGGTGGGTTTCGGTTCGAGCGCGGTCGGGATGCGTTCGTTGACGATGTTGACCAGGCCGCCGATGGCGCCCGAGCCGTACAGCAGCGCCGCCGGGCCGCGCAGGATCTCGATCTGGCGCGCCACCGCGCCTTCGGATGCAACGGCGTGGTCGTTCGACAGGCCGGAGACGTCGTTGGTCGCCATGCCGTTTTCCAGCATCTTGACGCGCGAGCCTTCCATGCCGCGGATTACCGGTCGCGAGGCGCCGGCGCCGAAGGCCGAGGCCGAGACGCCGAGTTCCTGCGACAGGGTCTCGCCGATCGAGCTGCCGGTCTTGTCGCGCAGCTCGTCGCCAGCCAGCACCTTGGCCGGCGTGAGGATCTGGTCGTCTGCGGCGCTGCGGAAGGGCGAGGCGGTGACCAGCACCTGGGGCACAGCGTCGTCGTGGGTGTGGGTGGTTTGCGCGAAAACCGGCGCATTGAAGGCAAGGAGGATCGCGCTGGCGATCAGCGTACGTGGAATATTCATGGTGGTTCAACCTCAGGCAAACGGATAACATGCGGCGCTGCCAGGGCGCGTCGGCCGTGGCAGCGAAATAAAATGAACGGCAGTGTTATCAGGCTTGCGGCGGGCCGCGCGGCTGGAAGATGCAGGTACGGAGCGGCTGGATGCCGGCATCGCAGGCGCCGGCCGGCGTGCCGAAGGCAAGCTGCAGCGGCGTGAAAGCGAGCGCCGGCAACGGCAGCGCAAAGGCGAGCTGGGCGCTGTCCATGCACAGGGCGCAGGCGTCGTGCGCGGCGCCGCCCGGCAGCTTGCCGGGTTTGGCCACGGACTCGCCGGCCGAGGCGGCGGCCGTGCTGCGTGCGCCGCCCCAGTCGGTTGCCACGTGCAGCATCGACGCCTGCTGCGCAAGCAGCAGCAGGAGCGACAACAGGACGTGGACGATGGAACGGGGCATGGAAAACGGGCGACGGCGAATTCGAACGACAAGCGGGCATTCTAACCGGAACGGCATGCGCTTGCCCGCGGTGTTGTTACCTCAATGCGCCGCGCTCACTCAGCCAGCGCAGCACGCCGGCGCCGGCCGCGCGTCCGCTGGCGAAGCAGGCGGTCAGCAGGTAGCCGCCGGTCGGCGCTTCCCAGTCGACCATTTCGCCGGCCACGAACACGCCGGGCGCCGCCTGCAGCATGCCGTTGCCATCCATCGCTTCGAAGCGCACGCCGCCGGCGCTGCTGATCGCCTCGTCGATGGGCCGTGGGCGCTTGAGCACCAGCGGCAGCGCCTTGATCGCCCCTGCCAGGCGTTCGGGATCGTTATAGCCGTCCGCATCCAGGCATTCGCGCAAGAGGCCCGCCTTCACGCCTTTGATCCCGAGCCGGCTTTGCAGGTGGCTCGACATCGACCGCGCGCCGCGCGGGCGCAGTACTTCGGCGCGCACGCGCTCGGCGTCGTGGTCGGGCGCGAGGTCGAGCCAGATCGTGGTGTGTCCGCGCGCCGCGATCTGGTCGCGCAGCGGCGCCGACAAGGCGTACACCAGGCTGCCTTCGATGCCGCTGGCGGTGACCACGAACTGGCCCTGGCGGCGCTCGCGTTGCCCCATGCGGTTCTCGTACTCGACCGCTACCGTGATCAAGGGTGCGCCGGCGTGCTTCTCGCTGAAGTGGGCGCTCCAGTCGGTGTCGAAGCCGCAGTTGGCCGGAACCAGTGGCGCGAGCTCGACACCGCGCGCGGCCAGCAGCGGTACCCAGGCGCCATCCGAGCCGAGGCGCGCCCAGCTGGCGCCGCCCAGGGCCAGGATGGTGGCGTCGGCCTCGACCAGGGTTTCGCCATCCGGCGTGGCGAACACCAGCTGCCCATCGCGCCAGCCCTGCCAGCGGTGGCGCGTATGCAGGCGCACGCCCGCTTCGCGCAGCCGGTGCAGCCAGGCGCGCAGCAGCGGCGCGGCCTTCATCTCGAGCGGGAACACGCGTCCCGAGGTGCCGACGAAGGTGTCGATGCCGAGGCCATGGATCCAGTCGCGCACGTCCTGCGGCGTGAAGCCGCGCAGCCATGCATCGACCGCGCCGCTGCGGGCGCCGTAGCGGGCCACGAAGGCGTCATAGGCTTCCGAGTGCGTGATGTTCATGCCGCCCTTCCCCGCCAGCAGGAACTTGCGTCCGCTCGAGGCCATTGCGTCGTAGACGTCGACCGCCACGCCCTGCGAGGCCAGGACTTCGGCCGCCATCAGGCCGGCCGGGCCGCCTCCGACGATGGCGACGCGGGATGGAATTGCAGAAGATGCGGACATGCTGGCGAGCGGTGACATGGGGAGGCCGCATTGTAGTCGAGATTGGGTCGGCAAAGGCAAATGTAAAGGGTGCTTGACATCGCTTTTTTGTTGATCTAGCATGTAAAGCATCCTTTACACCTTAGTCATCGACAGGAGCGCCACATGCACGAGAAACGCGTCACCAAGATCTATCACCGTGAACTTTTCGGCGCGATTGCGCTGTACACCCTGCTGCTGGTGGCGGCCATCCACTACGGCCGTCCGATGCCCGATGGCGTGCTGCGCACCGTGGTGCTGGTGAGTCCCATGGTCGGCTTCGGCGCCGCCCTGTGGGCGATCGCACGCCAGCTCGCGCGGGTCGACGAATTCATTCGCAAGCTGCTGATGGAAAACGTGGCGCTGGGCGCCGCCATCACGGCCGGCTTGAGCTTCACTTACGGCTTCCTGGAGACCGCCGGCTTCCCCAAGCTGTCGATGTTCACGGTGTGGTGCGTGCTGTGCGGCTCCGTCGGGATCGTCGGCTGCGTACGCAAGATCATCGGCAAGTGATCAATACCCAATGAAAAACCTCATCCGCGAACTGCGCGCCGAACACGGCTGGAGCCAGGCCCACCTGGCCGAGCTGCTGGACGTGTCGCGCCAGACCGTCATCGCCATCGAGAACGGCAAGTACGACCCCAGCCTGCCGCTCGCCTTTGCGATTTCCAGAATCTTCAAGCAACCGATCGAAGCCATCTTTACCCCCAACCAGGAGCCAGCATGAAAGCAGCATTGTTGTTCGCAATGATCCTCGGCGCGGCCGCGCCCGCCCTTGCCCAGGACGCGGGACAGCCGCAGGCCGTGAACCGGTTCGCCGCCAGCATCGCACCAGCCGAGCGCTTCGAGCTCAAGGGCATGCTGGTCGAACGCCACGGCAACGGCAAGCGCCCGCTGGTGCTGATCCCCGGCCTGTCCAGCGGCGGCTGGGTGTGGCAGGAAACCGTGCGCGAACTAAGCGGCGCCTACACGATCTACGTGGCCACCCTGCCCGGCTTCGATGGCCGCCCGGTGCTCGAGGGCAATCCCTTCGACAACGCGAAGTCCGCGCTGGCCGAACTGATCGCCGCGCGCCGCCTGGCCAAGCCGGTGCTGGTCGGGCACAGCCTGGGTGCCACGCTGTCGATCGCGCTGGCCCAGGACCTGCCCGACGCGCTCGGCGGCGTGGTCGCCATCGACGGCCTGCCGGTCTTCCCGCGCACCGAGGACATGCCGCCCGAGCAGCGTCCGGCGATGGCCGAGGCGGTACGCAGGCAGATGGCGGCGGCAGCCGGGCCGGCGTTCGCGGCGCAGCAGCGGCAGTACATGCGCACCATCGGGCTGGTCGACATGGGCAAGGCCGACGACGTGGCCATGCTCACCTCGCGCAGCGACCCCATCGCGGTGGCGGACTATGCCGCCTCGGTGATGGCGCGCGACCTGCGCCCCGGCCTGCCGAAGATCCGCGTGCCGGTGCTGGTGCTCGCCCCCACCTACGGCCCGGATGCGGCCCTGACGGGGATGTCCGGGAGCGAGAAGGTGGCGTATTATCGGGAACTGATGACCGGCACGCCGAAGCTGGACGTCAAGCCCATCGACAACGCGCGCCACTTCGCCATGCTCGACCAGCCCCGCGCGGTGAACGACGCGTTGCGCCAGTTCCTGAACAACCTGTAAGGAGACACACACATGCCAACAATGTCCCACTGGATCGGCCAGTACGCGTTTGCCGCCGGCTCGATGTTCGCCCTGCTGCTGGTGGTCGACGTGCTGGTGCGCGGCGAAGCCTTTGCCCGCGCCTGGCCCTCGGCCCTGGCCTGGGCGGCGGTCGCCTCGGCGCTGTTCATCGGCCGCCGTTACTACAACATGCGCAAGTGACTGGACTGCGCAGTGTGCGAACGTCTCGACAAGAAATAAATCCGTTTTCTTCCTCGATGCACATCAACGCCGGGCTCCCGGGCACGCCGATACTGGCGTGCTTGCGGGCCTGTTATTCATCCTGCATTTGTTAAGTCAACAATATTCTTCTTGACAAGGAATGTCATGAGAATATTCTTATGCAGACGCAGGTGGACGATGCAGCCCCGACGATGGGCGCACGATTCGCCCGGTCGTTCAATCATCTTGGAGGATGAGTATGTCGGAAATGTCACGGCCATCACTGGCTCGCAGGACAGTACTGGGTGCGCTCGCGTCCAGTCCTTTGTGGCTCGGCAGCGCATGGGCCGCTTCGCAGTCGATGAAGATCTCGCATCAATTCCCCGGCGGTAGCATCACGGAAGGCGACTTCCGCGACCGCCTGTGCCGCATGTTTGCCACCGAAGTGGAAAAACGCACGCGCGGCAGCCTTAAGTTCTCGATCTACCCGAATTCGTCGCTGATGCAGCCGAACGCCCAGTTCGGCGCGCTGCGCAAGGGCAGCCTCGACCTGGCCCTGGTGCCGCTGTCGTATGCCGGCGCCGAATCGCCGGAAGCGAACATCGGCCTGATGCCTGGCCTGGTGACCTCGTACCAGCAGGGCTATGCCTGGAAAAACGCCGAGGTTGGCAAGGAGCTGACGCGCATCCTCGACAGCCAGGGCCTGGTCGTGATCAGCTGGATCTGGCAGGCCGGCGGCGTGGCCTCGCGCGGGGAAGAACCGATCCTGCGTCCGGAACAGGTGCAGGGCCTGAAGGTCCGCGGCGGCTCGCACGAGATGGACCTGATCCTGCGCGACGCCGGCGCCACCATCGTCAACCTGCCCTCGAACGAGATCCACAACGCCATGAAGAGCGGCGCGCTGGATGCCGCCTTTACCTCGTCGACCTCGCTGATCACTTTCCGCCTGGCCGACGTGGCGCGCTCGGTGACCACTGCGCGCGGCGGCGGCTACTGGTTCATGTTCGAGCCGCTGATGATGTCGCGGACCGTGTTCTCGCGCCTGAGCAAGTCGCAGCAGGAGGCGATCATGACGGTCGGCGCCGATCTGGAGAAATTCGCGATGCGCATGGCCATGGCCGACGACCAGGCGGTGGCCGGCTACTATTCGCGCACCGGCGCCCGCGTGGCGGACATGGATGCGGAATCGCTGAAGCAGTGGCAGGA
>Ga0308160_10007276_pt1 | contig 11038 bp, 8 predicted proteins | sample PhyFR1_FD_201036 | JGI IMG/M metagenome (GOLD analysis project Ga0308160, IMG submission 201036) | Phyllosphere microbial communities from UC Gill Tract Community Farm, Albany, California, United States - DLSLF.R1 | ecosystem: Host-associated > Plants > Phyllosphere > Unclassified | place: USA... | reverse complement strand
ACCCTGTTGGATATTGTCGTTGAGCTGCCTGGCTACACCACCGACACCCGCCGCCATAACACCGCTACCGGACATACGCCAGAGCGGCTTTGTCTACTGTGTCAGTGGCATACTGCACACGTTTAATCCGCAGAGAGCCAGGAGGGGCCTGACGGTCGATACCCTGGCCGCTCAACTGTATGACCGCCTGCTGGATGTCGATCCCTATACCTATCGGCTGCTCCCTGGGCTAGCACAGAGCTGGGAAGTGCTGGATAACGGGGCGACCTACCGTTTTCATCTGCGCAAAAACGTGCCTTTCCAAACCACCGCCTGGTTCAAGCCGACCCGCAATCTGAATACCGATGATGTGGTGTTCAGCTTCGCCCGCGTTTTTGATCAGAAACACCCCTACCATAACGTCAACGGTGGCGAATACCCTTATTTCGATAGCCTGCAATTCGATGGTTCCGTACAAAGCATAAAAAAGCTGGATGACTCTACCGTCGAAATCCGCCTACAGGCACCCAATGCCTCGTTCCTGTGGCACCTTGCGACCCATTATGCGCCAGTGCTATCGGCAGAGTATGCCGATAAACTGATGCATGAAGGGCGGCAAGAGATGATCGATCGCGAGCCAGTTGGCAGTGGGCCTTTCCTGCTCAATGAATATCGTTTAGGGCAATATATCCGCCTGGTACGTAACGATGTCTACTGGAAGGGGCAGCCGCGCATGCGGCAGGTGGTCATCGATATAGGGGCTGGCGGCAATGGCCGGTTGTCCAAACTGCTGACAGGCGAATGCGACGTACTGGCCTACCCGGCCGCCAGCCAGTTTTCTATTCTGCGCGATGACCCGCGTCTGCGCCTGACATTGCGACCTGGGATGAACATCGCTTATCTGGCATTTAACACCCGCAAACCGCCGCTGAACAATCTGAAAGTGCGCCAGGCAATTGCGCTGGCGATCAACAATCCGCGTCTGATGCAGTCGATTTACTACGGCACGGCGGAAACCGCCGCTTCGATCCTGCCGCGCGCGTCCTGGGCCTATGACAACGACGCACACATCAGCGGATATGATCCAGCCAAAGCACGCGCAATGTTGACACAAGCTGGCATCGAACAACTGAACCTAAAGCTGTGGGTACCAATAGCCTCTCAGCCCTATAACCCTAGCCCACTGAAAACGGCGGAGCTGATCCAGGCCGATCTGGCTCAGATCGGCGTCAACATCACCATAGTGCCGGTTGAAGGACGGTTCCAAGAAGTGCGATTGATGGCAATGAACCACGATTTAACCCTCACCGGCTGGTCCACCGATAGCAACGATCCGGACAGCTTCTTCCGGCCATTATTGAGCTGCGCAGCAATCCGTTCGCAAACCAACTATGCTCACTGGTGTAATCTTAGCTTTGACGATGTGCTTGAAAACGCGCTGTTGTCGCAGCATCTTTCACATCGCATCGACAGCTACCGCCAGGCGCAGAAAATTCTCGCACAACAACTGCCCGTGTTGCCCCTGGCATCATCACTACGCCAACAAGCCTACCGTTACGATATCAAAGGGCTGGTACTCAGTCCGTTCGGTAACTCATCATTTGCTGGGGTGTACCGAGAATCTGCGCAGGAGTCCAAACCGTGATCATCTTTACCTTGCGCCGTATTTTGCTGTTGCTGATCACGCTGTTTTTCCTGACGCTGGTCAGTTTTAGCTTGAGCTACTTTACGCCGCACGCCCCACTAAAAGGTGCAGCAATGCTGGATGCCTATCAGTTTTATTTCGTCAGCCTGCTGCACTGGGATTTTGGCGTCTCCAGCATCAACGGTCAGGCGATAAGCGAGCAACTGCGTGAAGTGTTTCCCGCAACCATGTCGCTGTGCCTGCTGGCCTTTACTCTGTCACTGTTCATCGGTATTCCGCTGGGCATTATCGCCGGGGTGATGCGCGGCAAATGGCAGGACACCGTCATCAGTACTTTCGCACTAGTGGGGTTCTCGATACCGGTGTTCTGGTTGGCACTGCTGCTGATACTCTTCTTCTCATTACATCTCAACTGGCTACCGATTTCTGGCCGCTTTAATCTGCTGTATCAGGTGCAACCGATCACCGGTTTTGCACTGCTCGACGCCTGGTTGTCGGATTCGCCGTACCGGTCTGAGATGGTCGCCAGCGCGTTGCGTCACATGATATTACCGATCGCCGCGTTGGCAGTAGCTCCCACTACCGAGGTGGTACGACTGATGCGCATCAGCACCGATGACGTTCTGAACAAAAACTACATCAAAGCTGCGGCTACCCGTGGGCTGTCGCGCTTAACCATCATCCGCCGCCATGTGCTGCACAATGCGCTACCGCCGATCATACCCAAGCTAGGGTTACAGTTCTCCAACATGCTGACGCTAGCTATGATCACCGAAATGGTATTCAGTTGGCCGGGCTTAGGCCGCTGGTTGATCATCGCCATGCGTCAGCAGGACTATGCGGCTATCTCCGCTGGCGTGATGGTGGTCAGCACCCTGGTGATCACCATCAACCTGTTGGCAGAAATTCTGAGCGCCGCTACCAAACCGTTGAAAAATAAGGCATGGTATGCTCCTCGATAACGTATACCGCGAAAAGAAAATACCCAGCCCGCTGCGTTATACCTGGCGAATATTTTACGGCGATGCACTGGCGATGGTTGGTTTTTACGGCGTGATCGCGCTACTGCTGCTGTCGCTGTTCGGTAGCCTGCTGGCACCTTACACACTGAATCAGCAATTCCTCGGCTACCAATTGCTGCCACCTTCATGGTCGCATCATGGTAATGTCTCGTTTTTTCTGGGAACCGATGACCTTGGACGTGATATTCTCAGCCGTCTGCTGGACGGCACCGCCGCCACTTTCGGTTCGGCGCTGATCGCGACACTCGCTGCCGCCTTTTTCGGGATGATCATCGGTGTGTTCGCTGGTGTCACTCACGGGCTGCGTTCAGCGGTGCTCAACCATATCCTTGATACCCTACTGTCGATCCCTTCGCTGCTACTCGCGATAGTGGTGGTCGCTTTTATCGGCCCCAAGCTCGAACATGCCATACTGGCGGTATGGCTGACACAGTTGCCACGTATGGGGCGCACCATCTATAGCGCCGTGCACGACGAGTTGGAGAAAGAATATGTGGTGGCGGTGCGCTTGGACGGCGCGTCCACACGGCAGATCCTGTGGTACGCAGTGATGCCGAATATCGCCGCCGTATTGGTAACGGAGTTTACCCGCGCGTTGTCGATGGCGATCCTGGACATCGCCGCGTTGGGCTTCCTCGATCTCGGCGCACAACTTCCCTCAGCGGAATGGGGGGTCATGCTCGGCGACGCGTTGGAGCTGGTGTATGTGGCACCCTGGACCGTTATGCTGCCCGGTGCAGCGATCCTGATCAGCGTGCTGCTGGTTAACCTATTGGGCGACGGTATGCGTCGCGCAATCAATGCCGGAGTGGAATAATGCCGTTGCTCGATATCCGCAATCTGACGATTGAGTTTATGACGCCCGATGGGCCGATCAAGGCGGTTGACCGCGTCAGTATAATGCTGAATGAAGGCGAAGTACGCGGCCTGGTAGGGGAATCCGGTTCGGGCAAGAGCCTGATCGCTAAGGCTATCTGCGGCGTCACCAAGGATAACTGGCGCATTACCGCCGATCGCCTGCGCTTCAACGATATCGATCTGCTACAGCTAACGCCGCGTGAACGGCGCAAGCTGGTTGGGCACAATGTGTCGATGATTTTCCAAGAACCACAGTCATGCCTTGATCCTTCCGAGAGCATCGGCCGCCAGATAACACAGGCAATCCCCGGCTGGACTTATAAAGGCCGCTGGTGGCAGCGCTTCAACTGGCGTAAACAGCGTGTCATCGAGCTGCTGCACCGCGTCGGCATCAGAGATCACCACGATATTATGGGCTGTTTTCCCTACGAGCTGACCGAGGGGGAATGCCAGAAGGTCATGATCGCCATCGCCTTGGCCAATCAGCCGCGTCTGTTGATCGCCGACGAACCCACCAACGCCATGGAGCCGACCACCCAGGCGCAAATTTTCCGCCTGCTGGCGAGCCTTAATCAGAACAACAGCACCACCATTTTACTGATCAGCCATGATTTGCAGATGATGAGCAAGTGGGCCGACCGGGTGAACGTATTGTACTGCGGCCAGACAGTGGAGAGCGCACAGTGTGAAGACCTGCTGGCCGCCCCACACCACCCTTACACCCAGGCACTGATCCGCGCCATGCCAGATTTTGGCCGCTCATTGCCGCATAAAAGTCGGCTGAATACTTTGCCAGGTGCTATCCCTCCGTTGGAACATCTGCCGATTGGCTGCCGTCTAGGGCCGCGTTGCCCCTATGCACAGAAGAAATGTATTGAAACGCCGCGCCTACGTTCGGTTAAAAACCACTTCTTCGCCTGCCATTTCCCACTCAACATGGAGGGGCAATAACGTGGAAACGTTGTTGCAAGTGCGCAACCTGAGCAAAACCTATCGCTATCGTAGCGGGCTGTTTCGCCGCCAACACGTTGAGGCAGTGAAATCGGTCAGTTTTACCCTGCGCGAACGTCAAACACTGGCGATCATCGGAGAGAACGGTTCGGGTAAATCGACGTTGGCCAAAATGTTGTCCGGTATGGTGGAACCCTCTGCTGGCGAACTCCTGATTGGCAACCACCCACTGAAATATGGCGATTACCGTTATCGCAGCCAGCGTATCCGCATGATTTTTCAAGACTCAAGTACCTCGCTCAATCCACGGCAGCGTGTCGGTCAGTTACTGGACGCCCCGCTACGCCTGAATACTGACCTAGAGACAACGGATCGCCAGCAACGCATCAACCAGACGTTGCGTCAGGTTGGCATGCTGCCAGACCATGCTTATTACTACCCGCATATGCTGGCTTCTGGTCAGAAGCAGCGCGTCGCGCTGGCGCGCGCGTTGATCCTGCAACCCAAAGTGATCATCGCCGACGAAGCACTGGCGTCGTTGGATATGTCGATGCGCTCGCAGATCATCAACTTGATGCTAGAGCTGCAAGAAAATTATGGTATTTCATATATTTATGTAACCCAACACCTGGGTATGATGAAGCATATTAGCGATCAAGTCATGGTGATGCACGCAGGGGAGATCGTTGAACGCGGTAGCACAGCGGAAGTACTAGCAGCACCACTGCATGAGTTAACCAAGCGGCTGATCACCAGCCACTTTGGCGAAGCATTGACCGCTGATGGCCGGAGGCGTGAGGGAGTCCAGTACTGACGGTGGCCTTCAGCATGCGCCACTTAGAAAACCGGCGGCGGTTTTTGTCGCTATAGATTGGCTAACAAGCTCAAATACAAATTATTTTTTCTTAGATGTCATTATATTTTATTCTCTCCAGTTATTTATTAGTACGTAACATTATTTTATCTCGCTAATATGATCGGTGAGGATATCTACTACGTTGAGTTTCTATAACAACAGGTACCACGCTGATGAATTGCCACTACAATCACCGCTCTGCGTTGTTTCTGCCCGTTTTAGCCGCTTATGGCCACATCCTGACCCGCAATGGATCTCATTGACTCTGTTTTTGCCTTTCTACCTGGTTACCGTTACTGTTTGCAACGGTGGCTGTTGCCGATGATTAAGGATTGCCCCTATGGAACTACGCCGTCAACAACATAACCTCCAGTGGTATCACGAAACCCAGAGTAGCATGAGCGGTGCAACCCCGCTGGAGCCGCAAGCGGCCACCCTCCGCGATCGATTCCTCTTGGGGCTGGGTGCCTTTGCTGACGAAGCGTTGAACACTGCGCTTAGATTACGCAACGGGGTCTTTAGCGCATCGCTCGCCAGTTATCACGTATTATTCCCAGATAAGGTGACCCTTTCACATTCGGTGACATTGTCACTCTATGATCGTCTCAGCACCGCGCTGACTGTCGCACAGGTGACAGGTGTGCAATATCTCTGTAGCCACTACGCCGCCCGCCTCGCCCCGTTGCACAGCTCAGATGCCTCAAGAGAAAGCAATATCCGCCTCGCCCAAATTACCCAGTACGCCCGTCAACTCGCCAGCCAACCTATGCTAATCTGCCACAAAGCGTTGCAACAACTTGGCAATGTCGGGTTAAGCCCGGTAGATATCGTCACCTTTTCGCAGATCATCGGCTTTGTCAGCTATCAGGCGCGGGTGGTGGCTGGCGTGGCCGCCTTGGCTGGGCGGCCGACCGTATCGGTTCCAAGCTTCCCTTATAGTGCAGACGCCGAGGGCATCGCTTTTACAGACCGGGAACTGGCGTGGCAATCACGACTACCGGTAGTCACCGTAGATGAGGCCAGCGCCGAGCAACGTCAGGTGTTGGATCATAGCCCTCCTCAGGTGCACTCAGAGTCTTACTACCTATTGCTGGCGCATGATGCCTCTGCACTGCGCGAGCGCAATGGCGTATTCATCAACATCAACGCCAAGGATGGCGGGTTGCCCGCCCAATTGAAAGCGCTGGCCACGCTGGCGGTATCACGCATTAACGGCAGCCGCTACTGTGCTGCTGCTGTAGCGCAGGATATTCAAGACGCGGGGCTGGTAAATGCGCTGTTCGCCACCCTGACTCAAGGACTGGCAAAAGCGAGTAACCCGGCCAGCCAGGCGGTGATCCGCGTAGTCGCAGACCTGACACATACACCGGAGCAATTCACCTCGCAGAGCGTACAGCCGCTGTTTAGCAGTGGACTCAATCAAGCACAAGCATTGGATGTGATCCTTACCGGGGCGTTCTACGCCTGGGAGAATCGCCTGCGGCAGACATTGGGGGAAACAACGTTCTCAGACAGCAGAGGACGATAAACCTGAAAATGGAGAAATGGCATCGGCATGGATGAATCGAATCGCTAACGAAGGGTAGGTACTCTCTGTCGTGCGCCTAAAATGCCTACCAACCAAACAGGGGAGCTGATATTGCGCACTACTACCGCAAAACCCTGATGTTAGGCTTGCCCGCAGCGGGTGATTAGCGTAAAACTGTCTGCCGTAATATTGCCACTCACAACCCATTCACTGGACGATATGCTTCAAAATAATCCGCTGCTGGCGCAGCTTAAACAGCAACTTCACTCTCAGACCCCACGCGTTGAAGGCGTAGTAAAAGGCACTGATAAAGGCTTTGGCTTTCTTGAGATCGACAGTCAAAAAAGCTATTTCATTCCCCCGCCCTACATGAAGAAAGTCATGCACGGCGATCGCGTGATCGCCACGCTACATACCGAGAAAGAACGCGAATTCGCTGAACCGGAAAACCTGGTAGAGCCATTCTTGTCGCGCTTTGTTGGACGCGTGCAGAAACGTGATAACCGCCTGTCTATCGTGCCCAACCATCCATTACTGAAAGAGGCGATTCAGTGTCACCCAGTGCGTACGTTAACTCACACCTTCCAGCCCGGTGACTGGGCAGTGGCGGAAATGCGTCGTCACCCACTGAAAGGCGATCGCGGCTTCAATGCCGATTTGACCCATTTCATTACCGATGCCGAAGACCATTTTGCACCATGGTGGGTGACCCTGGCACGCCACAACCTCGAAAAAGAAGCACCGGAGATGGCCAGCATCAGCGAACAGGAAACCGCGCTGGCGCGTGAAGACCTGACCGCGCTGGATTTTGTCACCATCGATAGCGCCAGCACCCAAGACATGGACGATGCACTGTTCGTTGTGGACAACGGTGATGGTTCACTACAACTGACTGTCGCTATCGCCGACCCGACCGCCTACGTCGAGCAAGGTAGCGCGCTGGACGATATCGCCCGCGTGCGCGCCTTCACCAATTATCTGCCAGGCTTCAACATCCCAATGTTGCCGCGCGATCTGTCCGATAACCTATGCTCGCTGCGCCCGAATGAATGCCGTCAGGTGTTGGCCTGCCGCGTAACTATCGGTGCTGACGGCATGTTGGGCAACGACATTCAATTCTTCGCCGCCAAGATCGAATCGAAGGCCAAGCTGGTTTACGATGAAGTCTCTGACTGGTTGGAAGGTATCGCGGGTTGGCAACCGCCAAGCGAGACCATCGCGCAACAGCTCACCTTACTGAAACGCGTTTGCGATGCACGCAGCAGTTGGCGTCATCAGCATGCGTTGGTTTTCAAGGATCGCCCTGACTACCGCTTTGTGCTGGGTGAGAAAGGCGATGTGCTGGAAATCATTACCGAACAACGCCGCAGCGCCAACCGCATCGTTGAAGAATGCATGATCGCTGCCAACGTCTGCGCTGCCAAGGTACTTCGTGATCATCTGGGCTTCGGGGTGTATAACGTGCATACCGGTTTCGATCCGCTGCTGGTCGAACAGGCGGTTAGCGTGCTACAAGCCAACGGCGTGGAGGCCAACGCCGAGAAACTGCTAGACCTTGAAGGTTTCTGCGAATTGCGCCGCCACTTGGATTCGCAGCCTACCCAGTTCCTCGACAGCCGCATCCGTCGTTTTCAGACTTTCGCGGAAATCAGCACCACCCCAGGGCCGCACTTTGGTTTAGGTCTGGAAGCTTATGCCACCTGGACTTCACCGATCCGTAAATACGGCGATATGATCAACCACCGCTTGCTGAAAGCGATCATCACCCAACAGCCGGCAGAAAAGCCGCAAGATGAGGTTACCGTGCAGATGGCTGAACGCCGTCGCTTAAATCGCATGGCAGAACGCGATGTCGGCGATTGGCTGTACGCCCGCTATCTGCACGATAAGGCGGGTACTGATCAGCGCTTCACGGCGGAAATCATCGATGTTACGCGCGGTGGCATGCGTGTGCGTCTGCTGGACAACGGTGCCGTTGCCTTTATCCCTGCGCCGTTCATTCATGCAGTGCGTGATGAGATACAGTGCAGCCAAGAAACCGGCACCGTGCAAATCAAGGGCGAAGTGGCTTATCGCCAAAGCGATGCCCTACAAGTCACCATCGCCGAAGTACGCATGGAAACCCGCAGCGTGATTGTCCGTCCGGCACACTAACATCAGGCGTTCTTTCGGGAACACATCCAATACCGGCGATGAACATCGCCGGTGTTCTTTGCCCCTTCTGGTTTGCGAAGAAGTATGATGGACAACCTAAAGCACTGTCACATTAACAGAGAAAAATCAAAAAAATCTATGCTACCTGTTTTTCAGGCAGCCAGAAGATAAAACTGTCCTGCTGCAGACAACCCATCCCCGTGTGAAACGTAATATCATGAAAACACCATTTATATATTTTCATCATAAAAGTTGTACAGCCAGAGCCTGCTCATCTTTGTTTAGCGCTTTTGGTCTTCCGCCTTTTCTTCCTCTGGCACGAGCAGCCTGAATGCCTACCTGCGTTCTCGCGCACGTCAGGTTGCGTTCAAATTCAGCCTGCGCACCAAACAGATGAAATATCAGCATCCCGGAACTGGAAATGTGTCAACGGATCCCTTAAGGCTTTTTAAACCGATACTGTTCAATAACCATGTCAATCAGGTCTTTCAGCGAACGACTCAGGCGATCCAGCCGCCAGATCATCAGGGTATCTCCAAGACCGGCAAACTGAAGTACAGCCTGAAGCCCCGGACGTTTAGCTTTGGCTCCACTGATCTGGTCTTCAAATATTTTTTCGCACCCTGCCGCCTGAAGCGCATCCCGCTGCAAATTCAGATTCTGTTCATCAGTTGAGACTAGGGCATACCCGACTAACATGATTTCACCTGTTAGCTGGAATACACACCGGCACACACGACAGCGAAAGCGCTCCTGGCCTTTAGAGTTCTGATCATGACGGTAAACCAGAGCAAGATCACAACGGGGACAATGAAATTAACGCTGGCTATGAGAAACCTTAAAAACCCGTATTGTCCCCAGACTCAACCAATTAGAGGCATCACTTGTGAAACATTAAAAATAAACAGGATCAGGATATTCGCTACCGTAAATGACGCGAGAGCACGAGAAAAAATTTCGAACTACCCCCCCACCAGTGTTACCTGCATGCCTTTAGCTACCAACAGTTGCTTGAGAAGGTCACGTTTGTCACCCTGGATTTCAATCACGCCATCTTTGACCGCCCCCCCGCAGCCGCATTTCTTTTTCAGTTCAGCCGCCAGTTTGTCCAAAGCGGCGTCATCCAGGCCAACACCGGTAATCAGGCACACGCCCTTCCCCTTGCGCCCACTGGTTTGACGCTGAATGCGCACTATGCCATCGCCCTTGGTGCGCGGTGATTTCACTTCTTGCTGCTTGATTCGCCCGCTGTCGGTGGAGTACACCAGGCGGCTGTTATCATCGTTCATCAGCTTATCCTCAGGCCAGCGAAGCGCGAATGGCGCGTAAAGTCGCAGCCGGATCGACAGATTGCATAATCGGACGGCCGATCACCATATAATCAACGCCCGCCGCCAGCGCCTGCACTGGCGTCATAATGCGGCGTTGATCGCCAGCAGCGCTACCAGCCGGCCGGATTCCCGGTGTGACCAGTTGAAATGCCCGACCGCAAGCCGCCTTCAGCCGCTGCGCTTCATGGGCGGAACATACCACACCGTCAAGCCCGCAACTGTGTGCCAGACACGCCAGGCGCTCAGCATGCTCTGCTGGGCTAACGTCAATCCCAATACCGTGCAGATCATCCTGCTCCATGCTGGTCAGCACGGTGACGGCAACCAATATCGGTGCATCAGCACCATAGGGCAACAGTGCTTCTTTGGCGGCAGCCATCATGCGCGCGCCGCCGCTGGCGTGGATGTTGACCATCCAAACGCCCAGCTCAGCCGCTGCCGCCACCGCCTGCGCGGTAGTATTGGGAATATCATGAAATTTCAAGTCGAGGAAAACGTCAAAACCGCGCGCATGCAGATCACGCACCAGTTGCGGCCCAAACAAGGTAAACATCTCTTTACCTACTTTTAGTCGGCAATCCTTTGGATCGATACGGTCAGCAAACGCCAGCGCAGTGTCCTTGTTTGCGTAATCCAATGCGACGACGATTGGCGATGATTTTAAGCCAGTATTTTTGATTTTATTCTCAGAATTCATTTCTTCTGCCTTCTGTA
>Ga0308160_10007275_pt1 | contig 11038 bp, 15 predicted proteins | sample PhyFR1_FD_201036 | JGI IMG/M metagenome (GOLD analysis project Ga0308160, IMG submission 201036) | Phyllosphere microbial communities from UC Gill Tract Community Farm, Albany, California, United States - DLSLF.R1 | ecosystem: Host-associated > Plants > Phyllosphere > Unclassified | place: USA... | reverse complement strand
TTGATGGCGTAGACCTGTGCCGCATGGCGGAACCTAAACGACGCGTCTATCATCCAATGTTGAGATGGTCGTTTCCAATCGACGCGACTCGCAAGTTTTCAATTGTCATTCAACTTGACGCGAGTACATGCCCAACGTTGGGGATCGTCCGACAGGTTGATGCATCTATCCTACATCTGGTTGTTTCTTGCATGGTTGGATGCGCGTGGGGAAGTTGGGTGGGGGGGAAAGAAAAGGGGGACGGTGGTCCTTTCCTGCAAAGAATCCTTCGTTTCCGGGAAAAGATCTTTGAAGATCTTTGAAGAATCTTTGGAAGGGAAGATCTTTTGAAAGAAAAGATCTTTAGGGAAAGAAAAGAAAAGAAAAGAAAAGAAAAGAAAAGAAAAGAAAAGAAAAGGAAAGGAAAGGAAAGGAAAGGAAAAAAAGGTGGAGAAAGGAGTGCTCCCCTCATCCCACCAACGAAAACGAATTGATACGTCGTCTGGAGTGGATTGCGACAGGTGAATCTCATACACTCAGCGTTACTGTCGACGGTATGGCCCAATGGCGTGGTTCGATCCAATATGTGAGCACACTATTTTCACTTAAACATTCATCGACACTCGTTAGATGAATGTGTTATCTAACAAACAATATTATGGCAGCAGCAAAATACATCGGAGCAGGGCTAGCAGCGATCGGAATCCAAACAAAATCCCCTTCCAATCTAGGGGACCATAACCATTCGATTCAACGGACAAGAAACCCGGCGGGGCATCTTGACGAGGGGGAAATGTTGGAGACCAGCGACGAGTCAGCGACACGGGACAATACACGGCAAGATAATCGGCTTCACGAAGTGGGCGAGGTCCCGTCGCGGATGTAGAAGCTTAGTTGACGTCTCATACGTTGATGCGGCCGAGATGAAAGGACAAACGAGGCTCTGACGGCATACCTTTGACGACTAGTGCTTTAATGTAGTAACCGCGTTCTGCAGGAGACAATTGAACGAGTGTCGCATGATGGCACCAGCAATCCACTGATGCCTGGCTTTGTTGGGATCAGTCTCAAGTCTGAGGGAGGAAGGCTGTCAATGAGTGGTATAGAATGAATCATGCTGATACATTTCTCGGACAGGCTGGCCGAGGCCGTAAACAAGATATGCTTTGTGATCCGGTGAAGTGGGTACAGAGTCGCTACGCACAGTCCCAGGTACTGGCAGGCCGCGGTGATCAAGCCACTGTCTATGGAGCGAGCCGTATCTGTAAAGCGTCAAAATGTACATACCGTCCGAAGGGGTGGGCTGCTGAACATAAGGTCACGTGGAATGTGCTCATACCCATTAATCAGCTGCCTCCACTTTTGCGTCATCGGCTTAGTCCTCCGACCCCTCTATGTGACTTCACGCCATAGTCTTTTCGAAACATCTATTCACTATGTCACCTCCTCAGAATCCCACTATTTTCTTGCTCGGCGCTACGGGATATGTCGGAGGATGCTATCTCAACCAACTTCTAAGCGGTCCGTCAACACCAAAGCAGATCACCGTCTTGTGCAGGAACAAAGCAAAGTTTGACCTCATCAAGGGTCTCTCTAACAACAACACAACTGTTGAACCGCTTTCTGGGTCGTTTGAAGATCACGATCTTCTCACCAAGACCGTATATGATCATGATATCACCATCGAGGCTGGCGACTCCGATAACCCAGCGCTGGTCAATGCTTTGTTACGAGGTATGGAGAAGCGAAAGGATGACGGGAAACAGACTACGTTCATTCACGTTTCTGGTACTGGAACACTCGCGGACGACGCTCGTGGAGAATACAAGTCCGAAACTGTGAGTACATCCAGCATCAGTACGGGGACTGATGTAAGGTATACACTGATGGAACCCCCAAGCCACCCCACCTTGTCAACTTGAATGATCTCACCGAGTCTGCTTTCCACCGCAAGATCGATCTGTCCATCTACGAAGCCGACAAGAAGGGATGGTGTGAGAGCTTCCTCATTTTCCCTGGAACCATATGGAGTTGCGGAATTGGGGGAGTCTACGACATCGGACTCAGCGGAAAGCATTCCAAACAGATCCCTCAGCAAGTGGAGTCGAGCATGGACAGAAAAAGAGCTGGTATGGTCGGTAAAGGTACGTGGACGGTCTCTTTGATCGTGTGCAAGCTGACGCCAAGGCCTCAATGTTTGGGCTCACGTACACATCGAAGATCTCGCCAGTCATTTTGACGTGGTCTACGCAACCGCTTTGAAGTCGGGTCCACACGGTTACAATGGAAACTACCTAGCCGTCGCTGGGGAATATCAACTACTCGAAGCGACCAGGTACATCGCCAAGACAATGTTCAGATATGGATGGACCGAATCATCCGAACCTGACACCTTTACCGAAGATGAATTGACCAAATACTACGGGGCTATCGAAAAGATCGGAGGAACCAAGTACTACTCGGGAACGAACAGTCGTGGTGTCAGTGCAAACGCGGAAAGACTTGGATGGAAGCCCAAGCACATCGATGTCTCGCAATTCTACGAAGACTACGTAGTCTCAGAGACAGAGAGGATCGGTAGAGAGTTCAAGGCTGGGAAGTAGGGACCGACAGCACGTATGGACGGCGGGTACTATGTAGTCATTTGCTCCGGCGATTCGATTCAATGCATACATCATTATCGTTAAAAGCTCCATGCAACATTGCCGCTCTTCCTAGTTGTTTAAGCAATCTTTTTGGCGCGATAAAGAGAAGCGTAAAAGTTAACTCGATCGATAGCCTTACCTCCTTCCCTGATATCCACCGCCTCGACTTTGAAGCCAGCTAATTCGAACCTCTGGATGTACCAAGGGCATTTTCCAGCACTGCGCCAAACGACATGCCCTCCCAAAGCAAGAACCCGCTTCATCTCTAGGATCTCGTAGTCGAGTTCAGATCTGGGGCTTTCCAGAGCTGCTTTGGGAGTCTCATTGGCCGATTCGCTCGTCTTGCGCTTGGGGAGGGGTTGAGACGCAGGAACTGGATCAAACCCTACGTATCAGCGGAGCATTCGCAGATTGGATGAGACGTACAATCCATGGAATCCATTACAATAATCTTGGTCAACGAACCATCGGACAGACCGCGAAGTACACTATTTGTTAGCTTTGGCACACAACAGCGGAGACTGCTTACTTGAGGATAGTATCCGTGTGTAATTTGAAAATGTCGGTGCGTTTAGCCGACTTGAGAGCTTGAAATCCTTCCGGCTTCAAGTATGAAGGGCAAGACGATCGCGAGTATCGGCCATTAAGACATAGATAGTAAAAGTAATTGTCATCCTGTTTGTCAGCGGCATAACATTGCACACCCGCGATTCCCTCTTCTTCACTCTACACTACCTGTTCTGAACTTGATCCGTAACCAAACTCACCTTCAAAGTTGTCAAGCTCGCAATCGGATCGAAGGTCGCTTTCACAAAATCCTCAATCGTCCCATCCTTCAAAAAACAATTCATTTGGTTCTGGGGTACCCCCAGGGCATGCCAGTTGAAGATGCTGGATACTCAGTCTCCGCCCTTGCGGCCCGGGAGGAAACAACTTACGGATTACCAAGGAACCCTTTCATGAGCACCTTATTGAGCAGAACCGGCCGTAGTTTCCTCCGCCAAATCGTCTCCTGCTCCTCTACCGACGTCGCCTGGCAGAGTTTTTGGACGCTACCGCGGACAGCGGCAAGCGCAAAGGCCATTTGGCTGACTCGCAACGCCCAGCCTGAGTATCCTCGATAGTAAAAATTTCGACTGAATTGGTCTGCATGAGCTTTCCAGTATGCATATGCATGTCTACACGTCAGCGATCAAAAGCAAGCCTCGCCGAGCCACTCACGATGAAAGATAGGGAGAAAGTTTGGTGGTCAAGATCTTCTCAAAATCTGGATGTCGACCCTGACCGAAGATCAGCCAAAAATCGGCATATTCCAGTGCTTGGATCGCCGCCAGCTTCAGCTCGAGAATATGGCCTTGGCAGGGATTCATGTCTACAGCGTGGATCGCTTTGCATCGAGCTGCCAGGGCGTAATGCAAGACATTATCACCGGCACTTGTGATCGCCAGAACGCTATCTTCAGGGTTGATACCAAGCCGTTCGACGTCGACCTTTGGATCTTCCCAAACCTAACAGTCAGTTAACGATCAGCAGCGGATTTAGAGTAGCTCACCCATCCATAGATGTGAGTCCTAAATTGCTCGTGTATTTTCGATTCCAGGTATGGTACTCGCCAGTTCTGACATCAGCAAGAACCTCAAGTCAGCGAAGCGAGAACGCTCACCTTTCGTAGCTGATAGTGGAAAGGACTGAGAGGCGCGCCCATGTCCACAATAGTCTGTTCCAATCCATTACTCTCCAGCATGCTTGGTCCCAAGGTGAAGAAATCAGGTAGATCGGCAGTGGTCGACGACGCGGGCGAATTCTTCATGAAAGGCGAAACCGGAGTTAATAGCCCTCCTTGATTTATTCCAACACTGCTTCCTGCTTCCTTGTGGAAAGCCTTGGTATTGGTGGATACGTCTCGTCGGCGTGAGCATCCGAGAAATACGTAATACGGGATCGAGATGAAGTAGCTCTTGAGGAAGTTATTTCGGCCGTTATATGATTTGATGGTGCCTATCTTGTATTCCAAGTAGTCTGCGCCATCAGTTAGATCTCAACCTTTGACCTACCTCTTCGCGACGCATGGAGGTGAACGCTGTCCATCTCAAACCACGCCTCCCAGAACCACTTGGCCCAGAACGACATTTTCTTGCTTTGTGTGCCGATAGCCTAGTTGTCAGTTCATCCTATGGATGCTGGGTAGAAACGTAGCGCGACGAAGGGGACATGGACATGGATGAGTAGAGATTGGAAAAGTATGGGTGTTGAGGGGAATTACAGCACTTGTGACCTGCAGGATCTGCGACGTACCCGCTCTTTGGGATCCTGAGATCGCGAGGTGTAAAAATCCACGACTCCCATAAGCCCAGACTGCTGATCGAGGACTTGATCGCACCGATCCAGCAGCTGATAGAAGTTTGGGATCTGAGGCGTCAGCGCATTCTATGTGAACAATCGACCTCCACTCACCATCGATAACGAGTAGCTCATCGTGATGGCAGTGAGCGACCCTCGAGGGTCCAGCTGACCCGACTCCCATTCTGGGATGGCGAACTGACTAGCATCTTGGCATAGGAACTCGACATGTCTCCATCCCTTCTGTCGACATCTCTCTCGAGCGACATCCAGAAGAGGTTGGCAGAGATCCACGATGTAGATCTTGTCAAAATAGGTAAGCGGGAGGTATTCATCCCTGTCTATCAGTATTGCTACGACGTCAAAACTTACATTCGCTCGACATTCCATCCAGTCCCTCCTCCGATATCCACCCAAATGCGAGGCTTTCGGGACCCACCAGAGGTCACAGGTAATGACTTGAGATGTGCCGCCAATAGCTGCAACATTGTCTCTCTTCCCTTTAGCAGGTGGCTCCTGGTCTTGTCGTATACATGCGCCTGTCCAGCGTAGAAGGCGTTGAGTCTTCCTTGTTGATCGGTAGAGCTTCCATGAAAGAATGGCTTGACGAAGCAATTCCAGCCGAATACCAGGGGAGTCCAGATCCACCCGTCGGCCGCCATGTACAATACCGTAATAGCCAAAGAGAGCAGGGAGAGGTTGAGGAGTGTTGAGGGCAGAGCGATCCATGCTTTGAGTACTTGATGAAAGGGTCTGTTTCTCAGCCCCGTGACTCGCTGCTCCAGCAGAGCGTGACAGCTGAAGACGCACCCAATCATTGCCGAGACGCATCCAGCAGACGCCAACAGCGACACCCTCGTTGATCGTGGTGACATGTCGATGGTTACTGCTGATCCGAGATGATCTTTGAGATGACAAGAATCATTCCTTTTCTGCCTGTAATCAGTCACGCGTGCGATAGGAGAGGTAGAATGTACGCACGTTTCTACGATGAACGTGTTTGGGACATTGATCTGCACGTTCCGCGACGCGTCGCGATGTCACTTGCTGGGCGAGATCATATCGGTCCTGGTAGGTTATCCGTCTGTACCGTGAGCACTCATGCATACTTGTGGGAACGCTAATTCGACTCACCTGGGATCTCCAGCCGATCCAGCCAACCCAGTTGCCGGGACGTTCATCCCAGAGTCCCATCTGCTCGGGGAGGAGCCTCACTACCTTCCAACCCGCATTCATCCACGCTGCCAGGAAGAACGACACCTGAACTTTAGCTTGTTCTCGCCTGAAATCAAGGAGAAACACTCACCACGTCTGGGCTCCGCAATTCCACTACAACTAGCGCGACCGTACGCGACCCAATCCGGCAGTATCGGTTCATCGTGTTGATGAGAGGTATAGCGAGGGCATCGTTGAAGACGCAGTCCACCGCGAGAATGAGGTCGTGGTCGTAGTCACTGGTGGTGAGAATATTGGGCCCTCGACTGGTCGGCATGTCGGACCAATCTATTTCTTCCATCCTTACTCCGCTTCCCACGTCGTCCATCACGTCAATACCGTTGAGCTGCAGGTTCCGAGAACATAATCGCAGGTTGATCAACAAGTCTGTGGCGGTGTAGGATCTGCAAAGCGAGGACAGCAGTATAGCCAATAGTCCGGTACCGGAGCCAAGCTCGATGATAGATGAGCGGGCGAGTATGGCGCTATCGAAGAGAGGGAGGTTATTTGTCGATGGGTAGTGATGCTGTTGGAGTACGTGTCTGGCGAGGTATAGACTGAATGTGAGCGCAATGTCGTATCTTTAAAATTGCGCACCTGCTCCTCCAGAGAACGCTACCTGCTTGTCAATACCCGTGACTGACCACGGAAGAGTACCACGGACCTACCTGTATCGCCCTTTTCGCTGTTTAGGGTTCCCAAATCCTGATGTAGCTTCAAAGACACCTCCTTGACGTCTCTGTCTCTTTGACCTTTCCGAGTCCGGTCGGCATTTTTGCGCTGCTTGCGTCCATGTCGTTCGATGTCGAGAGTCTCGGGACTTGTGAACGCGGTGCGAGCGAGTCTGAATTCGACGTGTAGAGTAGAGTCCTGCGACTTCAGATATCCCAGGGCGGCAGCGCCGGTCGAGTCCGCATCAGATGGTCTAGCCATATAAAGCTCCATAATCTGGTCGTCAGTCGAAAGCGAGACCATTCTACTCACTTCCTCGTCTGCATCCTCAATAATTTGTGACCCAGCTGGTATACGCACGATGCATTGCTCAGGCGCGGACATGTGCAACCGATTGATGGATGGGATACATTTCAGGTTCCGAGGCGTCTATGGTCGTCGATCGGAATGTTGCGCGACAGGCCCTTGAATTGCTTCCGCTCCTAACATGGCCGAATTCCTCGATTAGCCGAGGATGAGTCTGGAATAGCCCATTGGTCTGAAGTTTCTTTTTGACTGGTTTGACTCTTCTCGTCCCATTCCAGTCAATCCGATACGGCTCTGGGATGATCAAGGAGGCGGGAGATGTCAGAGTAGCTCTGCTTTACGAGTACTTTGCATATCGTTCCAATCCCGTCGTCGTCTTATCCGTCTGTCGCGAGAATCATGATGGAAACGCCTGTCAGGACCCGCCTATCGTAATATTCAACAACAACGCCTTCCCATCCAGCGAAAAAGAACATGCGCTACGGCACGCAGAGTCTTGGAGTTGTGCTCGAGTATGGGAGGAATCCTCAACATCATCTGAATGCACGCCTCATGTGGAGGGAAACGTTTCGTCAAAGTACACCGGCTTGTCTAACGATTGGAACTGGACTACTCGGACACTACATAGCGATACCGTGCTGGTCATTGAAGGCACCGCAGCCTGCAACCCAAATCCTTCGCCGGTCCGGACAGTCGAGCCACCAGCAACATGCAAACACGCTTCCAAATCGTCCTCTTCACTATCCTTACCCACACCCACCAATCCAAAACCATTCCCTCTCGGATCCGGACTTGACCTCACTGCCTATCCGAATGCCGCTCTCGAACACAACGCTCTCTTTCTGTCTCGACCTTGGTCTACCTCTCCTCTCGGTCCTATAGACACATGGGACACGCAGTTGCGCGGGATGGTCCAAATCATGATGGCCTCGCCATTTCCCGTCCTCGTCAGCTACGGTCCGGAATTTGTATTATTGTACAACGAGCCCTACAGTAAAGTCATCGGCAAGAAGCATCCTTCCATCTTGGGTATGAAGTATGACGAAGCATGGCCAGAGATCTGGAGTGCATTGGAACCTGTGGTCCGTGCCGGATACCAGGGAAGTGTGCTCAATGTAGATTGTCAGGAGATGTTTCTCTTGCGCGGTGAGAGATTAGAAGGTAAGCTATTGGACTGTCTTGCGCCTTGGGCTCAATCAATAGAAACCTATTTCAGCTATTCATTGATCCCCATTCGTGATCACAACGACATGATCTGCGGACTCTTTATACCCAATTTCGACAACACAGTCAGGATCGTAACGGAGAGGCGGATACGGTCGCTTCATGAAATCTCGCGTTGTATAAATCGCAGCCTCACGCAGGAACGTGTGGTGCAGGACGCATTGAACGGGATGCAGCAGAGCAATCCGAGGGACATGCACTTTGCGCTGTTCTACATAGTGGAGAACACAGACCGGGATACATGGCCCGGAGGAATGGATGGGGCCATGAGCGACGGTATCCCGGACTCGTCAAATAGAAAAAGTAAACGCCACGGGTCTTTCGCTGAGACTCGAGTGCAAAAGCGGTTGCCCTCCATACGGTCGGAATCCGTTGCAAGCAGTGGACACCAGGATACAGGTGCGATATTCCGATTAGTTGGCAGTTACGGAATCGACATCCGGTCAGACACCGACGACATCCCCCTCGACTTCCTATCTGTACCCGACGATGTCGATCGCGAGTTCAATGCAACCCATCCTATCAATCCTATTACGCGGCTTGTCCGGCAAGTGAAAAGCCAGGACTCTCCTCTCTTCCTCCCAGACCTCGCCGAGATACCGTCCTTGGCATCTTTGTCGAATGGAAACCCGTTCAATGATTCACCCGGAGCCGCCATTGTACTACCAATACGGTCCTCTCTCGAAGACCGCCTTCATGGGGTCATGTTGCTGGGCTTGAGTACACGCGCACCATGGGACGAGGATTATTCCAACTATGTGCAACTTGTCAAGGGCTTACTGGCTACCGGGCTCGCTACAATGAAGCTTCACGAGGAGGATCTGGCTCGGGCGCGATACATGGCAGCTCTGAATCGGCAAAAGAACGAGGAGCTACAGAGCCTACTCACACATCGAACCGAAGAGCTGAAGACTTCCGAACTCAAATTCAGGTCCGCGTTTGCAGCCTGTCCCGCCGCGATCTGGATAGGGGGCCCGGAAGGCGGCATATGGGATATGAATCAGGCGTACTTTAAAATGTCAGGACTGCAAACCAACGCGAGTCTCGATGACTGGATTAACCGGTAAGGTATCTTGGTCATATGTGAGGAATGCACTCTAATGCTGAGTCAGGGTTCACCCAGATGATATACTTCAAGTTCGGGAAGTGTTCCAGCAGTGTCGGACAAAGACGGTCGCGACGGAATTCCGTTTTCTGCCAAGCGATGAGGATATTGGAGCAGGTCTGACAGAGAGGTGGGTCGAAGCTAGTGGCGGACCAGTATTTGACGACAACGGAGACATTGTAATGCTGTCTGGTGGGTTGATTCAGTCGTACAATATAATGCCAGCTGAATTTGGGTCCAGGAGCCCTACTGGACATCACCCAGCGAAGACAGCACCTCATGAATCAAACTCAGAGAGCTGATGAGGCGCTGGAACTGAAGAGATTGCAGGATCACTTTATTGACATGCTGGCAAGTGTTTTCCCAGTCACTGTTATGGTCCCTGACTAGGGCAGTCTCACGAACTCCGAAATCCGCTCAGCGCGATTTGCCTGAGTAGCGACGGCGTCGTCGACAGCTTGCAGTCATTGGCGCCGAGATGTTCGCCCGAAGTGGCCGAAGAACTCCGCGACATCGTCAACGATGCCGGCGTCATAAAGTTATGTACAGTTCACATGCGCCGACTAGTGGATGACGTTCTGGCATTAAGCAAAATCGGCAAGTTTGTTCAGTCATCGCGGGCTAGCTTTTACTGATGTGACGTAGATAACAGTATCCTCACCATCACGCCGACAGGTTCGCACCCCGAATCTATGTGTCTCGAGGTCATGGACATTCTGCAGAGCGAAATGTTGACACACGACATTATTTTCAAATTCATTGTCAAGCAAGGATATCGAGGTTTGGGCGTGTGTTGGGCGGAGCTGGACCCATCAAGAGTGCAACAGATCGTAAGTCGCGTCGTGATCTCCGTAGACCCATACTCACTCGCTCTCCAGTTGATCAATCTCCTTGTCAATGCCATCAAGTTCACGGCCGCGGCGGATCAGCGGATCATCACGTTGACTCTCGATGCGACGACTGCGCGACCTTGTCTCCCGGGTGAATCTCTCAAAGGGTCCCCAAACAGCTTCGGCAGGACGGCCCTACAGAAGGATGGCATGGTGAACCTAGTCTTTGAGGTCAGAGATACAGGTATCGGCATGACGGAAGCCGAAATTCAGCGGGTGTTTCAGCGGTTTGTGCAAGGCTCGAATCGTACTCACCTCACGTATGGTGGAAGCGGTCTGGGTAAATTACATGCATCCACTCGTGTTACTTGCTTACGATAGGTCTCTTCATATGCCGAAGGATCACTCAACTGCTCGGCGGTGAGCTATACTGCTCTTGCTTTCATGGATCACGCTGATTGACGCAGGTGAAATATCTGTCCACTCGAGAGTCGCGGAAGGTTCCGTTTTCGCGTTCTTTATTCCCGTCCACCTCTCGAATCTGCCCGTGCATCACGAAGCCAGTTCCCGAGCCGGGCAAATTCACCACTCTCTACGCAGCCAGACATCTGCGCGGCCTGGTATTAATTTCGACATTCCGATACATGAGACTGACCCGACGACTCAAACACTGTCTCGCCCTCGTCGCGTCTCACGCACTCAGGCGGAGATTGGGATTGTCC
>Ga0308160_10007274_pt1 | contig 11040 bp, 15 predicted proteins | sample PhyFR1_FD_201036 | JGI IMG/M metagenome (GOLD analysis project Ga0308160, IMG submission 201036) | Phyllosphere microbial communities from UC Gill Tract Community Farm, Albany, California, United States - DLSLF.R1 | ecosystem: Host-associated > Plants > Phyllosphere > Unclassified | place: USA... | reverse complement strand
GCCTCGTTGTCATTCGATTACATTACGCCTCAGTTGGATAGTGTCAGTCTAGTCATGATGTATCGTTACATTCTCGGATACTATTACAACTGTACAGGAGTCTCGTCATGATCGAACAATGCTGGAGTCATGCCTGTGATGCTCGCATGGTCGTTCCTATCTATATTCCACTTTCCTCCACTTTTCGCCCACCATTCACGGTCGCGTCTCACTCAATCAATTGATCATCCTCTAACGCGTTCATCTGAACCGTCAGCTGGTCATGCATCATCTCGATTGCAGTAGCTCACCTTGAACTCTAGAATGCCACTATGACTCCCCATATCGACACCCTCACTTACAGGCATCATGATCTGTATACACATGAATCCCTCCCTTTCAATCTGGACACAGATCTTGATGCTCTCTTGCAGAGCTCTGGCAAGGAAAGCGAAGTGGGATGCGTGGTAACTGCATGTCAGCTTGGCACTTCAGAATTGAGACGAGGAGCTTACCTGAATGAGATTTTGGTGTTACAATCGAATTTATCCATTACCTCTCGGTCATTTGGATAATCCAGCTAAACATCAGCCCTGTCTCCTTGACTGCGTGTTCAACAAGGCAGCTTACATCAGTCTGTCCAAAATCCCCTTTCGCGGTAATGCTAAACCCTCCAACGTCTGCTCGATGATATCGGCGCTGGTTGCTTGATCCTGTCGCTTCCAGCAATTCGGGAGGATGGGTCGTATCAGCCGGCATGGCCGTCAAAGTGATTTTAGTACAAGTAGGCGGAAGATCCATGAGAGCATCTCTGAACCATTCCGACTGATTGTCAGCTGATGCCTGGTGTAAGGTACGGCGAGCTGACCTTCATTATCAGGTATAATTCCCTGGCCATCAGCTATGCCTATACCTTTGGCGGTGCACGTACAAATTCTCCACGTCGAGATCTTGATTCATGAGTTCCTCTGGCTCGAGTAGCTTCAATGCACATTTCGTCATGGGTGTACCTTGCGAGTCGTCATGCCTGTCCCATCAGCTAGTCCGCAACAGTGAGAGAATGACAGCTGACTCACAGCAATACATCCAGATCATGACCAGGTCCATTCCAAGTCATCCTCATCCCTGTTCTCCCTCTACTCTTCCCTCCAGACGATACCCGACTATCATCAAGATCATCAGGATCCCTATCCACTTCACCTGCCATCCTTCTCTTTATTCTGATACTGCTTGTACTTCCTCCACCAGGCGCCGCATTCCCAAATATATTCAGGCATTGCAGTAAGGCGTCGAGCGAGATTTCGAAACAGGAAGGTTCTTCGGACGGTTCCTCTTCCCCTGAGGCATCTTGAGATGGTGGTGGACGATATGTGAAGGAGTCAAAGAGTGTTGTAGGGATCCAAGCTGTTGCTGATTCGTTAGAATGGAAGGAAGAGAAAGTGGGAAATGCTAACGGACCGCAGAGTGTACGGACTTCTTCTACTGAGATCTCAAAGCCTGCTTTGGAGATTACTACCGTTGCTTGCTTGTCATCAGCTCATCCTTCTTACTCCGTGGTGAGTAATGGAGACGTACATGTTTGATCCCAATACCTCTCAGTAATCTAGCAAAAGGCCTAACATCCCTCATCTCAGCAACTAGGACCTGCCCCTGATTATCAGCTTTCGCATGCACGTCTCCGGGCACTTCGTAGCTTACAGTACCGGTACTCCTTGACATTGTAGTGGTCAGCGATGTTGTTGCATATGTAGTGTGTTTGATAATAGAGTATTCTAACTTTTGTTGATGGTGGATTGCTAAAGTGGAGGTTGATAGGACGCGGTAATAGTAGTGGCAGCCGGCTGATGAGTGGCAACCTGCCTGGGCCGCTTCCTGGAGCGTCCATGACCTTTTGCGTATAAACCGGTGCTCCCTGACAATAGCCAGGCGGACGAGCATGAAACAGATGACAACTCGGAGCTATGTAGTTATACTATGAGAGAGGGATGACTCTGCGTCGATCAGGAGTAGAAGTCCATTATGATTCGGGGCAAAAGGAAGGATAATCGCTTGTATAAGAAAGATAGTTGACATGAACAAAGGGCTATGTACAAGCAGCAGCAGATATTGATCAAGAGATTTGAGACTGTTTTCGATGAAGGAGACTTAAACGAATGATATACAAAGATGTGAAATTTACCTTCCCGGGGCATACCCATACCCAAAGTTGGCGCTGGGATTCGCGGTGAATTTTCGAGCGCTCGGATTTTGGCCCGATCCTCGACTGTCCCCATAGTTCCTGGCATTGAATCGAGTATTTGAGTCGCCGGCGTCGTATTGGCTCGATCGAGAGGGGCTGTGGGGATAAGACTCGCCGAAGGGATCATGGGTTGCAAAGCGGTTTGTGTTTGTGAAAGTCTTGCGGGGGTCACAAAACGGGATGAAAGCGCTTCTCCCCTCCGTCAGAGTTTCGACCATGTAAGGGAAGTATCGGTTAATCAGTTTATCGTCGGTCCCTCGCTTCCATTGCGACCAGTTGAGATTGTCGCCTTGCACTCTGGACTGCGGCGGTAGTTCAAAGCCTCTTCGCTTGAGTACTGGGACCATAGTCTCATATTGTGATAACGTGAGGCGAGCTCGCTCGTATTCATCGGCGGGCGCCGAAGTTGCCACAATCTTTCTAGCTTTGTCGACTATCTCAATCTCCTCAGGCGTTCCCGGGTTGTTTCCGTGCTTGTACTTGTAGGCTGCCAAGGTCCCGAGAGAGCTGTAGACCCAGCTCTCGGGTTTGTGTTCTGGGAGTGGTGCGAGCCCGGCTGTCCAACGCACTGCTGGGTCCAGCTCCATGTACCGATGCATCATATACGCCCACCCAGCAGCATTTCCTTCGCGCTCAGCTTGCCCCTGGATCTCTTTCAGCTTGTCATTCATGGCAAGACGATTTGGCCGTAAGACATCCCAGGCTTCTTCCGACATATGAGAAAGGCGTTCCAGCTTTTGTCGACACTTCCTGAATTTAAAGTGCTCAGCAATGCTGGCAGCGTGCTTAGCAAATCGAAGGTTCGCGATCTCAAGCCAGGGCATTGTTTCATTTGACTCGTGCTCGGGATAAATGCTTTCTGGGGGTGAAGGTGGTCTCTGTCGGTAAGTCGTGGGCCCGGAAGATCGATTGGTACCAGGATTATTGTAAAAAGACTGGGCGTCGCGATCAGAGGTAGCATAGGATTGTGAACTATTCTGTTGCCCAGAAAAAGGTTGACCTGGAAAGGCGTGGTTGCTGCTGGGAGGGCGGGATCTACCCGCTGATTGGGGTGATGTACGTTGTTGAGTTGTTGGACCGTTTTGGGCGTTCTGACTGGCGTCTCGGGGTGGCTGGCGCCGTGGTCCGCGGGTTTCAGAATCGTAATGGGCCCGACTCGGTGCAGACTCTGTCGAAGATCCGGAGTCGAATTCCTCATCTGTCTCTGCCTCTTCGCACTTTTGGAGTGGTGGAGCCGTGGGTGGCGGAGCCGGAGGTGGCATGCTTAGATCGTATATCTGTACATCAGTGCCCGGACCTTTTGCTATCAATTCTGATACTCACGACATCCGATTCGATCGGCATGTTGTCTCTTTCTGACCCTTTCGAAGGTTGCCCACTTTTTTGGCTCAGGCGAGACCAATATCCGTTTTTTTTTCGCTGTGACGACATAAGTAGCAATACTCGTGTAGGGTTCAACAGGTCTGTCTCGATAAAAGCTGAGTGACAAGATAAAGTGGGCAAGTCTACGCTCTCGGGCAGTGCTGGGATTACCCCCGTCCTTTCACGGGCGCCCAAATGGGCAGGTGGAGTCGTTACAGAAAGGAGGTCCCGATTGACCCTGGTAGTCAATGGATGACTACCTCGGACCTCTCGCCTACAGTAGACCCCAAACGTAAGGGCCTGAAACAACCGCCGTCGCAGTGGAAGTGGCGGAACTCTCAGATACCTCCAGATCCCCACCTGGCCAGAAACAAGCAGACAGGCAGATACGCAAGCCAAGGCATACATATATACAACGGCCGACACGGCAAACAATGACCAGCGCCCACTGCGAGTCATCGCAGGACACGTTCATCGCACGTGAGATCGTTTCGCCATGAGTTTCTCCGTCCTATAAGTCTCATAGAGCCTTTCCTTCGTGTGCGTCTTAAGTGCCTGCTCATTAGCCACTTCTTGATCTCGTTATTTGCAAGTGGACTGACCGAAGCAAAGTCTCCAATGACCGCATTTCTCAGAGCAGCAAAGTCGCTCTGAGCAGGATCCATGACGTTCGCCTGGCCCCATGGGTATTCCCTTCCTAAACTCGTGGTACCGTCTGGAAGGATCTCCGGGCTGAAGATCGCATAAGGCATCGCTTGGGCTTCGGTCTTGTCGGTAGCTGAAATTGGCGATACGGGACGATCATGCTCGCTTTCGGATCCTGATGACAGCTCGGGCGTGTCAACCTGCTTTTGTCAGCCAATCCAGCGACTTGGGTGAATTGTGACGTACCCTCATATCCTCAGCATCCATCTTGCCGAACAGGCTGAATCCCGTTCCTTCGTCCTGCCCGAACACTTTCGCTAGGTCCCTTCGTACAACCTCCTTAACTTGCTTAAGCTCGGTAGTGGTCAAGGCGTCGGAACAGGTGAGGATAGGAAGCACATTTGCCCTGAGTGATAGACGGCGTATCTACACTTGAGCTGTGCCTATCACGTTGACGTTTCTGGAAGCTTACCGTAGCGATCTCAACGATATCTAGACCTGCCTCAGTTTGAACTCTCGTTGGGTTGAAATGGCCAGATGACTGTTTGTCCTGGTCGAATAGTCCGATACAAGACCAATCCGCAACTTCATCATTGTCCACCTCGTTTCGTGGATCCAGTACAGTTCGAGCATCAATCAAGTAGATCACTATCATCGGTCATGGATCACTTGGCGTATGGTGGCTCACCTAAGTGGATCATCCCATCTTCCTGCCTCTTTCGAGTCCTGACGATCCTACTCTCCTCTTTCAAAGTCTCCTCAAACCTATTCTCCAGTAATAGTGTCAATCCAGCCACTCCCCTCTCCCTAGCCTTTGAACTAACAGGATCGTTCGAGAGAGTGAGACCGGGTGTATCGATTAATCGGAGTTGTATCGGATCGTACTGCTCGACAGCGGCAGTCACCACTTGGGAAGACAATCTCAGGGTCGGACCGATCGGTGCCGGAACCCGGGGTTCAGTTTCGGTCATCTCCGCTACGGTTTGGAGCACTTGGGTTATTGGTGGACCCGGAGAGGTAGGGGACGAGGGTGTATCGATCGGCGAAACGGGTCCGGCAAGGCTGAGAGCGCTCGCATCTCCCTTTCCGCCCGAATGGGCTCGACGGCTACCGCGGTCTTCGTGGAAGGATCCCGCGAGGAGATTGATGAAGCTGACTATCAGCTGGTCCTCTCATCGGGCATCATGGAATACCTACCTCGTCTTTCCGACGTTCGTCCCGCCTGCTACCACGATGTTGAGGGTCTCCGGAAACTTTCCTCTTCCCCTTCCTCGCTTCTTTCCGAATGTCAACTCTGTCCTGGCCGCACTCGCTCGCCACTTGGCAGTATCTCTGAAATTGCCATTCCCTCCAGTTCCCTGATACGGCGCTACTGCATTTCTGATCGGGGTAGGTTCAACCACTTGCCAAGGAGTGAATGGTCGATGAAACTGGACTGGTGAATTCGGATCTCGGACCAGCGAGGGCTTTCGATTACGTTCTGAGGGTGAGGGGGTGGTACGGATAGTATGGGAGGTCACGAGGGGTGGTACCTCGTCCCAACCCCATGTGCTCGTGTCTAGAAGTGGAGAGGTAATATCGGGTAGAGATAGAGATGGCCGGAGTGGCGCAGGCTCCGATACCTTATGTTGTGATTTTCGCTTCCTGAGCATGGATGGCATGTGATGCGCTTTGTGTATGTGAGTATAATATGTATGGTTTGTATAAGCAAGGCAGTGTACAGGAAGCAGTATATCTGATACATGGATACACATCAGAAGGTGATCGACTGTATGTATTGTACAATTAAACTCTGTGCACAGACCACCTTTAAACGCCTTCAACCCCTTTACCCCTGATTACTGTTCCAACACGAACCATTCCGCGTTTCATGACCAAGAGTGTGTGCGTGGTGTGTGTGTGCGATCACGTATCTATGATACTGTATTACGATCTTGTCTCTGGTCAAGATTCGATTTAACTCATGCATAGAAAACAATACAGCATATTGTCCTTGGTCAATTTCCCTCCAAAACCGTTCCCATATCTTGATCCAACAAAGAGTCGTAGTACTCTCTCGTAGCCTGCTCGTCCGTTCCCGAAATTCCGGTTTTTGGGGGCATGAGGTCACAAGGGTCGATAATTTCTGAGAGTACTGCATATTTGGGGTCCCATTTATGTCGTCCTTCTTTCTTCGCTTCTGTGGCCAACGCTTCGAGCAGGCGCAGGTACGTTGGGGTTCCCTTCAACCTGGACACATAGCCCGCGACCGAGTTTAACTCCGCTGAGTTGGGCATGAGGGTACGAGGATGAGAGGGGTCGTAGAGATTGGATTTCGTAATTTTAGCCGATAATTGGGTGACGATATCGGGCAATGCTTCGTCAAAGTTGGCGTTAGGGTTGTGGGGTTGTGTTTGCTTCACAGACTTCAAGAACGGCTCGGAAGGTGTGACACCAGCTTGACGAAGTGAGAAGCTGGCCAAATGGAATTCCAAGGCTCGAAGTGCATCGTTGGGAACGCCGTTACCATAAGTCCAACCCCCATATGATCTTGGGGCATCACGACAGACCGAAGCAATGGAGTTAAAGTGAGCGGCAGCGAGCCAAAGTCGTCGGTCGCAGTCGCAGGTAGCGCTTTTTGGCGGTTTCTGAGACTCGTAACTGTACACCAGTGTAGGACGACTGGCTTCCTCAACTTGACACGATTGGCATTTGAGTATCGTTCGCATGTGATGGCTGAAGAAGCTGTGAGAGGCATTGGTTGTGCGAAGTTGCTCAGACATGTTGTGTATGGTGTAAGAGCTGAAAATCGAGGCCAGGAGGAAGAAGAGGGATATGAAATGATACAGCGATATTATTCCCACGGCGAGGTTTATGAGAACTGAACGGAAAAGCCCGACGGTCCTTGAGGCTGTCATCAATGGAGGTCATCGACATTGGTCAAAGGTAGTGGTTCACTGAAACGCTTCAGACTGTCAACTCGCAGTGGTACTCCTTTGCGTTTGCACCCAATTGGGCGGTTTGTATACAAGTGTCCGCGAGGGAGAGGCCCGAGGTGACGTGTGTGTGGAGTATCACACTGCGGTACGTATAAATCGTTTTATAGGTTACGTCGTCAATTCACAACCCGGCAGACTGTCCAGCACTCACAGCATTGAGCAGATCGGCTCCGCTTCGTCGCTTTATCTCACAGCTTAATTTCGGGTAAACGATTTGCTTTCTGACAAAGGCGAGACTGATATGACGTCGAAGGTGATGAGCTAGCGAGACAGGTTTTTTCGAATCATCGTATCCAATATGACTTACATCGTCCTACCTAAACTAAGACGCCATCTATAACCTATGCGGTACAAGTCAATTTCGCTTTCTCCACCAGCGCCAATCCAGCGCCCAAAGCCCATCCCAATTCAACTCCCTCCATCTGCTTGGCGACCAATAACTCCCTGTCCTCTCTCAGCTCATATCCCAACCCTAGGAGAGCGTTCATGAATGTCAGATCAAGGCAGTATTCAGGTCGATCTTTGAGTTCGTCCAAGGCTAATTGATTGCCTTCAAATCTGGTTTCCCAGACGTCTGGACCTGCGCAGACATCTTTGGCGAGCTGGGTGAGGTCGCCTACTTTGAGACTTTGTTGTGTTGAGGGGAGGAGTGGCTTGATTCGGTCCGTGAAATATGATAGCGCGAGAAGTTGGCCTCGGGGGAATGTATCGAGTAGGGAGGGTTGGTAGACTCCGTCGAATGAACATGGCTTGACCTCGCAGATACTGCCAGTCAGTCACTTCCATGTTGCCTGCGAAGGGACATGATGTGACTTACGCATCCTTGGCCATGACGAGCTCGACAACACGCTTACACGCCTCGTACCCACCGGTGACACCGTGCATCGAGACATTGACGGCGTTTCTTCCAGGAGGATCAAGTTCCACACGCCTAGTACTACCCTTGATCAAACAAGGATTAGGTACTTGCACACTCTCGCTCAGTTTATCCCATTCAACCTCCCCTCGACCGAATGACCAAGTGAAAGCAACGAGATTATGGACACTACGCCTAGCCCGCATGAGTCCGTAGCCGAGGTAGGAATGTTGATAGAGTGTGAACTCCTTTCCGCCAAAGTTGAGTAGGTATTTGTGTTCACCTTCTGCTAGGGATTGTTCAGAGTCGGCAGGGAAGATGGGTTCGAATACGATCTGGGTGGATGCTCCTCCTAGATCCATGACGGCGAGGGTCTCGGATGCGGCGACTCCTTCTCCGATCTTCTTCTGGAGGTAGTTGGCCGTGATCCAAGCGTAGACACCTGATATCAGCAATATCCTATCATGAGAAGATGTAACCCACCTTCGTCTTTGCCGTCCATGATCTCGACAGATCGCTCACTACCCACAACGAATGGGTAGTTGGTCTCAAGTCTATTCCTAACCTCATCCAAGATAGCTTCACTCTCCTTGGCGCCCAACAACCTTAATCCAGCAGTAGCCTTGACCTCAACAGGTGAACAATTCCACATATCCTCTGGTACCACTCGCTTGGCTTCATCCAACAATGGGTCAAGCGAAGCAGCAGCCGCAGTGGGATCACGTGCGAAAGCCGATAATCCTGGGTTAATCATTTTGAAGGTCTCGTATTCCAATGAAGGCATTGCGTGACAGTTGTGAAATTTATATACGTGAATCCTTGAGCCTGTGGATCCTGCGTCGATCGTCAAAGCGTACTGGACTAATGGTTTCTCGCCGTGGGCCTCGGAACAGAACGTAGTGGTGGAAGGGTTGGCATCGGTTTCGAATGATGTAGGACCGGTGTGTAAATTTCCGGTCGATTCGAGGACTTCGGTGAAATCGCCCTCGGCATCATGGGCGTCCTTGGCTTCGTCTGAAAGGGGGTCGTGGGGGTTGCTGGAAGATGGCAAGTCATCGTCGGATTGTGATGTGTGCTCGGTATCAATAGGTAGGATATGTAATGATCCATCCTCTCCTTCTGCGTGTTCATGTGGCTGCCCGACTTCCGAGTCTAGAGGTCTGAAAGGTGGTGTATAATCCGTCTCATCAAATTCAACAGGCTCCTTGTTGAGATCAGGCGTATATGTGTCTGACATCAGCTCAACAAATCAATATCTTGTAATATCAGACGACTTACTATCATCCTCGAATCCAACATTTTGCCCGCTGTTACGTGTAGCTCCATGATAACCCCCTAGGGCGACAACCACAAAAGTCACACCTCCACCAACAAGTAGCCATCTCTTCCAAGCGCTCATTCCTCCTCCAGACCTCTTCCTATTAGGAGCGCCATTAGCATTTGTGGGCAACGCCGTGTATTTCCTAGAACCAAACATCTCTCCCTTTCTTTCCCGAAGGCCTGATCTAGTAGGTGAAGATTGACGAGTCGAAGATACGGTAGTAGCTACTGAATCGGTCTCGGGTGTAGTAGATCGAGTACGGGTTTTGTTTTTGGGATTGACCATGCAATCGTGGACAATGAGAATTTACTAAGAGGTCAGCGCGCCTGTGTGTATGGAAGATGTAAAGGGGTTTGAATGGACATCGCTTTCTACTTACGCGTCACCAAAGATTGTCGGGACAAAGGACCGTCGTCTACGAGTCTGATTGCTGTCTGAAGATGCTATGAACACGACCAGGTAAGTGACACGTCGAAAAATGGGGAATCAGTGGCCAAAGATTAGACTCCAGCACAACTTTATTTTAACCGAAAAGGGTAACTTCATACGCGCCGGATTACTACATGAGGCATATCTCATATCTAACAGGTTTTAGGATTCTAGAACACCGTTCGGAGGACAACGAGTATTGGAAGGTGTAGCTGCAGACCGTATCTGCCAAGACACGCCGAGTGGGACCGGGCAGTGCCAGGCAGATCTTCACCGGTGACCCTCCCGATGCCTCATCAACCTCCTTGCAGGAATTCAGACATGCATATGATTATTAAGTGGGCGATTATGTGATACAAGAACACACAAATTACGATGAATTTGGAGTTGGAGTCTGGAATGAGAACCAGGAGTACAAGCTTCCGAGTTCCAAGTCGGTATTGTCAGACAATGTTAAAGGTACGCCGTCGTTCACAAGTGCGGGATCGGGCGCGTAAGTCTCGCTGGAGATCGTTAGCGAGGGATACAAGTGGGAACATGATCAGACTTACTTGTTCCCGGTCAATAGATATACCACAGGGTAATCATAGATGAGCACCATACGCCAGTACTGTCCCTGTTCGATAGACGACTCTAAGTTGTACGAGCAGTCTCGAAGAGCCAACGAGCTGCCGTTGAAACCGGTGGTGCCGTTGTCATTATCATTGTCATCGTCGTCGTCGTCGTCATTTCCAGAGTCAGCGGCGACAACCGAGACACATTGCTTTCCGTCGTCATTGTCGGCATAGGGGTATGTGATATGACCATATATGACTTGAGCACTGTTGGAACTGCTCTCATCAGCAGCTGTGCACCGAACTCTTTGGAGGAACTTACCGAGACTGGTCGCTTCGATCTTTCTTCTCGCAAACCTCGAACGTGAAGTAATCGTCGGCCTCGCAATCGTTCTCTCCGCATCGTGTCACAGTCTGGTCATCGCCGAGGCCGAGTCGAACAATCTGGGGGTCGGTGAACTCGCCCAGTCTTGTGTCCTCATTAAAAGAATAGGTAGTCAGGTTTGCAACGAATTCCGCCTGTCCTCGGAAAGTGTTGTCGTTGAATGGCGCTAGACATAGGTCAGCAAGCGCTCTCGCCTTTTCCTCGGCGACTGAACTCACCGCTGAATTTGTAAACAACACACGAAAGATCGTTGTCGGTGTCGCAATCATCCCGCCTGAGTATGGGAGTCTTG
>Ga0308160_10007273_pt1 | contig 11040 bp, 19 predicted proteins | sample PhyFR1_FD_201036 | JGI IMG/M metagenome (GOLD analysis project Ga0308160, IMG submission 201036) | Phyllosphere microbial communities from UC Gill Tract Community Farm, Albany, California, United States - DLSLF.R1 | ecosystem: Host-associated > Plants > Phyllosphere > Unclassified | place: USA... | reverse complement strand
CAGGCTGCGACCTCAGCCAGGACCAGTGGATCACCCTCACAGAACTGCTCAAGCGACGAAAACACCTTCCGATCCTAGACAGCGCATATCAGGGTTTCGCATCGGGATCCCTTGACCACGATGCATGGGCGATACGACACGTGTTTGAACAAGGCATTACCGGTATCGTCTGCCAAAGCTTTTCGAAATCGATGGGATTGTATGGCGAGCGAGTAGGAGCAATGCATGTCGTTGTTCCCGGGCATCCAATAGTCATAACCGCCATCGAGAGTCAGATTGGATGGATCTCACGGAAAGAAATCTCGACTGCCGGTCGATACGGCGCGACGATAGCTGCGACGATCATCTCGGAACCGGAGTTGTACAAGCAATGGCGCGCCGATCTGATCACAATGTCTTCTCGTATACTTGCAATGCGACATCGAGTCCACGATGGTCTTCGGACAAGAGGAACTCCTGGAGACTGGTCGCATATCACCGGTCAGATCGGCATGTTTTCTTATACGGGCCTCGATGCAAGGCAGGTCGCAAAATTGCAAGAGAAACACATTTACATGTCCAGTACAGGTAGAGTATCAATGTCGGGGCTGAATGAGGGGAATGTGGAATACTTTTGCGATTGTGTCGATGAAGTAGTGAGGACTTGAGCATGCATTGGACTGCTTACCAGTGCTGTAGTCAGTGTGCTGGCACAGGTTTGATCATCCCCTGCACCGTCCTGAGGGTGTCGGTGGTGTTGCTTTGCAAGGTGACCTTTGACAAGGCATGAGATGGTAACACGTGACAGTCATGCTTTCGGATGTCTCCGCTCTCCCTTTGTCCTGCCTCCTCTCCTTCCACCTGTCATTGTCGTCTGATCCTTCTGCATCTACGTCGAGTATACGTTGCTATAGTCAGCCATGCGTATTCGAACAGAAAGGGTGACCACTCTTGTCACGGTCCTATCGCTCACTCTACTCGCTCTTGAACCGACGGCGAATGGCCAGGGTCTGGTTGCAGAGGAGGCTTCATCAGGCGATCAAGTGAATGAGGATGGTGAGTGACTTTGGCCCATCGTGCCATCTCAATCACGTTCAATCATGTCACTGACTCTTAGTATGTCATGCTCTGTACGATGCAAAGACAATTTTTCAATCACTACAGCCCTCTTCGACGGCCCATCTTGATCGAAAGATCACTGCTTTCGTAGGGACGACGCCAGGGTGGGGGGACGGTCTAGGTCTCGGGCATGAGGTAGGCCTTCTGGTCTCTTCTCGCGATTACGGGACTCTGGAGTGGGGTACTGACCCATGCAGGGACCCCTGTCAACTACTCTTCGAGTCCTACCCCGTTTACTCAACTTCCTAAACCCTTCATACCTCATATCCCGCCTGTCAGGACCTACAGTATCTCATGGACCGGGCAAGACGCTCAAGATCACAAAAGCCAGAAAGAGGAGGGTTGAGGAGATGATGGAACTGCTGGCAGCAGCTGAAGCAGATGGGTGCGATCAAGTTTGGGCATTCAAGGGGAAAATGCGGATGGTGAGCGGACCTCTATCTGCTGACGTGCCGCGAGCTCACGCCTTCTAGTTCCCTCCCAAGGGCGTGAAGCAGGATCTACCAGAAGCATTCGACGCTTACAAAGTATGTCAGTTTCTCAGTAAGATGACCAAGCTGACTATAAGCGGTCTTTGCAGGTAGATCCGAATCCAGAAGCGCAATTCATGGTCGGGCTATTCTACGCTACCGGTCTAGGCGGTATCAAGGAGGATCAGGGCAAGGTACGTGATCATGACGGAGACCTTGTTGACTTCTAGGCTCTCTTGTACTACACGTTTGCGGCTCTGCAGGGGTATCGGCCTGCTGAGATGGCTCTGGGATACCGTCATTGGGCGGGAATAAGCGTTCAGGAGGTACGTCCGCTTGCAAATCAAGGCATACTTAAATTGATGTCTAGAATTGCCTCACTGCTCTAGACTACTATGAGGCAGCTGCCAATAGGGGTGCGTCTTGTACATCAACTCAAGATGCTACTGACTCGATAGCGTACGAGACCTTCCTGTCCGGTCCTCCTGGTGGTCTATCCCTTCCCCTTACACATACTCGCCTGTCCGATCGAGCAGGTGGAATTTACGGCCCACACGCATCATGGGCATCGAGCGGAGCCAATATCCACCGAGCAGCCATCAAAGCCTCTTCCTCCAGTTCCCGGGGCGAGACAGAACAAGAACTACTCGAGTACCTTCAATACAGATCCGACCGTGGTTCCTTATCGGATACAGTCGGTCTAGGTAAAATGCATTACCTCGGATCGGTCTACCCCAGGCCAGGAGGAATATCATCAGGAGCAGAGGGAGTTGGAGAGATACCTCAAGACTTCAAAAAGGCCAAGGAGTATTTCATGAAAGTCGCGAAAATGCTTTGGCCTGTTGATTATGATCCGACTGGAAAACCTGCTGGACGGAGACGATTAGGAAAGGAGGCGTTGGAGACTGTTAGGGAACCGGCTATGGTCGCTGCCGGATTTCTGGGTAGGATGGCTTTGAGGGGAGAAGGTGGGAAACCGGATTACAAGCGGGCTAGGCTATGGCTTGATCGAGCTTCGGAATTGGCAAGTGTTCTTGACATGGTGATGGCTTTTGCTGATAACTAGGGCGAACGAGAATCAATGAATGCTTTGGGTATCATTTACCGAGATGCCCTACTTGTTAATGCGGATCCGCAAAAGGCATACAACTACTTTCAGGCCGCTGCCGGTCAAGATCTCGCCGAAGCTCAAGTCAATCTGGCCAAATTACACCTAGGTATGTCTCGTCTTGCCACGAACAGAGCTGACCTGCTACAGACCGAAAACACGTACCCGAAGCAATGCAATATCTCGAAACGGCCCTAAAACATGGATCACCATTTGAAGCGTTCCATCTCTATGCTGCTATACACGCTGCTACAGCCCGTCGACCCCTTGACCAAGGTGGTAAACCTGGATTCTGCGGTGCTGCCGTAGCATGGTACAAGCTTGTCGCAGAGCGTGGATCCTGGAATGACAATTACCTCCTGGACGCTGAGAAAGCATGGGCGAGGGGTGAAGAGGAATTGGCAATGGTTGGATGGTTCGTCGCTGGGGAAATGGGTAGTGAGGCAGCACAAAACAATCTGGCCTACCTTCTCGACAGGGGGACTGGGAAACAAGTCTTGTTTGGTCGAGAGCCCGTGAATGGGTCTACTTCGATAGAGACGAAAGGGAGGGTGAACGAGATGGCTATGCGTTGGTGGATCCGTTCTGCGGCTCAGGACAATGTTGATGCGATGGTCAAAGTTGGTGATTATTACTGTGAGTCAACCCATTCTTCCAAAGATCAGCTTGTTGATTTCCAGATGCTCAATCTCCGTCGGACGAAAGCTACTCGATGGCAGCGGCGTACTACCAGACCGCTGCCGATACCTCGCTCTCTTCAATGGCATATTGGAACCTGGGCTGGATGTATGAGAATGGAATAGGAGTCAAGAGAGATTGGTGGCTCGCCAAAAGGAGTTATGATCAAGCAGGTGATATGGGAGGGAAATTACCAGTCATGCTCAGTCTCGCCAAATTATACGTCAGAAGGTACGCCTTCGTGACTTCAACTTTTGCTGAAAGCTGACAATCCAGTTGGTACAACGACATAGCATCTGGAGGGAATGATCCCGGATTGAACCTATTCGAAAAAGCAGAAGATCTCCCTGGGCTGTGGGACCGAATCAAGAACCTATTCACCATCCCCCCTCTCGAAGGTGAAGGGGAAGAAGCGGAGTACGACGATCAATCAGGTTCAGGATCCGGTTGGCAAGCTGGAAGAGGAGGTGGTGGAGAAGGGGAGGGAGGTGGTGCAGGTGCTGAATTTGACTTGGACGAAATCGATGATTTGCTCGAAACGGCTGTTATCTTGTTTACAATGTTGGGTATTGGATGTTTGATTTGGTTGAGGCAGCGATGGGGGAATTTACAGGCTCAGCCTGGGTTCGGAGCTGCTTTTGGTTTGGGGAGATGACGACGGGAGCCGTCAGTTGTCGTCGCTTCGTGCTCGTTGTATGAAACACTGTAGATCATAGAATACTTGGTGAATGTCTGGCAGCATGTATCGTCTCGACACCTCCAAGATGATCTTGTGTTCAAGCAGATTCGAAGATTCATCTACAGTATGTACAATAAATTACACATTAGACCGCAGACCCTATCGTGCATTGGGTCAACTACCAGGACTAGCCAGACTGACATCAATCGACTCCATCTCTCCCAATCCCCTCGGACGTCTCATCTCATCTCATTATCCATTATCCCATTCACGATATCCTCCATTAACGACCCTCGACCCGCTTGATCTCGGCTTCGATGGCTGCTAGACCGTTTGCGGATAGTTGGGGTTTACCGGTCGTCCAATCGCTCTCAAAGAACTGCGAGGTGTATCTGCATTGTCAGCAATCCAGGCAACCAAGGAAGATCGTAAACATCGGTCGAACGATCACATGTCTAGGAATGACTTACTCGACTCCCTCAGCTTTACGCTTGGCTGAAATATCCCTCTGAGCCTGCTCAATCACCTGTTTCTGCCTAGTCGCTTCTCCCCAATTCTTGCTCAACAAATTCTGGGTTACTGGATCCCACAATTTCCGAGATTCATGTCCATCCTGCTCCTCCATTGGCCTGACATCCTTGGGAATGAGAGCGAGTTGATCCAGATCAATCAGGATCTTCCACTCCTTCTCTCCCTTTAGCCTGTACTTGATTTGCTTCATCCATGATCCTTCAATATGGGCGACGATCTTGTCGGAAGGAACTTGTTTAGCTCGCGACCAGGTTTCTTCATCTTCGTTTCCGGGCGTGTATCGATAGATGACACCGTCAAGAGCGAATTTGGGTCGTCCGAGCCATGACTAGATTGTCAGCTTCGGCATAGGGGAGTGATGACACCGTCAGCTTACCTCGTCCTTGTAATCTAGGATAGTCCTGAGCTTGGTCGTAGATGATTCTCCTCCGGTACAAGTGATGGAGATTTGATCGCTGATTGTACCATAGTAAGAACCCTTCAAAATACCATTGACCTGAGCAGAGGGATGGGTGATTTGGTATTCCTACCAGGTCAGCTCTACCTCTGAGGTAGGTGGATAAGCAGACTTACCTCTCCTTGACCTGGTCCATCCCGCTTGATCCGGACATAGATTCCCTTGTTTGTTTCTCCAGGTCCAACCTTGACCGCTGGGATCATTAGCTGAGGTCAAGATAAATGCGACAGACGTACACATTCCAGAAACCCGCGCCAAAATCTGATCGACACCAGTAGCTTCTATACCCTTTGCTGGACAAGCATAGTATGCGGCTGAAATAGGTGGATGATGGGATACTTGCTCGCACTACTAGTCAGCTTGCGTGATTTTGAACTGAAGGAGCTTACCAAGAAGACGACGGTAACTTTCTCCGAGTCAAGCACACCCGCCTCGGGATCTGCTTCGACTTCATCTCCAGGACCAGGGATGGCTCGGTTTACACCGACATTCTCATTCGACTTCTTCTTGGATGCGGAAGGTAGGGATAGAGGTGGGATCTTCTTTGATGAATTTGACCGGAGGGAACTACTTGTGGTCAGCCAAGTTCTCGTATGAGTGAACTGCTGAGAAAAAACATGCCTCGTCTCGCTCTGCGTCCGACCTCCGTCCTCGGGTCTGAGTAATGGCGTAGTCCATCCACTTCCTCCCTGGCCGCCGTATGCTGGTTCTCCAGGAATTGGAACGTGCACGTGTGTCCGTACCACAGGTTCCTTGGTAGCCTGGTCGACCAGCAATGGAGGTAGGTGCCAAGAACAACGGAAGTGCTCCCCTGTCTTCGTCAGTCGTGCCACGGGGAAAGGGCAATGGACATACCAAGAGCAGAATTGTAAGGCTTTCCTAGTCGCGCCCGAACAAACTTGAGCTCCTTGCTGAATGAGAATCGCAGGACTGCCAGCATCCGCTCGAACTCGTCGTGCGAGTCCCCAATACTGATGATCAGCGTCTAGATCACAGAACAGGAGGGTGCACATACGCAGCAAAGATGTCGGCACGGTCGGCGTACTGCCAGTACTCGAGATTTGGGATTGGCTCGAGCAGGGATGCGGGAAGAGATAACCGCCTGATTGGATGAGCTTGGAGGGCGGTCAGAGGAGCGCGGAAGCTTACAGATTAGCGATGTCCTTGACTGAGGCGAGTCTATATGATCAGCTGGGCCATCCGATTCTCCGGGACTAAGAATAGCTCACTTCCTCAACAAGCCCAGCAAGACTCGGATCTTGCTCTCCTCACCCCCATTCCCCATTTCTGGCAATGTAGCTGGCGCTCCGTTCTCATCAGTGAACGTCTCGATGGCTATAATGATCAGCCAAGAACGTGTCGACAAGCCGAGACTTTTCTGAAACAGTCCAGTGGATCAATGGAAGAAAGGAGGCATTTGGGCCGATAAGGTCGGAGCGGCGGGTAGATGGTGGACACAGAGTGTAGGAATGGGGCAAAGACATCATGATAGGATGGAGCTGGTTTAGAATTCGCTATGTACCCGACCATAGGCATATCGATGCCTGCAGCTGGTTTGCCGGTGGTAGAGATGGCACGTTCCTCCTCATCCGGCAATACCGCTCATCCCCGTTTTTTCCAGCACTTGTTCCAGCTTGATCACCCACAGATCATCGCCGTCTCTCCATCCCAGTAGCCCTTGTCTGATGTTCCAGGCTTGCCTTCCGTACTGGCACCTCCCCGATACTACTTGAATCCAATACCCAACATCCAGGAACGGTCTCGGACCCCCAAGCTGACATGTGCTCGAGCTTGATCTCAGACTTACCGACATCATCATCCGTCGCGACTCCAGCCACCTTGTCCACTTCTGTATCCTTGTTTTTGCCCATCACTGCTGTTGTGGCTAGTATAGATGTATCGGTATTATGTATATGATTAAATGATAATGCCGGTGTCTCAGCTTGCAACTTCCGATACTCTACCCTTGCTCCATCCTAGCCTAATGACGTGTTGTTTCAGGTGAGTGTGGCACTTTGTATCACTATCAAGCAGCAGATTTGATTCCGTGACGATCAACCGACAGCGACAACAGTCTTGTTGATGGCGACGAGCATCCCTTACCCGACGACCATAAGCAAGATCAGTCAACATGTCTAGAGGAGGAGGATTCAGAGGGAGGGGAAGAGGTGGACCTCCGGGCATGTCCGCCTTTAATCAGAGGGAGTATATGGAGGCTATGCAGAAAACGCACAAACATGGTGGTATGCTGTACCCAGTATGTTTACCGGTCAGATGTCAACATACTCAGTGAGCTGACCAGTAGCCACTCGAATCAAGACAGCTGGCATACTTGAGTGAACCAAGTTCGAGTGAAGAAAAGACGATGGCGTACGGGACCGAGTTGCAGGAGATCTTGGGGAGGGGATATGGAGATATTGGGACACCATGGAGAATAGCCGAGGAGAGGAAGACCGTTGGTATCGGTGAGTGCTGTCTATAGCTAAGACGTGTGGGAATGTGCGTTGTGAATGGAGGAAGGGAAACCAGATTGGAGGAATATACGTGACATTCTAGGTGTACATTTGCTGATGATAGAAATCGAATCCTATTCTGACCGTCTCAAACCACCTTCTACATCTGGACCATCTAAACTTGACCCATCAATACTATATCTCGACGAAACTCTATTCCCACCAGTACTATGGAAAGAGTATTTCGAAGGTCAAGCCGTGAATGACAAAAAGTCAAAGTCGAGAAAGAGGAGAAAATTGGACGATAGCGATAATGATGCAGAGGGCAAGGAGGAGATGGTGAGTACCTCCGTCGGTATGTGAGGGGGTGAGGACTGACGACTAGTCGTCGGAAGAATCGGTTGATGACGATTTTGATTTTGATGATGATGAAGGATCAGAAGATCATCAAGATTACGATGCCAACTACTTTGACAATGGTGAAGGGGATGATGATTCAGGCGGTGAAGAGGGTGAGTGTCATCGCATTGCTGTTGATGGTAATATCGCTGACCATGCAGAAGCGGCCAATAATGGAGGAGGTGGAGATGATTAGACCCATGTCCTGAAATCTGGTCTTTCTCGCTCCTCTACCTCGATCACTATATCAATCCCTCGTTACGAACCTTCCACGACTCGAGACCATTCTGTCTATGTATGTATGTATGCATCTACGCTTTTTCAACGTCTGTTCACAGGCACAGATCCATGGTTGTCAACCGTTCTCTCCTTCAGAGTCGAGACACCCACTCGCACGACGCCATTTCGCTGAGTCAGCCTTCAGCCCATCCTCTGCTTCCATCAGATCCTCTTCCGTGCACTTATGGCCTTGACAGAGAAGCTCATGCAGTTATTGGCGGAGTTCCATCGATGTCCGTGATCGCCGGCGACCTCCACTTTTCGGTTGGTGTCTCCCGGTTTTCCCGGGATTTGTAAGTTAGCGGAATTCGTCATCAACAGCTGCGCCAGGTACTCTATATATTCCATTCCATTCGTATCCATTACCTATTCTACTCATACATACCTACACATATACAATGTCTTCCGTACCAAAGACCATGAAAGCAGTCGTCTGCACCAAGCTCGTACGTCTCATTCCTGCTTCCCCTATATGTGCCCCGATGCATCCCCGACCTCGTCTCTCCCTGTTGACGATCGCTGACGATCTATAGCCCGACGCAGAAGTCCAGGAGGTTCCGTTCCCTACTCCCGCTGAAGGAGAGGTGATTGTCAAGGTCCACTACGCCAGCGCCGTGAGTCATTTCCGCCAATTTCCCAGATTTTACCCGATTTCGTCGATTTTTTCGATTTCTTCACTCCTCATCTTCTCTCGACTCTCTCCAGCCTATTCCTGTCGTCAGAGCATGCGCTGACGAGCTAGAACCCCACAGATTGGAAGCACAAAGCGTGGCTTGCGTGAGTCAAACGGCCATAAGTCCATGGAATGAGCTGACGATTCAGTCCTTCCGGCTCCATGCTAGGATGTGACTTGGCCGGCACAATCGCCGTCACTTCGCCCAAATACCCCCACTTGAAGGAAGGCACCAAGGTCGTCGCCTTCGTCCACGGAGGTAAATTCGATGATCGAGGATCATTTGCCGAATATGCCAAAGTCCGAGGAGACTTTGCGATTGTCATGCCTGAAGATGCGGAATCGAAGGGATGGGGTAAACAGGGTGGATTGGAAGCTGGAAGCAGTCTTGGTATCCCTTTCTGTACCGCTGCCATGGTGCGTCTTTTGTGAGATAGGGCGGATCAAGAAGCTGATGAGCAGTGCCTCTTCCACGACCAGGGCGAGGAGTACCCTCCTGCCAAGAAGTCCAACGGGGAGTGGGTGAGTCATTTTCGGATTAGCCAAAATGGATTGACACCGATCCCAGTTCTTTGTTCAAGGAGGAGCATCCGCCGTCGGAATGTACGCCGTTCAACTAGCCAAACTTATTGGTTATAAAGTCGCCGCTACCTGTTCACCCCACTCTTTCGACCTAGTCAAGGGACTCGGAGCAGATCTTGTGGTCGACTACCACAACCCGACCGAAGCCGTTCAAAAGATCAAAGAAGCATCTAATGGAAAGGTTGTTGGATCTTTGGAATGTATCGGTGGAAAAGAGAACACTCAGTTGGCCATTGATACTTTCGGAGAGGCCGGTGGGAAATTGACTGTCTTGCTCGGTGTTCCTGAGGGACTTGAGCGGGCCGAGAAGATCAAGGCAAACAGTATCTTGCTATACGTCGTTGGTGGATACGTAAGTCTCCTCTCCCCGTTGCGTGACTAGTCAACGTGCTGACGTCCAGGCATTCGAGTTCATTGGCAAACAGGTCGTCCCAGCCGACCCAAAGGCCGAGGAATGGTTCAAGAACTTTGTACCAATGATCCCCAAATACATTTCCGAGTACAACATCAAGCCAAACCCTACCAGTGTCAGGTCGGGTATGGACTCTATCCTTCCTGGTCTCAAGGATTTGGAGGTCAGTCCAGCTTCCTCTTCTACTGTGGCCATTGACTGATGAACAGGAAGGAAAGGTCAGCGGTACCAAAATCGTTTTCCACATTGCTTAGGTGGATTGGGAGAAGTAGGAAGTCAAGGAAAGAAGCTAGAGATGCATGACGTATTCAACGTCACTCCTGCCTGACCTGTACTAATTGACTGAATTGTTCGAGACCATCTTTGACTTGTTCCCTATCGACTGATGATATAAGAAGTCACATGTCCGAGGTCATACAAGAAGCCCTCACACAGCCCACCACGCCTCGAATGCCTCGACCACTCTCCTCCTATCCTCTGGCCAATCTTTTAATTCCTGCCTCCGTTCCGGATCTCCAGCAACAACAGTCGCATCCAACCAATCACTTATCACTCGTGCCGCTCTCTCGGTACGTATATCATGAGTCCCATCTCGAAGATTTGCCAACTGATCAATGAGGATTTGCGGTGTCCTATATTTAGGACTGATGAATAGACTTGGTGTATCGGTATATGATGTCATTCGGGCTTTCAAACCAATCTGTGTTGCCGAATTCAACCATGTTCGGAACTCAGTTGTGTTCTCGGGTAATGTCACATGATCAATTCGTGAACCCAGGTCCCTCTGCAATGTCTGCAAGGCCCATGACACTTTTCGATCTAGTTTCCAATCAAGCCGTTCTTCTTTTAATTCAATCCACCCATCTGTGTTGTACGCTTTGTCGTGTGGTTCGGGTATCGAATCATTGATACGCAGGAACGTGTGAAAATCCTGCCCCGATAGATGACTCTGTTTGAGAAACTCGCCAATATCAGCACCCAGAGGGTCGTCTGCTGTTTGCCGCTCTCGGCACGGGACAAGCCATGTGGATGTCTGATGGTATCCACCAGGCGTCAGCTGGCGAGTCAGTCTCGTGAGATTGTACACGTCGTCATTTTCTATCGCAAGCGGTTCTGAACGACTTGGTGTCGCTTTGAGTGATGCGGTCGGTGGTGTCGTCTGAAGATCGATAAGCTCGTATTCGCAATTATCCGCAATGTATTTCGATCGCATGATGGTGT
>Ga0308160_10007272_pt1 | contig 11043 bp, 14 predicted proteins | sample PhyFR1_FD_201036 | JGI IMG/M metagenome (GOLD analysis project Ga0308160, IMG submission 201036) | Phyllosphere microbial communities from UC Gill Tract Community Farm, Albany, California, United States - DLSLF.R1 | ecosystem: Host-associated > Plants > Phyllosphere > Unclassified | place: USA... | reverse complement strand
TCGTCGAGTCCGCTTCCGGTATCTCTGAAGGTGGAAGGACCGGTCTTACCGCTCTCGCTACCTCTTTCTGGTTCTTCATCTCGATCTTCTTCGCTCCTTTGCTCAGTAACATCCCTTCCTTCGCCACCGGATCAGTCTTGATCGTTGTCGGAGCTTTGATGATGGGTAACGTTACCAAGATCAACTTTGATTATGCCGGAGACGCCATTCCCGCATTTGTCGCCCTTGCTCTCATCCCCTTTACGTGTACGTCATCATCTCTGTGTGCTTAGTGCCTCCACTGACATTCAGACAACATCGCATACGGTATCATTGCTGGTCTTGTTCTCTTCATCCTCATCCACAACATCCCAATGCTTCTCGGCAAGATCTCTCCCCGACTTCTACCCCCAGGATGGAACGACTTGAAGGAACCATACGATGTCCCCGCCATGGTCCGTCAACAAGACACCCACGGAAAATCACGAGCTTTCGCCATCCTGCCACCGTGGATGCGAAAACTCTTGAGTGGCAACAAGCGATTCTGGACCTACACTCCAGCCGAGATCGAGAGGCACTTGGAAGGACGAAACATGACTGCTCGTGCTGGAAAGGCCGCCGCCGAGCTTCGACAAGCTGAACGAGATGAGCTCAGGAAGGCTTTGGGTCACAGCACCTCCACGGAAGTGCCTGTTTCGGACTACGATTTGGAGAACAACATGCCTTCAGATCCCATGGAGACCTCATCGAGCGCAAGCTCCAAGGAACGAAAAGAGAGAGGACCAATGATGAACGCCAACAGCTTCAGATAGATTTCATAGATGACTTAGTTAGTACGACCCCACCATATATTTCTTGTACATTGTACCAGCATGACTCGCTTTTGATAGGGCATCCCTATCATTGGTCACGATGCAAACAGTTTCAGTCAACATGCAGTTGCACATTTAGGATGCATCCCAGGAAAAAACTATTCGACTGCACTATGGCACTTGCAATTACTTCTCATATTTCCATCAATCTCAAGCCTTGCTTTCGCCGTGATACTCGTCGTGGGTCAAATTCATAGCATTGGACACCTTCTCGCCATCTACGATGTCAGCTCCCGCCAGCTCATCACGTGACACCATGACTCACCCATCGCGAGATCCCTCTCCCTGTCTTTGGAACCGACACGATCGGTCTTGGACAAAGGAACAAACCAGTAACTGTCTCGGAAGTACTGGTCCATCTCTTCCAGAGTTCGCTTCCAGGTCAGCACTTTTCCACACAAAGCGGAACTGGCTTACGCCTTTGGTCTCGGGGAAGAGACAGAAAAAGAGGATAGCGTTGGTGAAACTACAGACAGTGAAGACCAGGTAGTATTTCCATCCTACACAGTTAGATCGAATCCACCTTCAGCTGAGAGACTTACCGATGTTGGTGAAAGCCTTTGGCGACACTTGCCCGATCATGAAATTGGCGATCCATGCCGACATGGAAGTCAGAGCAGTGGCCTTAGCTCGGATGGCAGTGTTCATGATCTCAACAGGACTACCTGTCAGAATGATCTTTCATGGAATCGATGTATGGACTTACTAAACCCAGGAAAGGGGTCCAATGCACATGGAAAAGAAGAAGTTGTAGATGTAGATACAGGCGACGAACCCGATGCCCTGGGCTCTGGTGCCGGTGCCCTCCTTGAACGATTTCGCCACAATAGTAGCGCCAATGAACATAGAGCCAGCAATTATGTTTCCACCGACCAGGGGTATCCTTCGGCCGACTTTGTCGAGGAAAAGGACACACATGATCTGACCGAGAATTCCCATTGCGTTGTTGATGCTGTTGATTAAGAGAGCGCTATCCTCGAAGCCCACAGACTCGTAAACACTGGCCGCATAGTATTGGATGGCCGAAACCCCGGTCATTTGAACCGAGAATTGCAAAATGATACCGTAGAAGACCTTTCGTAGATTGGTTTTGTCCTTGAAGATCTGAATTATTAGCGAGGAGAGATATGAAATGGGCAGCAATAACGAACAAGAGCCCATCCGCCTTCCATCGAGGCTTCCTCCTGGACCTTGGAGAGCATCTCCTGATATTCCCCTTGTACGAATTGGTCATTAATGTTGCCTCGTGAGTGAAGACGAGCGAGAGACCTCAGAGCATCATCGTGTCTGCCTTTGATCATGAGCCACCTGGACAGTCAATCACCGATATCTGCTGTACGTCGCCGATGAGGCGTACCTTGGAGATTCGGGGAACAGGAATGTCAAGCAGACAAGTGGGATAGCGGGGAACATTTGCAAAGCAAGCTAGATACTATCAGCACTCACAACTTGACAACTTGGCGAAGTGAACTCACAGGAACCCTCCATTCGACTTGAGTGCCGGCAGCTCCTTTAGAACAACCGTAACCGATCCATCCGGCAACGAAGGCTCCGATACCGATGAACAGTTGGAATGTGGCGGTGAGTCGCCCACGGTTGGAAGGATGGGCTATGGGTCAGGATGATGATCATAAGCCGAGCGCAGACATACCGATTTCAGACTGGTACACTGGACCATCAGCATTGTTCTTGTCAGACGCTTTTCTAAGGGGCTTACGAGGTGCTAAGACACCAAGGAATCCGATACCCATACCAGCGAAGAATCGGCCTGCCAGCATCATGCCTCTGTTCTGGCATGCTGTCTGCAGCACACCTCCAATAATGAATATTACACCAGCGGTGACAACTGGCATGTCAGCTGTCTTTCGACTCTCAGAACACAATGACTTACTGGCAGTACGTCGACTGAACGCGTCGGCGATCAAGGAAGCTGGAATAGAAGCCACAAAGGCACTTCCATTTAGTCTAAATCTTCATCGCAAAAAGATCACCCACCCAAGCAAGAGAGAGGACACAATGAATCCCATGTAATTGTCGTTGTACGTTTCCTTTGTAGCCATGTCTACCGTCCTGAGGAAATCAGGTGCTTCAATGACATAGGCGATTACACCCAAATCATAACCGAACAAGGCGGCGCCCATGCTTCACTATATCAGCTGGGCTCTCATGACAAGGTGGAGACAACTCACGCCGCAAAACAGGCACAGAGAAAGGCATATAGCTTTGGTGGTAGCATTGTGTCGGTATGCAATTAAGGATAGTGGAGAACCACCTCCTCGCAGGGACCCCATGGCGTATATAAGGATCTTGATGCTTCTGTTTCTTCGTTATCCGGTTACGCCAAAAGCCTTCATGTGGAGGAGCAGGTTACGAAACCGGATATCGAAGAATTAGGCGTCGCAATCCGGCAGCGGCACGAGCGGCCCGCTGCGGCATTGCGGGGCGAAAGTCCGATACAAGGCGTGAGACGCAGGGAATCTTCCGGCTATTTTGGATGCTCCTCGAGTTCTCGATAACACCTCACGTGGTCTAGCTTGGCGTATGCCCCCAGGCCGTCAATCAGGTAGTAGGTACAACATCATGGACAAGTGCACAACCGGCGGAAATTCAGTGAGATTGGCTTCCGGCAATATCGGGTCGGGATCTTTTCATGGCTATGACTACCGTAGATCTTCGATGCAAGAGGCAAGGGGGACATAACGAAAGCAATCATGGGCGTTTATCAAGGACACGCATCGTACTGCACAGCCGGTCGCGAGATTGGTAAAATGTGCATGCAGGGACCGGAGAAGTCTTATTAAAGGGAGAGTGTCCATATCACGTCATTGTCCGCGCGGCCTCACAAGTCGGGCAACGTTACGCCTTGAGTGGGTAAGCAAGGGCGCCTGTACCAACAGGGCTGATAATGCCAGCATTCTGCTTAATCAGCATCCATACTTCTACAGGCATAATCACTCACCTGTAGTGCGGCGGCCAAGTCCCAGAGCATGTAGTCACAGCCTGCCGCGGCGTAGAGTGAGATACTGATGGGCAGGTACTCGGTGTGGTTGGTGATTGTGGATTCGTATGGCACTTGACCAATGGGCACGACGAGTTGAGGGACACCCGACATCTGGGCGACATATCCAAAGCCGAATGGAACGCTGGGAGCGGACCTGTAGAGATTCTGCGGGGTCAGCCTTTGGGACAATATGCTGCTGATCTTCCCCGACGTACCCTGTAAGAGGTCGATCCGGTGTTGGCGGGCTCAGCATAGATGGCACTCGAACAAGTGGTATCATCCTTGATCAAGACATCGCTGGTGATGAATTCCTGATAGTATCCCTTCTTGGCCAAACCATCATTAAATAGGTCTTCCGAGACGTTGTTGGCTCCGTACTGCCACCTGACCAAAGGCGAAGGGCTGACGAAGGGTAGACGTCCTTCGTGCTGAGCCGCATAGTCCTCGTACCAAGGCTGCCCGAAATTTGTCCATTGGTAATAGGTGATCAAATTCCCGTAGACCTCTTCCATGTAATCGCTACTTGAGGCGTTCTGGGCTTCGAATCGGCCAGTGGAGTTCCAATAGCCCTCGAGACTCTTATTATCGACCGAAGAGGGTGCGAGGAAGTCGGTCAACGCAGTTCTGAACTTGTCATATTGCTCGGTTCCCGCATAGTCAGCGTCAAAGGTCCAAGAGGAGTTGGGAACGATCAAAGTCTAATCGTCAGCTATCTCCGGAAAGCGTTCACATACAGAAGGGAAAGATGAGTAGTTCGCAAACTTGTCGCCGTACATGGCTCGAGCGAAAGCTGCTCCATCGTTCGCGTCTCGGGTGAAGAATCCGGCGGTATCTTGTGTGGCTTGGAGGGGAATGGCGCCTTCGAGGGAGATAGCTCCCCAAGATGGTCGGAGACCGTAGACTCCCTGATTGCCAGCGGGACCAGTGATACTGCCACCACTTGATGATCAGCATCGACTCCCGAAGAGGCATTGATCACCTACGTGTCTGACCCGATTGTCTCGTCGAGCCAGGAGTATGCTCCGATAGAAGCACCTGGTCCACTTGAAGACGAAGATGGCTGTTGGTATCCGTCCCCTCGGGGGTTGAATGGGGAAAGCTGGTCTACCCAATCTGCCGTAGCAGTTTCACCATTGGCGAACTGACTGGTCTTGGCTCGACCCACAATGATAGCACCCTGTCGTTAGTCACAGAGTCACCTTTCGGGTAGAGAATAAACGTACCTGGTCCACCAAGTGTTGGATAGCAGCTGCAGTGACTTCTTTGGCAGGGTAAGTGTTGAAATAAGCCCTGCTACCTCCACCTGTCTGCAACCCAGCCATATCAAAGAGATCCTTGACGGCTATTCGACGACCTTCTAGTGGTCGGGGATTGGGAAGATCCATGGTATAAAGCCTGGATGGAACGGGGATTGAAAGGGTGTTTAGTCCTGCAACTGGACTGGACAGGTCGGTAAAGGTGTTTTCGGTGGTAGGGATGACCGGGGATGTGAACGCCTGAGCTTCATCTCGGTAGACTCGATAGACTTCTGTCAACGAGACACCATCACCTATTTTAGCGAGATAGGGACCTTGGGGAATCTGACAAGTTAGATCAGCGGCACGCTGTGATGACATGGACTGACCGTGGCAGCAGCTACATGGGCAAGTCCAATGTCCTTGACCGAGGATGTTGCGTTCCCACTCTTGACGATCAAAGAGCCTCCCCACCCCTTGAGACAATCGGCAATATCTTCTGCAACATGGAAGGATGAGTCCGTGGTGAGCATAATAGCTGCCATGAACGCCTAGAACGATCAGGATCAACCCGATTTTCAACAAGGGTGAACTCACCTCGTCCCAAACATCATCAGAACTCCCATACTTCTCGACCGCCTTGCCGAGCACATCACAAGTAACTTCTCCAGTGACCTTGAAGACTGTGACGGGTAAGGTGCTGCCCTTATACTCATCCAACCCCCAATCAGCAGCCGCAGAATATGACTTGTATACCGAGCCAGTTGGTGAGATATACTGCTTTCCGTTGATCTCGAATGAGACCGACTCGGGCTCGAAGATTGGGCTGTTTGAACGTTTGGTGATGGACTGCTTTTCTAAACTTCGTCTAGCGTTACGAGCGTAGTTCTCGTTTCCAGCTAGGGCGGAAGATCCGGCGGTGATCACCGGAAGAGCCGCAATGACAGAGAGCAAGGAGGTAAGCATTTTGGTTGTTGGGGTGGGTTGGATCAAATGAGTACAGGCCTGCCATTGTTTATATACTTGGATTTTGGCCTCCTCGTAGGCTTATCAGTGGAGGTGGTTTGAGTGGGGGTCGCCAGCATCCCGGATCCTTACGTCCCAATCCTCTCGCCTATCATATCACTGCCCATGATCCTCGCCAAGGTGCAGGGCCACTAGCGCTGGATTGACGGGGAAGCCCCTACCGGGGTTATAATCCGTAGACTCGGAACTCGGAACTCGACCGGAGTCGCCCATCTTTTCAATTGAGATAAGGCTTCTTGACTCATATGGCGGCCGGTAGCGAGGTCGTCGGCTCGGACATAAGTACGAGGTTTACCGCATGGGGCGACTGATTGCTGCTCTGCATGGGCTGTCAAACGTGATTGGCTGTAAGATGCAACGATGCCCGAAGTAACAATCGGCTTGTTTGTTGCTGTTCTCAGGCACTATCTCGAAACCCGCCCAATTAATCGGAGCGTTTCCGAGAAACAGTCATATCTTCCGGGAGCATGCGAGTCTTCTACCCTTCAGCGTATTCGTACCTGTCGGCATTCGTGACCCACTGGCAGACCCACTGTGAACTGAGCGTTCCTTGTCTAAAACCCCGCATTCGCGAAGCTGGGGTCAATTGCATTCGACATATGGATCAATGAGGCAATAATTGCAAATCTGTCGTGTCATATAAACAAGAGCGACCCTTTGGAGCCCAGGCTGCCAAGTCACGGACTCAAGACTGGCAGTCCTCTTGACTCCCCCTGCTCATGCTGCCACGAGCCTTCAAGTAGTCAGACGTGGTGACTACGATCGATCCCGATGTAGAGCCGACAGATCGACGATGTTGATGGCGTCTGAATTTGCCCTGATTCCGTTCCTTAAAGGGGTTTGCAGCTGGATCCGGATGCTACAGGATTCCCGCGATTCGATTATCTCACGTAATCCCATGACAGTATTACAAGAATGTGGAGGTGAACGAGGCGTGAGGGCAGGATATCGAAGCGGATAATTGCTTGGCGATAAACTTGGATGAGGTACACAGACGTCAGGATTGGAAGAGGGGTTCTGCTTCTTTCGGGATGGAGGGCGTAGAAGGGTCGAGTCTGTCAAGCCGATCAAGGCGCTCAACCCTACGTCAACAATTCCCGTCATATAATCAGTTGGACCAAGTTTTTTTCTCCATTCAACTTACTCTCTCGATCTTGCATCCGCCAACGACCCATCTTTCACCATGGGCAAGCGAAACCACACCGCCATCCCAGAGGGCAATCGCGATGCGCCTGCCATGCGAAGTGACGACTTTGTCGCTGAGCCGACTGGCGCCATTCCGGCTCCCGACCACAAATCGAACAGAGACGTTGAGAAGAACCCCCTGGACAAGGAGGCTACCGTTGATGTCGCATCCGAGAGGTCATTGACCTTCGGAACCATGATGAGGGGATCTGCTGCTTCCAAGTTGACTGTATTCGAGAGAAAGGCCGCTCTCATCAATGCGTGAGTCTGAAACCCATCCTCGATTTACGGTTGTCAACAATGCTGATGTGCAACAGTGAAATCGATCAGATGGGCATGGGTCGATACCAGATCTGTATCTGGTTCCTGTGTGGATTTGGTTATTTCTTGGATCTCGCCTGGTCCCAGGGAGTCGGACTTATCGGAACGTCTATTTTGTGAGTTGAGCACGGTACATCCCCGGGCAGAACTCATTGTACAGGCAAGAGATGAGTATTCCCGACTCTCGATCCGGTCTCTTGCCCACTCTCGGTAACGCTGGTCTTGCGTGAGTACATTCGAATTTAGTGTACTTAGGGTAGTGGCTGAACATTCAGTATTGGTGCTTTCGGCTTTGGTTTTGCTGTAGACATTATCGGAAGGAAGTGGGCATTCAACTTGACTTGTTTGATCACCTCGATCTTCGGTCTTTTGATTGTGAGTTTATCGAGCTTTTTCAATGAATCAGCTCATTTTCAGGCTGCTCCTCGATACAATTACGAGGCCGTGTGCGGTCTCTACTTCCTATCATGTATCGGTCTCGGCGGAAACATTCCCATCGACGCCCTGATCGCACTCGAATTCTTGCCGCAGAATCGACGAAACCTTGTATCGCTCCTTTCCATGTGGCAGCCCATTGGAGTCGTAGCCGCCTCTGGTATCGCCTACGGCACTGTCGCCAAATACCGATGTGATCCAGAGATCTTAGGATGTCAAGACCCAGCTTACACCGGGCAAGGGGCATGCTGCACCACTCAGTCCAACATGGGATGGAGATATCTGCTTATCATCCTCGGTGGCATGACTTTGCTCATTTTCTTCCTCCGATATTTCATCTTCAACTTTCAGGAGTCGCCCAAGTTCCTTCTGTCCAAGGGCAAGGAACAGGAAGCTATCGATGTTCTTCACAAAATCGCCAAGTTCAACAAGCAGCCCCCACCTACACTCACCGTTGAGCATTTCCGAGCTATCGATATCGATGCGGGTGTCGACCCCAAGGCGATCGAGGAAAGCAGACCTTTGACATGGAAAGAGAGTACCGTAAAGGCATGGCTCAACTTCAAGGATAGTATGGTCAAGCTCAGTGGACTGTTCAGGAACCGGCTACAAGCCTTCATCTTTGTCCTGTTGGCTGTCGCGTACATGGTGAGTAAATGCCACGAGTCGTCGTGCTCGCTGACCGTATAGGGAGACTACTGGTCGTTCAATTTGGCCGGATACTTCTTGCCCATCATTCTTTACCGAAATACTGTCAACAACGGTCAAAATACCGTTAGCGATGTGTACCGACAATACGTCTACATTTACCTGCCCGGTATCCTTGGTGCCGTTCTCGCTCTTATCTTTGTCCAGTTGCCACTTCTTGGTCGAAAGTGGTCTCTTGTTGGAGCTGCTATCCTACAGGGTGTCGGCATGGCAATGTACACTCAGGTCAACACCACCGCCGCCTACGTCGGATTGAACGCTTTCGCCTACATCATGCAGACTGTGAGTTTCATCCTTGACAGATACTAGCGGTGCTAATTCTCAGCTTTTCAATGCTGTCCTGTACGCATCTGCTCCTGAGCTATTTGCTACCGCATACCGAGGAAGTGCAAGTGGAATGCTTTCAGCCCTTGGCCGAATCGCCGGTATTGTAGCCCCATTCGCTGGTCAGGCTTACCTCGCTGCTGATTCGAGTGGTGAGTTCTCCACATATACCATGTATTGTAGTAGCTGATGAGTCCAGGTATTTTGTGGCTCGGTGCTGGAGGTATTTGGCTATCGGCCTTGATGATGGTCTTCTTGCCTGTTGAGATGAGGAAGAGGCAGATGTTCTAGTCGCATCGGATGAGCATGAGGGCGTTCTTTAGATATTGATATATGAAGGAGTGGCGGATATACACGCAATGTAGGCATAGTAATCTGGTGGGCACATCATATGTACAATGCCATGTATCTATAGATCATATGTAATAGCAAGCGACACTGAGCGAGACCTAATCTCCGGTTTTGCGATGGCGCCCGCATGACCGCTGGCGATTGCCAGATGAGGCGCCGAGCCAAAAACTATCAACAAGACTCATTGTGGTACGGCTGACGATTCAGCTGGGTGAGGAGTCACATCAGACATGAACATTTGCCTAGGGGAGAAGCCTGCAGCATTGGCGTTTCATTGCTGTACAAACCCTCAAGAATCGCATATCAACGACGACTAAGCTCTTCTACGCTGAGCACCTCGCGTTCCTCTCCAAACACCAATCTCAACCCTCCACAACGCCCATCCGTCTCCTTGTACAACTCATAAGCAGGCATATATCTGTCCACAAACTTCTCGACCTCCTCATCCGTCATCCCCATACCGCCATTCCCAGATTTCATGTGATGTTCCTGCTGCAATCGCCATTTGTACACGTAATCGTAACTCTTCGGGAAGATGGATATATGGGTATCAAACCGGTGATTGATCTCACCAGCGAAGGTGATGAGGTTCTGATTGATTTGATCGATAGTGCTGAAAGGGTGTTTCTTGGCGGTGCGTCCTTGCGCATGAAGCTGCTGTAGGGTGTCGGATTGGAGTGGTTCAAAGCCTAAAGACCAGCCTTCTAGGATGAATATGTCAATCGGGCCATTCAAAGGAACTGGATTGGGAGAGCGATCACCAAAGCCAGAGTGCTGTGATTTGTCGAAAGACGGGAGGTGGACCGAGCTTGTGGTCGAGTCATTGATCTTGGTCACTGAGCTCAGCACGGACTTCAAAAGTGGTATATCGTGAGTTCCTGGCGGTCCCCGACCTTGCAGCATTTCATTGTCCGGGTGCTCCTGAGCAAGTGATTTTAGACCGCGGTAGTCTAGGTAAAAATCTGGCGTCTCAGCGACATCTTACAGGTCGTAAATCTCACCATCTAGAGATGCGACGGCACAATTTAGTCCCCAATCAGCTAGTAGGCCCACGAGTCCAGCTGCTAGAGTACTTTTGCCTGATATCAGGCCGTATTCCACGAGCTGTGCTTACCTGCTCCTTGAGGGCCCTGCATAGACACCATTAGCGGCCTTGCGCTTTTGGCTGACCCATTCCGCAAACCCCCTAGCTTTGTCTTGAGATGCTTGGCGATGATCTCAGCCTTGTACTCTGTTGAGCTGGTGTTCTTTCCTTCGATCATATTTGTCAGAACAGTGATAGAGATGAATGCATAGATGTAGATGACAATGAGAGTGGGTGTGGACCCGCCGGAGGTAGGTTAACCCGCAATTCCGGATCCACGGAGTAAAGTCAAAGACGCGTCTTACCCTTCTTATAATTCTACAAGCCACCATGTCGATGCTCTCACCGTTACTTTGGTCCTTCGTTCCATCTCAACTAGCTAGCGTACTGGTTCCATATGCGACACAGATCCTACCATCGCTGTTCCCACCAGCGACCAAGGGTACACCGCTTTATGCCAGGAATTATCGCTGGGTGTACACGAGTCTAATTGTTGGATATCTAGCTTGGACTTGGTCGTCC
>Ga0308160_10007269_pt1 | contig 11049 bp, 9 predicted proteins | sample PhyFR1_FD_201036 | JGI IMG/M metagenome (GOLD analysis project Ga0308160, IMG submission 201036) | Phyllosphere microbial communities from UC Gill Tract Community Farm, Albany, California, United States - DLSLF.R1 | ecosystem: Host-associated > Plants > Phyllosphere > Unclassified | place: USA... | reverse complement strand
CCTTCCCAGTTCCAGCCCGAGAGACTGACCTTCGACACCGCCATCGTCTCCAGGTAGCCCTTGCGGTCCTCGGGCAGGATCAGGCGCAGGAACAGATCGGGGTCGGCCTGCAGCGCCGCCGGTTGCACGCCGAGCAGGGCGGCGCAGCCTTCGCTCAGATACGGGTATTCGTGGCGGCCATCGGCGCCGAGCACGAACTGGTAGACCAGGCCCGGGGTATGGTCGACGATGGCGTTGTAGCGCGCCTGGGACTGGGCCAGGGCGGTGGCGGCGGCCTGCTCGGGCGAGAGGTCGTCGCCCATCGCCAGCAGCAAATCGCGGCTGTCGCGCTGGATGCGTAAAAACGTCAGCTTGGCCGGGTACAGGCTGCCGTCGGCGCGGCGCAGGCGGGTGCGCAGGCAGCGCTGCTCGCCGATCTCGTCGCCCAGGCCGGCCAGCAAGCCGTTCAGGGCGGTGCCGTCGAGTTCCGGGGCGACCAGGCTGACATTCGCGCCATGCAGGGCATCGCCTTCGTAGCCCAGGTTCTGGCGCGCGGCGCCGTTGACGTCGACCAGGGCCAGCGTTGCGGCGTCGATCAGGAACATCTCGGAAGCGGCCGCCTGCATCGGGGCGGCCAGGATCGGCTCGGCTGTGTTCATGGGCGTTCGGATTCGGTGGAGTGGCGGCGCCGGCGCCACAGCGAGACGAAGCGGCGGAAGGCGCGCGCGCTGCGCGTGGCATGGCGGCTGCCGAAGGGCACCGACGGGCGCAGCTGGCGGCGCAAAAGGCGCAGGTTGCGGCGCAGGCTGCTACGCAGGGCGGACACGCCGCGCCGCAGCCGCACATAGGTCGGGCTGGCGCGCAGGCGGGCGATGACGTTATCTTTGAACATGATGAAGCGATTGTGCCACCTCGCAAACCAGACCAGCGCCAGCAAGGAAGGCAAGGTGAGCACGTACAGGCGCGCCACCACCGCCGCGCCGCCCAGCTTGGCGACGACGAAGGTGGCCACGCCCCACATCGGATGGCCGTGGGCGATCGCCAGCAGGGCCAGCAGCTTGACCGGCAGCAGCAGCAAGCCCGGCAGCGCGAACACCAGCAGGGCAGGATAAGGCGGCAGGCGCCGCACCGCGTTTTCCAGCCAGGCCAGCGGCGGCCAGTCGGCGATGCCGCTGGCGCAGCGGCTGCCCCAGCGCCACAGCCATTCCTCGAGTAGCAGCAACAGCGCGGCGACATACAGCAGCGGCGCGAGCAGCGGAGATCGGGAAGGGGGTGTCGGCTTCATCCCTGCGATGATAATGCAATCCGGCGGCGCTTCCGCTCCCATATCCTTATAATAAGCTGATGAATAAGGCATTCGTAAAAGAGAGCGACAACGACGACGATGACGAAGCCGTCGCGCTGGCGCAGGCCATCCCGGCCGGCGCCAAGAACTACATCACGCCCGCCGGCTATAAAGCCATCAAGGACGAGCTGCTGCAGCTGATCGACGTCGACCGGCCGGAGGTCGTGCGCGTGGTGCACTGGGCCGCCTCCAACGGCGACCGCTCGGAAAACGGCGACTACATCTACGGCAAGCGCCGCCTGCGCGAAATCGACCGCCGCATCCGCTTCCTGACCAAGCGCATGGACTCGGCCTTCGTGGTCGACCCGAGTGTCCATTATGGAAACGATCAAGTGTTTTTTGGCGCGACTGTTTCCTATTCGAATACAGCGGGCGAAGAGCACACGGTGACCATCGTCGGCGTCGACGAACTCGATCCGCTGCGCGGACGCATCAGCTGGGTGTCGCCGGTGGCGCGCGCGCTGACCAAGGCGCGCGAGGGCGATGTCATCACCCTGCAGACGCCGAACGGCGTCGACGAACTGGAAATCCTCAGCGTCGAGTATCCGGAACCGATCGCCGACTGATCCACGCTTCAATCCGGCATGGCTGGTAAGATGCGTGCCATGAACCGACCTCACGACCCCGCGCGCGAGTCCGACGTCCTGGCCGCGCTGCGCCAGGGCACGAACGCACGCCACGAACGCCTCGACAGCGGCTTGCCCTTGTCGAAACCCGACGCCACCCTGGCCGACTATGCCACCCACCTGCAACTGCTGCGCGCCTGGCTGGCGCCGATGAAAGAGTGGCTGGCCGGCTTCCACGACGGCCCGCAGGGTGCCGGGGGCTTGCCGGAAGCGCCGCACCTGTCCCTGATCGAAGCCGACCTGGCCGAGCCGTCGCTGGCCGGGCTTGCCGCGCCTTTGCCTGCGTCCGGGCCTGGCTGGCCGGCTGACGCCAGCGCCGCCTACCGCTGGGGCGTGGCCTATGTCGTCGAAGGTTCACAGCTGGGCGGCGCGGTGCTGTACAAACGCCTGGCCGATCAGCTCGCGCCGCATCCGCTGCGCTACCTGCGCGGTTCGGGCGAAGAAGGCCCCGGCCCACGCTGGCGCGCCTTCATGCTGGCGCTGCGTGCCGAAGTGCGGGGCGAAGAGGAAGTCGCCGACGCCTGCGCGGGCGCCTGCGATGCCTTCGATCGCATCCTGGCGCTGGCCGGGGTCTGACAGGCAGCGGGATGGCAGGCGCACGCTTCCTCTGGCTCGCGCTGCTATTGCCATTCAGCGGCAACGCCTGGGCGCTGTGCGCGGGCGGCCACTCGAACCTGACGCTGGCCCAGGAGATGCGCGAGGCGCGCTTCGTCGTGATCGCACGGCCGCAGACATTCACGCCTGTGCAGGCCCTGGCCGAGGACCCCGACGGCTACGTCGCCACCCGCGTGCGCCTGAAGGTCGATGAGGTCCTGTACGCGAAGGCGCCGACCGAAGTAAGGGTGAAGGGCGGCTTGCTCGACATCGTCGAACCGAATACCTCGGCGCGCTTCGGACTGGATGAGCGCGATGCCGGCAAACCCTATTTGCTGTTCGTCTACGAGGGCGAGGACGGCAACTGGATCAATGCTTGCGGCCATTCCGGTGAACTGGCGAGGAATCGCGCCACATTGTGGCAAGTGCGCGGCATTGCTGCCGGCCGACGTTGATGCGTAGGGTGGTCGGCTCTACCCGGGGGCTTGCGGACACGCGGCTGTTGCGCCGTCCACGCGTTCAACAGGCCTTCGCTCGGCCGCGCATCTGTTCCGGCGGTGGTTGAACGCGTCGACGGCGCACACGACACAGGTGACGCAGACGTCCGGGTGGAACCGTCCACCCTACGACATGCAACCCGCATTGCAAAAAAAGTAAGCCTGGCGCACACTGCCCGGTAGCCAACCCCACTATCACGATGCACCGCATGTCCCTCCCGCTTGACTCAAGCGCCCCGACCGACTTCGATTTCATTATCGGCGACTGGGACGTCGCGCACCGGCGTTTGAACGCGCGCCTCGCAGGCTGTACAGAATGGACGGAATTCACCGGCCATTCCTCGACCAAGAAAACGCTGGGAGGCTTCGGCAACCTGGAAGACAACATCCTCGACTTCCCGGACGGCCGGGTGCGCGCCCTGGCCCTGCGTTCGTATTGCAAGGAGACCGGCACCTGGTCGATCTGGTGGCTCGACGGCCGCAACCCCACCTCGCTCGACGTGCCGGTGGTGGGCAGGTTCGCCGATCACGTCGGCCTGTTCTTCGCCGACGAGCAGCTTGGCGGGCAGCCGATCAAGATACGCTTCACCTGGACCGCGCACCCGGGCGTCTACCCCACCTGGGAGCAGGCATTCTCGAACGACGGCGGCGCCACCTGGGAAACCAACTGGACGATGCGCTTCGTCCCGGCCGCGAAGGTGTAAAGCCTTAGCCGAAGGTCAGCGTCCTGACCGCGGCCGTATCGAGCGCGACGTCGACCACGCGGCCGCGCCGGTCCCAGGCCAGCAGGTGGCCGCCGCGCACAGTCGCTTGCGCCATGTGGGCGTCGGGTAGGACGATCTCGCAGAGTAGCCGGCCAGCGGAGTCCATCAAGTGGCAACGCCAACCCGCATCGCTGGTTTCCTGCAGCAGCAGGCGCCCCTGGTACAGGGCGGCCCGTGCCGGCCGGATCGCGATATCGATATGTCCGCGCCCAGGCTCGAGCAACAGTACGCCCGAATCCCTGCCGTCCGGTCCGGCGACCAGCAGGGGCGTGTTTCGCTCACAGTCGGGGAGGATGTCGAGCACATGCTCGGGCAGGTAGGCCTGCTCGCGGGCGAGCAGGCGCCGCGCAGGCAGCTGGTAGCGCCACTGTTCGACGCTGGCCCCCGTGCGCATCAAGAGCGCCTCATGGTCGCCCTCGCGTTCGAAACCGATCACGCTGCCGGGCAAGTCGCCGATCTGCCACAGCACCGATTGTCCCGGCGCCGTCGCATCGAGCACCATCATGCGATCGTTCGCCACCACGCTCCAGGTGGCGCCGTCGAATTCGCGGGTCCAGAATTGCAGCTCCGCACTGAACCAGTCTTCCACCTTGCCGCTGACCAGGTCGAGCCGACTGACGCGCACCGCCTTTTCGCGCCGCGCCAGTGCCAGCGCGCGCCGCCCATTTTCCGATACGACCAGATGCTGGGCCGGAACCGGGAAGCGCAGCGGCGCGCGGCCGCCTTCGCGCGCCAGCACGACACCGCCTTCGCCCAGGGCCAGTACATGGCCGCCGTCGGGCAGGGCGCACACGTCGAGCAGTGGATGCAGGCCGGTCTCGGCGAAGGAAATGCGCAGCGGCTCGCTGCGCGCCGCCAGGGAGACGGCGGCCGCGGCCTTGCCGCCCGTGGCGCGCGGCGCGTCGTCCGCCAGCACCGGGTCGGACGCGAGCTTCATCAGCTTGGCCAGGCTGTCGCCGGACAGCGCATGGCGCACCTCGTCCCGCTGCGCCGCCAGCACGCGCCACAGCTCCGCGGCGATGCGGCGCGTGGCCGCGTTGTGGCCATCGAGGCGCAGCAGGCACTCGGCGGCGCGCAGGCGCTGCAGTTCGGCCTCCGGCCCCGGCGCCGTCAACAGGGCCTGCAGCGCGGGCTGGCGGCTGCGCAGCGCTTCCGGGTCGAGCGCCAGGGTGTAGAGCAGGCCTTGCACGCCGAGCGTGCCGCCGTCGGCCTCGGCCGCGCGCAGCCAGTCCAGCGCGCGTGCGCGCTCGTCGGTCAGGGGCCAGACCGCGGCGGCCGCTTCGGGCAGGTTACCGCACGCCGCCAGCGACTGCGCCCATTCCAGGCGCAGGGCGGCCGCGCCGGCGTCGCGGCGGCGTTCGAGTTCGGCCACCGACTCGGCCAGGCAGCCGGCCATGCGCGCCAGCAGCACGGCGCGCGCCAGGTTGCCGGCCTTGGCATGCAGGCGCACGGCGGCGGCGGGGGCCAGGCCCAGGGTTTCGGCCAGCTGCGCGGCCTGGGCGTAGCGCTCCTTGCGTTCCAGGTAGTCGACCGCTTCCTGGTGCCGGTTCATCAGTTCGGCCAGCACGAACACGGCTTCATCGATGCGGCCGGCGCGGTCCAGCATCTCGAAGCTGCGCTGGTAGGTCGCGCGCAGCAGGTCGATGGAGCCGCCGTCCATGCCGATGGCGGCCGCGCTGGCGCTGGCGCCAATATCGAGCTTGTCGCGCCGGCCCGGACGCCCGAAGAACTGGCGCGTCGCAGCCTGCTTGCTGTCGAGCGGAATCGCGTGGCGCAGGGCTTCCTCGAAATTGCCTTCCTCGAACTGGCGCAGCATCTTGCGCAGGTAGCTGGCCTGGCGCCAGCCGAGCAGGTGGGCCAGGCGCGTCATGGCCGCCAGCTTGCCGAAGCGCGCGGCCAGCCAGTCGGCCATCGGCGAAGGCGCGGCGCTCCCGCCTGCCGGCGCGGCGGGACGGGCGCCGGGATACGAGGACCGGGTCTTGCGCAGGAGTCCCATCAGTCCGCCCACGACGCCCGCCACCAGGCCCCCCGCGGCCAGGCCGGCTGCCGCGGCGGCCTTGCCGGCGCGCGAAGCGCCTTCGCCCTGGGCACGCGCAGCGCCGCGCAGGAAGGCCTCGCGGCTGGCGCTGGGCGGCGGCACCGCGCTGCCGAGCAGGGAGCGCACGTCGGGCGCGGCCTCGGGGACGGCGGCCGTGAAGCCTGCCTGGGGTTCCTGCGGCATGGCGAGCGCGCTGCAGACCGGGATCGCCGACACGTCGAGCCAGCGCGATGGATCGCGGCGCGTGTCCGCACCCAGCACATGGACGTGCAGGCTGGCGCCGAACACCAGCACCGCCGTGCCCGCGGCCAGGCCGGCGCGTTCCGGCGCGCTCAAGGGCGCGCTGGCGAGCACGCCGTCCAGGCTGCACAGCGGCAGGCCGGGCGCGGTCTCGCATTGCAGGCGGCGCGCCGCTTTCCAGAGCAGCAAATAGCCGTCGTCCAGGGCGTGGGCCTGGGCGCCGGTTTCCCAGGCGCCCAGCAGGCGCCGGCGCGCCTCGTCTTCGCCCAGCAGCGCACAGTCGAACCAGAGGGCGCGCACCGGCTGGCTGCCGCGCAGCAGGGGGCGGCGGACTTCAGCCTGCATGGGCATGTCCTTTCGGTGCGACCCGCAGCAGCGCCTGGGCCGGATGGATGGCGCGCACGGTCAGGGCGCCGCTTTGCTGGCCGAGCCAGGCCAGGCGTCCGTGGGCCGGATCGAAACTGGCCTGGGCGATCGGCTCGGGGCTGTCGGCGAGCAGCTGCCTGCTCTCCTTGCCGAGCAGGGAGATGCGCAGGCGGTCGGCATGCAGCACCACCAGTGCGGGGCGTTCCGTTTGCGGATTGCGCGCGCAGCCGAGGACGAGGTCATGTTCGTGCACCACGACGCGCTCGTCTCCGGCTGCGTCCCCCACCAGCCAGTCGGTGTCGAAGAACTCGTCGGCGACGTTCAGCGCGTAGGTCCCGCGCCCGCCACGCCACTCCTGCGGTTCGCCGAACAGGATGCGCTGCCCCGCGTGCATGATGGGATACAGGTGTTCGCGCACCGGCTTGCCTTTGCCGACGCTATATACATCGGTACGGCCATGGTCCGATACCGCGAACAAGACCCGCTCCGCATGCTGGATGGCGCCGATCACGTTGCTTGATACCAGGCGGAATCCGGAATCCGACAACGAGCGCCCCGGCATGCCGCTGCAGTTCCAGGCCACGAGGCGCTTGTCCTTGTCGAGCACCAGCACTTCTTCCATGGAACCGCCGGAACCGCGGGTCATCCAGTAGAACGCCTGCGCCCAGCGCAGTGCGCCCGGCACGGCATGAAACTGGTCCGGCGTAGGCAGCGGCAGCGTCAGCTTGTTGAAGAGCGGGCCCGGAAAACCGGAGAAATGCAGCGCGCCGCCATGCAGGGCCACCGTGCCGGCGGATTTCTGGTGCAGGCCGGCGGCGACGACCGCATCGTGGTGGCGCAGTTTTCCCAGCTTGCGCGGCCGCCCGGCGCCGGCCCGTTCCGAATCCGGAATCCGGTATACGGTCGTGCCGCCATCCACCATGCCGACCGTCAGCCATTCGCGCATGTTGCCGAACATCGGCGGGCGCTTCAGCGAATGCGCTTCGGACGTCAGGAAATTCGTCCCGGTCACCGGTTTGTCGAAGGGGCGGCGCAGCAGGCGCACGCTGTCGGCCGATGCCGGCAGGGGCAGGGTCACACCGGTGGTGCGGCGCTGCTGCACCAGTTCCACATCGAGCTGGTGCGTGAACCAGGAGCGCCGCACCAATACGCGCGAGCGCGCCTGCGCCGGGCAGGGCGCAAGCGGGTCGCCCACCAGCCAGCAATCGAGGGCATCCTTGCCGAGCACCGTGTTCCATTCGGCCAGGCCGGCCGCGTCGAGGGTGGCGCAGGTGCGCGCATCGAGCAGCTTGCGCACGCCGGCAGCGCCTTGCAGCGTGTGCAGCACGCCCGGCTCCTGCAGCACGCCCCAGTGGAATTCGGCGCCGGCCAGCTCGGCGCGCCGAGCCAGCAGGACGAACAGCGCCAGGTGGGCCAGGCGCGCCTCGCCCAGCTGGGCCGGGCCGGCATCGAACAAGGCCACGCTGCGCAGCGAGGTCTCGCTGTTGGCCGGTTCCGGCCCCGTGAACAGCAGTTCGCCGCTGGCGGCGCGGCGCAGGAATTCATCGGGCACGCTGTCGGCCAGCGCCCACTCGCTCATCAGGAGGCGGTCGTAGCTGCCGCGCAGGACGATGTCGCCCACGCCGGCCGGATCGACCGCCATGTGCGCAGCATGGCGCCGTAGCGGGCCGACCAGGGGCTGGAGGCGCAGCAGCAGCTGGCCGAGCGTGGCCGCGAGGTCGTCGGGGAACAGGGCGAGCCAGGCGGACCAGGGCTGGAGCAGGGGTGGAAGCTGAGTCGGCGCTTGAGCAAGCGTCATGCAGCCTCCTTTTCCAGCCAGTCGAGCAGCGCCGGCTGCAGCGGCTGCGCGCCGTCCAGGCCCAGCACCAGCACGGGATCGGGCCAGAGCAGCATGGCGGCGTGGCCGGTGTGGCGGCGCAGGGCCGCGTGCAGCAGCTCGGCCGGAGCGGCGGCCGCCAGCCGCGTCGGCAGCCACAGGCCCGGCACGTCCGGCGCCGGTGCGCAATAGGCCACGCCGTCGGCCCAGGGCAGCTTGGCCGCAGGCCCGAGCAGGACCAGCAGGTCGCGCGTGGCGGCCAGCGTCAGGCCCTGCACGCTGGCGGCCTCGCGCCCGCGCAGCGCGCGCAGGACGGCGTGCATGGCTGGCCCGGCGGCCACCAGGCCGGCCGGTTCGCTGCCATCGGTACGTGCGTGCCAGTCGAACAAGCTCAAGCCCAGGTGATGCTGCTGGCCAGCTTGGCGCGCCGTTCGGCCAGTTCCGCCGGCAGTTGCGCCGGATCGAAGTTGGCGTCGATCTCGCGCAGCAGCGCTTCGACCGGCTCGCGCGCCGGCTTGCCGCCGTTCGCCAGCAGCAGGCGCTCGCTGTCTTCGAGCAGGCGGGCGATGCGCGCCTGCGGCGTGTTCGCCGTCTGTTCGGTCACGCTGTGCAGCAGCGGATGGGTGGACTCGGCCAGGATCTCGCGCAGCGCCTCGCGCGCGCCGGCCTGGCCGGCCGCGGTGGGAATCGCGAACAGCAGCGGCCACAGGTCGGCGCTGCTCGCCTGCGTGCGTCCGGCCAGCACGGCGGCCGCGGCCACCAGGCGCTGCGAGCGCACGATGCGGCGGTCCGACAGGCCGATGCCGGCCTGGCGTAGCTGGCGCACGGCATGCGCCAGCGCCGGGCGCACGGCCGCCATGTCGACCGTGGGCACGGCGGCCGCCAGCAGGTCGACGCGTTCCAGGCCCGCGTGCGAGGCGAACTTCTGCTTGCCCACTTCCCAGCCGCCGGCCAGCAGGTCTTCGAGCCGGTGGTCGGCCACCGGCTCGACAAAGGCGTGCAGCAGGAAGCGGTCGGCAAAGGCAGCCAGGCCTTCGTCCTCAGGCAAGCCGTTGGCGGCGCCCACGCAGATACGCAGCGGGCACTGGATGCGCGTATGGCCGCGCCGGAACTGGCGCTCGTTGAGCAGGCCGAGCAGGGTGTTCAGGATCGCGGTCGAGCCCAGGAAGACTTCGTCGAGGAAGGCGATTTCCGCTTCCGGCAGCATGCCGGCGGTATCGGTCACGACCAGGCCTTCGCGCAGCTTGCCGAGGTTGACGGGGCCGAACAGCTCGGCCGGCTCAGTGAAGCGCCCGAGCAGGTATTCGAAGTAATTGCCGCCCAGGCTGGCTGCGACGCGGCGCACCACGGCGCTCTTGCCGGTGCCCGGCGGGCCGATGATCAGCAGGTGCTCGCCGGCGACCGCGCCCAGCACCATCAGCTCGGCCAGCCCATCGCGCTCGACCAGGCCAGCGGTGGCGGCACGGATGGCATCGCGCAACTGGGGCAGGGCTTCCTGGACGGACGAATTCATATTTGCTCAGGGGAAAAAGAAAAGCATGATGCATGATCTAAAAGTTACAAGTCAAGCAATCCTTTTCCGCACGCCCAAAATGAAACAGCCCACATGAAGTGGGCTGTCCGGCAACACAGCGGAGGAGGATCAGGCGCGCTCGCGCTCGACCCGGTTCACGCCCGCGACCCTGCGCAAATTGCGGATTAGATGCGCCAGGTGCACGCGATCCTTCACCTGGATCGTGAAGCGCAGCTGCGTCATCATGTTTTCGTCGTCCTCGTCCATGCCGACATAGGTGATGTTGCCGTCCGACTCGCCGATCTCGGCCGCCACGCGCGCCAGAATCCCCTTTTCGTTGTTGATCAACAAACGGATGCGGCAGTCGAAGCGGCGGTTCAGCTCCTCGCCCCACTGCACGGCGATCCAGCGGTCCGGTTCCTTGGCGCGCAGGCGCTTGGCCGGCAGGCAGTCGGCGGTGTGCACCACCAGGCCCTGGTCGCGCCGCAGCTGGCCGACGATGCCGTCGCCCGGAATCGGCAGGCAGCATGGCGCCAGCTGCACCGACACGCCTTCGCTGCCGTAGATGGTCACCGGGTCGATGTCGCCCGACAGCGGCTGGCTTGATGACGGCAGGGCGTCGTCGGCCCCTTCCATCAGGCCGAAGATATGGCGCGCCACCAGCGCCGGCATGCGCTTGCCGATGCCGATGTCGGCGTACAGCTCGTCCATCGACTTGGCCGAGGATTCCGCCAGCACGCGCTCGATGGTCGATGCGGGCAGCTCGGCCGGGATGCCGCGCGCGGCCAGCGCCTGGGCCAGCAGGTCCTGGCCGAGTTCCACCGATTCGTTGACGTTCACGGTGCGCAGGTGGTGGCGGATCGCCGAGCGCGCCTTGCCGGTGCGTACGTAGCTGAGCCAGGTCGGGCTCGGGCGCGAATCCGGGTCGGTGACGATCTCGACGATGTCGCCGTTGTGCAGCTCGGTGCGCAGCGGCTGGGTTTCGTTGTTGATCTTCACCGCCACGCAATGGTCGCCGATGCCGGTGTGGATGGAATACGCGAAGTCGAGCGCCGTGGCGCCGCGCGGCAGGGCGATGATCTTCGATTTCGGCGTGAACACGTACACCGAATCCGGGAACAGGTCGACCTTCACGTGCTCCAGGAACTCGGCCGAGTCGCCGGTCTGCTGCTGGATGTCGAGCAGCGATTGCAGCCAGGCGTGCGTACGCTGCTGCAGGTCCGACATGTTCTGGTCGCCGGTCTTGTACAGCCAGTGCGCCGCCACGCCGC
>Ga0308160_10007268_pt1 | contig 11049 bp, 18 predicted proteins | sample PhyFR1_FD_201036 | JGI IMG/M metagenome (GOLD analysis project Ga0308160, IMG submission 201036) | Phyllosphere microbial communities from UC Gill Tract Community Farm, Albany, California, United States - DLSLF.R1 | ecosystem: Host-associated > Plants > Phyllosphere > Unclassified | place: USA... | reverse complement strand
TGTTGTTGAACTAGTGAACGAGCGCTTCTCTGACGACCCCAAATCTGCGAAGAGCGATGATCTCGGAGCTGTTTGGGTGGCAGGTGCCTTGACAAGATACACAATAGGCGGTGATCCCAGCGGCTGAGTGGATTTGATCGTGTGCGTCCCTTGAAACGCTTCTAGTCAGCTTTGAGGGCGACAAAGCACGGCTCGGCGACTCACATTTCCACAGCTTGAGACCTCCTTTGGCCGCATTGTTCGCATTGGGACGGGCGTGTGTTGCATCGAAGCCAGGGTGATGGGTGAGAGGAGGGGGGAGGTACTCACATGTTCTTCCTATCCTGCCGCCGCTGCACCACCGGGACATACTCATAGGCGTAATCCACGTTTTCCACCCACTTCTCCGCCTCCTTTTCCTTTGCCTTGCCTTTTCCTTTGGCCTCGTCGTCCACCCTCCCTTCCTCCCCGTCATCTGTCGATGCGACGTTGCTATCACTAGGCGCGAGCGGCATGAGAGCAGTGTCGTCTGTCAAGGGCGGGGAGGGCGAGGTGGTAGGGTTGAGAGCACGCCGGGAGGGGCGTGGGATGGAGTGCAAGGGTAGCGACGACGGAGGGTTAGGCGGCTCTGAGGGGATTCGTGGAGAAGGTTCTCGTTCAACTTCGGCGTCGACAGCCGTCTCGTCTTCGTCGGGCGGAGGGTCTATGGATTCAGAGTTGGGAGAAATAGACATTGAACAAAATTGGCGTTGGTCGCCTGGGTTGATGTGGACTAGGATCAGCACGCCTGTTGTTGGTGAGACGAGTGGGACGAGAGTCCAGTGGGAGCAAGATTGGGGTGATGAGGTCGAGCGTCAGGGTGCAACACGCACTAGCTCGTTGATGATGGGATGATGGAGGGGGCGAGGGTGAGGCCGGGGGCAGAGTGAGGGCGGTCTGATGATCGACGTGCCTCACGCCCTGGTTCCTCGAGTGATTGTAAACTCACGCCGAGATTTCCGAACCGACGCCGCAGCCGACCGCGACCAAAAGGCAAGAAGTCTATACACAGGGGAACGTAGCACAACACGGGACGTGACGAAGTATCCCCTGATATACTTCGGGTCGCCCGTTACCAAATCACCTCCTTTATGCTTTTTACTGCGCGAATCTAAGGATCAAAGGATCAAACCGTGTCTGTCGACCCGAGAGTTTCGGAACACCTGTTGAGGACCTTGGATCTGCGGGAGTTTGGAGCGCGGTACAGCGCGGTGAAATGCCGGAGAAAAAGGAGCGAGTGCAAAGGACGGGACGAGACGAGTGGTGCTTGTGTAATCCACTGGTAGCGGGGTGAAACACGATCGGGTTCGAGGGGGTTTGATGAATCAAGCGTGATGCGTGATGCGTGATGTATGTCCGACTGATGGGTATCCAACTGATGATTGATGGGACCTGGTTACACCTGGTCGGCCTCCGACTGTGCGGTGAGAGATGACGCCGATTTGTCCGGAACGGCGTGATGCCGTGACGCTGAGCGGTCTACCGGGTGATCCGAGGTTGAGATGCTATTGACGTATGAAAAGACGAGGTGCAAAGTAGCTCATCGCCAGGTGTAATCCGACAGGTTAAGCGTAGCCGGCGAATCTTGTCTTCAGGGTGATCTCATCTAAACTCCTGGTTCCTGGCTACAAACTGTATCGCCAATCGTTTCTCCCGCGCATCACGGCAGCGGGAAACGTTTGATGCCGACGAAAAGGTTAGAATCCGCCGCGCCGCCAGAGCTCTTTGAGTTGCCACGTGATGATGTGGTTTCCCAGGCGAATATGTAGGTAATATACGCGACTTTCCACACTGCTTCGCTGTCTCCGACTCCGGCCAGTATCCGGCAGCTCGTCGCACTCCTACTTTCTGACGCCGGTGCATTCAAACCGATCGAATGCGATCCGGGAAATGCCCTGCACTGACTTCGGCAGATCGGCAAGACCGGGCGCACCCCACGAGCGTGGGACGCCGTTCCTGGAGCTAGATCCCCAATGACCCGGGATCTTGGACCCTCCGAAGCAAAGGTTGACCCGAACTGTCATATCTGCGTCACAGATTTGCGCTGACACCCCCTAAAAATGTCGCAGCACCAACTTGACATCTGTCACGGCGCGAATGTCTCGGTGTTGCCGGATGCACATGCGAGCACCGGAAGCACCCGAAAGGTGCAGCTCGCCAAGGTAGCGAGTTTACCGTCCGACAGGTAATTTAGGCGCCGCTACGAGCAGCACGCTATGTTCGCGCTGTATATGGGGCGTAATCACATGGAGATGACATCGACGCAGAACACGCTTAATTTAGGTGGTTAAAAAATATCGGGCGCAGACACCGGCGCAAGCTAGATGAAAATCCCTTGCGAGACGGCACAAACCCTATAACTCTATTCTCCGATCACCCACCGGACGCCGAGCACCGGTTTAGCGTGTTGATTCGGGTTCGTTGGTAGCGTGCAAAGAAGCGTAACAACCGCGTTCTGACTGCACCAACCTTAACGTGCGTATCAAGTCGCGCTAAACCACTTGGTAGCACTGTTCGTTAGCGCACCGTGGATATTCCGCGAGATCTGTCGAGATTTTGGTGCGTCCCCAAGACCACCTCGACAGATCCACCGAAATATCTCTGCCGATAGGGTTACGATACTTATAAACTCCTAAACTCCAGATCTGGGGCGTCTTTCGCGAACGTGCCCGTTTCCCGCAAGTTGTGACTGGAAAATTGGGTGGTCCCGCATGGACTCGAAGCGTAAAAGGCCCCGAAACCCTCTTCGGAACGTCACCGATCTCGCGCCACCCCTGCACTTTACGCTTATTTGCTCGTGCCATTCCGATGTCTCTACTCACGATTCCGATTATAGGGCACTCTCGGCAAATTGCGCGTATCCCTTTCGGTACGATTACCGCCCCGAGGTCCGACATCTTGGACTAGGAGAAATACCAAGCTTGCAGATCTTGCTGCTGAGATCTTGCGGCATCAGATCTGATCTGGTGATTCATGTCTCGTAATAAGACCGCTCGGTCCATGGTGATGGCTTACAAGTGACGTGGCGAAGTGTCACCAAGCCGTGATCGGCACCGTGGTGACTGGCGTTGTGGGCGCTGGAATTGGATCCGCTCACGCCTCCTGCGCCATCAGCGCCCCGTGGCGAGGTGGGATCGCCCTCAGTTGCATGTTCCATGGACCGGTCTGGGCCATGTTCTGCTGCAACTCGGTCGACTGGTGTGCGAAGCGATCTTCCGCGAATCATCATCGCGGGAGAGGACACGACGCAGATGTGCAAGGCAGCGCAATGCATCGTCCAGCGTAGACCTATTGCAATCACTAAAACGCCCAGAGACGAGACACTTCATCGCCCTCGACCTCTCCTAGATCCTTCGGGAATGGCAAGACCTCGCTGCCCGCCTCCAGCTCCACAGACATCGCTGGCGGGTTCCTGATCTTTCTACTCGACTCTGTGGCGAACAACTAGCCATGAGCTCGACCACAGGTTCGACCTACCGTATCGTAACCGTGATCCAGGAAGTCTTCCATGTTGTACTCCGGCTTCGTGAATACCTCCGTGAACACTTTGGCCAAGGTCGATATCGACGCGAGGTAATGTTGCTGCAGCATGGCCAATTCCCAACACGAGGAACTGATCGCGCCGGATGTCATAGGAGACGGATCGGAAGGACGGTAAGGGTCGGCCTCTTCTGGCGTGTCTTCGTGACGCTGGATCATGACCATGCAACCAGGATGTCGCTTGAACAGGTTGTAGATGAAAGGAATGACAATGATGATACCGGCCGGCGGCGCGGTGAGAGTCAGGCGGGACAATCGCTTGATGAAGCTTGCGATCAGGGCGGCGGGGAGAAGTCTGATGTCAGCAGAGCCAGGACTCAAACCTACGGTGAAGCGAGGAAAGTGTCTAGGAGACGGAAGAATCGCGCACGATACTTGACGTGCAAAACATTGGCGTCGAGCAGGCCGTATAGTCGTTTATAGAAATCGGGGTAGTCCCTTCCATCAGCCGGCCCTACGCAACAAACTCACAGATTGTATTTCGTCATCAACACAAACAACCCGTTCATCGCCAACATTGCCTTTGCCCCTCCCTCATCGACCAGTGATCCCAACCAATCCGCCACCCGCACCCTGCGGTCCGCCCGCATGTGCCCCAGGATCCCTTTGTCTCCGTGCAGACCGACCAACACTCTCCGTGTCTGCGCGTCGTCCAGCCGTAATCTGCCCAAAACCGACTCCCACAGCGACGTGTACAGCGTCGTGTGGCTCGGAATTGAGTGGATGCTAGCGTGGACCGACAACTGAGCCGTTCGCTGTCGTTTCCGTCCCGCAGGTGTATCGTCATCTTCCGACTCGGACTCATACGTCGCCATCCAGTCAGGCAGAGCGTCGTTTTCCGCCTTCTTCTTGCTGGATTTTCTCTTCTTCTTAGGCGCGGAAGCAACGGCCGAGGGAGAGTCGGACATTGAAGGAAGGAAAAAGGCGTTGATATCTTCTTGCACACGCGGGAGATTCGTTAGGGGAAGAAGCTGGCCTAGCACGTTTTCGGCAAATGCGATGGATGTTGGCTCGTTGTCGAGAAGGTAGCTGTTGTCAGCGACGAAGTCCAGCGTACGGCTTGGAGTGGGAGGTAAGTTAACATACGCAGACTCCTTGAAGAAAGCCCATCGGATATCGTCGTATTTTGCCCAGAAATCTTCGTCGACGCTCTCCGTGATATCCTGAGGCAAAACTCCTTCCTCTTCATCAACCTGAGCGTTCTCGTTAACCGCCCATTTGTCCTCAGCCCCAGACGAGGCAGGCTTGGCTCCGCGAAGAGAAGGCAGAGGCGAGAAGAGCGATCGCAGGATGAGCCGGAAGTACGGCGTGTGCAAAATGGGCTTGTCGTTGGAGACTGAAGACGATAATGGGCCGAGCAGGGAGAACAAGAGAGGCAAGGCAGTGCTCTGACATGAGCGAGATCCCTTCCGAAGAAGTTTCCAACCTACCCTCAGAGCGTCCTCTGCATCTCGCAACAAGCCGCCGAGTACCTCGATGTACTCGAACAGCCTGTCTCTCACCCATCCCTTCACGCTCCCTTCGTCCTTGATACCATCTTGGTCCTCCTCAGCCCCGCCACGAACTCGCGAAGGCGAGTCTACGATACCTCCAACACGGTTTTCATTGATGTACTTGATGAAAACCCGATGTAACGCCCAAATCGCCTTGAAAACGACTTCCGGGTCGACATGGCGGGAAAGCGCAAGTAGCGGAATGAGAGAATTGGGATTGTACGTCGCTTCGGTGCAAGCTTTTTCGAGCTGAACGATAGCTTCAAGAGGGTTCGCTTTGGACGAGCTGGCTGCTTTGGCAGCTTTGACTTGTTTCGGCATCGCGCGGTGAGAGGTAGAGGTACCAAGTGGACATAAAATTCAAGCAACCAACTTCGGCAGCGGCGATGTCCGCCCGGCGGCAAGCCGATGGTGGAATGGTATACATACATGTTGGAAACATATGGTGGTGTCGTCGTGCCTCTGCGGCGTTTATAGTTTGTATTCTATCCAAAGTCTACATGCTAGTCCCACGCATCTTCCGCAGATCTTCTCGCGAGCCTCTTGACCTTCTTCTTGTACGCTGAGTGTCAGTCTGATCGGTCTCAAGGTTGTATGGAAACTTACAAGGATAGTCTTCGCGTACTTCCTTTGCTGCATCGACGTTGGCGGGCGAGTTGAGGTCGGGAACATCGGCGGAGAGAAGGGAGATGACGGAAATAAGCTGGACATGAGTTGCCTTCACGAAACGATCAGCATTACTCACGACGGTCTCGACGGTGTGGACAGGCAGCCACCGTTCTCCGGCATCTTCATATCCCCACTCATCATCCCCTGGTGCATGCTGCGGGTCAGAATAGTTACAGCTGACGCTTACCAATATCGACACGCAGACCTCTCCCTTCTTGTCTCTGGTGTCATATACTGATGGTCAAATCTGCCCGGCTTCTGCTCGGTCCCGAACGGGGCACGCACCATTGGGATGCCACATCTCAGAATCAAAGACCATTCTAGGTGGGAGTAACGGGTAGTCCTGAGATAAGCTTCTATCGGGGAGGACGCAACAAGCTCACGTCGGGGAAGATCAGGCGAGCTTTCAAGATAGCTCCCTCGTATAATGTGTCTGCGGGTCTATTGATAAGCAATAATCAGGCAAGTGCCACGAGATCAGTGCTCACCCCATTATGACAATCTGCCATTCCAACATGTTCTCGTCGTCCACCAGCCCTGCGCTGAAGCCATCGACCGGGTTCTTTTGCAGCTCTACAAGATTAGCTCTGAGCACAGAATTCCTCAGTGTGTGACAAGACTGTAATCATACGTTGACAGTGTACTTACCAAGCAGCTGCTTACGGAGCACCAAGCTAGCGTGACCGGTGTTCGAAAGGGGTGTATCCGGCTTGGAGGAGCTGGGTCGAGAGTTGGAGTAGGCGTCATTCCTCATCCCGGAGGAGTTCGAACGGGCTGCAGGCATGATGAGGGTGTATTCAAATGGTTCAACGAGACGCCGAGTATGGATGAAGAGCAAGTCGACCTAGACGCGTGGGTCAGAGATGCAATGACCGGAGGATGGAGAGGTGGAGGAGGTGACGGTGGCAACGAAGAGTGACGTGTAGCGGGATCAAATGAATCAACGTCAAACACCCCACGATACGGAGGAGAACGGGCCGTCTTCGCGACTTCCGTGCCAAAGTTGATAGACCAGACATCCTCACACCTTCTCATCACCTCGACACCTCATCATGTCATTCGCTCTGCGTGCCCGCGCAGTCCGTGCCATTGGCATTGTGCGTGATATGCCGTATCATTGGCCTTCACTGACATTGCAGAAACCCCTTCGTTCATCCCTTCCTACCGTTCGATACCTCCAAACCGACGCCGACAAGTCTTCGCCGAAGGAGGATCTCCCATCTGCTGGAAGCGAATCGGTCAGTATTTGTGCAGCTGGAGTGTAGCACGATCTACGTGTTGCGATCTGGACTGCGCTAATTATCAGTTCAAGGTTCAATTGCACCCCGAATCTTTCCACTCTTACCGATGCGATGCCCCAGCGCCCGAGGTCGATGTCACCAAGGATGAGCTCGTCAAGCTGTACACTCAGATGGTGGGTTTCAACTCCGGACCCTCTAACGGCAGGTTACGATGAGGCGAATGGAACAGGCCGCCGATGCGCTCTACAAGCAAAAACTGATCCGAGGATTCTGCCATTTGGCTATCGGTCAAGAGGCCGTCTCAGTCGGTATGGAGGCTTCGATCGATGGCGATGACCGTGTCATCACCTCTTACCGATGCCACACCTTTGCCGTCTTACGAGGTGGTACCATCAAGGGTGTTCTCGCCGAGCTCATGGGTGAGTTGTCATAGCGACAAAGCTGATCCCAGGCCGAGTCGACGGAATGTCGTACGGTAAAGGTGGTTCCATGCACATCTTCACTCCATCGTTCTTCGGTGGAAACGGTATCGTCGGTGCTCAAGTCCCCGTCGGTGCTGGTATCGCCCTCGCTCAGAAGTACCTGAAGAAGAAGTCGGCTACTTTCGCTCTTTACGGTGACGGTGCCGCCAACCAGGGCCAAATCTTCGAGGCTTACAACATGGTGCGTTCTGACCTTTGCATCGTGGCTGATTTCAGGCCAAATTGTGGAACCTGCCATGCGTCTTTGTTTGCGAGAACAACAAGTACGGTATGGGTACCTCCGCCGAGCGATCGTCAATGAACACCCAATACTTCACCCGTGGTGACAAGATCCCTGGTCTCCAGGTCAACGCCATGGATGTCCTCGCCGTCAAGCGAGCTGTTCAGTGGGCCAAGGAGTGGACGACGTCGGGCAAGGGCCCACTGGTCATGGAGATGGTTACCTACCGATACGGTGGTCACTCGTGAGTTATATGTTGCGACGTCGCTGACCACCAGCATGTCCGACCCAGGAACGACTTACCGAACCCGTGACGAGGTCCAGCAGATGCGATCAGAGAAGGACGCTATTGCCGGTCTTAAGAAGTACATCCTCGAGTGGGGAGTCACCGACGAGGCCTCATTGAAGGCTATCGACAAGGAGGCCAAGCAGGAGGTTGACACCGCTGTCGAGGAGGCCAAGAAGAGCCCCCAACCCGACCTGAAGGAGTTCTGGACCGACATCTACTACAAGGGTACCGAGCCACCATTCATGAGGGGTAGGGAGAAGGAGGAGATTCACTTCTACAACAAGTCCGAATAGAGCAGTCGATCGCGCGGAGTCTAGTTACGACCAGGATGCATATGATGGGCTTTAGCGTGGTCATGGCGTGTGGGTCAGGTGGTGTGATGACTGCGAGGTTCGTAACAGAGCTGCAGGGTGTTTTCAGGGTGACGAATTTGTGAGGATGGTTGCGTTTGTTGATAGTTACACTACATTGTTCGATCACTAGCTTTCAGTCTCTCTTTTCCCGTTTCGCCCGCTTCAAGGCAACTCCAGGACAGATGGACCGGTGATTTTGAACCTCATACATCATGCTTCCTCCCCCGCCGGCTACGCGCCAGGCGTCATATGCGTACACCTTACCTCGACCGGGCAGGACCGTCTCTCACGCCCCCTCGCACGGCAGGACAGTCAGCTATATGTCTGCGCGAATGTCCGACGAGGGTGAGGAGGACTTCGAGGAACGTCTTGCAGCGGAAGAGGACCTAGAAGGCATGGGTGGGGAGAGGGGGCTTGAGGAGACCTTGGAGAGACTGGGCTTCGGTATGTCGATCAAGTGCGCCGGAGCTGATGACAGGCGCATACCACTGGAGACTTCTTGTACGCTTTCCGACCTTCCTGAATGCGTAGCAACTGATGTCTCAGGCGCTCTGTGGTTTTGGCTGGATGTCCGATAACTCGGCGTTGCAGTGTATCGGTAAGTGCTGCAAGGATGCCCGCTTAGACATCAATTGACAACAGCCGTCATTCTTCCTCGTGTGCAGATACATTTCGATCTCACTTCAAGAGTGGTCGGACTGTTGTCAGCTTCTACAATGGCAGGGGTGAGCTAGCTCCTCCGTCTCGCCTGCGCGCTTAGCTCATGGCAGATGATGATCGGCGCTGTAGGCTGGGGCACTGTGTCTGACTTGCTTGGTCGGGCGCTTCCTTTCAACGCTACGTTATTTCTCACCGCTGTTTTCGGGATCGGAGCGAGCTTCTCCCCTTCTTTCCCCATACTATGCGTGTGGATGTTCTTCCTCGGCAGCGCAGTGGGGTGAGATACATTGCACGATATTGGAGGTTTTCCGCTTACAATAGCGGGTCAATGCCTACGGACGGGACGCTCTTCTTGGAGAACTTGCCGCATTCGAAACAATACCTCCTCACGCTTCTCTCCGTCTTCTTCTCGCTTGGTGCGGTCTTCTCTTCCGTCCTGTCTCTGTTGTTCCTTCCTGGCGCTTCGTGCTCGCAGTTCGAAGGATGCGACGTGCACGGAAAAGCCAACGACGGCTGGCGTCGGGTTTTGTTCTGGCTCAGCGTTTTCGTAGGTTCAATGTCGGGATACGACTAAAGACAGAATCTGGTCTGCTCTTTCGCCCGATGGGGACTGTTCCGTTTGCACGAGTCGCCCCGCTATCTCGTGACGAATGGCCGGCCACAAGAAGCGGTGCTCGCGCTTCGTGCCATCGCAAAGTACAACAACCTTACCATGGACATCACCTCGGATGACGTGTACTTTGGCGATGCCCCGACCGCGGGTGATAGACCCCTGGTCATGAAGTCGAAAGATAAGAAGGACTCTGAGCTCCCATCGCCGGCAGCCGAAGACTTCGACGAGCGACAAAGGCTGCCAGGTACGACTGGTCTCTCGTTGGAAGGATCTTCCACAACGCCGACGTACGAATCGGTCAGTGTGGGTCAATCGCCCGCATATGACTCGGTCGGAAAGGGGATGCCACCAAGACGTCAGATCTTGCGTACCGGCTCGGCTTTCTATGCCGAGACGCCGATGGAAGAAGGTCAGGACAATCATTTTGAGCGGTCTTTCATGGCTGCTGCAACGGACGTCGTGGAGGAGACGGAAGAAGACGGTCCAGACGACAGGAACGCTCTGCTGTCACCGGCGTTGAGAAAAAGCATCGACTCAGCGAGCGGAGGCGGAAAGGAGTTGCCTGCGCGGAGTCGAGGGAGAAGTGGAATGTTTGCGTGGTGGTTTTCTTGGATGGAGCAGCTGGGGCGGTTGTTCGTTCCCCAGTGGAGACGGACAGTGCTCCTGATGTGGGTCATCTGGGGATCGATGTCGTTTGGTGAGCTATCTTCGAAACACGTGAGGCTCGTAGCTCATTGTCAGCGTACACAATGTTTAACGTTTGGCTGCCTGCAGTCCTCGAGTCACGAGCGAAGGGGGAAGGAGACGAAGCGATACGATCGGCACTCAAGGAGTTTGTACTGTACTCGGGTAGGCGGCTCCATCAAGCTGATCTACCATTGCTGACGTGCTCAGTCGCTGGATGTCCTGGTTCGATCGTTGGAGCGTGGATGATTCAGACTCGGCTCGGAAGGCGAAAGTCCTTGGCAATATGTACGACCGCGACGGCGTTGTCAACCTTTGCGTTCATCAACGTTTCGGAAGACTGGGCCGTCGTTGTCAGCTCCATGATCATCTCAGCGTCCGCCACGGCAATGTATGCTGTTTTGTGTGAGTATGGTCATTGTTCGCCAGGTCGCGCTAATACCAGACGGTATGACGCCAGAGACGTTTGGGACGAATATTCGTGGGACAGCGTGCGGTACATCCGCCGCCCTCAGTCGGCTGTAAGTGTCTGAAGTAGGCGATGAACCGAGCTCACCCCAGAACCGGAGTCACAGCGCCAATAACAGCCGGTATCCTGCTTTCCATCTCACCGTCCTTGCCTCTTTTCGTCTCTGCCGCCGTGTTCCTCATGACCGCGATGTGTAGTCTGGCACTACCGTTTGAGCGCGTGGCAGAAGGGCGGGGCATGTCATTCGCACATTGATCAGCCCAGTATCTTACATTTGCATGTATCGGAACAGTCCAATCTTGCGTTTGATTGCAGAAA
>Ga0308160_10007267_pt1 | contig 11051 bp, 11 predicted proteins | sample PhyFR1_FD_201036 | JGI IMG/M metagenome (GOLD analysis project Ga0308160, IMG submission 201036) | Phyllosphere microbial communities from UC Gill Tract Community Farm, Albany, California, United States - DLSLF.R1 | ecosystem: Host-associated > Plants > Phyllosphere > Unclassified | place: USA... | reverse complement strand
TGCCGGCGCGCATGGACTGGTGGCGCAGATGATCGAGTGCGCGGTGCTTGGCCACCTGCATCAGCCAGGCGCCGGGGCGGTCCGGCAAGCCGTCCGCCGGCCAGGATTCCAGCGCCTGCAGCATGGCGTCCTGGGCCAGCTCCTCGGCCAAGCCGACGTCGCGCAGCATGCGGGTCAGCGCCCCGACGATGTGCGCCGACTCCATGCGCCAGACCGCCTCGACGGTGCGGCCGACGCCTTGGCCCGCAGCGGCTTCGCTCATGCGCCGACCAGTTCATCCATGGTCAGCACTTCGCGGATCTCGACCTCGACCTCCGTCCCGGCATCGCGGCGGGTCGGGTAGGGCAGCTTGCGCGCCCACGCGATCGCTTCGTCGAGGGAACCGGCGCGTATCATCCAGAACCCGGCGATCAGTTCTTTCGCTTCGGCAAACGGGCCGTCGATCACGCTGACGTCGACCCGGCCGCCGCCACCGGCCAGCGTGACCCGCGCCCCGCGCGCGCTCGACATCAGGCCGTCGCCGGCCAGCAGCACGCCGGCCGCCGCCTCGGCCATGTTGAAGGCGTCCAGCGCATCGAGCTTTTCCTGCGCTGGTACAGTGTCGCGTTCGGAGTCGGCGCTTGATCGCAGCAGGATCACGTAGCGGCCGGCACTGTCGTCGTTGCCGGCCAGGCTGGACGCCACTTCGGCGCAGCCGCCCGGGCAGCCGGTCTCGCGCAGTTCCAGCGTGACCTGGCCGGTGGCGTCGGCGTCGGCCGCCGGCCACCGGCGCAGGCGCTCGATGGCGGCTTCCTTCGAATCCGCCTCGATGATGGTGAAGCCGGCCACCAGTTCCTTGGTTTCGGCAAACGGGCCGTCGGTGATGCGCTCGCCGCCCGGTCCCATCTTCAGGCGCACGGCGTGTCCGCTCGGACGCAGGCCCAGGGCCAGGCCGAGCTTGCCCTCGTCGGCGAACTGCTGGTGGAAATACGCCATGTCCTCGATCAGCCCCGGTGCCGGCGGCAGGAGGGCTTCGGTGGCGGCATCGGCCTTGCGGATGATCATGAACTGCATGGCCGGCTCCTTTCAGCGTGCGAGCTGTTCGCGCATGTTGGCCTCCTGCGCGCGCAGCTCGGGCGTGAACGCCTCGCCGAAGTCGGCTTCGCTGAAGACCTGGCGGATCTCGATCTCGCTTTCGACGCCGTCGTGCGGGTTCGGGGCGCGCTTCATCCACTCGATCGCTTCTTCCTTGGAGCTGACTTCGATCAGCCAGTAGCCGGCGATCAGTTCCTTGGTCTCGGCGAAGGGGCCGTCGATGACGGTGCGCTGCTGGTCCTTGAAGCGGATGCGCGCGCCCCGGCTGCTGGGGTGCAGGCCTTCGGCGGACAGCAGCACGCCGGCCTTGACCAGCTCGTCGTTGAACTTGCCCATGTCGGTGAGCAGCTGGGTGCTCGGCATGACGCCGGCTTCGGAGGCCGCACTGGCCTTGACGATGACCATGAATTTCATTGCGCGGTCCCTCCGCATGCCGATGCCGCCATCTCTTTCAGGGCCGCCTGCATGTCTTCCATGGAGACCTCACGCTGGTGGGTGGCGATCGACCAGCGATGGCCGAACGGGTCCTGGACCTGGCCGTAGCGGTCGCCCCAGAAGGCGTCGGCCAGCGGCATGATCGGCGTGGCGCCGGCGGCGGTGGCACGCGCCCAGGCGGCGTCGGCGTCCTCGACGTACAGGTGGATCACCACCGGCGACCCCTTCAGTACCAGCGGGTCGTTGCTGCCGTACTCGGGAAAGGCATCGGCCAGCATCAGGCGCGAATCGCCGATGCGGATTTCGGCATGCCCGATTTTGCCGTTGGGCATATTCATACGGCCGACTTCGGTGGCGCCGAAGGCCTGCTGGTAGAACGCGATGGCCGCCGCGGCGTCACCGCACACGAGGTGGGGCGTGACGGTGCGGAAGCCTTCGGGGATGGGGCGGACTGCTTCACTCATGATAGATCTCCCTGGTCTGGTTGTTGTGGGTGCTGCTATCACTACGACGGATGGCGCTTGCAGGTTTCGACACCGGGCACGAAAAAAATTCCGCTGCGCCGATACGGTATGTCGACTAGATCATGAAGTCGAGAAAAATATCAAAAGATTATGCGCGTCGCATATGACAACCGTTCAATATTGCTTGGCAAAAAGACCCTTGAAATAATTTTCGTTATCCCAATATTGGCCCGGTCTGTTCAACCAACGCACTAAACGAGGACACAAGATGGCTGTTGCCGAAAAAGAAACCCTTGGATTCCAAGCAGAAGTCAAGCAGCTGCTGCAGTTGATGATCCATTCCCTGTACTCGAACAAGGAAATCTTCCTGCGCGAACTGATCTCGAACGCCTCCGACGCGGCCGACAAGATGCGCTTCGAGGCCATCAACAACGATGCGCTGTACGGTAACGACCACGAATTGAAGATCAAGGTGGCGTTCGACAAGGCCGCCAGGACCGTCACCATCTCGGACAACGGCATCGGCATGAGCCGCAACGAAGTCATCTCGCACCTGGGCACGATCGCCAAGTCGGGTACCAAGGAATTCTTCAGCAAGCTGTCGGGCGACCAGCAGGCCGACGCGGCCCTGATCGGCCAGTTCGGCGTCGGCTTCTACTCGGCCTTCATCGTGGCCGACCGCGTCACCGTCGAGACCCGCCGCGCAGGCGCGCCGGCGTCGGAAGCGGTGCGCTGGGAATCGGCCGGCGAGGGCGACTACACGCTCGAGCCGATCGAGAAAGCCAGCCGCGGCACCGACATCATCCTGCACCTGCGCGAAGGCGAGGACGAGCTGCTGTCGTCGTGGAAGCTGAAGTCGATCATCCGCAAGTACTCCGACCACATCTCGCTGCCGATCGTGATGCAGAAGGAAGAGTGGGACGAGGAAAAGAAGGAAAACGTCGTCAAGGACGAATTCGAGACCGTGAACCAGGCGTCGGCGCTGTGGGCGCGCTCGAAGTCGGACATCACCAAGGAACAGTACGAAGAGTTCTATAAACACGTCTCGCACGACTTCCAGCCGCCGCTGGCCTATACCCACAACCGCGTGGAAGGCCGCAGCGAATACACCCAGCTGCTGTACGTACCGAGCGCCGCGCCGTTCGACCTGTGGGACCGCAACAAGCGCGGCGGCATCAAGCTGTACGTGAAACGCGTGTTCATCATGGACGACGCCGAGCAGCTGATGCCGATCTACCTGCGCTTCGTCAAGGGCGTGATCGACTCCGCCGACCTGCCGCTGAACGTCTCGCGCGAGATCCTGCAGGAGTCGCGCGACGTGCGCGTGATCCGCGAAGGCTCGACCAAGCGCGTGCTGGGCATGCTGGAAGACATGGCCAACAGCGAGGAGCAGGAAGGCAAGGACAAGTACACACCGACAGCGACGCGCAGAGCGTCTCCTTCGCCGATTACGTGTCGCGCATGAAGGAAGGCCAGGACAAGATCTATTACGTGACCGCCGACAGCTACATCGCGGCCAAGAACAGCCCGCACCTCGAGATCTTCCGCAAGAAGGGCGTCGAAGTGCTGCTGCTGACCGACCGCGTCGACGAGTGGATGCTGTCCTTCCTGACCGAATTCGAAGGCAAGGAACTGGTGTCGGTGGCCAAGGGCGGCCTCGATCTCGGCAAGCTGGAAGACGAAGCCGAGAAGAAGGAGCACGAAGAAACCGAGACCCAGTACAAGGACCTGGTCGAGAAGATGAAGGGCGCGCTGGCGGACAAGGCCAAGGACGTGCGCGTGACCTTCCGCCTGACCGACTCGCCGGCCTGCCTGGTGGCGGACGAGCACGAACTGTCGGCCAACCTGGTGCGCATGCTGAAGGCGGCCGGCCAGAACGCGCCGGACAGCAAGCCTATCCTCGAGATCAACCCGAACCACCCGCTGGTGACGCGCCTGAAGTACGAAGACGCGGCGAGCCCGCGCTTTGCCGACTGGTCGCACATCCTGTTCGACCAAGCGATGCTGGCCGAGGGCGGCAGCCTGACCGACCCGGCTTCGTTCGTGAAGCGTCTGAACGAGATGCTGCTGGCTGGGGCCAAGTAAGGAATTAGTGATTGCCGGTGGCTTGAACGAAGCCGCCGGCGCTCATAGGCAGACTCAAGGAAATCAACGGCCGGTGCAGCGATGCCCGGCCGTTTTTTCATCTGCATCAATCTTCAGGCACGCCCTCAGGGCGACCCCATCCCCGAAGAGCGTTAGCGAACAGACCGCGCCGTCCAGCTGCGGTCAGATGGTGCATCAACGAAATTCTTGCCCCAGATGCATATGGAAAACGATAAACGAAGCGCGCAGCCCACCGCTGCCTGGACCCGCGCCCAGGACCGGTTCTGGCAACTGGCGCGCGAACTGCTGGTGGTCGCGCTCCCTGACGGGACGATCGAAACCATCAATCCGATGTGGACCGAACTGCTCGGCTACGAAGCGCACGAGATCGTCGGCACCACCTTCCTCGCCTACACCCATCCGGACGACCTGAACGCCGCCGTCGGTGCCTTTGCCGGCATCTTCGAGCAGCCGCTGGACCTGCCTTTCGAATACCGCCTGCGCCACAAGGACGGTTCCTACCGCTGGTTCGCCTGGACCGGCGTCTGCAGCGAAGGCCGGGTGTACGCGACCGGGCGCAGCCTGCCGCCGGAACGGATGCGCGACAAAGTCGTGAGCGACCATGAGGAATTCACGCGGCTGGCGCTGAATTCCGTGGGCGGCATCGGCGCCTGGACCGCCGACCTGGTGCATGGGCGCTACGTGGCCGACGTCGCCATCGCCGACCTGTACGGCGTCGATCCGGTGCGCGCGGCCGGCGGCGTGCCGACCGCCGAGTTCCTGGCCAACGTCCATCCCGACGACCGGCCGGCGCTGCAGGCCGAGATCGCGCGCAGCCTGGTGTCGGGCAGGGACATGGCGCTCGAATACCGCCTGCGCCATCCCGACGGCACCGTGCGCTGGGTGCTGTCGCGCTGGCGCACCCACCTGGATGCCGAGGGCAGGCCGGTGCGCCGCACCGGGGTCGGCATCGAGACCACCGGCCAGCGCAACATGGAAGAACAGCTGCGCCAGGCCCAGAAGATGGAAGCCGTCGGCCAGCTCACCGGCGGCCTGGCCCACGATTTCAACAACCTGCTGGCCGGCATCACCGGCGCGCTCGGCCTGATGCAGATCCGCATGCGCCAGGGGCGCCTCGACGACCTGGAGCGTTACATGACGGTGGCGCAGGGCGCGGCGCGGCGCGCGGCGGCGCTGACGCACCGCCTGCTGGCGTTTTCGCGGCGCCAGACGCTCGACCCCAAGCCGACCGACGTCAACGGCCTGATCGCGGGCATGGAAGAACTGATCCGGCGCACCATCGGGCCGCACATCGCGCTGGAGGTGGTGGGCGCGGTCGGGCTGTGGCCGGCATTGATCGACCCGGGCCAGCTCGAGAACGCGCTGCTCAACCTGTGCATCAATGCGCGCGACGCGATGCCGGACGGCGGCCGCATCACCATCGAGACCGCCAACAAATGGCTCGACTACTCGGCGTCGAGCACCCACGACATCCCGGAAGGCCAGTACCTGTCGGTGTGCGTGACCGACACCGGCACCGGCATGGCGCCCGAGGTGGTGGCGCGCGCCTTCGAACCCTTCTTCACCACCAAGCCGCTGGGCGAGGGCACCGGGCTCGGGCTGTCGATGATCCACGGCTTTGCGCGCCAGTCCGGCGGCCACGTGCGCATCTATTCGGAAGTGGACGAGGGCACCACGGTCTGCCTGTACCTGCCGCGCCACTACGGCGACGTCGAGCGCGAGGACCTGGCGCACCGGGCGGCCGAGGTGGCGCGCGCCGGACAGGGCGAGACCGTGCTGATCGTCGACGACGAGCCCTCGGTGCGCATGTTGGTGACCGAGGTGCTGGCGGACCTGGGCTATGCCGCGATCGAGGCGACCAACAGCGCGGCCGGCCTCAAGGTGCTGCAGTCGGATGCGCGCATCGACCTCCTGATCACCGACGTCGGCCTACCCGGCGGGATGAACGGGCGCCAGATGGCCGACGCCGCGCTGGTACACCGGCCCGGCCTGCAGGTGCTGTTCATCACCGGCTACGCGGAGAACAGCCTGATCGGCAATGGCCGCCTGCAGCCGGGCATGCAGGTGCTGACCAAGCCGTTCGCGGTGGAGACGCTGGCCATGCGCATCCGCGACCTGCTCGCGCGGACCTGAGGCCGGCGGCCTACGGGATCGGCCGCAGCGAGCGTCCCATCGCGCCCAGCAGGGCAGACAGGCGCGCGTGCAGGGCGCGCTGCAGCGCCTCGGTCAGCGGCTGCAGGCACAGCGTCGTGACGGCGATCGCCACGCCGATGGCGGCGATGTCCAGCCAGTGGCCGCGCTCGACCGGGATCGTCGCCAGCCAGATGCCGATCACCAGCGCATGCGACAGGTACAGCGTGAAGGTATGCGCCGACAGGCGCCGGATCGCGGGTGCCGCGCGCAGCAGCGCCTTGAGGCCGGCATGGCGCGCGCAGGCGAAGTTCACCAGCACCATGACGCAGACCGCATAGTCGGCCAGCACGCGGTCGGCGCTGCCCATGCGGATGCCGGGGAAGGGCCAGGCGGCGTTGGCGAGCGTGCGCAGATAGGGTTCCGGGTCGAGCCAGCCCCACAGCGCGACCGCCAGCACCGACAGCAGCCAGCCGGCGCGGGCCGCGGCCAGCGGCAGCGTGCGTGTCTTCTGCCAGCGGTACAGCAGCACCCCGCTCAGCCAGACCGGCAGCAGCAGCCACAGGCGCGGCCCGACCACGGCCAGCACCGCCGCCAGCGCCAGCGTGCGGCGGTGGCCGCGCAGGTAGCAGGCGGCGCCGAACAGCACGTAATACCAGGCTTCGTAATCCAGCGACCAGTAGGGCAGCAGCCACGGCGGGTGCTCGGCGAAGCTCCAGGCCTCGCCCAGGAACAGCAGGTGGAAGGGCAGGTAGGCCCAGGGCTTGTGCACCTGGTAGCCGGCGTCGACCTCGGTGTGGCTCAACGCCGCCGTGAGTGGCGCCAGCAGGAAGGCCAGCAGCAGCATCGGCAGCACCACCGAATACAGGCGGGCGCAGCGCGCCACCGCGTAGCTGGCCAGGGTCGGGTTCTTGGTTTCGGCGCTGTAGGCGATCACGAAGCCGGACAGCACGAAAAAGGCGATCACCGCTTCGCGCCCGAAATCCGGCAGCTGCGCGATCTGGCGCGCGTCGAAGATGTGGAAGTAGCCGAAGTGGGCGACCACCACCGCCAGCGCGGCGGCGATGCGCACGATGTCGAGGTAGAGCGAGAACGGCTGGTCGAGGGCGGGCGCGTGGCGCATGGCGTGGGCGGTCGCAGGCAGGGACGCTCAGGGCGTCAGGTCGCGGCAGAATTCCTCGAGCAGCGCTTCGCCCTCGGGCCATTCGCCGTAGCCGGTGTCGGCGTTGATGTGGCCGGCCGCGCCGATTTCCACCACGCGGCTGCCCCAGGCCGCGGCAAAGGCGTGCGCGCGGTCCAGGGTGACATAGGGATCGTCGCTGCTGGCGACGACCAGCGAGGGGAAGGGCAGCGGCGCCATCGGGACCGGCTTGAAGCCGTTGGCATCGATCGGGTAGGACGGCGCTTCGGTGTCGCTCGGCGCCACCAGGAAGGCGCCGGCCACCTTCAGCGCCGGGCCGGATTGCGCCCACTGCGCCACCAGCATGCAGCCCAGGCTGTGCGCCACCAGGATCGGCATGCCCTGGCAGGCGGCGATGGCGGCGTCCAGTTCGGCCACCCATTCGTCGCGCTGGGGATTGTTCCAGTCGCGGTGCGCCACCCGTTCCCATTTGGCGTACTTGCGCTCCCAGTGCGTTTGCCAGTGCGCCGGCCCCGAGTTCCACAGGCCGGACAGGATCAGGATGTCGCACTTCATGGAGCCTCCATACGGATGGGAATGCGTGTCGAAATTGTACGTGGATTGCGATTCGCGAAGCGCGCTGCTGAGTGGGCGATCGTCGTCGCGGCCGGTCCGGCAACGGGTATTGCCGGACCGTCCATCATCTTATCCGAAAAATAACATCCGGTGACCGGGCTCAGAGCCGGGTGCGCAGCGCGAACAGTTCCGGGAACAGCACCACGTCCAGCATCTTGCGCAGGTAGCTGACGCCGGCGGTGCCGCCGGTGCCGGTCTTGAAGCCGATGATGCGCTCCACCGTCGACACGTGGCGGAAGCGCCAGAAGCGGAAAGCGGTCTCGAGGTCGACCAGCTTCTCGGCCAGTTCGTACAGCGCCCAGTGGTGCTGCGGGTCGCGGTAGACGGCGAGCCAGGCGTCCATCACCGAGTCGTCGTGCGCGGTGGGCTGCGTGAAATCCGCGGCCAGGCGTTCGGGCGCAATCGCCAGCCCGGCGCGTGCCAGCAGAAGCACCGCCTCGTCGTAGATCGAGGGCGCGTGCAGTTCCCGTTCGAGCGCCGCGTGATGCCCGGGATGCGGCTGGTGCACGGCCAGCAGCCTGGCGTTCTTGTTCCCGAGGATGAATTCCAGTTCGCGGTACTGGTAGGACTGGAAGCCGGACGAGGCGCCGAGGTAGGGCCGGATCGCGCTGTACTCGGGCGGCGTCATGGTGGCCAGCACGTCCCAGGCGTGCACCAGCTGGTCCATGATGCGCGCCACCCGCGCCAGCATCTTGAAGGCCGGCGGCAGGTCGTTGGCGCGGATCTGGCGCCGCACCGCCTGCAGCTCGTGCAGCATCAGCTTGATCCACAGTTCGCTGGTCTGGTGCTGGACGATGAACAGCATCTCGTTGTGGTCGGGCGAGAGCGGGTGCTGGGCCGACAGGATGCGGTCCAGGCCCAGGTAGTCGCCGTAGCTCATGCTGCGGCTGAAATCCATCTGCGCGCCATGCCACTGCGCGTCCTTGCCGGTTTCCTCCATCGCGCTCTCCTCAGGTCACGGCGCCGCGCGCGGCATGGATGTCGTAGCGCTCGTTGTCGAGGATGTCGCGCAGCACCTCGACCGCATCCCAGACGTCGGCATGGCTGGTGTACAGCGGCGTGAAGCCGAAGCGCATGATTTCCGGCTCGCGGTAGTCGCCGATCACGCCGCGCTCGATCAGCGCCGCCATCACCGCATAGCCGTGCGGATGCGTGAAGCTCACGTGGCTGCCGCGCGCGGCATGGGCGCGCGGCGTCACCAGGCCGAGCGGATGGCGGGCGCAGCGCGCTTCCACCAGGGCGATGAACAGGTCGGTCAGCGCCAGCGACTTGGCGCGGATCGCGGCCATGTCGGTCTGCTCGAAGACCTCCAGCCCGCACTCCACCAGCGCCAGCGACAGCACCGGCTGGGTGCCGCACAGGGCGCGGCCGATGCCCTCGGCGGCGGCGAAGCCGTGCGCCATCGCGAACGGCTGGGCGTGGCTCCACCAGCCGGTGAGCGGATGGCTGAACGCGGCCTGGTGCCGCTGCGGCACCCAGATGAAGGCCGGGGCGCCCGGGCCGCCGTTCAGGTATTTATAGGTGCAGCCGACCGCGAAGTCGGCGCCGTCGCCGTGCAGGTCGAGCGGCACCGCGCCGGCCGAGTGCGCCAGGTCCCAGAGCGCCAGCGCGCCGCGCGCGTGGGCGAGGGCGGACAGGGCCGCCATGTCGTGCCGGCGGCCGGTGCGGTAGTTCACGTGGGTCAGCATCAGCACGGCGCAGTCGTCATCGACCGCGCCGGCCAGCTCCTCGGGCGAATCGACCAGCCGGACGCGGTAGCCGCGTTCCAGCCAGCGCGTCAGCCCCTCCGCCATATAGATATCGGTGGGGAAGTTGGCGCGCTCGGTGACGATGGTCCTGCGTGCCGGGTTGTTCTGCTGCTGGATCGCCAGCGCCGCGGCCAGCGCCTTGAACAGGTTGAGCGAGGTGGTGTCGGTGACCACGACCTCGCCGGCGTGGGCGCCGATGAGCGGGGCCAGGCGGTCGCCCAGGCGTTTCGGCATGGCGAACCAGCCGGCGCTGTTCCAGCTGCGGATCAGGTCTCGGCCCCATTCCTGCGCCACCACCTGCTGGCTGCGCGCCAGCGCGGCGCGCGGGCGGGCGCCGAGCGAATTGCCGTCGAGGTAGATCACGCCGTCGGGCAGGTCGAACCGGGCGCGCAGCGGCGCCAGCGGGTCGCGTGCATCCATTGCCAGGCAGTCATCGCGAGAATTGAGGCAGGTCATACGGTTTCCTTCGGGTTTGAAGCGGGCTCGAGTGAGCGTAGGATGGCACGTACTGGACTGGCGTCCATGCCGGCCAGTTTCAGGGGCAGGGCGATCAGTTCGTAGTCGCCGGGTTCGACCGCATCGAGCACCACGCCTTCGAGGATCGCCATGCGGTGGCGGTGCACGGCGTGGTGGGCGTCCAGCGTCTTCGAGTCCTGCGGGTCGAGCGAGGCGGCGTCGGTGCCGACCAGGATCACGCCGTGGCTTGCCAGCAGGGCGATGGTGTCGGGGGCGATGGCGGGGAAGGCCGGGTCCCAGGCCTGCTGCGGGGCCTGCGCGTAAGTACGCAGCAGGACGCGCGGCGGGCTGTCGTCCAGGTACGGCGCGACATCCTGCGGCCGGACCGGGCTGGCGCCGATGCAGTGGATCACGCGGCAGGGGCCGAGATAGGGATCGAGGGAGACGGCGTCGATGGCGGCGCCGGCCGGGTCGAAATGGGAGGGCGCATCGGTGTGGGCGCCGAGATGGGTGGTCATCGTCATGCGGCTGACGTGGACCGGGCAGCCATCCTTGATTTCCCAGGTGGGGCCGGCCGCGAACGGGGTGTCGCCGGGCCAGACCGGGATCGCAGCCGAGATCGTCGGGCTGATGTCCCAGAGTTCGGGGGTGGGCATGGTGAGTGGTGGAAGCACTTGTCTATTCAGGTGGGGCGCAGTGTAGCAAGCAATGCCGGCGAGCTGCATTTTTGGCATCGAAAAAATTTTTAAAAATATTTTCAAAAAACCCTAAAGTTCCCAAAAACCCATCCGATAACCAACCCAGATACCCGGGATCGCGTGTTGCCCAGGCGCCGAGAGAAGATGGCAAATGCGAAAAAATATTTTCAAACAGGCCTAAAGT
>Ga0308160_10007266_pt1 | contig 11054 bp, 5 predicted proteins | sample PhyFR1_FD_201036 | JGI IMG/M metagenome (GOLD analysis project Ga0308160, IMG submission 201036) | Phyllosphere microbial communities from UC Gill Tract Community Farm, Albany, California, United States - DLSLF.R1 | ecosystem: Host-associated > Plants > Phyllosphere > Unclassified | place: USA... | reverse complement strand
GCTTCCTCTACTCCTTCGACCAGCTCGCGGGCATCCCCACGACCGTGGAGCCGTACGGCGGATGGGAGCGCACCACCGGGGCACGATTCCAGGGTCACTTCTTCGGGCACTACATGTCGGCGCTGTCGCAGGCGTACTCGACCGAGACCGACGCCGGCCGGAAAGCCCAGCTGCTGACCAAGCTCACCACCGCCGTCGACGGCCTCGCCGCCGCGCAGGCGGCGTACGGCCAGAAGGACCCGTCGAACGCCGGCTACGTCGCACCCTTCCCGGTGTCGTACCTGCCGCACGGTGCCGACGGTCTCATCGTGCCGTTCTACAACCTGCACAAGGTGCTGGCCGGCCTCATCGACGCCCACCAGTACGCGCCGAAGGAGGTCGCCGACAAGGCCCTCTCGGTCGCGAGCGGCTTCGGTTCGTGGCTGAACGTGTGGGGTTCGCGCCAGGCCAACCCGAGCGCGCTGCTCAGCACCGAGTACGGCGGCATGAACGAGGCACTGTACGAGCTGTACAGCCTCACCGAGAACGACCAGCACAAGAAGGCCGCCGAGCTCTTCGACGAGGTCTCGCTGTTCCGTCAGCTCGCCGCCAACCAGGACGTCCTGGCCGGAAAGCACGCCAACACGACGATTCCCAAGCTCGTCGGCGCCCTCAAGCGCTACACAGTGTTCACCGACAACCCCACCCTGTATGCGCGTCTGACGGCGACAGAGAAGTCCGACCTCGACATGTACCGTCAGGCAGCCGAGAACTTTTGGCAGATGGTCGTCAACGACCACTCCTACATCGGTGGTGGCAACAGCTACTCGGAGCACTTCCAGCAGCCGGGCACTCTGCACGAGTTCGCCACCAACGGCATCACGACCGGCTACGGCGAGCAGTCCACGGTCGAAGGATGCAACGAGTACAACATGCTCAAGCTCACGCACGAACTGTTCCGCGTGAACCCCGACGTGAAGTACGCCGACTGGTACGAGAACACCTACATCAATACGATCCTGGCGTCGCAGAACCCCGAGACCGGAATGATGACGTACTTCCAGCCGCAGACGGCCGGATACGCCAAGGTGTTCGGTCGGAAGGAAGACGAGTTCTGGTGCGACCACGGAACGGCGACCGAGAGCTTCACCAAGCTCGGTGACTCGATCTACTTCCGAAAGGGGGAGTCGGTCTACGTCAACATGTTCCGCTCGACGGAGTTCTCGTCGGAGCCGCAGAACCTGAAACTGACTCAGACGGCCGACATTCCCAACTCCGACACGGCCACCTTCACCGTCGAGGCTCTCGACGGAGGCACGCTCGCCGAGGGCACCACCGTGCGCCTGCGGGTGCCGTCGTGGTCGCCGAACCCCACCCTCACGGTGAACGGTCAGACGCGCGACGTCGCGGCCGCCACCGACAAGGGATACGTGGTCGTGCCGGTCTCGGCCGGTGACCAGCTCTCGTACAAGCTGCCCGCCAAGGTGCAGGTCGAGGCTGGTACCGAAGACCCCAACTGGGTCGCGTTCCGTTACGGCCCGGTCGTGCTGTCGGCCGAGCTCAACCGCACCAACGTCGAGGCGACCACGCAGGCGGGCATCCTCGTGCGCATGGGCACCGCCGACAAGTCCGTCACCAACAGCGTCCGCGTCGGCGACGTCGAGGCCTTCAAGAACGACATCGAGAAGAACCTCGTCCGCCGCGACAACGGCACGGACAACAACGGTCGCACCGTGATGAAGTTCCAGCTGCAGAACGTCGACGCCGCCTCCGCCGGGCTGACCTTCGAGCCGTACTACAGCATGTACAACGCCCGTTACGCGCTGTACATGAACCTCATCCAGCCGGATTCCGCCGCGGCGCAGGCGCTCATCAAGAGCGAGAAAGAGAAGCTCCGCATCGACGAGATGACCACGGACTCCCTCACCTCGTTCGACAACAACAACAGCGAGGCCGGAAAGAACTACAAGTTCAACCGCTCGTCGGTCGGTGCGCACCTCGGACAGCAGTACCGCGACGGCGAACGGTCGGCCGAGGCGTTCTTCCAGTACGACATGGCCGTCGATCCGTCCGCGCCGAAGAACTACCTCGGCGTCCGGTACTTCGGTGGGGACAACGGTCGCACGTTCGACGTCTACATCAACGACGTCAAGCTGAAGACCGAGCGCATCACCAACGCCAACGGGGCCAACTCGTTCTACATCCAGTACGACGAGATCCCTGCCTCCGCGCTGGCGGACATCGCTGCCAAGGACCGTTACAAGCGCGATCAGGCCGGTGCCTATGTGCTCGATGAGAAGGGGAACAAGATCCCCATCATCACCGTGCGATTCCAGGGCACCGGCACCACCAGCAACGTCGGCGGTGTGTTCGGGGTCTACACGACCACGACCACGACGTACGCCACCGACGCCGACCTGAACGCGCTCTCCTTCGACGGTGGCACCATCAGCCCGAAGCTGACCGACGGAACCTACGATTACACCGTCACGGTTCCGCGCGACGCGACGACGGCGACGTTCGACGCCGACCCGGCCACCCCCAGCGGCCTGACATCCTCATCGACGACACGCAGAAGCGCACGATCAGCCTGGCCGCGGACGGCGCGCCGACGACGGTGACGGTGCGCTCGCTGGCGCAGGATCACACGACGGCGAAGACGTACCGCGTGCAGATCGTGCGGGCCGCCGCCGCCCCCGTGATCACGACCGAGCTCTCGGCCGCGACGCGGTGCATCGCGGGCAAGGTGACCCTCACCGCCACGATGAAGAACACCACCGCCGTGCCGGTGTCGATCGAGCTGACCACCGCGTTCGGCAAGAAGAGCATCGCGAGCATCGCGCCGGGCAAGAGCGTCAGCCAGGCGTTCACGACCCGTCAGGCGCAGATCGCCGCGGGAGAGGTCACGATCACCGCTGCCGGTCAGGTCGACGGCACGTCGGCGACCGCGACGCAGAAGGCGGGGTACAGCGCTCGTAGCTGCGGCTGAATCGTCACCGGGCGACTGATGCGTTGATGCGCAGGCGCCCGAGGACCCCACCGGGAACGCCCCGGGGCACCTTCACAGGTCGCCCCGGGGCGTTTCGGCGGAAACCCCCGTCACGGTCCTGACACGCCAGGCATCCTCGCTCAGCGTTACCTCGCTCCCGGACGTGTCCGTCTCGCGCACGACAGCGCCGTCAGCGGAGACGGGTGAGCACCATCGGCACCCGAGTCCTGCGCGGTCGCACGACGGCCCCCGACACTGCTCGACCGAGCCCCGGCATCCCGACTCAGTCCGACGGCGCTCCCGGCATCCAGGGCTCAGCGCGGGCGCGCTGTCGGCATCCCGGCGTAGCGCGACCGGGCGCGCGGTGCCGCCGCACCCCGCGCGGGTACGAGCCTCAGGCGCACCAGTCCGGTCGCGTCCCTGGGACTTCCGCGAGCGCGGCGCCCGAGGACACGTCGATCACGGTGGAGGTGCGGCCCCGCCACTCCGCGCGGGTGGGGTAGTCGTCGATCTCGTCGCCGGTTCGAACCATGCCGACCGCCGCGAACCGCCCGCTCGGCGAGACGCAGACCTCTTCGATCCGGCTGCCGGCGCCGGCCTCGAAGACCTCGGCCGGCGGTTCCGAGGCGGTCCGACGCACGACCTCGTCGGCCGTCCACTGCACCGACGAGGAGTCGGAGAGGAACACCGTGCCCGTCGACACCTCACCGACGGCGGCACCGACGATGTCGCTCAGCGTGCCGTTCGTCAGGTCCAGCACGGCGGGACCCGTGTCACCGTCGACCACGAGCGACGTCGAGGCCGGCAGTACTGCTCGCAGCGCTCCGACCTCACCGAGCAGACGCGGGGGCGCTGAGCCCGTGGCATCCAGAAGGATGAGGGAGCCCGTGGGAGCCTGCGCGACGAGGTAGGAGCTGCCGGGGACGAAGAACCACGCGTCGGCTTGCAGAGGGAGGCCGTCGATGTCGAGCACGACGCGCGCCCCGGCGTCGGGATCGGCGGGGTCGACGAGGAACAGGGCGCTGGTGTACGGCTGAGCGTCCGCTCCCGTACCGGTGAAGACGAAGCCCGCGCGACCCGCATCGGCCGAGGCCCGCAACAATCCGACGGTGCCGTCGCCGGGAAGGGGCAAGGACACCGGATCCACCCCCTGGCCGGCGCGGGTCAGGGTGGCGCGCCCGTCTTCGTCCAGCACCGCGGCGACCACGCCCGCGCCGTCGTCGGCGTACTCCTGGATGCGCGGCGCCGAGAAGAGCACCTCATCGGAGCCGGATGACAGGTCGTGGCGCACGATCCGATCGTCGGGGCCGCCCGTGCGGTCGAAACTTCCGCCGCGTTCGAGGGTGGTGACGCTCAGCGGCGGCGTCACGAAGTCGAAAGCGGCCTCCGCAGTCGCCCCCGTCGCCCGCCCGCGCAGGGCCGGGATGCTCACCTGGTAGTCGCGCGCGTGGTCGACGGTGCCGGTGAAGCGCAGGCGCATCGTCGATCCGGTCACCTCGACCTCGAAGGGCGCCGCCGGTTCGATTCGCACCCCCTCCCCCGATCGGGGGTCGAGGGGCTGATCGGCGCGGAACACCAGGGTGACGCCGGCCTGCTGAACGGCGAGCGACGGATCGCCGTCGACGCCGCGGATGCGCGGCCCGCGCTCGAGCGCCGCCGCGGCGAGGGTCGTGCTGACCGCGGCCAGGCAGACGACGACGGCGATGCCGGCGACGGCCCAGCGGCGCGACGAGCGCGGGCGGGCGGCATCCGCTTCAGGAGAGGTACGGATCATCGGGTTCCTCCACGGCATCGACGGTCTCCGGGCTCAGGTGGGTCTCCCCGTGATCGTCGGCGAAAGTGCCGGTCAGGTGCACCCAGTCGCCCGATCGCAGATCGGTCGGCAGATCTGCGGAGACGACGGGCACGGCGAACAACTGCGCGTCGACCGTGCAGCACGTGACGGCGTAGCGTCCGACACGGACGGCGCCGGCGGCGTCGATCAGCAGGAACCCGGTCACGTCGGCCTGCTGCCCGACGAGATCGTCGGCGGTGGCGCCGCTGCCGAGGATGCTCGCCCAGTCACGGACCGAGAACCGGGTCGGGTCACTGCCGACGAGCGACGGGCGGGGCACATCACCGCCGCCGTCGACGGCGCTCGCGCTCGACAGCGCGCGCTCGGCGCTCAGCGTCGTCGGGGGTGCGACCAGCAGCGCCCCCGCAGAGACGACGACGAGCACGCCCGTCACGGCGGTCGACAGCATCCGGTACGACCGGCGCCGGACGGGCTGGTCGTGGTCGTGGTCGTGGTCATGGTCGTGCGCCGCCTCGCGCCCCGTGGCGGTGACCCAGACCGCCGCCGCGAACAGTCCCGCCCCCACGGTGCTCAGCAGCACGGTGAACACGACGTAACGGGGGTGGATGTACAGCGTGAGATCGCCCGCGGCCGCGAGCGCGAGGGTGGCGACGAGGCCGATGCCGCACAGGGCGAGACCCGCCCATCGGGAGAGGAGCTCAGACAAGGAGGTTCACCACCAGACCGAGGGTGAGGGCGCCGAGCGCCACGACGAGGGCGATTCCGGCGAGCGTGCGCAGACGGAACGTCGTGGAGAGCATCACGAGCATCTTCACGTCGATCATCGGGCCGAGCACGAGGAACGCCACCAGCGCCCCCGGCGAGAACGACGACGCGAGCGACAGTGCGAAGAACGCGTCGACGTTGGAGCAGATCGCGATCACGAACGCCAGCACCATCAGGGCCAGGATGCCGAGCACGGGATGCCCGCCGATCCCCGTCAACGTGTCGCGCGACACCGCCACCTGGATGATGCCCGCGACGGCCGCTCCGAGGAAGAGCGCCGGCAGCATGGCCGAGACCTCGTCGCGGAACATCACCGCCGCGCGCCGAAGGGTCGCCGGCTCCCGCGACGACGACGCCGCCGACGCGCACGCGGCCGCCCACTGCGGGGTGAGCAGCCGCTGTGGTTCCGGGTGCAGGCTGACGAGCCAGCCCACGAGGTTGGCGAGCACGAAGCCGCCCACCAGCCGGGATACCAGGATGCCGTCGTTCCACCCGAACGCCTGGTACGTCGTGACGAGGGTCACCGGGTTCAGGATGGGTGCGGCAAGCAGGAACGTCACCGAGTCGGCGACCGAGAACCCGCGCATCATCAGCCCGCGGGCCAGGGGGACGTTGCCGCACTCGCACACCGGGAGGACGACCCCCAGCAGCGACAGAACGGCTCGTCGGAGGATGCCCGTGCGCGGGATGAGGGCATCCAGCACCCGCGAGGGGACCCACAGCTGCACCGCGATCGAGATCGAGATGCCGAGGAAGACGAACGGCAAGGACTCGATGACGACGCTGGCGGCGAGAGTGACGCCGTCGGAGAGGGCGCTGGGGAGGGAGCCGTCGGCATCGATCGTCAGCCACCGGACGACGACCGCGGCCGCGATCAGGGCGGCTGCGACGAGGAGCACTCGGCGCGCGCCGCCGCCGAGAGCCGGTGGGGTGGGCGCCGGTCGGGCGTGCGGGGGCGCTGCGGAAGAACTGCGTGGAGTGGGCATGGGGTCGATCGTCCTATCGGGGGATGCGTGCGGCGCTCACGGCGGGGTCGGCGGTGACCGCCCGCCCGCCACCGCGGCGCGTCAGGAGCACCGGTGCGCCTCGATGGGCGCCGTCGTCTCGCGCGACTGCCCGGCGCCGTCGACGCGGAGGGACATCGACCCCGCCGGGATCGTCACCACGCGCGTCGAGAACGCCGCCGTTGCGGTGCCGCCTGCGGCGAGCGCCGAGAAGGTCTTCGTCCCGTACGCGCTGGACGCCACCACCGACACGGGAGCGGATCCCGTGTTCGTCACTTTGAGCATCACGGTCACCTTGCCGGCCACGCAGCGAGACGAGACGGAGCTCTCCACGCGCGGTGCCGCAGCGCCGGCGATGCGCACGTCCACGGGTGCGGACGCGGAGGCCGAGAGCACGTCGAAGCCCTGGTACGCGGCGGTGAGGCGCACATCTCCCGCCGCCTCGGGGATGACGGCCTCGGCGACGAACGCCCCGTCGCGCGAGATCACGCGCGCGTCGACCGTCCGGTCGCCGAAAGCGAACCGCACCGTCCCGGCGACGGCGCCGCCGTCGGTCGCGGCCACGGCGGCCTCCACCTTGGCGCCCGGCTCGAGCGCGGCACCGCCCGTGACGCCGACCAGGGATGTCGTGGTCGCCGTCCGCGTGGCGGCCACACCCTTGGCCGACTCCCACTGATTGAGGGTGACGGGCATGACGCTGCCGTGACGCGACTTCGGCAGTGCGCCACTCACGGTGCGCCACGCCGGCGCCGCCAGCGACTCGGTGAACAGCGGCAGATACCCCTGCCCCGTGAAGTCGTCCACGAAGAGGTAGAAGCCCTCGTCCACGCCGGCCGGGAGCGAGGTGTCGCCCGCGTTCGCGCGGAAGATCGTCGGCCCCTCGGTGGTGCGGCCGGTTGCGCGGGCGGTCTTGGAGACGCACGTCGCGTCGGTCGTCCACGCGTAGTCGCCGGGGACCGACAGGGCGTGGAGCGACGAGGCGGACTCCTGCACGACGTCGTTGCAGCCGGTGATCTCCTTGGTGAACCGGTAGAAGGTGCCGTCGTCCTCGATCATCGTGGAGTCGATCCGGTCGCCGGCGTCCTGCCAGATCTCGGCATCCGAGAACGTGACGAAGTCCCGTGTGGTGGCGTACATGACCTTCGAATAGGTGTAGTCGGGGGTGCCGACCTTGTCGTAGGGGCGCGTGGCATCCAGGAACACCCGCGACGACCAGTACACGACGTACTCGCCGGCATCCTCGTCGTAGAAGGCCTCCGGCGCCCACGTCATCGAGGCGAACGGCCCCGACACGGGCACGTGCCGCTGCGCCGACCAGTTCTTCAGGTCGGTCGACTCCCAGATCTCCAGGTGCCGGCTGCCGTCGTCCAGGGACGACTCCCATGACGTGCCCCCGCCGATCGACAGATCGGTGGCGATGAGGAAGAACCGGTCGCCCTCGGCGGAACGGATGACGAACGGGTCACGGAGCCCGCGCGTGCCCTGCGTCGACGAGAGGATCGGCGTGCCGTTGTTCAGGACGTCCCACGTCATCGCGCTGTTGCCCTGCGATGCGGCGAGCGAGATCTTCTCCCCCTCCGGGGTGTCGGCGGTGAAGTAGGCGAACATGTAGCGACTGTCGACGGCGGCGCGCGGGGACGGCTCGACGGTGACGGCGAAGCTGCGCGTGACGGCGGCGGCCCCCGTTCCGACCGTCGCGGTCAGAGTGACGGGCGCGGGCTCCGCGCCCCACGCGGGCCGCGTCACGACGCCGGGGTCGGCGGCGCCGACCGCACGGTCGGAGATCACGGCGGGAGCCGACGACGTCCACGCCACGGACGCTCCCCGCTCGCCCCGGGTGGGCAGCGTCACGTTGCCGCGGACGACGGCGGGCACTCCGAGCGCGTCGCGGTCGGCCGCGATATCGGCCGCTGTCAGCGCCGGCACCACCACCGTGAACGTCCGGGGTGCCGTCGCCCCAACTCCACGGGCCTCGGCCATCGCACTCAACGTCACCGTGGCCGCGGGCTCCCCCACTGCCGGGCGCGTCACGACGCCGTCGGCGGAGACGACCGCGGGGTTCGACGACGACCAAGAGATCTCCCGGATGCCGAACAACCCGAGGTCGAGGTCGCCGGTCACCGCCGAGGTGTCACCCAGATCGACGGCGGCCGCCGTGGTGTCGGCGACGGCACGGAGCGCCGCCTGGTGGGTGGTGGCGTCGCTCTCGGACAGCGAGACGACCTCACCGCTCGACAACGCGCGGTCGTAGACGTGGAACGCGCCGACCGTCCCCGCGAACAGCGCGTCGGGCCACGGTGCGCGTCCGATCGTGTTGAGGGTCTGCGAAATGTCGGCGGGGGTGAGCGTCGTCGTGACGACCCCCGACAGCTGACCGTCGGTATAGAAAGTGAGGGTGTCGGCGTCGGCGTCGATGACGGCGGTGAGGCTGTGCCACCGGTTCGCCTTCACCAGGTAGGCGGTGGCGTTCTTCTCGCCGGCGGCGGAACCCGTCGTGATGCCGGACCGCGGCGCGCGCACGTTCGCGAACCAGTACTGCTGGGTCGCGTCGTTGCCGATGTTCCACAGGAAGTGGTTCGAGGTGAGCATCGCGGCATCGGCCTTGACGTCGATCGACACCGTGGCCGAGGTGGCGGTCCTCAGCAGGTCGTCGGGAAGCTCGACCCAGTTGCCCGTGGAGGTCTTGGCGCCCCCGGTGAACTGCAGGGTCCCCGCCTCCGCCCGCTGCGACGCGGTGTAGTTGCGCACCGTCGCATCGAGCGGGTCGCCCGCGGCGTCGGAGCCGTCGGCCGTGTTGCGGGCCACGTCGTCGGAGGTCTCGTCGAACGTGTAGCGCGCGACGAGACCGTCGTCGCTCACGCCGGAGGGCGCCGCGGTCGCCGCCCCCGCACCGAGGACTCCGCTGACGGCGACCGCCGCGCACACCGCGACGGCGAGCGCTCGTCGCGTCGCGGAGGCGACGCCGGCGGTGCGTCTCTCATCGGTCGATCGACGCAGACCGTGGCGAGAAGGGGTGTGAGAGAGCATGGTGTCCTGACCGTCGGTCGACGTCGATGGGCGGTGCGGGGCGGGGCCGCGGGTCAGCGGCAGGTGGTCGCCGCGAACGGCGCCGTCACCGACGAGGTGGCGCCGCCCGCGCTGGCGGCGACGGTGACCTCCCCCGCGGCCAGCGGACTCGTCCGTGCCGTGAAGGTCACGATCGTGCTCTTGCCGGCGCCGAGGGAGGCGATCGTCTTCGAGCCGTGCGCCGAGTCCACCTGCAGCGCGACCGGTGCCGCGCCGCCGTTCGCGATGCGCGTGACGACGATCGCCTTGCCCGCGGCGCACCGCGTCTCGGCCGTGGCCGTCACCGTCAGCGCGGGAGCAGTGACGACGACGTCCGCGGTGACCGTCAGCGCGGTCGAGCTGAACAGACGGCGGTCGGCGGCGTTGTACGCGGTCGACCCGTTCGCCCCCACCCACTGGTTCAGGTTGGCCCCGACGGTGCGGACCGTCCCGGTCACCGGGTACGAGCCGGGCCGCGACGCGTCGACCCCGGAGAGGTTCCATGTCACGGGCTGCGACGCGGTGCCGCGACCGTAGGCGAGCGTCACCTGCGCCTCACGCGGTAGCGCCGCCGTGATGGCCGCGGCGGTGGCGCCCTGCGTGACGGTGGCGTCGCCGAGATCCGAGGCGACGACGGCCGCGGCATCCGCCTTGCGGATCCCGTCGTACCGGCCGAAGGTCAGCGGGACGATTCCGCCGTGCTTGGTGCTCGGCGCCATCGAGAAGGTGTCGGACACGAGCTGCGTCCATCCGGCATCGAGGTTCGTCGTCTCCAGCGGGCGGTAGCCGGTGGAGGGGATGACGTCGACGTAGAGGTACCACGCGTCTTCGCCGTGGCGCTGGAAGACCGCGGGACCCTCGACGCCCCCCGCGTTCCCGCCGGAGTAGTTCGCGCCGATCCGCTCCTGCACGGTCGTCCATGCCGTCGACTGCTTCCACCAGTCCGCCGCCGTGGTCGACTCCATGTAGATGCCCCGGCCGAAGGCGTTGTCCTTCGTGACGCGGTAGGTCTTGCCGTCGTTCTGGATGACGGTCGTGTCGATGGCGTCGCCGCCGGTGTCGATCATCGTTCCGCCGTAGCGGTACGTCTGCTGCGTGAAGTCGGTGGTCGCACCCCACAGGACACGCGAGTACGACGACCCGGTGTGGGCGGCGTTGGAGTAGACGGTCGATGACCAGTAGAGGACGAAGGCGCCGCTGCCGTCGGCGTTGTACCCGTCGACCCACGTCGCCTCGGGAGCCCAGGCCATGCCGAGCTCAGCGACGTCGGTGCCGGCGGGCGACTGGGCGACGTCGAACTGGCGCAGGTCTCCCCAGGTGACGAGGTCCTTCGACTCCCAGACGTTCAGCTTCGTGGACCCCTGCGAGCTCCAGTAGCACCAGTCGGTGCAGCCGGCCGCGCCGCGGTCGCCGCCGAACACGCGCAGGTCGGTGGCGATGATGTAGTAGGTCTGGGTCTCGGGGTTGTACGTCAGGT
>Ga0308160_10007265_pt1 | contig 11055 bp, 14 predicted proteins | sample PhyFR1_FD_201036 | JGI IMG/M metagenome (GOLD analysis project Ga0308160, IMG submission 201036) | Phyllosphere microbial communities from UC Gill Tract Community Farm, Albany, California, United States - DLSLF.R1 | ecosystem: Host-associated > Plants > Phyllosphere > Unclassified | place: USA... | reverse complement strand
CCCTCTCCACCTCCCATCCAAACAACCCCTCAAGATCAACGTATAACCGTTCTCTTCCTCTGTCGTCGCACGCGGTTGCTTGGTCGGTCCGGCTGAAATTGTCATAGATGACGGATTGGTACTACTTGCTGTACTGGTCGAAGTGGATGACGAGGATGATGGTCCAGCCACCTGATCGTTCCCGTTCGTGCTAGGTCCCACCGCACTAGACCCAGACCCGTCCGAAGGGAAAGGGATGGCCCGTCGTTTCCTCCTCGAAGGGATAAAGGGTGAGGAGGAGGAGGAGGAGGAGGAGCGAAGCGCAGATCCTTGACGTTGGACATTCTCGGACGCTACCTCTTGCCCCCCCTGCATTCTCGATGCATCGTGTCGTTCATTCCCATCCCCATCAGACGGGCGAGACCCCACCTCCCCATCATCACCTCCAAACTCCCTCGGTCCTTCTTTCCCACGCACAGCAATATCACCTGCGCCCCCAGCTCGTTCCCCTTGTTCTGGTCTACCTGGGCAATGGACTTCTCCTTCTCGTCCTTGGTCAAGCCCAACCTTTAGTCGAGCTAGATGATCATCAACCCGTCTTCTTTGTTCAGGTGTGTACTCGGGTTGAAGATCGTGCGATTTCGAGTTCGAGTCCGAGGTTGACTTTGAGGATGAAGAGTTGGAGTTGGAGTTTGAGTTGGTAGAAAACTTGACAGACAACCGATACTCCGTATCCCTCAAACCCGAACCCGAACTAGGTCCAGTCCCGATCAAAGTAGTCATCCTCAATCAATCACTCAATGATCAATTGATAGCTCGTGAGTCCGCTTCTAGGTGGGTTGTTCTTGTTTGTCGGTGATGTCCTCGTTGTTGTTGGACGGCGGATGGACGTACGGACGGGCGTGTTCTAGGTGGGTTCCCGCGTTGGATTTTGATCTTCTGGATAGACGGACGATGGACTGAGGAGGTTTCCTAAAGGGGATGAGCGAGAAGGAAAGACCATTGGTCAGATCAAAGGGTTTTCGGGGTTTTTATCGGCATCGTGCGGGCGGGGATCACAATAGTATTCGAGGAGGAGGTGAGGAAGGTAGGAACAGTGGGGACAGTGGAAATGCGGATTAGGAATGAGCCATGGTGAATGAGGTATACGACCAATCTCCCCAACGATCAAACATGTAGATTCTAGGACGACGGATCTTGACGTCCAAGCGAAGGGGTCGTCCAGTCAAAGGGAAGCCGGGGGAAACAGGGGAGGATCCGAGGTTCTAGGTTATGAAGCCGAGATGGTTGTAGGACTTACGGATGACCAGAAATGTCGGTTATGCGAGCACTGCTGTACCTAGTGGATTATCTCGAGGAGAGATGAAGTGCCGGGCTGGCGGGTTGAGAGGTGTGAACCGAGTCGGTCCGGTTCGATACGGTAGAACGTGGGTGATTGTGACTGAATCGTCCCCGCGTGATTATCGAAGAAGGAAGGTGGGGATTGAACGATCGTCTTCGCTCTAACGAGGCTGCGTTGCCGTCGTCGTGAATCAACAAGGTGGTCGTCGATCAGTTCCAAGGTGTGTGATGGAGCTGGATATCCGAGGTGTTAAGAACTGGTTCACGGTGACGAGTGAAAATAGGGGGCAAGTGGGATGGATGGTCGCGGGGTGGGTTAGAACACGTTTGAAAAGGTTTGTCAGGGGGGTGCGGAAAGGGCTATGGGGGTTGGCTTACGATGGTAGGTGCTTCGGTGGTCCAGGGGGGCTTGAGCTGGTGGTAGTGAGTGATAGTAGGAGAGGTCGATGTCAGGTCTATGAGTATACAGTGTGGTAGTCTAGGTGCGTCGTCGTTTGTCTGCTGCTCCGGTAAATCCCTCCGTCGCCCGTTCACCACCCCCGCGCTTCGGCCGGCAAGACATACACAATGCCGTAACGCTCATTTACATCCGTCACTCACGGCTCGGAGGTTGCCGAGGCTAGCGATCGGGAGTAAATTGGGGGTGATTGGCGGGGGGGATGACGAGAGATTAGATTACGCCGGGAGCGGAAGTAATTACGTCGTGAAGTGCGCTTTTAGTTGGTTGCACAGACTGAGTGCGCTTAACGAGGCTCGAGGAGTGGAGGTTGTTGACAATTCAATCATTCAAGCGAGCGAACGAGATGTTCGTTTCGTCACTTTCAAAACGATTCGACTTGAACGCAACTACAATAAGCTTGACATCCTCGATCCTTAGATACCTAGGATACATTAAATAAGATGTATCACATCCGGTTCAACAAAGCTGAATGAAACCCGTAAGCCCAAACCCCCGCCGTCCTTCGCATCCCCTTGCCCAGCGCCCGAACTCATAACCCCCCCTGGCTCCTCCTTCTTCTTCTTCTTCTCTCCTTTTTGTGTCATTGGGGTGATCGTTGGGATAGCAACCTCATCTACTCCGTCTATGGACCAGAGGTCGGGTTCGATCGTCGTCCTCGTCCTCTTCGACGACGACCTATGGAGTCGGTCAGATTGTGGAACTCGGGGGAGGGTGGAGGACGGGTTTTGGGGTGGTGGGTTCTCGAGTGAACGGGTGGGATTCAGTTGAAAGACCGGGGCCTCGAGATGGAATTGGAGTTGAAAATGGGCATGGGAATGGTAGAGCTCGACCTCGAGATCCCTCCCAGTGCACTCTATGTCAACCCAATCCTCCCCACCCCAGATCATCCCCCCCAACCCAATGCACCCAAGATCAAACGAACAGGACAATAACAAGAACCCCGAGCAAAGGGGTCGGAAGGAAGATTTGGGGCGAGGTCGAGATTGATCAGGATGGGGTCGGGCTCAAGAACCCGAGTTTAGGTCCGGGTATGGGTTTGGGTCCGGGTCTGGGTCGGCGTTGGGGTTTGAGTCAAGGTTCGGGATGGGGTTCGGGATGGGGTCAAAGTTGGGCCTCAGAAACTAGGCCAGATCGGGTTGGGACGACGACAACGAGGGTGAGGGGTGGGAGGACGATAGGTCGTCGTTGGGTTTCTACTGGGACTGCGGTGAGACGGGTGGAAGATGATGACGATGAGGTCGAGGTTGAAGTTGAAGTTGGAGATGATGGAGACGGACAGGGACACGGAGGTGGAGGTGGAGTACCGATGGAGCGGCTGGGACGGGGGGTCGGGTTGGAGGAAGGGGGTTCGGGTCTTAATGCCGGAGTGGCACGGGATGAGCTGAGCGGGTTGGTCAATTCTCTGGACCCTTCGACCTTGGTGGCTTCGACCTCGACCTTCATACCCTCACCCTTCGATCGACGCTCAAGCTCAACCCCTCAAACCCCATCAACACCCCAATCCTCACCCACCATGAACCCCACTCAACCGCATCATCCAACTCGCACCTCCAAACCATCCCGACTTAATCGATACCCCTCCAATCACGCACCTCGACCGATCCAGCTCCATCGAGCGTCCCGATTGGATAAAATACGAGGGTTATGGGATGATTACCTGAACCTCCGTAAACCTCAATCGGGCGAGCGTTTGGTAACAGCCTTGACGTCGACATCAGCCTCGTCCCAAGCTCGATCCCAGCCTCAAGCGCAAGTCCAAACAGAACGCAAGGAAGAGAGACGGGTCCTCCGGAAAGAGATGAAATTCCTCGTCGGGAGGATTGGGAGGGTGAGACGAGGTGGAAAGGAAGTAGAATGGGCAGTGGATGAGGAGATCGTGAAGGGGTGGGAAGAGTTTGTGGGGTATTATGTTGGGCCTGTTCGGAGGGGTTCGGAGGGGGATGGGTTGGAAGGGTTTGCGAAGTTGATTGGGGAGAGGTTGGGACGGGTAGGGGTGGACGAACGGTTGATCCGTCCTTTTCTGTCGAATTCGACCCAAAGGTCAAACATCGACGATCGTCACCCCTTACCGCCACGCTATAATACCCTCTCGGTACCCTTCCCTTCATTCCTTGTCGCTCAGATCACGTTGACCAAGCTTCAAACCCCGGATGATCATTCGCGATGGGCAAACATCATCTCCCGGCTGATCGACCTGGGCGCGTGGGATAGTTCCGAACAGGCAGAGATTTGGAGTGCGTTGGTCAGAGGTCGAGCGAGGTGGGGTGATCAAGTGGGGTTGAAGGTGATCGGGGAGAAGTTTGGGGAGGTTGTTGTGAGGACCCGTGTGGAGAAGCGGGATGATGAGGTGGATGGGAAGGCAGGTAGAACGGGCGGGACGTTGACCTCGCCGACAACGTTTGGAGTGAAGAGGGTCGGCAGGGTGGAAGGGTTCACGTCGATGGGGTTGACGTTGACGACCATCCTCATGGCGTCCTCGCCACCGATCTCGTCCCAGTCCTCGACCTCGCTGTCGGCCTCGAAGGATGCCGGTGCACTGGGGCAAAGCGATACCCAAAGACGCGCTAGTCGAATGAAAGAGGTGGCAAGACGTTTGATGGGTCGGATGGTACGGCGGATGGTCGAGCTGGATTCGATCGAATGGAGCCCCGCTTGGATTGGTTTGTTGAGTGATCCTCGAGTGATTGGGTCGGATGCGAGAGTTCATATCACTCGATGGGTCGGCGAGCGGAGAAGAAGGCTGGTCAAGGAGCCGACGGTCGAAGAGGTCGATCTTCGGAGATTCACGTTCTTCAAGGTCGAGGTAGATCGATGGTTGGCAACGGATGTCAGGAATAGATTGTTCCTCCCAAACCCGGTCATCTTGCCCGGCGAGGCCATGGCACGCCTGGTCTTTCGTAAACACGCGGATCTCGTTCGGATGGACCGCGGGGAGATGCCACTGAGTATGAGCGAAGCATTGTTCAAATCCGCCTTGAGGGATGGCGAGAATCGACGAGCTCGAAAGACCTTTCTACAGTCAAACAAGGCGGCATTGAGAGAGGCTGGATCGAGGGATCAGATTGCGAGTCTTGCACGGGCAATGTCGATGGCGGATCTCAGTGGGAATACCGAGATCATGCGACGAGTGGTGGATACGGTTGAGGATTTCGCTCGACTGGACTCGAGGGGCAGCAACGGAGACCCACAACACGTCACATGGATGAGGAGTCTCGCTTGGACTCGGTTACTGGCTGCGTGTCACGAAGAGGCCGGGGTCACGAATCGAGATTGGCTTGATCTCTGTGGGCACCTGCCAAAAGAAATGAGGTCGGATCCGGGAGTGCTCACGACGTTGATGAAATGTTACATGGCAAGACATATGCCGGATCTCGCTTGGCAGTGTTGGCAAGATCTCGTTGGAATGAAACGCATCGACGCGGCGGCCATCACCCTGGCTGCAACGTTCAAATACGACGAAGCGGGGATCGAAGCGGCCATGGCGTTTGTGGATGATTGGACTGCAGGCCCCGTGGATGGAGAAGGCCATGACAGGGCGCCCATCGATGTGATCGCCGTCAACGTATTGCTCAACCTGGCTGGACAAGCCCGTCGGGCGGATTTGGCTACGTGGTTGTGGCAGAACATGCGCACCCGATGGCGAGTCCAGCCAGACGCCACATCTTTGGCTTACCTGGTCGACTGTGTCTCTCGAGCGAGACCTCAAGTTGATCGGCTCCCAATCCATGCGAATTGGGCTCAACATCCGTCTCGACCCGTGCCTCGATTACCTCAGCCGGTAACATCGGACAGGTTCAAGGTGGAATCCACTTTCGATTGGCAGGACGTAGCGAAAATCTTCCGGGATACAGCCATGAAGCTCTACCCGGACCTTGCGCAGGTCACATCTCCGATGAAAGAAGGTCGGGTTATGGGCGCTTTCAAGGAACTCGTCGCCCGGGGACATTTGCCCCAAGTCGAGACAGCTGGCGCGCATGTGCCACGACATGATACCCTCTCTCGAACCGTTCCTCATACTCAACTCCTTTCTGACCTCTCCTTGTCGGCACTCAACTTTGACACCTACATCAGGATGCTCTTACACCGACAGCTCTACGACGATGCCGTCCTCGCGCTCGCCTGGATGAAACGTCTGTCCATCTATCCGAACAGGAGCACCTCGTTGGTCGTGCTTCGTGAATTAGCTGACAGTGGTCAGCCAAAGGACCTCCGATTCCTCAAGGAAAAGACGGGCTGGAATCGATGCCAGCTTATGGCCCCCGACGAATGGCTGAGATATTGGCTTGAAACGTGGCTCGGATCGAAACGTACACCTTCGGATGATGAGGTTGCCCAGTCCGTTCGGCAGCGGCTTGCCGGTCGGTCGCAGTGAAGGACGCGCTCTTTGGCTTGTAATGATCGAGGCACAGACGTTCGTAATGGCAACAACAGTACAAGGTCTGGAGGTATCTCTCCATGCCGCGGCTAGTCAGATTCGTTTATACAACACAGCTTTGGGCCTCTGGCATAGTTGGAAGAATGATCTACTTGGTTCGACTTTTCTTGCTGGGCTTAACATCCTCCGATGCCGTTTCGAAGCGTTCCTGCATTGGACGTGTAAATCAGCAGCGTATTGAGGGGGTGGCCGCTGGAGCTGCTCACGGAGATCATCCGAATCCAATCTCCTTTCAGCGCCTTTCCCTCGGGCTGCAAGCCCACATGCTGCGCATACCCTTTTAGCTGAGCGACAGTCATCTGCAACAGGGAATATGTTGTAGGCAATGTATGCAAAATAAGTCAATAACATCCCAGACTCGCCTTGGCGAGTAGTCCGGAACGCCAGCTTTCCTCCATGTAGACGTCCGTGGCAACCGGCAGGTCGTCATCATCTGCTTTTCCTCGTTTCGTCGCGGTCGTTCTAGCGGGAGGTGGAGCAGCCCTTTCATCTGCTGCAAGGGCTTCGTTGAACTCTCTCATAGCATTCCCTCCGTGCTAAGTGGCTCTCATCAGCTAGTCAAGACTAGCACACAGATCCGTCTGCAGACGCACCTGATGCATCCCGTCGAGTAAAGGTTTGGTCTTGTCGTACATCTTCTCTGGCTTGAACTCTTCCTCAAACGCAAGCGCCTGAAGCTGGCCGAAGAAGTAATTGAGGCCTGGTAACGATGGTCGATCTCAGCAGGCGACAGCCGAAAACCTGGGGTTGTCACTCACCCGGATTGGGATATGCGCGGGGCTCATATGTGGACTGCTTGAGCCTCAACTTCTTCAATACAGCCGACATCGCATCGACCTGCTCAGAGGTGCCTGTTTGCGAGATAGTGTTGTGGCTCAGCGCTAAGAACAGAGCCCGGGGTTCACGAGCTCAGGCTTACAAAGTTGCATAGCCTTGGTGACCTTTTCTGGTCGAGCTCGGAGGTCGTCGGCAAATGGCAGGGGAATCATGTGAAATCCTGGAGGGCTTGCTTGTCCACCACCCTCAAGCTGGGCTTCAGCCTGTTCACCCCGTTTTAGCCAGTGGAAGACTGGTAAGACCCGAAGCTGGACTGACCTGTGGCAACAAGGCCGCATAGTATGGCGTCGATGTTCGACGCGTAAACGCAAAGGCAAGTGCACACTTGTTCCGAGATAGGCACGACGCGAGGAGGGCAGCAAAGGTTCTTGTGCTCCCGGTAAAGGTCTGTGGCGATCTCGGATCAGCTAGACAGAAAATACCGGCGCAATTGGCACTCACCTTCTCGTCCGGATACAGAAAGATAGAGTTCTTGACATTCAGCTCAAACCGGACGTTCTTGGGGTTCATGAAGCCAATAATTTTAATTTCTGTAAGTGAGAAAAGAAAATAAGTCAGGGCAACCTATGAAGTGCTCAGCACAAAGTATGTACGAGGATCCATGCCGAGGGATTTGTATTCTCTGATGTCTTTGGCAGTGAGCGCAACCTGTGGAGGCATAGCGATTCAGTTCGAAATTCAGTGTGGATTCGGATCCCGATTGGCATACGCGATTTTGGACTTTATGCTCCACTGCTGCCTTGCTAGTAGCCTGCTTGACACCAATCGACAGCTCCTCCTCCTCCTCTTCTTCCTCAGGCTCAGTTTGGTCGCTCTCGTTGCCTTCGTCTGGAGCACCATGTTCTTCGTAGTAATCTTTCATGCGCTGCTGCCATGGTGCACCCATCAGGGTTGTGGCAGAATCGGATTTGCCGAAATTGTAGGCGAAACCTATCTCATTTGTATCCAAACGATCTCCTGTAGCCTGATTGAGGTATCTGGGGTGAAAGGACTCCTTCGGAGCGGTCGCGGACTTTTTGACTAACCGTAGATGTGTACAGTGTACGGCTCTTGGCTTCTACCGGCTGTCGGCCCGATAAATCGTACAGCTTCGTCGTCGGTTTCTTCATCGAAGTGATCACCGAATAGCTAGAATCTTCAGTGGATTAGCTCATCTATCTTCACATCCGCGATCGATCTCTGCTCACCCATTGACGCTGATCATGATATCGCCATCTTTCCCTCCAAATTTGAGCGGTACATTGAACAAGACTCTCTTTGAGCTGGTACGGAACACTTGCTCTAGCATGATCTCCTGCAATTTCGCCAAGCCGTCCCCGCTATCGATAGTCACGGTCGGAAGGATAGATGGATCGTTGTCGTCCGAGTTCTGTTCTTCTGGTGCGCGGTTCAAGATATCCTGTGAGAAGACGAATCATTCAGACTAGCTTGGTCGCGTGTTGAGGTCACCATTTGTACTGACATTCCAGTAGTATTCGTTGTCAAAAGGTTCCTCAGATGAACTGATAAAGAAAGGATCCACGATCACGCCAAGAGACAGCAAATCCTGCGGCATATTGTTCAGCCTAACGGCTTGGACTTCCCACAGCAGCTTCAGACTGACCATGTATCTCGTTCTCGCAGGTCCACGAGTATCCATACGGGCGGATCCCGACGAAGTCGCTGGCCCCTGTGGACGATCGGGACGATCATTATTCGTGACCAAGAAAATACGCTTGTTTCCAGGGAGTTTGGCGCCACTGTTGACTCAGGAGACAACGTCAAGGAACTGAACAGACTATAGGTATAGAATGTAAGACTCACGCATCTCGGAAAGCATGAAGACACCCCTCAAGGGCATCGGCGATGTCGACTTCGTCTCCCGGCTGAGCTGGCGGAAAGGTTTGGGAGATCACCTCCGGTTGGTCACGTCCTTCTTCTGATGCATTCTGGCCAGCCAAACCGGCATTTGCGTCTGTACGACCGATGATTCGTCAGATTCGACGATTCGAGCGTCAGGATTCAATGTCCATCTACCTTCCATGAATTGGTTTAGGCCCTTTATCTCGTCCGCACCAATTTGACGGAGAGGTAGGTAAAGGGTCATGCCATGTTGCTGTATGTCAAGTCCAGTGCCGTTCGTTTCTGTCCGTGATGCCTCCCCTCCGTATCTCTGCGGTCCAGGGGGATTAAGCAATATTAGGGAGATCGACCGTGTCTTTCGTGGGCTTACATCTATATTATAGATCAAGACTCCGATGAAATCACTTGGACCGCTCAGAATTTTCCCCCTCATCACACCCAAGACGCTTTCTAGCGCTATATGAAGAGGGCTTTTCCCTTTCCCTGAAGTATTGAGTGACCTTCCTTCGGCATCTGTGTCATCCTCGTCCGTCTTGACTCCCAGCGAAGTCACATCTGGCAGCGGAGTTTGCATTGCTAACGATCCGTCGATGCAAAACAGGATATTGTCTCGCGAAGTGTAGCCAATCTGAATCCGAAACAAATGAGATACCCGTCAGTCTACGAGATGACTACATGGCCAGGTACCGCCTGTTACCTCTTGGTTGGCCAGTTCATCGTCGTCGAGTAGTTCATCGACTTCGTTTGATAGGTCGAGGGCAGCCCCTCTGCCAATGGAAGGCAGAGGCTGGCTGAGAAATGGATAGGCCATAATCTTCTGAATTGAAGTGGTTGCCTTCGAATGGCATCAGTTAGATTGACATTGAGTGGGAGGTCAAAGTGTCGCTGTTATCATCGTATCCTCATCGATTTCTACGACTTATATTCCCAGTCAGAAAGATGAGTAACCTTGGCCGGTCACCGGGCGATGACATTGTAAACAAACAATCGCGCTTGCGCTCAGGGCCAAGGGATCAACTAGGCTTCGGAATCGATTGGTACGCACGATACATTATGGTTTGTCAGGGCGTACATCAGATCGAACAGATGGCTACATGGGTAAGGTGTACTAGGGCTACAGCTTGAGATCGTGGAGATGAAGGCTTGCGTTCGTGGACTTGTATGTGTACGCAGGTCAGATGATCGGGGGCTGGTGTTCAGGAAAAGGGAGTCGTCGGTGTCATCCTGCCCTGCGTCTGATACTATAGGATTCCGGACGATACGCAAAGGGCGGGGATCGTGACAGTCATGCTGTAAGATCCCTTGCGCTGATGGCACGAAGTCTAACCGACGACGCACCTTTTGGGAGAAATAGCAAAATATGGACGTGCGGATTAGTTTCCAGTTCGATTGATCGCAAGATCCTGAGACTTACCCGCTGGAGAACCTGTGATGAAGGGAACGCGAACGAGGGTACTTGTCAGAAGGACTCTAAGTGTGGCGTAACAAGACCGCCAAAACTTACCACCAGGATGATCGAAGCTGTTCTACCCAATGCACGATTAGACGTAACCGCAATCGAGGGGATCGGATCGGCAGTAATCGCGCCTTTTCATACTCGTCAATGGGCATGACCAGAGCCATCCAATACGAAAAGGTACTTGCGTCCTCGGGCATGGGTCCATAGGTGCTGTTCAGGCGCTGGAGAAGCCAAGGAGCGCTTCCTGATCGTAGTTGCTCGATGAAGTCCTTGCACATGCCCATGAGCTCGGCTGTCGATGGCTCGTGCCCGTCGTTGGCAGGAGCTGGTGACGGTGCACTCATACCAGCACCGCTAGACGCGGGGCGACCTGTAGACGTCTGCGATCGGGGTAAGCCAGGCCGAGTAGGGGCTTCATTGCTGCTTGGCGCTGAAGCAGGATCTGCCACCTGGTTGGCACGAGCTCTTGCCCGTTCCATCGACATCTGCTCCAAAGCTGTTTCATCCTCGGCCGCGATGTCCTCGATTCTGTGCAGGAAAGGGCGCGAATGAGCTTCGGCGATCCGAGAGTAACACCTAATGTACACAAACTGACCTTTCTACTCTTCCAACTGTATAACCGTCCAAAGAACCCTTCTCCAGCAGACGGAATCGGTGACTGCCCATCGCTTCTACCATGCTTCGCCCATCCGGTAACATCTG
>Ga0308160_10007264_pt1 | contig 11055 bp, 9 predicted proteins | sample PhyFR1_FD_201036 | JGI IMG/M metagenome (GOLD analysis project Ga0308160, IMG submission 201036) | Phyllosphere microbial communities from UC Gill Tract Community Farm, Albany, California, United States - DLSLF.R1 | ecosystem: Host-associated > Plants > Phyllosphere > Unclassified | place: USA... | reverse complement strand
GGGCGGCAGAGAGAGCTCGTGAGGCGATGCACAACACACAGGTCGAAGGCCGATCAGTATGTCTGCCCTTCGGATCCTGTTATTTTCACTGACGCTCAGATCGACGTGCATTACTCATTGCCGCGAGACGAAGACAGTAACGGACCGTGTAACCGAGAAAGGAATCAGGTCAGTTTTGCATCTGCGCAACATCGAAAATAAGCTGAAAGAAAGGGATCTATCCTTGTGACTGTCCGGAATGGGATGCGAATGAACGAGGCGGAGCTGGGACAAATGTGCGAGCGATTCGGCGAGGTCCGTTCGGTACATCGTGGCCGCAACTCTAGGTAGGTGTTTTTGCCATGTCTCGACCCATTTGCTGATAAAAAGCACTACCGTCGTCGAATTCTGGGACAGCAGGGCAGCCATAGCGTTCCATGACGCCATGGACGGGCAACATCATCAAGGTGGACCAATTGCTCTCCGCTTCGTGTGGGACGAGCCTGAACTTGACGTTGTCTTGTACGTTCTCGCCGCGGAAAGTAAGTCGAGCTGACCGTGCAGAGGAGGGCACACACCGCCACCTGGTCATGGCATCGATGGCAATCGTCGCGGCGGCCCGACAGCAGGCGACCGAGGGCCCAATCAGCGATACGATCCGCTACCGCCCGCGAGATATGTGCCTCCTGTTCCGGCACGCTACGAGCCTCCTCCTCCCGCCGCACGATACGAGCCGGTTCCGCGTGACGACAGGCGAGGTTCATACGGCCAGGACAATGATAGGAGAGGTATGTGATAGGCATCAGCGTGAACTGACACAAGGTGGCTATCCTTCTGGCCCACCGCTGCCGCCTGGTCCGCCTGGCGGTAGGTATCGTGAGACACCGCCGTCCGCCCCGGTGCCGCCAGGAGACGACCGATTGGATCAAGCACGCCGCGTTCAAGATGTGAGTTGCAGACTTGACTTCCACCGGCTGACGAATAGCTTCTCGCTTCTTTGGGCAACGTTTCCGGTCCACCACCACCCGGACCGCCGGCACAAGCTCCCTACAGGCCACCGCCATCGTCGTACGGTCCACCTCCGCCCGCTCCGTCATACTCTCAACCGCCTCCCCAGAGCTACGCCCCGGATCCTCGGATGAGCCATCCTCCCCCTCCCGCACCAACACTGCCTCCATACGGCGGTCGACCTGCTTCTGATTACGGCTACCAACCGCCCGCTTCCCAAAGCTATGACCAATATCGGCCGCCGGCAGCTGCGCACCCACCTCCGCCGCAGCAGCAACAACGGTATAGCGCTCCGCCCCCTGTTCAGCCAAACGGAGGGGGTTATCAATCCAACTATCCCCCAGCTGGCGGCTACCAACCACCCCAGCCGCAAGGCTACGGTCCGCCAGGCGGAGGAGGAAGAGGTCCGCCACCGCCGCAACCGCCTCAACAGCATCAACAGCGAAACGACGTCTCGTCATTGCTTGCCATGCTTGTGAGTTCTGAGACGGCGAGCCGTATTGACCTCAGAAGAAGTAAGGTAGGGCGATGTATGATGACGAGTTGGTCTGGGTATATTATAGTCGATACAATGCATAGAAAGGGCCATACAACCGGACTTCATTAGCCACGACATGCGGACTAACGGACTAATTTCCCCGCGAGATCCGCCTGCGCGTTTGAATTGCGTCTCGCAGCGTTTCGGAGGCATTTTACGTAAAAGCACCGCCGCATCGCGTCGCGACGAAGCAAAGCGGGGCATAAACTTGTGCTTTTATTTCTCGCAGCATTCGAAGTCAAGCAGACGAAGCGATAGTGAATTGTGGACTGTTGACTATCGACCATCCGACGCGGACAATACGACCGAACGAGCCCGACAATCCAACGGGGTGATAGCTGGTGACCCGACATAACAGAACCCGACGCGACTGCACCATCTCGTTAGATAGTCTGGCGACCCGATCGAAGTCACGAATACGCCAAACAAATACGCCAACCCACAATGTCGAAAGGTCAGATCAAACCGCCCACTGGGCTGATTGATCCTCGGTATTGCTGCTGCGGTACGTGCGGAACGATGTCAGGGGACGAGACGGAAGCCAGCTAGGCGGACGGACGTCAAGGATGGGTGCTGATGATAGCCGTACCGCTTGTCAACTCTGGTATCTATGCTGTGATTCTCGAACAGGGCGTAAGTTTTGGTTTTCCTGCTTGAACATTCCGTGGGGTCCGGGAGGAAGGTTTGTACGAGCCGGGACGCCGAGGGGTGTGCAAAGGGGGCCGAAGTGCGATCGTGCGAGTGGTTGAGGATGGTGGACGTGACCGTTGAAAAGGGACACGCAGTACGGAAGAAATGGACAGCACGGACCGGAGGGCGAGAACGGCGAGAAAGGCGAGAACATCGGGGACGGACCGCACAGAACAGACAGAACGCGCAGAACGGACAGAAGGGGGAGAAAGAGCAAGGGGGAGGGGAGACAGCACCGGCCTCTTGGAGGATGGGCAGAACGGACGGAATGGACAGAACAGAGATCACGGTCAGAACGGACGGTAGAGGAGAAGGGGACAGAATGGCAAGCGATACAGCACGGACAGACCGGAGATGTCATCTCGCAGAACGGACAGAACAAAGAGAGGACAGACGGCCGGGACAGGCGAACAGTGCACATTGAATAAGATGGACAGAACGACCAGATCGGACTGCATATACATTCAATCCAAGCGCACTCATAACCGCGGGACAAAGCTCATACCAGATCGTCTCGCTCGCTATCGGCATCATGGCCATCGCCGCGCCTTCCGGTATGTCACCGATTCCTGCCCTTATGATCTTGGAACTCCCTCAGAACCCCTGAACCTTCTTTCCCTTGCCACCTCCACTCTGCCCATTTCCGCGCAATGACCACAACTGATCCCAGTCGTCGGTGCCCAGTATGCGAGCTTTGCCTCTTATATCCTCGCTGCGACGTGCATCCTCGTCGCGGCGTGTCAACCTCTAGGCTGGATCGGCGTCCTACGGGTGAGTGCACGACCTTCTTCGTACAGACGCTTCGTTTTTGCCTTGGGGTGTCGCTTGACACACTGTACAAGGTCGCAAGCGACCTTTTGTCAGCGCATCAGCGGTCCGAAGACTGGCCCCCATCACGTACTCCACCTAGCATCAACTCGTACCGCATATCGAGCCGCGTTAACATCCAGGAAAAAACCAAAACGTTCAAGATCTACGCCTCTCTGAACGCCACAGCAATCGTTGCCGCCTTCAGCTGCGCCGCAGCGCTCATCATCGTTTCGGCAACTAAGCACGATGCGGCGGTAACGGAGTGCAAGGTGAGTTGGACGCGACGTGCCGGCCTGCCGACTTTCCCGGCTTGTGACGCAGAATGGAGCAATGACTGATGACAGGTCGATTTCTACTCACCCGATGCGAACTCTACCAGCTCGAACTTCGCCGCAGCTAGCAATACTACGCTTACTGTCCAAGCGGAGAAGATCTGCCCGCCGCTCATCTGGGCGCAGGTGGGGATTATGGGTGGACTCTGGGTGATTCTGTTGCTCGTCCAGGCGTATTTCCTCTAGTCAGTTTACGCGCTTGCGCCGGCTTTCCGTCTCTCGCGGTACTCGCCGCACGATGCCCCCCTTAGCTACCGTGCAATCTCGTACAGTCACTGATACCCAGCCTCACCTGGTCTTACTCCACCTCTCAAGTGAAAGACCACAAGCTCTACCACTCGGTATACTCTGAGAACCCGGAGGCGTTCACCATGTCCATCCTCCGCTCGACGCGCTACAACCCTGGATCCGTCTACAACACCCCCGGGTCGATGTACGGCCACCCCCAGGCGCACAGGGACGAAGCATGGGACCATCGCGCGAGCATGGAGTCGCTGAAAGATGATCTCCCCGCTCCGACGCCATACGACCAAGCAGCGTACGGGCAGGGCCACCAGGGTCACCAGGGTTCCCAGGGCCAGGGATACCCAGCGCACCATGGCCAAAACCAAAGCCAGGATTACGCCGGCGCAGCCCATGGGGAATACTATGAAGACAACGACGCGAGGCGGTACGAAGATGCCTATGCTGAGGGGTCGCAGGCTTATCCCAACAACTACGAGGGATACGACAGCCAGCCACAACATCAGCAGCAGGGGTACGCATACGGCCATCAAGCCCAGTATTCGCAGGATGACTACGGACACGGTGGACACGTCCATGAGCCGGAACATGCCCGTGCGAGGGATGCGGGGGAGACACCGACTCTGAATCAGTATTCGGAGGGACAGGGGTTAGGGTGGAGCGCAGGCCACAACGATGTCAGGAGGCCAGAGGGGGCTCAGGGGCATCCTGGTTAGTTTTCGATTTGGGTTTGCGGGTTCAGTGTCTGGTTTCTGACACACAGCCGAGGGGATGTTCGGGAGGAAATCGCCGCGAATAGGATGAAGGGAGCAGTCGCGCAATCCTGGCGCTGCCGGTGGTCTATATGACGCAAGCGACGCAAGCGACGTTACGAGAAAGAGTACCGCTGGCGGTGCGGACGACCGATCTATGACAGACAGTGTATGCAGTATTGTGATTTCTGCGTGCAGCTGTGTGAACAGGCGATCAGGCTATACTATATATATCGTGCATGTGAAGATTCGGCGAGCGATGTACTGTCCATACGTTTATGATTCGTCATTCGTCAAGACTTGCTCTTGCTTCCCTCGCTGCTCCCCTGAGCTGGCCTCCCCTTCCCGCCGGGGTCCTCTCCAACCCATCTCCCTCCACCTTTGTGACCCCATCTGCCCGCTATTCCCTCTCGCTCGTGCTCCTTGCCCCACTCCCGCGCGACCCTCCCGCTCAATACGTCATACCGTCCAACAGATCGTATCTTCCCCTGTTGCCCGACCCACTCGCACGCGGCGTTTGCTGCCTCTGCCTCCATCCCACAGCAGTGGGACCGGCCTGCGACTTCGCACGGCCTGTCTCCGGAACCACGACACCCCTGGCGTCCTTCTTGACAGTCGCGTTCCATCCCGTCACATCCCCCTGTATATCCTGCACGACGGCCTCCATGCATTTCTCCAACATCGCATCTTCGGCTGCGGTCCAGCGCCAGCCGGTACTCGCCGGCGGAGTGTTGTTCGCCATTAGGCAATGAAGTGTCACACCCGAAACGAACATGAACGGCGTGAGGTGTGTGAGGGATGCGGCTTTGCCCGATGTCGATGCGCCGGGATTGCCCGGCTCAACCAGACTATCTTCCGGGACGAGTAGCAGTGTCTGCGCGAGCAACAGCGCTTCCTTCATGACTGCGCCTAGTTGCGCCATGATGCCCACAGGGCGGTTGATGAGGGGTGGCCAGGCGTCGTCTTCCTGTTTCCCCTTTGGGCGCCATACTCTGTCTTCTCGGACCCACGCGGAATACATCCCCAGACCCATCTTGAGCACAGCGGCCACTTCGGCTTTCTTCCACTTAGGGTCGGACCGCGTTGGCGTGGCTCGCGACGCTGCCTCGAGGATGGACAGCCTTGTCACCGCCAGTAAAGGGTGCAGCGCGGGCGGGAGAGCTCGGATGAGGAACGTGTTGGATGAAAGGAGCGAGAGGTATTGCTCGAGTCGGGTCGACAGTGGAGCAAGACATGCCGGTGTGGCGGATGTCGAGAGAGGGGGCAGGGCCACTTCAACAGCGGCGACTTTCTTCGACGAGCCCTGACGGACATATTCGACGATGATTCGGGGTCGAGGTCGGTTTACGATTTCCGACGCCTCGGCCTCGACCTCCTTGTCGGGCGTATCGCTTCCGATAAGAGTGTCATCTTCTTTGTCCTCCTCCCCTTCCTCCTTTTGATCGATCTCTCCAGCAGATTGCTCGCCGCTCTCACCATTGTCATCCGCTTCGACCTCTTCGACGTCTTCCGACTCGTCGCTCGCGCTCGTGCCCAGAAGCGCCTGCAAAGCTTTATCCTGCTCCGCTGCCCGCAACTCCTCTTCCGTCGGTTCGGGCCAGACAAGCCCTCCGCATCCTTCCTCCAGAATACCCCAAGCCTGCCTTCTCACCTCGCGCAGCCGTTCCGACGATCGTAAGGACGGTCCCGACGGGTCTTCGAGTATCGTCCACAAGTACGTCCGTCCGGGCCACATGAAGGTATCAGAGATAGTCCCCTCCATGCCGCGTTCGTGTAGAGCGGAGTACCTCTCCTTCGCCGTTCGGATATGCTCAGAGTCCTCCTCGACCTGATCGGGGAGGTCGAAAGGGTACGTGGGCGATCGGACCGGTACACCTGGCAGAATGTACTGGAACGAAGCATCAATGATCGTGTTCACCATTTCATCGAGGAACGCCTCGTTGACCATCGGTCGGTAGGCAAGTTTCGTTATCGCCTTCTTTACGAGTCGTACGGCTTGATCTCCTGCATTGGTGTTTTTCGACGTGTTTGGTGCAAAGACCGTTTCGCGCAGAATCCGACTGACTTTTTCGACCTTCTGCACCGCAGACAAACCCGGTTCGAAGAAGATCTCAGAGTAAGATGGCGGAGTGTAGTCGTTGCCCACGATACTAGCGAGCAAGGGGAGAACCGGAGCGGGTAAGCGGAGACGGTGGCGCAGCGCATTGGGGGCAATGGACGTGAGGACGAGGGTCGGCGCAGTGAGGTTGGGCGGGGGAAGAAACGTCGATTGGCGTAAGGGTCTCGCTGTTTTGGGTCCAGCGACATTCCACCCGGACTCTTCTGCGGCTGTTTCCGCTGAAGCCAACGTCTCGTCTTCCGGCTGCTGACCTTCGATCCACATCATCATATCCAGTGGACAGTAGCCTTTGACGCGCGAGGCTCCGGGCGTGGAGACGAGGATAAGGAAGTCAGAGTCGAGCCCCAAGATATAAGCCTCTTTCTCCGCTGCGAGCGAGACGCACACGCCGTCGGCTTCCGACGTGACGTGATGAGTAGCGACGTCGAGTGCTTGTAGAGCATGGATGAAAGCTTGCGATGTGAAGGGTGGTAAGATTGTTGTCCCGCGGGAGAAAGAAGGGGACGAGCGGGAGGCGATCGAGGTTGTGTGGAAGAGGAGCGACGTGTTGGCGGACTGGACAAGACGAGATAAGATGGTCTTGTGCTTTTCTGGCGGTGCGGAGCCTGTCGTAAGCTTGAGTCGCTATGTCGATCAATCAACCCACCATCAAAGACAAAAGTCGGCTCGAGGCCTACACCTCTCCACGCCTCGATCAAGCGTCGAGTGATCCGGTAAAATTGGAGGTACTCCCCTCCTGACGTCCATGGCAGAGAGTCAGCATACAACGAGTAGATGATCCTACGCTGTTAGCTGTTTCGAGCAGAAAACCACAATTGAACCCACCCCCAGGCGTCGACGATGACCGGTTGGCGATCTGTGCTCGGACTCGATGTAAAATGGACAGACGCACACAGCGACTGCCGGTTGTCCTTGAGAAAAGATTGCAAGCCTTTCACTCCCATTTTGCTGCGCTGAGTGAGTCTGAGGCTGCAATGCGATGGACAAGAGAGGAGCTACCTATGTGATGGATCATAAGAGGGTTGGTTGATGCTGCCCCGACGCATCGCTTGGTCCTCGCCAGGAACGAGCGCTCAGGAGATATTTCGAGACGAGCGGCAAAACTACCTCGAATACGGCATCCCACACAAAAGTCGTCTACTTCACGTGCCTGACTGTCTGAAATCGTGTCGTGTCTTGTTCATGTTGCGTCTTGTAGCATGCCTCCAAGGTGGTATTGCATGTCAGACGAATGGATTGCGCTGAATGAGCAATTCACAGGAAGCGCTGCACTATTCAGCGACAGAGCGGATCGCATCGCAATATCCTTTCGTTGCCGAGTGAGCTGCCGTTCTGCGGGCCGTGTTTCATATCTGCCAGCCCAGCTGCGATCCAAAGGCATCGCCGGTTCGCCGCCTTCGAATTTTGCTCCACCCCTCGAGTCTGTACAGCTTCGACTGCAAGTAACTCGACGTCTGCTCAACTCAACTCTTGCTCTCGGCGACACGCTTCAACACCTATAAAACCTATAACACCTGTGACACCTATAACGCTCACGCCTGAGCCATGCCAAACGATAGGCGCACCGAGGACACTGCCTCGGATCGCGCTCATGCGGACGATGCGCCCCCGACATACGCTTCTGACTACTACGGGGGGCTCCCTTCTAGGCCTCGTCTGGTGGCTGGAAACCAGACCGATCGTTGGTACTACGCTGGTCGTGGCAAAGAACTCGAGGCAGGTCAGATGCCTCCGCTGAAGACTCTGCGAGCTCTCCCTGAGCAGTCACCCCTCGCTCAGGCCTGGGACCACATTATCCCGACACTCGTGCACTTGGTCGACCAGCGATGGATGGGAGCAACGTGCATCGATGGCGTCCTCCTTGATGGGCGCGAGGTGGTCTGGATCGGTGTCGCGCCTGAAGCGCTTTCTTATCCGGAAGCGAAGGGCCTGGTTAGCGATTGCATGACGCTGCTCGACTCGTTTCGTCTGATCGATGTCGATGTCGAAATTCGAGAGGTCCACATCAGCAGAGATAGTGCGCGACTTCGGAATCCAGATGATATTCACCCTAGAGAGGTAGTGCGTGTGATCGGGTCCTTGACGACGGCGATAGGTCTACCAATCACTTGCGACGCGGCACCCAATAAGTTCGGCACAGCTGGGATATGGCTCAAGCGTCAGGACAGCCCTGACGAGCTTTACCTGCTGACCGCCCAGCATGTCGTCGCACCGGACGCCGCAGCTGAACAATTGCCGATCGAGGGTCAAAATGGCGCTATCGTCTCGGTATACCTGAAGGAAGGATGGGAAGCAGGTTTGGATAAAGAGATCGGAAAATGTCAAAAAAGGGCGAGGGCACGGGCAGAGGGAAACGCAGGGCGAGCGAGAAGAGCCGGGAATGGCGACGAGGCGGAGAGGATCATAGATCGTCTGGAACCTACTTTCAAAGCGCTCTCCGACATCGGCAACGACATCCGGAACGATTGGAGCGCCGACCTAGATCGTGTCATCGGGCGGGTCCACGCCTTTCCCAAGCGAAGCATCCCGGACACGACCGAGTATACTGAGGATTGGGCTGTTATCGCCGTGGACTCAGCAAGAGTTCCAAGTGGCATCAAGAACGTGCTCAATCTCAGAGACGAGTCCAACTTTATTCTTGCGCAGAGCACGACGGAAAGCATGAGACAAGGAGCGGCGCCGCAACTGGCGGAACTTGAAGAGGAAATGCTCCTCTTCTCTGGCTTCGTCCCTCGAGGAGAGCTGCAGAACAGGATCCCTGTCCTCAAGCAGGGGGCATCGACAGGCTTGACGTTTGGCGAAACGTCAGGAGTGGTCAGCGTCGTCCGAGACGCCACAGCCAATGGTCGATATTCGAAGGAGTTGTCCATAGTCGGGATCAACAATCAGCCTTTCTCTAGATCGGGAGATTCAGGCAGTGCGATCGTGGATGTCACGGGTCGCGTTGTCGGGATCCTAAACGGGGGAGCGAAACACGGAGCGCGAACGGACAACGAACAGAGGAAGTGCAACGACCTCACTTACGCAACCCCGGCGTATTGGATTCTCGATCGAATGGAGTTGGTTGGCTTGAACTTGACGCCTCTATAGGTAAGATCCTGGTTTGGCGACTGTTCAATCTGACTGTAGCGGTCTCTGCTGTGATGGTCAGCTGATTTCACTACCCGCAATCCGACGCTTTCGCCTGGTGACCTCGACCTTTCACCTTCATCCTCAACATTCTCAAGGGTAGCCGCCGGGATGCCTTGGTATTACGTCTGGTCTGCCAGCCCCAAATATCCATGGCTTCATTCAACCTCGCTTCAGTTCGTCTAGTTCGACATCGGGACTTTGTATCTTAATTTTCTTACTGTATTTCGCCTTTCCTTGATTCAGCTGCCGCTGTACGACAATTATATCTTGTCATGAACCTCGTGTCACCTTTTACCTTCTGCCGCTTGAAACTGCTTGTAGAGTGCGATGGCTATATATGCGGTTGCAGTTCGCACCTCAAAGAGACTTAACACTCTAGCCGCCTTGCGTGCTGATACACCGTATATAACTGTACAGGCATCTTCTCTCTTGTAACCGTGCACAAATCTTAAGCAGCTGTCTGCAGAATCTGATCACGCGCCGGCTAGCCCGATCTGAATCTCTAAGGTAATTCGGGCGTCATTCCTGCCCACACCTCTTTGCCATGACAGACTGATCGAGGAGGACAATTCCTGCACGATAGCACTGGGTCACAAATGGTGGCTACTGTTCGTCTCCCGTTCACTGTTCCTTATCTGGTCGTCTTCTACAGACAGCGGAATACTGATCACCAGTGAGTGTCGTTGCAGCTGATTGAATCTGAATCTAAGTAGGAGCTATGGAGTCCTACTGGCTGTCCTCAAATCTGTCCATTCGCTAAGCTGAGCTTGTCCTGACTAGTGGGAGGGATAGGCGAAGATTAGGGAAGACCCTTCAGGTCCTCTTCTAGCTGGCCTGGATGGAGGTAGCTACGATGCAAGGGGTACGAGTTCTCTACTTAATACTGTACTATCACTGGTAGTCGGTACATTAGTGAGTCTATCACAGCGACGTATCAAGCTTCCGATTAAGCAATGCTTTCACCTGCATTTTGCACATCCAGTGCATTTGTCGTTTACAGTATGTCTTACATGTCTGAGGATCCCCACTCTCCTCAGCATCTACGTACACGGGCGCTTGAAGTGATTTGAGCTATACCACGCGATCCCGTCGATCGACTCTTTTTCCACGTTGCAGCCTTCAGTTCCGTTTTCAGGCACGGGGCAGCGGATACGGTAATCAGCTGGTAATTTACATCCACTCGCCCACTTCTCCCAAGACCGGCATATGACTTTCACCAACTCATTCTACCCATCTTTTCATCGATCTCGTTCAATCCAGCTTCATCTCGTTGGCATCTACTCGTCTGTCTAAAACGGCTCGATTTCCACACCAAACAGTCCCATCCTCATCTGTACCGCTTTTTCGGCCTCGGCCTCGTGCGATCTACTCCCGACTTGGATCTCTTCGCTTCCCACCCCCCTCGCCTTACAATGGACCAAGCATGGACTCAACAGCCCCATGATATCTACA
>Ga0308160_10007263_pt1 | contig 11056 bp, 16 predicted proteins | sample PhyFR1_FD_201036 | JGI IMG/M metagenome (GOLD analysis project Ga0308160, IMG submission 201036) | Phyllosphere microbial communities from UC Gill Tract Community Farm, Albany, California, United States - DLSLF.R1 | ecosystem: Host-associated > Plants > Phyllosphere > Unclassified | place: USA... | reverse complement strand
GGGATCTTCGTCGTTGATGATGTCGTTGACCGGGCCCCAGCAATCGACTATGTTCAGGCGTGGCAGCTGTGGACGAGTCGCGCCGATGGTCCACGAGAACTCGACAGGGTAGGTCGGACGCCGTCAACAAATGGAGTGAACTAAGCTCGGGAAGCCGTTGTTCGAAGACTGACGCGACGTAGGCGTCCCGGAAAACAGCTTGCGGAGAGCCGTAAGGGTGTCGAGAGCACCGGTGGGAAGACAGACGGCGTTGTTACATATAAGGTGAAGACGACGCAAACTCGTGAAGGCCTTGATGTGCTGGAGATCTTCGACGGCTTTGGAGGAGAAGGCGAGGACTTGGAGGGAACGTGGGTCGACAATGGCTGAAAGCGGGATGGCTGGGTTTGGGGAGCCGAGCGTTAACTCAACAAGGGTCATGTGCAATCCTAAGAGGTGCAGGAGCAAGCGAGGGACGTTGTTCTCCGGGAGCGTGTCGTTGAAGTGGAAGTAGTCGCATTCGCAGAGGTTGGGAGATCGATGGCTTGAGCGGGGGACGTGGCCGACTTCCGGGAGGATGTAACGGACGTCGAGGCCCGGGACTCTCGATCATGCACGAGATGCTGCGAACGTGGCGCCCGAGGTTCGGGTGTGTCGCGAGCAGCTCGAGAGGTTCGTTCCGCGTGCAGCCGTCCTCAGAGAACTCGATGCACATGTCGCTAAACAAGTGACTTTGAGCGGCGTCCTAGGAGATGAACGGAAGGCAGTCGCCAGAGGTCAGCGCTTGGCCCCTTTGGCTCGCGCGCGCCTTGGAAGGGTCCCGGCGTACGCACGCGCCAAGCCGGTGAGACGAGGCTGAGGATCGCGAGCATTGTGGACTGCTCCCTCCAATCGCCTATGCTTGCTGCCTCGTCGACGACTTGCAGCTGGATCTCGAGCGGCAGCTTCGGTCGCCTGTAGGCGGACGAGGGGCGGACAGGAGGCCGATCAGCTTCTCGAACAGACGGCGTCAACCGGCAGCGTCGCCGGCGCGCGACGCCAGACTTGACACACGTACGAGAGCGAGCGTGCGGGTCGAGACGACCGGCTGAGAGTAGATGGGCATGTCGAGTGGAAGAGCGACGGAGGTGATGAGGCAGAGGCGGGGTCGTCGTCAGGAGGTCGGGAGCGGCGGCCTCCAACCGGCGCGACCCGTGCTGCTGCGCTCTCGGCCCTCGCCGCGCGCCGTCGTTGATGCGTACGAGACGGGTGCAGGAGGCACTTAAGATCGCTCACAAGATCCCTCCCTGTCGCCGGCAAATCTACGCTCGCATAACTACCGAACAGCATCTCATCTCCGGGCCTTCTTCGGCCCGCCCTTCTGCGGCTTGCCGCCCTGCTTGCCCTTCTTGGCCGCCGGCTTCGGCTCCTCGTCCGAGCTCCAGCCCTCATCGTCGTCGTCCGAGCTCGCCTCGCCGTCAACGTGGACCTCCTCGCCCGAGGCCTCGTCATCCGAGTCGAGCTCAGCCCGCTCACCGTCGTTGAGCTCGGGCAGGGCGTCCCAGACCTGCTCGTCGTAGTCCTCGCTGTCGACCTCGTCATCGCCCTCGCCGCCCGCTGCGGGCACGGCGGCCGGGATGAGGGCCTCGACGAGCGTGGAGGGGAGGTAGGCGAGCGAGCGGCCGCTCGCACCGAATGAGCGACCGATAAGCGCACCCCGTTGCGGCGTCCGTTTCGAGTCGGTCTCGGACGCCGGGACGTCAAAGGCCGAGAGCGTGTGGTCGGCGCCGAGCGCGCCGACGAGGCCCTTGCCGGCAAAGAGGGCCGAGGAAGTCGCCGATGTCTCCGAGTGGAAGTAAAGGACCCGACCGGTCCGAGAGTCCATCCGGCCGACGCGGCCCTGTCCGCGTCCATCCTCGGCAAACCATACGTCGGACGCTGGGCTGTCGGCCGCCTCGCCGGTGGCAAGTGCAAGAGCGCCGACGCCCGTGTTCGGGAACGGCTTAAGAACCTCGTGGATCTGAGCCGGCCGGCGCGAGGCCCGAGTGTCGTAGAGCCGGACCTGGCCCGAGTAGGTGCCGGTGTAAATCTGCGTCGTCGAGCCCGCGGTAGCGGACGCCAGCGACAGGTGGTGGATTGGAACCCGGAGCTGCAGATAATCATTCGGGACCTGCGGAGGCGGAAGAGGCAGTCAGCGTCGGCGCTTTTGGCGAGACGGGGGTTCGGAAGGTTTCCAAAGGCGCACATTCTTAGCACGCCAGACCTCGCCGTCGAGTAGGTCGACCGCATTCTTCTTGCGCTTGCCGCCCGCCGCGGCCTCTTTCTTCGCGGGGTTTGACGAATCGGCCGCGAACGCGCGCTCTGTGTCCCACATGCTGAGGTCCACCTCGTGGCCGGCGTATGCGAAGCGCTCGCCTTGGCTGCCGAGAGCCGAGAGGCACGTCAGGTTGGAGGGCAGCCGGCGCTTCTGGACGGCTGGGACGGCAGCGGAGGACGAGGAGGACGACGAAGGCAGAGAGTGAAGCGCCAAGTGACCGGCCGAAGTCGCATGGAGGAGGCCACTGTAGCAGAAGGAGACTCATCAGCTAACTGCCCAAGTCAAGTCAAGGTTGACCGGGGGAGCAACAAGGGCAGACGAACGAGGGCAGGAAGTCGAGCGCGATCGTCCGGTTGGCGGCCTTGACCGTAGAGCTCGTCGCCCACTCCTGAACGATCTCGAGCTCTGGCCGCTCAGGCTCAACAGGAGCATCCTCACCCTCGACAGCGGGCGCGGGCGCCGTAAGTCGGGGCGCGTCGGGCGAGGGCAGGGCGACGAGCGTCAGGCGCGAGGAAGAGTGCGCAAGAGCGAGCTGCGGGTGAGGTGCGCGACGGGCGACAGGCGAACGAGCAGCAGAGGACGGCTTGAGGTCAGCAGCAGACTCTTGAAGCAGGCAGGTCGCACTCAGTGGTTGATAGGGCCGAGTACGCACGACGTTGCGCTCGTCAGAGTAGGCGAGCCGGTCGACCTTACCCCAGGTCCTTGCTGACGGCTCGGCGCCAGCGCGAGCTCGGACGCGGACGTCGTGGCCCTTGGCCTCGCGCGCGAGCGGGAGGACATGGACGTGATCGGGCGCGATGGACGGCGCGAGAAGGCCGGCGGGCGGCGGAGGAGCGGGCGGCATGCTTGGGGCGACTGTCTGATGAGGAGGGGATCCTGATTGTCTAGCTGTCGTTCGGTCGTCGTCGACGTCGTCGTCGTCGTCGGCGTCGGAGGGAACGGGCAGAGGAATTGCTGTGACCGGCCCCTAGCAACGGGGCGCCGGAAGCCATTATCATCTGCAGAACCACCCGCATCGGATAAGAAAAGCATAGCAAGATAGAGCAGAAGCAGAGCGTTCCGAGGTCAGGTTTGGTCCTATATGTCAGGTATGGTCGAAGGTAGCCAGGCTCTGGCTGGAAGGAGGGCCCTGGGCTGGACCTGCGCGCGCGCGCGCCCGTCGGCAAGGCCGCGTCGCCGCCCCCGCTCGGCCGGGCCCAAAGACGCTCGCGTCTCTCGCCCTTGAGCGCCTCCCGTCCATCACTCGCCCGTACCCTCGGCCCTCAACCCCTCCAGGAGACCCACAGCAGCCAAATCTCGAGCAATTCAGACAAAGCTCCCGCCTCTCTCCGAGCCTGTGCCCCAATGTCGTCGTCGACTAGCACGCCTGCCCTGCCTGCCTCTGGCGGCGAAGCTGAGTCGAAGCCTGCCCAGTCGGGCCAGTCGTCAACGGCCCCGCTCCGAGCCATCATCAAGGTGCGTCTCGTGCCAGAGCTCGCACTTCACCTGCTGGAAGCAATGCCGTAGAGCGTGCGTCTGCGAAACAAAGCTGACTGGTTACGGCTCATCGCATGCCGCCGTCGACGCCGCCACCGCCGCCGCCAGCATTCGGACATGGACGAGGAGACGCAGCAGGACGTCGTCGACCTCGCGAGCGAGGCGCTCGAGAAATACAACATCGAGAAGGTGTGTCTCGCCATCATTCCATGCTCTGATTTGGCCTGCTAGTCACACGACTCGGCGGGTCGGACGAAGCCAGCTCAGGGCTGTCGAGACGCACGAGGCTGACTGCGGTGCGGCCCACGCGCAGGACATTGCGATGCACATCAAGAAGGAGGCCGACCGGCGGTTCGGGACGACCTGGCACTGCGTTGTTGGCAAGAAGTCAGTCGTTGACATGGGAGTGGGATGAGCCCGTTCGCCGTTCCTTGGCGGGCAGCGCACGGACCAGATTGGTGCTGACCCGTCTGCGCGCTTGGACCGTGCGCAGCTTCGGTTCGTTTGTGACGCACGAGACGCGATGTACGTTCCCCTCACATCTTCACAGCGCTACTTCCCGACCAGTCGGGTGGTTGTTCTTTGTCGACCGAATGGCGGGCGGTCCGCTGCCGTCGCCGAGCACAACTCCACTGCTGCTGCATTCGCCCGACTGACTTTACCTCGCTTTCCTTCCCCTCTTTCGCCAATTCTCCTCCTCTCTTCTTCACCCTGCGCCCCTCAGACTTCATCTACTTCTACCTCGGCCAGATTGCGATCCTCCTCTGGAAGTCATCGTAGGCGCGTTGCACAAGACGTCCTGCCGCTCCGGCTGCGAGCCCGGCAGGTTCAAACTGCGTCTCGCCGGCATCGCCCCTCCATTGTGAGACTGTCAGCGCCCCCTGCTCTCGTTACATCGCGCCACACGAGGGCTTCCCAGCTCGACCGGCATGCGGCCTCTTCCCTCATCCTCGCGCACCCGCCCTGCCCACGGGCCTCTCCCCTCTTTGTACCGCCCACTAGCTCACGCAACCCTCATCTCGCCCCGGCCACTTTACCTCATTGCCCTCGTCTTCCAGTTTGCGCCGTCCCGTTCTCATGCATGACACGTTCCTGCCTCGTGCGAGTGTGCCCCGTGCGCGTGTGCCCTGGTCGGGGAGGGTTTCAGACTCCGCCCGCCCGCCCGCGCGACGCCCGGCTTGGGGTCGCGCGCCGCCCCGGCTCGTCCCAAGACGCCCCCGACCACACCCTCGAGCCGACCCCGACCTGTCGCTCCGACACCCGACCTGGCCCCCGACCGTTATCTCAACGAACCAGCCATGTCTGCCGTCTCGGCCACCCAGCAGCAGGCCGCCGCCATTGCCGCTCAGCAGCAGCAGGCGCCTCAAGGCTCCTCGGCCGGCAGCTCGGCCCTCCCGATCCAAGATCAGCTGACGCTCCTACAGTTTCGCTACACGGCCGCGCTCGAGAAGCTCGTCCACGCGAATGACCAGGTGGCCAAGCTCGCGGAGGACAAGGCCAACCTCATCGCCGAGCGATCCGACCTCCAGATCCGCGTCAACCAGCTCCTCGCCGGCGGCGGCGGCCACCAGCTCCAGCAGCAGCAGCAGCAGCAAGTCGTCCAGAGCCACGACGGCAGCCAGCACCACCACCAGCACCACCAGCAGCCGCAGCAGGGTGACTTTCAGCTCGACCCGGCGCTCGCGCTGCCGACCAGCTACGGCGTGCCCGGCCCGTCCTCGCAGGGCGCCTACGCCACCGGCGGCGGCGGCTTTGGTGCCGTCCAGCCGCACCAGACGACGCACGGCCATCGGCAGATCATCTACGTTCCCCAGCCGCCGCCGGGCCCGACCCAGCAGCAGCTCGAGGCCGCGAGGCAAAAGTACAATGTCCACTGGGACCCGTTCGAGGGCTTGACCGACGACGAGCTCCGCCAGATCCGCGACCTCACGCCCAATTGGGACGCCAAGTACCTGACGCGCAAGGTGCGCGCCACCCGACGGAGTTGCGCGAACGAGACACCCAGATGCTGACCAACGCGTTGCGATCCTTTAGTCGATCTGGTCGGAGCTGACCGACCGCGACGGCCAGCCGGTCATGCGCAAGCCGTATCCGAATGAGGACCCCAAGGCCTACTCGGCCGAGAAGTCAAAGTGCCAGGAGTGGCACCGGATCTTTGTCCTCGCGCGCGAGACGGTCAAGTCGCTCCTCGTCCCCGGGACGACGTGGACCGAGCAGAACGAGGAGATGCGGGGCTTTGCCGTTCAGGCGATCGAGCAGAAGGTCGACCAGGTGTGCGTCGCGACGGCGCCTGTAGCGCGGCCGGCCTATCTCCCTGCAGTGGTGCTGACCTTTAAAACCCTCCCCGCTCTCGTTTACCCCAGCCGATGGTGCCAGGACCACTGGAAGGCCCAGATCCTGCTCGACTCGCGCCTGGTCGAGTGGAACCGGTCGTGGAAGGACAAGCAGGCCGTCCTCGACGGGCTCGGCTCGAACCGGCGGGCCAAGCGGCGCAAGCTCGCCAAGGAGGCCAAGGGCGGCGCCGGCAGCGACCACCACGGCCACCTCAAGGACGACGGCTCGGGCGGCATGCTCGGCCAGGGCGGCGTCGACGGCCAGGACGAGGACGACGGCGAGGGCGAGGGTGAGGGCGAAGGTGAGGGCGAGGAGGGTCAGGGCGAGGGCGAGGAGGGCGTCGAGGGCGGCCTCATGATGCTCGGCGAGGGCGAGGGTGCTGAGGGCCAGCACGAGGGCGACGAGGGCCTCGAGGAGTGAGCTCGGCGGCGGCGTGACGATTCCGTTTCCTTGTATGCCATTCTCCTTTCACGTCTGGCGCGCCCTTCAGACAGAGCAACAGAAGGCCCAGTGGATCAGCAAGCAAGCTTGCGGGCATGTGTGGCTGACCGCAGGATGCAGTCAGCTCGCAAGCACCAAAACCAAGCAACAGGGCCGGACAGGAGAGGGCCGACCAGGGCAAGGTTGGTGTCGGATGGCCAATCATGGCCCCGCAAGCGGTCAATCGCGCGGACAACAGGGCGATCGGCTGAAAGGGCTGCCTGGATGACGAGAGGACGAGGAAACACCGTCACAGAAGGGTTCATGCATGATGGGCTAGGCGTGAGGAGGGTCGTGAGGAGGTGGAACGTTGTATGCTTGCTGGCTGCGAGAAAAGCAGAGGGTGACTGGCGTTTGAGACTTGCGGACGAAGGAGGTGGGAAGCACAAGGAGAGCGGCACGCTCAGGCCGAGTCGCGGCCGCTGGCAGCGACTGGAGAGGCGAGCCAGAACTGTTGGACCGCGTCGAACGGCCAGTCAGCCAAGATGCGGGAGCGGGTTCGAGCACAAACGCCAAAGGGGACTTACGTTAGAGATGCAGACGTGGACCTTCTCGACGAACCAGAATGTCCGGTCCTGTCTCCGGAGCCACTTAAGCTCAAAGACGGCGCCCATGCCGGGCTTGATTTGGCCGGCAGCGACAACATCGCTCTCCATCCAGACTACGAGCCGCTTACTTCCGGGTAGGTAGGCGTCATCGGGAGCCGTGCCGATGGCTTCAGCAAAGGGCGCAGGCAGGGGCTCCCAATGCTCGAGCACGACTGGCGCGAGCGGGTGGGCGGCATTGGCGAGCAGGACGTGGTCGCTGACACCGGGAAGGCCGGCGACCGCCTCGCCGACGGGGCCGATCCGCATCAAGGCTTCCTGCTCGGCTACGACGGCCCACTCGGCGTCGTGGACGCCGCCGAGGAGCGGCTCAAGGAAGGCCGTCGGCTGGCAGAGCGTAAATTCGGAGACGTCCCATTCGAGCTCCCAGCCAGGCTTCTGCGTGGCTGCCGACCAAGTGTCGGGCGTGTGATCGCCGATGCGCTCATGGTGCGTGCCCGGGACGGGTCCGCCGACAGGGATCGACGGGAGGGGGATCTGCCACTCGAGCACCGGTTCGACGTCTGGTGTCTGGACTTCCGAGTCGGTCGTCGTTGTAGTCGTTTCGTCATCGTCGGTCGCTGCCGGTGTCTCTGGGCCAGAGCTCGGCGTCGGCAGCCGCGCAAGCATGTCGACCGAGGAGGAGCAGTCGCTAGAGCCGCCCTGCATGGACGTGTCCGAGCCGTCGGGCGAGGAGGCCGGCGAGACCGTCGGGTCGGTGTCGAGGAGATCAGCTGCTGCGCGCGTCATGACGTCTTTCGGCCAAGACTGGCTGCTCTTCTCATGGGCCTGTACAAGCAGACCCTAGCTCAGCGACCTTCGGTGGACAACGTCGACAGCTCGAGATACGAAACCGACGAGACGTACCCGCTTTCCCCATAGGCGTGAGCAAACGAGGTTGAAGCCGTCCTCGAACGCGAGGGGGATCGCTGGATGAAGGCAGGGTCGAAGTTCAGGGTCGAAGTTCGTCAGCTGCAAAGATACATGACGAAGGCCGTCGCTAGAGACGGACTCACCTTTAGTCAGCCGCATCTCCTGCCGGGCTTGCTCGCAGACGGCCTGGACGCGAGCAAAGTCTGCGGCGTAGGCCGGCTCCATCAGAACGCCGTGCGCCTTGACATACTTGACGAACGACCAGACGACCTGCGGTCCGGCGTCAAGATGGGCATCGTGCCTGCGAGAGGGGGGGGGGGGGGGGGGGGGCATGCAGACAGCGTCAGCGACGCAATTCGCGACGCAGCCACGCATTCTTGTACGTACCAGTGGATGCCACGCTCACGGTAGACGCTGCTGAGAAACATGCGGACGGTGCCGACCATGTCGTCGAGGAAGCGACTCGATGGGTCGTTCTCTTCGTCCAGGCCAGCCTCGGGGTGGGTCATGATCTGACCGTCGTCGGGGCTGGTAGCAAGGAGAACGAGTCAGCGCTTGAGAGATCGTGCAAGCATGAGAAGTTGCTGAGCTGGGACCCACAAGTCGTCCAAGTCTGAATCGTCGTCGTCGGCCGGCGGCTTCTCCTCGACGACCGGCCGCTTGTCGACCTGCGCAAACGTGAGGAACTGCGTGCAAGGATACCGAAGCGTCAAAGGTTTGGCAAGAGTGCCGGACTGGCCCGCAAAAGACTTACGTTGCCCCAGATCTGCATGAGCGTCTGCTCGGCGTTGATCACGTGGACCCGCGAGCTGGCGTACTCGCGCGCGGCACGCTGGATGCGGGTCAGGGCGGGGCTTGTACTGTAAAGCAGCACCGGTAGCTTGTTGTCAGCTAGAGCGCATCTCATCACTCAGTTAGCGGAGCGGCATCTCGCAAACACACGCGTCGTACGGCTCCTTGCCCCGCGTCTCGACGAGCTCGGGCCCGTCCCAGCCGCCGGGGCCAAAGAGATCCTCGGTCCGGACGATGCCCTTGCGCCGCATTTGCATGCGCGGCGCCCGCGGCTTCTTGCTCTTGTTCCCAGTACGGTTCTTGCGCTTCTTCTTGCGGTCGGCAAAGTGCTCGATATCGAGGTCGACGGTCGGAACGCCAGAGCTGACGGGCGGGTGGACACGAGGTTCGTGCGTCAGCGCGTCAAAGCGTCGAGGAGATTCGAGCTGGCAGAGCGGCATGACAACCGCAACAAACCCGTCTTGACCAGCATGCTCGTTGCCTTTCTCGTCACCCGAGCCGTCCTCGTCGTCGTCGGGCCTGAAGGTGCCGGCCGGCCAGCTCTGGTTGACGAGGCCCTGCGACTGGAACTGGATGGACCGGAGCGCGACGCGTCGTCGACCTCCTGTCAGTCGGCGTCCTTCGAGCTCGAGCCCCAAACTGTCGCCCGGACACAGACGACGCACCTGATCGATCCGGAGAAGGCCCGGCTGCTTTGGCCACGGCGGGAACGAGAAGTAGTAGAGCTTGCCCGAGCCGTCCTCGGCGGGGACCATATTGGGCAGGACGACCTCGTCGTCGTCGCCGTCGATCGCCGTCGTCGACGCGACCGTAGCCGACGTCGAGACCGCTGACAACGGCGACACCTCCGCGTGCGAGGAGTCAGCGGCCGATGCGCTGCTGCTGCCGAGAGCGACCGAGGACATGCTGCTGCTGCTGCTGATGTCGGTCCGGCCGTGGCAGTATTGGTCGTTCTGGGTCGTTCTGCGGGCCGAGCCGAGACGGTGCTGGCCGCCGCCGACGCCGGCGAGTCGGACGGGCCGAGTCACGACAGGCGGGTCTTTGCGATCTCCCAAACGACCATCATCTCTCAAGCAGTCGCCAGAGCATGCCCGCAGGAAACACGAATGTGGGTCCTCTGGCTGCCCCTGGTCTGCTCGAGCTCGGCTGAACCACCAAGCTTGCGGCCCTGTAGATCGAGCTCGAGCAGCTCCCTCCGCGCGCAGCGACGTCGACAGGCAGCACGACGCTGAGCGATGGCCAGCTAAATAGCGAGGCGGCCGACCTTGATCCGCTCGCAGAGGAGCCGCACCCCGATGGCGGACGGGGCTGGGTACGTTCGTCAGACTCAGAGACTGGACGCTCCGCTGACGCCGTACTCTCCATCGTCAGGTCATCGCCGGTGCCTCGGCCGCACTTGCAGCTTTCTATACCGGACACAGTGCATCCCGTCTTCTTGCGAAAAGGGGTGATGCTGTCCATTTGGCTTACCTCCTGCTGTTCCGCGCGCAGATTACGCTTGGGGTGCGTCGTTCGAGTCGGTCGCCGCAGGCCGACACTGAATCTCGCTCGCTTCCTTGACCGGCAGGTATCATCCAGGCGCACCTCGCGAGGGAGAGCGTCGGCCCGCCGCCGACGCTTGCTTTTATCGGCGCCTTGGCCATCAGTTTGATGGCATTCCTGGGTCTCGTATCGACGGTGCTCGTCCGGCGGTACGGCGTCCGGCGCATGGCCTTCGGCGGAGGTCAGGCTGGCCTCGTTTCCTGGCTAGCCGTGTTTCGTGCAGCGACGCCCGGCTGACCCGACTGCTTCACGAAGTCTCATTCATGGCGCTCGGTGTCTTCACGAGCAGCTTCGCGACGACCAGCGTCGGAGGGCTCTTCATGACCTCGGGCGTCCTCATCGGCGTCGGCGAGTCGATCATGTTCAGTGAGTATCCTTCACATCGAGAAAAGTCTCTTCGTTCATCGGCTAACCATAGCGTGCTCTGAAAGTGGCGACCGTCGCCATCATCGGGCAGTACTTCCTTCTACGCCGAGGGGCTGCCATGGGGATCGTATACGCGGGTGGCGCAGTTGGCGGCGTTACCCTCTCGCTCTCGTTTGAGCAGCTCATCCAGAGGGTCGGCCTTCCTTGGACGTTCCGCATCTACACGGCCCTCATCATCTGCATCGGCTATCCCGCGGCGTGGCTTTTGATCGAGCGGCCTGTCCGGCAGGCCAAGTCGCTGGTGGACGTGTGAGTCGTGCCTTGCGCTCTTCTC
>Ga0308160_10007262_pt1 | contig 11058 bp, 15 predicted proteins | sample PhyFR1_FD_201036 | JGI IMG/M metagenome (GOLD analysis project Ga0308160, IMG submission 201036) | Phyllosphere microbial communities from UC Gill Tract Community Farm, Albany, California, United States - DLSLF.R1 | ecosystem: Host-associated > Plants > Phyllosphere > Unclassified | place: USA... | reverse complement strand
ATCCTGTCTTTTACATACTTGTTGAATGCATTCATCTTTCCGGACCAGTTCTGCTGTACAATACTCGACCTGAGACCATACAGTCGCGTGCACAGAGGGTCAGGATGACGAGCCCGGGATGCCGAGTATGTTCCACGCGTGCCTCTGCCGACAAAGTGTTCTCGGAGGTTAATCACCTACATCATACTCCCCCACCTTCAGTCCACCTCCACCATTCACTACACACTGCAGGTCAACTCCATATGGCCGATCCACAGCTCCGGGGAAGGGACGTATCGATCCCTCTTCTGTCCACCGAGGGCCGTCGTAATGACCCGAATGAGAACCACGAAGATTGGACCCATTCGAGCATACATGGCAAATACTCTAAATGGGTTGCTTTCCCATACAAACAGACGATATACGGCCTACTTGCTGTGGTAGCTTTGGTAGTGCTCGGACTCTCCACTTGGGGCTCAGTAGTAGGCTTCAACGCGTATCGGAAACTGGTCTTTCCGCATCGAGCAGTCCACGCCTCCTCTGCCACCGCCAGAGACGGTTCTCGAGTAGTCACCCCATACTTCGCCCCATCCTCCAAGAGTAAAGACGGAGAAGGGGTATCAAGTGGTACCCTCCAAATCAGAATCTGGTTCAGGGAGCCTTTAGGAGAAACGACAATGCCGGTGAACTACACCCAAACAGAGGATTATTGGAGTAACGAACAGCAATATCAGTCTGCGAGTAGTATTGGCGAGACTGGATATGTGAGTTCGGATTTGCAAGAGGAGGATAAGAATCAGAGTGATTGGATTGAGGCGTTCTCTACAGAGGTGGAGATTGGGGATATTGAGCGTACGCACAATAGGGTGGCCAGGGTGACACTTCCCGGACAGATCATGTGGGTCATACCTCCTCTAGATCTTCAATGTGAAACTCACTCTCTAGACATTCCCTAGTCACCAAGAGTCGAGCATCGCTAGTCGTTACCTTCGAGCTCATTCCCTACTCCTCGGCCCCATCCTCAATGACGTACGAACACAAATCAACACGCCCTGTAAAAATGTATGGCCCCACGAAACCTTGGCCTCTCCCATACTCTCCCCCAAACCCGATGTCCCCCGAAGCTCTGAACGACTTCCTAGCCCATTCAAGCGTAGGACGGAGTCTCAAGACCCGTCAATCCGATTGGCGGGAAGTTCGACAACAAGCTGTGGAATTGGGGAGATATGAAGATACGAGACAAGAGGAGAAATTTGCTACTTTCCTCTCTACCCGGACTTGGGTCACGATGGCAAGTGAATATTCGATATACGGGGTGGATGAGTATATCAAAGCCCAGGACGCCTTACAGCAGTTCAAGGCAAGTCAAATCTCACGGATCAGCTGATAGGCAGGACGAATGTACAGATTCGGCAAACAGGTGGTATTACGATCCAAACGATAATGATTGTTATAGAGCATTCGAACGTGATGGGCATTTCGAGAATCTACTCATTGCCGACAAGTCCACTGGGAATGGGGGAAAGGAATGGAAATACGGTCCGTTCCTCACTACAAGGCTCAGTCCGACCTTGCCGGATGATTTCCTAGAACTTCCCTCAGAGGCGGAGATGAGGGACGTTCAGCCTTCGGACGTCAAAGGTCCGTACGAGTACGAGTTGAACTGGCTATGGCTGAATATCAGAGTTCTCGTTCGACTGGAAGATCATGTATTCCGCCATGTCTCCTGCCAAGCTTCGTTTGGCGCAATCGACGTATAATTCCATGGCTATATATGCGAAAATGTATGGTGATAGCTATACAGCCAAGAGCCAAGATGAGGAGGAGTTTTACAGTGAGTTCGAGTCCGGACCTGGGTGGGCTATGGAGTAAAAGCTCATTGATGCAGAGGGTCTTCTTGGACTTAGTCTCAATCCTGGTCGGCCAGTATCCCGAGGTTTGGCCCAATATATCTCTCAAGGTCTACGATACCTCACTATCCCGTACGTACCCTCCCATGCTCATTCGCATGGGCTGATATCAAGCTTGATCCTACACTACTGGTACACCCGTCGAACATCTACCGGAATCTCCCTAATCCCACTCTTACTCCAATCGATAATCGACATGATCTACTATATAGTCTCATCAGCCGTCGACATGTACAGAGTCTACATTATCATCTTTATCCTATCGATCATTTGCTTTGTGGGGATAATCCTCAAACAACTTCATCTACTGTTTAGACCGGATTTCAAGTTCCAGAACCATTCGGAGAGTGGGATGAAATACCCATCAGCTGTTCGATTCAGGTTGGCGACTGTTGAAGAGGAAAAGAGTCGGAAATTGGACGCCAAGTTTGATTACAGATTGAGAATTCTGGTACGCGTTCCTGCCATCTCATCCGGATCATTGGTAAGAGAAGACTCAGCTGACCCTTGGCTCAGATGACAATAGCCACCTTCTGTATCCTTCGATTCGCCCCTTCCCCTCCCGCCATAGTCTCTGCTCGAAAGTATGAGGATATCATGCAAGGTTTCGGCGGGTTCCAACATTACTCCCCTCGAGTCCTGACTGCCATCCACATCCTGGCTGCTATCCAACATTCAATCTGGTTGACTAGTTCAATCAGCCAAGTAAGTCCTCCCTCGATTTGAACTGGAATCGTGGCTGATTGCGTAGATTGTGTTGAATCACCGAAACAAGTCCTTTGCGGGCTTATACGCCCTCACCGCCTATCTTCAATTCGGATCACTTGTCCTTTCTCAAATCACTCGTCTGTTCGTGGGGTGGTTTGGAAAAAGTCAAATCATGCAGCCATTCACGATATGGGATATTGTCATGATGGTCATTACCAGTTTAGTGGTATTTCAGGCGGGAACGTTTTCGAGGGTAGAACAAGTGGTTGAAGAGACTCTAGATTGATAGAACGACTTTGGTGGGTTGCATAACACATTGTGATATCGCAACTTGTACATCCCATCAATGCATCATGAATGATCCCAAGCCTCATTCCAGACCATAGAGCCATAAATCCATACATGCCAAGAATCGTAACCGTAAATCATCACCTCACTCATATCAATCAAACCTCAGACCCACCCAACTCATATCCAGACATATGAAAAGCTCACTGAGCCCAATCTCCACTATATTCAGAACTATTCCGCCTATGCCCCGCTCCTCCCTTTCCCGTTCCTGCATTCACACCTCCCTGCTGGTGATTTGTCATTCCCCCTCCCGCAGCGGCCGAGCTAGACATGTTGTATTGAGCCGTATCGTCGTCCTCTGCATCGGTATCGTCGATATCACTCCCCCGGGTCCTGTCCCATTGTTTGAGCTCTTTCGAGAACTGAATATCAGCTGTGTCTCAGAGAAGGTTCAGCTGCCTGGCGGCAGAAATGATCGGCGGCCTGACGGCCTTGCGTACCTTGTCAAAAGCCATAGAGGCCTCTTCACTAGACCCCTCCTCCGACCTCTCGACCCCTAGCCCATCCTCACTCCCCTGACCCATCTCTAGCAGAGTTTCAATCCTGACCTGAGCCTGACCCAATTCATCCCTCAATACCCCAACCTCCCTTTCGGCTTCTTCCACCCTCGTCCTCAAGAGGTCTACTTCACGCTCACGAGCAGCGAGGACATCTCGGGAAGCTGATAACTCCGCTTGGAGAGTTTGGTGTTGGATCTGAAGAGTTTGCATACGACGTGATAGTTCGCCGTCGAATGCTGTTGGTGTGGCTCGACCTGATGCTTCGCGGGTACGGGAACCCGGTTCGGTAGATTGTCGACCTGATAGAGAATCGATCTCGGATTGAAGGGACTGGTTGGCGAGTTTTTGCTTGTTCAGCTCGTCCTACTGTTCAGCGTTTGTCCTCTTCTGGGATACCAAGAAGCAGGCTCGCGCCTGCTTTGCACTCACCTTCATCCGCTTCAACATCTTCTCCGACCCCTTGACATATCTCACAGCAGTCTGATAATCACTTTCAACCTGTTTAATCTTTTCCTGGTGCTTCATCTCCAATTCCGATATCCTGGCTTCGTAGTCCCCACCACCAGCACCTCCAAAAGCAGGCGGAGTCGGACTCCTAGCAGACATGGATGTGGGGCTTCTAGCATCTTTGATCCTGTCCACTAGTCGACCGAGGGACTCGACTTTATCCTCGGATTCGTGGCATCGGCGAGTCAGTTCTTCGATTTCGCGCTGGGAAGCTTCGTGAGCGCGAGTCCGTTCTCGGAGTTTGGATTCGAGTTCGCGGGAATCGGGCGATTCGGCATTATCCAGGTCGGAGTCGTTTACTGCGATACCGTGGTCCGCCACTGCGAGTCAGCCTTGTCCTCGCAGAACTCTCAACCAGATCCTCGATCTCCCTTTTTCAAGACGCGTCTTCGCATTGAGCATCTTCCGAAACCTCTCAAGTAGAAGCATTTTCTTCGACGAGGATTTTCCTCCGGAAAGAGGAAGGGAGAAAGGACCTACACAAATTCCTCAGAACCGTAACCCTAGTTTCCATCTCCGTAACAGCCATCTCCCGATCCCTCAACTCCATATCCCGACTAGACTGCAGTTCCTTATACTTGGCCAATTCACTCTGTGCCCCAAGCAATTTACTCCTATGTCCCCTCATCTCCACTTTGACACCACGGAGCGCCAGTTCCAGTTCCCTAGCCCTATCTCGGTGGGTCGATACGCCCGATTCGGCAGCGTCAACCCGTTGGCCTGCTTCGCGCAACATTTTCCTCAGGGATGATCCTTCCTCTTCAAGAGCTCGAACTTGTTCCTGATGCCCTCTTGTCGATTTGGCTTGATCGATCCCGCGTGTCTTGTGCGATTCAAGGAGCTGACCCAGTCGACCAGTCGTGACCGTCCTCAGAGATTCCGCTTCTTCCCTCGACTTGGCGTGAGAATCTTCGACTTCCGCAAGACGTGCATTGGTAGATTCAACCTCTCGTAATCGGGCTTCAGCGAGTTGTTTCGCTTCTTGCAACTCGTGTTCCAGCTCCGAGATCCGCTGAGTAGCTTGTCGATGCGATTCTTCCACCTGAGTCGTCCGTGCTCCCGCAGAAGCGATGGCAGCCTGAGCCTGAGCGATAACAGCGAGATGTTCATCGTGCGTCGATTCCGCTTCTTGAAGATGAGAGCGTACTTGATCGAGCTCGGCTTCCCGCTGTTGAGCAGAGGAAGAGGTAGTGATGAACCTCTCGTTGAGTTCCCGAAGAGATTGCTCCACTGAAGAATGTTTCGACTGTAACTCCACAAGTTCCTGAACCGCAAGTCGGTGAGCCTCTTCAGCTTCTTCAGCACGTTCAATCGCGTCGTTATCCCGATCAAGCCTTGGCGAAGCGACTGCACTAGCAGATTCGTCCGAAGACAACTTTCGTTGTAACTCCCGCTTCGCATTCGAATGCTCGGCAGTCAATTGGCCTAGTTGTCGCTCCAGTTCCGCCACTCGATCCTTTTCGATTCGGGATAGGTCGGTAGGTGCGTTCCCTTCGAGAGTGGCGACCTTAGCTCGATAGAATGCAGCTTCTTGTAAAGCCCCACGACGGAGTTGTTCCGCCTCCATAGCTTTGTCCGAAGCGTTCCTGATCTGAACAGCGAGCTCGTTCTACTTGTCAGCTGTCATTCCTGTCGCGCTATTGAAGGCTAAGACCAGCTTACCTGAATAGCGGCTTTATCATGTTTGAGCCGAACCAAGGCATCCGTCAACTTGCCAACCAAATCATCATCCCCATCCGCATTCCCTCTATCCTCACTATCGTCATCATCATCCAGATCCTCAGTGACGAATCCCTCCTGCATAGCTTTGCCAAGGATAGCTCTTAACGCAGCCTCCCTCTTCCGTCCAGCTTCAAGCTCTGCATCCCGATTCTTGAGCTCCTTCATTAACTCAGTCGAACCATTAAGTGATCCAGGTCTGACATTGGGGCTGAATCCGTTCGCAGTAGGTGATCGGCCATAGTAGAATGCGTCGGCGGGAGGGACAGGTCGATTCTCTGGGTCCGACATTCGCATACGAGGTGATGGGGATCGAGTACCGAGGATACTGGAGTTGAAACCGTTCTTGGCGTTGTGGGGAGACGTTGGCGAAGTGACTCGGTGTGTGGGGTTGGTAGGACTTGGAGGACCATTCGGCGGTGACATCGCACGGCGGAATTCCTCATCTCCCTCTCGCCTAGGTCGCTGGGGTGGTCCATTGGCCTGAGACTGGGTGGGTGGCACGTTTCGAATGACCGGAGCCAGCTCAATCGGATCAGCCTGTTGAGGTTGTTGCATCTGTTGCGGTGGCTGCTGTTGGAGCTGTTGTGGCGGTTGTGGTTGCTGTTGTTGCGGCGGTGGAGCCTGTTGCTGCTGCGAGAACCCATCAATCTGCCTAGGAGATTGTACAGACTGAGAACCCATCGTACCATTGGTCAAAGGAGCAGGGGGTGAAGCCTCAACGCTGTCCATAGATCCAGAAGGCTGGATACCTCTCTGTTGATCGATCGTCGCGGGTGGGGTTTGGGAATGGGGTTTGGGAGGTGAATTGTTACTTGGGAGATTTACCGCTCTTTCAGTCAGGGGTGGACTCATGACAGTATTGCCTCGATCGTAGATTGTCTTTTCGGATGGGGCGTCGGACGGTCTGGACTTGATAGATCGAGGAGGTTGGTTGTCAGGTGGGTACTTGATTTTGGCTATTCGTCAGCTGACATTCTGCGGCAAAATAAGCTGACGTACTGGAATCCAAGATGTGGACCAGGGAAGGGTCATCCCTCCCTGCGATCGAAGCTGCATTCGCTTCACCACCCACCACAAACACTTTGCCGTGGGCAGCGACCATAGCATGACCAGACCTGGGGGTAGGTGCCGGACCCATATTCTGGAACATGTACCATCGTTGGTCTGATATCAGCTTATGCACAAGAAGGCGAAAAGGAAAGCTTACTTGTAGTCCTGAAAGCAGCTAAATCACCCAGATCTTTCCCATTGACGTCCCTTCCTCCAAAGACGTAGATCACATCGTCGACCATTGCCGCTGCGTGTCCTTCCCTGGGTACGGGGATGTATCCGATACATGACAGTTCTGACCATTCGCCAGTGGAAATGTCGAGACACCAAGTATCGTTATAATGGAAATTACCATCTGTTCCTCCAAATCTGGTCATCAGCTTCTGGTCCTTATCCCCCTAAATCCTAAAGATCTCTCGGTAGAGCGAGGACTCACACGTAGATCTTTCCTGCATGCGAAGTCATGATATGACCTGTACGTTTCGGAGGTCCAGCATTCCTAGCGTGAACCTGTTCCCACATGTGCCGATCGCCAGCTGACACTTTCATCAGCCTACTTCTTGTGGGTGCGACTTACATTGCCTGATATCGTAGGACCATAGATCGTTCATGAATGCCCCCTCGGCCTGTCCTCCGAATATATAGAATTTGGAATCGTGCATAGTGACTGCGTGACCGTATCGTCCGATTGGCCCGGGTTGGACTGGCACTTTTGTCCATTCCTGGGTTCCTACACATCAGCCTTGTCCCGCCGAAACAAGGATAAACGTACTTAGGTCAAGGATATATAGTCCCTCGTCCTGAGTATCCTCTGGCCTGACTTTCGTATCACCTCCCCAAACAATCATGATCCTATCAGCGATAGCAGCAGCATGTCCAACCCTCGGCATGGGCGCATCTCCTTTAACCTTGACCATCATGGTCGTACAATCCCTAACGTCCATACTCCAAAGATCGTTCCTTACATTCTCATGAACAAGTCCACCGAAAATCAACATGTGCCCAGAATGGGACGGGAAAGTGGGTACGGAGAGGCCGTATCGCGGAAAAGGGGATTGAGCGACTGAAGGTGGGGATGTCTGAGGGGCGAAAAGGCGGATAGGGCGGGTTGACCATGGGTACGAGGTTGGTGGGGCTGATGGTGGTCGTGGAGGCTGGGCTACGAGGCTTTGCCCTTGGCCTTGGGGCGGGCCTTGATTTGGGTTTTGTTGCTGTAAACCAGTTCCGCCAGGTTGGGGGTGTTGGGGGTTCTGACCAAAGTGATTTGGTCCTTTCGGGCCACCGCCAGACCCAGGGGATTGATCATATCCATTAAGCGATAAACTCGATTGATTAGACTGTAATATCCCATGAGGCATCTGTGTGGGTTGCACCTGTCGCGTCAGTTCACGTCGAGCAGTGCAAAAGGGACATACAGGGTTAGAAGTCATCCGTCTGCCATTCGCCATAGGAGGCGTGACATAACTCCCTCCACGTCCTTGCTGTTGTTGACCCTGTACTTGCCCTTGACTGAGAGCGGCAGGGAACGATTTCCGAGATCGAGAAGGAGTAGGTGAAGATGCAGAAGAGGGGATAGGAGGTGGGGGAGGTGTTGGGTCGAATGATCGGATTGAACGTGATCCAGGCATCGGCGGGGGCGTTGGCGTCGGCATCGCGGAGTTGACGCGTGGTTTTGGAGGTGTTGAAGAGAAGGGTGAGTTGACCGGTTTAGGGGGAGTGGAAGAGGAGGGGTTGTTGGGGAAGAGATAATGTGAGCTCATGACCGTATGAGGTATGGGATATGGGAAAGGGACGTGTAACGTGGTATCGGAGGGGTGGGACGCGATAAGTTGTGTATCAAGGTGCGGGATCAGGATAGAAGATGGATCTCGGGAAGGGGGAGTGAAGATGAGGTAGATCCAGGTAAATGAACAGAAGAGTACGGGTTAATTTCTTCTATCCAAGTCGACCCATCTTCAACCAACAGCCTGTCCCATCTTGAATGAAATGGAGTAACCGGAACGGAACTGAATGGACAACTCACGCAACAGGCGACCCACTAGCAGCAGCAATCTGCTGTTCCCTCTCCCTCTCTTTCTCTTTTTCCTTCTCACCCAGATCTTTATCCTTTGATTGTTTTCTCTTGAATATCGACATCTTGACTTGTTGATTTCGTTTCCCGTCTTCTCAAATCGTGACAGTGCTGCGTTCCACTTGGTATACCCGTAGCTCTATATCTTCATTGATCTCGTTTTGGTTTGATACCGTGAAAATGCGGATGAAGACAAAGAATTGGGTGGGGTCGTATTGATGTCGTCAAGCTGAAAGGAGGGTAATCTAGATCCAGGTTCTCGTTCGGAATGGAGTCGTATTCAACCGCCTGAAGCAGAGCAGGGAAGGGCAGGGCGTATGATATCGTATGATAGGCGTAAAAGCAAGCAGTAGGGTAGAGTCGAGTATAAGATGTATCTAAGGCAATGAAAGGGATATACGAAAAGTAAAGTAAAGAGATGACAGTCCGAGCGTTGTGTGTTGTTTACTCTACGCGTCCATCCATTCAACAAGGGGAGGTCCTTTGAGTATATAGTTGATCAATCCAGCGATCAACGAGATGGCACCGTTGCAGGATGAATACTAGGTGATGGTGATGCAGAGATGGAGAGACAGGGCTTCGGCTCGACATGATTTCTCCCTTACGGCACCTTTACAGCCACCTACCCACTCCTGCTCCCAGTAACGACGCGTCGAACAATCACATTAGAGGAGTCGTCATCCTTCTCTGCCTTCTTCACTATGGATGCATCTGCTCATATGCTCTACCGTCTAATCTACAACTGATTTAAATACTTCTCCGCCTTGCCCAATGCCCAGATACAAAATATGAATTTGAATGCTATCTCGTCAGCCCGTATCCTTCTGGACTGTGGCGAGAAAGCAGAAAGTCACCACGTACCAGGATAATCAATAGCGCAATTCTTGTTGAAGATACCCTCTGTATCCTCCTGTTCCCACCTTCCATCCGCCTGCTGCCTGTCCATCAAAAGTTTACATGCTCTCTTGATCACCTCTGGATCCGGGTATTCACCGTATATCAACGCAAGGACGGCCCAGGCGGTTTGGACGACCTGCGATTTCTCATGTTGAGCGTATTGCATTGACACGCATGACTGTTCGTTAGCTCGGGTGAGTAAGCGATGGAATGCAGAAGCAAGCTACCATGTAAGTCTCGCCCCATCCTCCATCGTCCATCTGTTTCGAGACCAGGAAATCGCATGCTCGACGGACAGCTGCCGAGTTTTCGTGGGTCTCGCCTGCGATCGCAAGTGATTCAAGGGCGAACATTGTTGCGTATGTGAAGCAAATTCCCCTACTTGTCAGCTGCACCCAATAGGCGAGGTGGATGACGTACCAGGACCCATACCAAGACCCATCAGGTCTCTGGACCGAGTGGATCCAATCGATTGCTCGTGCTATTGTGTTTCTATCTATCAGCTTACGGCCCAGCAATCGAAGGTATGATCAAGCGTACGCAATCTCGGTCCGCTTGTACTCTGGATCAATCTTTGTGAAGTGCTTCAAACCCGATAGGGCTGATGTCGTACATTCAGGATAATTGTAATCCACCATAATGTTTCCTAGACGTCAGCTCCACCCGCCCAACATGGGAGAGGACATACCAAACACCTCGGCAGCATTCAACCATTCCATCCTCTCACTTCCTCTTTGTAGTTCATAACTGCAGAACCCCCCGTTCGGATTCTGCATAGACAACAACGTATCCACCGCATCCCTTAATCTATCCAATCCTACCGCTGTAGGTGTATATTCCAACCTCTGAATCCCGATAACAGCTTTCAGTCCTTCAGCCGTACAATCGCTAACGGTGTAATTCTGTTCCGGAGTCGAGAATGGCCATGCTCCTTTTGTCCTATGCCTATATCCATCGATGTAGTATTTGGGGTTTTCACGTATTTGACATTTATCCAACCAATCCAACATCGCCAATACTGATTCCTTGTTTTCTTCCTCATCCGCCAGACCCGTTTCAATAGCTGCTTGAGCCATGAATGCTGTATCCCACAGCTGAGATCCGTTGGTGCCCATCATCATCAACCCATCTTTACCCATCCACAAAAAGTCATCAACTCTGCCCAAGTGTCGTTTGAACGCCTCGGAGTCGGCTCCTTCACGATGAAATCGAACGACCATGTTCATTGCTTTCGAGACTGGACCGATGGTTTGATATCCCGTATTCTCATCTTCTCGCTTGATCCACTTGTACACATTGTCCAGCGCGTACTTTCTTACTGGCATACATGACGAGATGAATGGTATACTCGGTGTCGATTCGT
>Ga0308160_10007261_pt1 | contig 11058 bp, 8 predicted proteins | sample PhyFR1_FD_201036 | JGI IMG/M metagenome (GOLD analysis project Ga0308160, IMG submission 201036) | Phyllosphere microbial communities from UC Gill Tract Community Farm, Albany, California, United States - DLSLF.R1 | ecosystem: Host-associated > Plants > Phyllosphere > Unclassified | place: USA... | reverse complement strand
AAATGGCTGCTGAGTGAGAGAGTGAATGTCCGCGGGTATGGGAGCTGCTTCGTGCGAATCCGATGGGGTTCCAGACATATCGTTCTACTCGTTAGCTCGTTACACTGCATGATACCTACCTCGGTGGGCATCACCACTGGACTCGTCATCAGATCCTCCGGGACATCATCGGTCGTTTCCAGCACAAAGAACGCTTCGCCGGTTTCCCCCACCTTCATGCTGAATGGAGCGATATGCGGTGCGGGAAGGTTATTTGGTAGCCGAAGCGTGACTCTCTTCTCTCCTGCTCGCAGCACTTGGAGCTTGCCGAACCTGACGTGGAACGGGGAACTAGAGAGAGTAACCTCGCCATCGGGACCGACTTTGCGAATGACAATGACATCGATAGCGCCCGAGAGAGTTGCAGGGTTGATACCAGAGTCTACCGGTCAATGACGACGATCGCTTTACGACAAGGGGATAAACTCACAGTAATTGTACGCCTTGGAGAGATACTGCATGGTCGATCGAGTGGTCAAGAGGCCTCAGCTCGTTATGACGTATTGAATATCAGACAATGAGGCCTAGAGCTGTCATGAGAAGATATATAAGATATAATGTACGTTGTATGAGAGTCTACTCGGCAACGTACGAGGCGGAACATGACGTTATCATGCTGACACGTGATTTACTGATTTCTGCCCAATCTCTCAACCGCGTGACTGTGAATTTCACTGTTACAGCACTTCTATATCATGCCTACGACAAAGACCGGACATCTCCCCCTCGCTCAATATGCCTCCAAACAAGGTGTTCTGGCCTGCTTGTTGATCTCATCATTCTGTCTTCTCCCTCGCTCCAAATGGCCATATGCCTCACCTACCGACCGTGCTCCGCTGGACCGGCCTGAATGGCCGTTCGTGACCCCCATCACCGCGAATCCAGTTCGAAGTATGATTTATGATGTGTTGGGCGTCAGCTTTTGCATGCTCTGGTGGGCTCCTACTCTTCGAGCATGGTGGTCTCCAGAGCGTCTGGCAGACCGAGACGCCAGAGTTCGACAAACGCTAAATGTGAGTCCAAATGGCCGTCCCTTGACGACCAGCGCTGATAACCCTGTAGCGTTGCTTGGAGGCGACTTTGATGACTCTTGCATCCAGTCTCATCATTACAGTAGCAACCTACACATTGGGGGCTAGCTTCGAAAGGTGCGTCGATATTGACTGTGTACACTAATACCAGTCACGCCATCGCTACTTTCCTATTCGCGCTCCATCTATCGATCTTGACAGTTTGGCCAATGATCTATGCTATCGGTATCGACTTCTTTATGGATTCCAGAACGTCATCGCATTATCGCATGATTCGGATTTTCTGCGAATTTAGGTACGTTGTGGTTGCATTCCTCGCTAAGATCAGTTGTACTACTCCTCTCGAAAGAGCTATTCTTTATCCTGCCGTCGGGGCAGTCGCCGGTGCTTGGCTAGGATCGGTGGCTTTCCCGCTCGACTGGGAACGCCCCTGGCAGGTATGCAACGATCATAAGGTCTAGCTGAATTCAGTCGTTTCCATTGCCTTCCACTTTTGGTTCAATCCTCGGGCATTCCGCAGGAGGGGCAATGTGCTGGTTGCATTGCACGATGGATTTCCTGATGGCAGACCCAGCTGCCGTTGACGTCAAACGTAAAAAGTAGACTGTCGTACAGATGCATCAGACTACAATTCGTACTAGGTTGTCCTCTCTTTCGTTAGTCGTAGCCATACCGTCCCGCCCATGCTCTTCTCCTTGACAATTTCCCAAGGAGCCAAAGGTGCACTTGATGGATGTCCTGTGCCAAATCGTCGTTCCAACTCCGCCTTCCCCTCTGCCGTGCCCTCGGCCTCCAACGAGACCATGCCGTGCCATTCGGGTGCCGCTTTATTGTTGGGACCGATTTCTACTCCAGTCACGTACAAGTACCGCTTTGCTGATATCCTTGCACCGGACGCCACCGTCATATCTCGCCTGTCGGAAGCCAGTCTCATAGACTGAAGTCCCTGGTCACGGTACGGACCAAGATTGAGGAAAATGATTTGCGAAGCAGGGAGGAATGGGTAATAATAAGATGGAGGTAGAGCGAAGGCGTCGACATAGGATGGTAGATGACCAGTTGGTATATGCGTGTATTGCAAGGGTACCAAGAGGTGTTTGACAAACGGAACATATAGCAACACATGCTCTGTTGTCTTTGGCGCTCGAATAGCAGTGTTGACCTATCATCAGCCTAACTCATAGCGGCGGCTCACGATCAAATCCCCTAGTCTCATTCGCTTAAGAGCGCCGCATTTCTCCAGCTCCTCGATAGCTGCGGCTGCTCCTTCTGCAGAAGGCCATTTTCTGACTTTCTCGGATAAAGGTATGAACACACGTAATACCGGGGCGCGTCCCGGAATGTACGGCATAGGCTTGTCGAATGCTGGCTCGCATCGCAATGGTCCCACTGCTCTGCGCCCCGGCATCGGTGAGCCAAGGTCAGAACGACGATTCGAATCGACGCTGCCAAAGCTAGATCGTGGCCTGACACCTATAGGGGGCGGTGCTTGAAGTGGCCATGCTCCGGTAAGTCCAGACAGACGCGATTCACCAATTTGCGATGTGCGAGGCATATACGAGGCGACCGAAGGGCTGGTCTGGAAGGAATAGAGGGATCCCGGTCGGGATTCAGAGGGTATGCGCTTACGGCCCGGAACATCGCTTGCGTTTCTGAAACCGTACCGCTTGGCGGAAGGATAGCTGACGGGAGGAAGACCTGCTTTGCCGGGCGCGAGCGAGGCCGCGGGCTCGGCGATTGAAACGATATTGCCTTTGCCAACATGAGATCGCGGATCTGTCGCCAGACTGTTGCTCCGCCGTCGGCCAAAAGAGAACGTCGCCACAGACGCAAGCGAAGAAATCGAGCCGCGTCGGCGCATGGGCTTGGGAGTCATGTCCAGTGGGCTGGCTTCTTGAGGTGGTTTTGCTGCCAGAGGTTCAGGCATGATAATCTCGACGACCCGCTCGCGACGTGGTGCTCGGGATGGTGCAACGCTGCCTGCGTCTGAGCCTGCCGCACTGCCGACTCTGGATCTAGGTTGTCCCATGGAACTCAGACTAGCCGAAGATGGCGAAAATGGAAAGTTGGACGGACTCGACCCATCGTCCTCGAAAGGGAGCAGAGAATGGTTGGGATAACAAGACTGTGGCAGGCTGCGTAGATAGAGGACAACGAGAGTATGTGATAGCGATAGGTGCCGGAGAAGGTTGTGCCACCGGGCTGGATAGGTGCTGTAGGTGGCCGGATCGTGCAGTAATGATTCCACTTTTTATCAGCCAAAGCGACATACACCCTGGTGACAGTGAACGTACGGAAGCCTTCCCAGACCGTGAGATTTGGCCAACGATTACCTGCCTGATCAGGCGGCACGACCGTCCATTCTCCCAGTACCCAACGCCCCACTGATTCGCCTGTAAACTGCCGCCGTACATTCTCGGAAGATCCACTGAGCGAGAGAAAAGTGTTGATGCCGATCGCGCCTAAAAGACTCGACTGAATCGCGGGATGTGCAAGCAGAAAATCAAGCTGTAGTCGGCCGCTTGGCCTTTGCAAGACTGTAGCACGTCTTCGTGAAGCCGTCGGGGGACTCAGAGTGCCATTGCGCTGATCATGCGGGTGTTGTGGGGCTTGGCTCTGCGGAGACGGCGCATTCGGAGGCGCAACGGGACCTGTACTGTCCGAACGGCGTGCCTGCCGTCGGGGCGTAAGCGAATTCAATGGGTCCTTTGATGGGCTCTGAGTGACAGGAGGATGCGATCTCGAAGACGTCTTTGTGGGGGATGAGCTGATTGTTGGCGGACTCTGTGCCGTTCGGACATCCATCTCGCTGGGAGTCAAATGAGATCCGGCCTTTGGCTGGACACTTGAACTGGGTGCGCGACGGATCGCTGGGGTAGTGTCGACGATTTGCCCAGGAGGACGAGGGAGTGGTCGGTCTGGTTTGCTTTGCGGTGTCTCGAGCTTGTAGGATGGCTTGGGTGAAGTCGTCGTAGTCTGAGCCGATTCGGATCGTGTCAAAGTTGAAGTCATTGCTCTGGCATATGCGCCCGCCTCGGTGAGTCCTTGTCCTTGTCCCATTGCTGCAGCGATAGCATGAGGCGGGATCTGACGGGTCGACGGTGGAGAGGCCGAAAAGGATGGAGGAGCCGATGCCGTGGGCCCATTGTAAAGTTGAGTGACTGTTCTCGAGCTGCTCGCACCGGATCGCCGAGTGCTCATCATCGGGCGTCCTTGTCTGTCGGTACGTTGAGGCGAGACTGTCGTGGTATCTAATGACTCCCTCCCCTGCGGAGATCGTGAAGAGGCGATGATGTGTAGATGCCTCGGACTCTGTGTCGGTGATACTACAGGTCAGCTTTGTGCGAACACTTTGTCCCGTACCTGGAGATGATTCCGTGATAGTGCGTGTGCTAGAGCTAGTCCTTGGATGCATGCCGGGCGATGTGGTGTCTATCTTGAGTACCGAAGGTCTGTCGGCAGAGGCTTGTGTATCACGGGTTGGGGGTGATGGAAAGACTGCAGCCGGATAGGTGCGAGGCGGCGACGCGAGCGCAGGATATATGGGATTCCGACTCCGTGGAGGTGAATTGGATGGGTTCACTGGCTGAGGATGCACCCGAGTGGTGCGTTCTGCAGCAAAGCGGTTCTCAGATTGGGACGACACTGGTATCAGCGATGGCCGGCCAGCGCCACGATGTTGAAGCATACGATACGCACTGTCACTGGTCCGCAACGGCGACCAAGGTTTGCCCACTCCACCATTCGTGACTTGATGATCACCAAAGCCCTCGGTACTTTGTCCGTTCAACGCGCTGGTCCCTTTTGGCGGGGTTTGTGGATACATTGACTCATAGGAAGGTCCAGCAACGGGGTTCCGATCAGGTGTCCAAGCCGAGCGCGCTCCATGTTTTTGAAGAACTCGCGGAAGAGCTTCTGCATTGTCGGGGATCTTGGACTTTTGGCCTTTGTGCGACGGTGAAAGCGAAAGTCTGCCAAGGATAGATTGACGTCCTTGTCCAGACGATCTGGTGGGCGGTGTTGTGGGCGGCACCATGGCGGAATCCGACTAACGCGCCGATTCTGCTGCAGACGCTCGTTTGAATTGAAAGACAAAATGAAACACAGGTAATGTCGAAAGCAAAGCGACGACAAGGGCTGAAAACACAAGGTCCAGACTAGCGTCATGGGTGTGTGCGTGATGCGCCTATAAAGTAAGCAGGTGGCTAGGCGCGCACTGTTCTTGGTCGCTCAAATTTCTCTCACCCAAGTTACGGTACATTCGCATGCTTCTTCTCCCAACTGTCTTCCCACGTCGCCTGTTCTGTGTGGTCAAAGAGATCAAGACGTTGGGGGAAGAACCCACAAGTCTAACAATAAAATAACAAGGCGACTACCAATGCAAAAAGGTGTAAGAGGGATTCGAACCCCCGCCTGCGAACAGAATTGATATCTTATGAACAGATGCGTTCTAATCAATCTCCTTAGACCACTCGGACATCACACCATGATCACGTGCCCCCTTTGTGGTATATAACCAGCATTTGCTTACCCCTTGCATCTCATGCCCTGACACAACTGGTTACGTTGCAAAAGATGCTTTTGTAGGAGCTGGTTCTGACTTCCTATCAACACCACTATTCCAACACCCTGAATATGTGCTGAGGTTAGAGTTCTTGTTGCCACCTATCTATTCTCACAGTCTAATCTTCTGCCGTTTGATCCATCAGTCAGGCATGTCCTATCCAATGGGCGGAACAAGAATGTGCTATTAAGAGGAAGAAGTGGTGTTGATATGCTGTTACAACATCTTGCAACCTTAATTCCAAACCTGTTCAAAAATACAGCACAAATTCACTGATTCTGTTACTGTTTGATTGATTCTGGTAACGATTCACTGAATCCTTGCAAACCCACTGAACCCATTACTATTATGGTGGCCACATGTAGAGCGCTGTGACAATTACACATTCACTCAATCTACAAGCTTTCAGGATCTAGTATAAATGACATGTCTCATCTCATCATTGATTGATTATGCTACTTTTTGTACAAACAAAGACAAACACAACATGTGTACTGTACAACATGAACAAACTTACCACTTTGGAGGTGTTCTGTTTATATACCTCAATTGTTACTCTGAGCAGCATCTCTGCTCACTAGCAAGCCCTTGCTCTACCTTACTAAGTCTGCAAACCTGACCCAGTCCAGCTGCCATCCTTCAACAGATCCTCTCCATACTCAACTTGGTCTTTGTCTTTCAGACCCTCCCAGAATTCATCACATTCGATCACAATTGCCTTGCTCTCAAACCCTTCCCCTAGCATGTAGTCCAACAGCCCTTTTTGCCCTTTCAACACATCCCAGATCAGGTTGCCACCTCCTTCCATGCCTGTAACATTCAGGCTACACTACACTACAGTCTCAGTCATGATCTGCATCAGTATTGGTAGCTTACAGATGCCTTCCAGACTGACATGGGATCATGATGTGGGACATATATGTCAATGGTCCAGGGCTTGACAGTTGGCTGGTCAAAGTTGTAATGTCCAAGGAATTGGACCTGTCTGGGTTGTGGATCCTCATTACAAAAACGATGTCCACTGATTATCCTTCAGGCACCAGAACTTCATACCACCTGAGTCTTGGGCACTCAAGCTCTCTGGTTCTTCACCAAATACCAGTCTCCATACATGCGCCTCAACATGGTTCTGTTTGGAGTTGAGCACCATATCTCTGCCCAGGAGGTGCGCAAAGATTGCTGGTACAGCAATGAATTGGATGAGGATGGATGATTTCATGTTTGGCTGTATTGTGATTCTTCTTTGGTGGTTGATGTGTGTTACAACTTGTTCCCAAGAAGGCCTGAGAAAGCCGGAGCTGAGATAGATAATGACTGTTGTAGGGCAAGATTGGATACAGAGCATGTAGGGTCTTGTTACAACACGGTTTATGATTGGTGTAGGGACATAAGAGCTATATCACTTAACCAGTGGGTCAAAGATAAACAATTAAAGAGATGTATAAGACTAGAAGTATGTAAACTATCTAGAAGGGCTCGAAGGATCCCATGTAAGGTGGCCAGCTGAGAGGCCTTGTAATGTAACTGAATGAAAGAGATAATTTGATCCTTAGGAAAAAGGATCAATGAGTCTGAAATGTGGGTCCTTGTGTACCTTTTCCAACACCCATCCTGTGCCGTGTTTGCCATGTGGTACTGTATGGTGCCATATGGTGGAAGTTGGTGGAAGTTGGTGCCATATGGTGCCATATGGTTGAGTGTGGTGTATTCAAGATGTGGGTTACAATCCCTAGTACTATGAGGTGTGTTGGATCATAACACACCACCACTCTACAAATGCACAACAATGTACTGCAACCAGTGAACATCAAATACCCCCCTGCACCCCTTACCTTGAAAGTCTCACAGCAAGCTGGTATACACCCAGGACGGTGGTCTAAAACCAAACTGCAAAGGCTGTTCACCATTCCCTCAACATTCCCATCCTTGCCATCAATGGTAATCTTGCCTTTGCTATGGATGACACCTTGATATTCCTTCCCCTCTAAACTAGCTCCTTGTATTGTAGTCCTGTATCTCTTATCTCTTCTCCTAAACCTTATTCACCTTGTGATCCCTGTTCAATGAGTGCACCCCAGAAGTGTTGGTGCCACATACAAGTATACACACACTGATGCCTCTATCAAGCAACAAGACCTCAGACAATTGTGATAAGCCCAATGAGGTACATGGGAATGCACTCTCCCAGCGTGCACACTGCCATAATCAGATATTCCAAAACAGTTGGTAGCATGATGAGAATCTCCCTCTCCTTAGCATCTCATCAACAATAAGTAGCTGAACAACAAGGAACTTGATGTACCCACCTACTTGTTCCCATACTCATATGACACACACACAATCTGAGTGGGCCCATGCCATTCCCCATCAACATGTCTCTCCCAACACACGTTTTGATAGAACTGTACCTGGCAGGTCACCACAACATTGCTGACACCTTGGACTAGACTACAAAAGTCCTCAAGCAGGCAGTCAATAGGTGGAATTACAAGAAGAAGAAATGCAGGGTATACAGTCCAAAAATACACTTTCATGACTTCACTATCCTTATCTATGGCTTCAAATGCTACAATCTACCGCAACAGAGAAGGAGCTGTATAGATTGCCCTCTCTGAACAAGGGGAGTGAGTTGGATGGCTAGCCATAATAGCGCTATAGAACGCTATGCAAATTGCGAGGATACAGCCAATCCAATACAACTTTGTACAGTACCGTGTCAGATGCATTGCTTCCCAATGCAATCAGCTATCATTGTCAGCGGACATGTCTTAAGGAAATCTCTGTCAGCCAGACCATGTCTGAGATCCATACCCAAGTAAGCAGAACAAGCTGCAAGAACAATAAGAAGAAAGATCACTGACCAAACACAGCCAAAACCTTATAACTGCTCCCGCCTTCTCAACACTTATTGTACTTTAATGCCTCCTTGATTATGCAGAACCCCACTTCTCCCCTACATAATTTAGCAACAAAGTAATTGCCTCTTCCATAGAACAACATGTCACAGTCCGTGGTTGGTCCAAGGGGAACAGGAGCTAGAAGGGTTAGTTATACTTGACAGACTTACTAGGAAAGGACCAGGAGCGGGAAGGGACCAGGAGCGGGAGGTATGTTGCTATAGGGATAGCTCGGGCTTGACACAGGGTTGGCGGGACGGGAGTTGGATCAGTTGTTGATCACCAGAAGTCAAGACATTGGTCAAGACACAAGAGGACAGGAGTGGCGAGAGTACAGAGATGAGTGGCAACAAAGGACCGATCTAGGTGTATAGACTTTGCATATGATCCTGAGTTGAGAGAAAGACAACTCAACAGGATTTGGGTGGGTTTATATATGTGTGATCCCAGCCGTGTTCCAACAGACGTGTACCGTGGAACGCAACGTGGGACACGGGCTACGTGAGTGGATTACGTGTAAGACGTGTTATCCAAAGAGAAGTACGGGAGACTGGATGAGAAGTACGGGAGACAGGATGAGAACTACGTATAAGGTGAGCTTGTCACTAGGCTACGTCGACCAATGATAGGTGTCGACGTCCAACTCGGGAATAGGCATGGCTCAGATAGATCTGTCTCGAAGAGATTGAAATATCTTCGGCGAGCTTTGGCGAGAATGAGCTAAGGGCGTTGAAGTGCCGCTAGATCAAGTGTCGGTCGAGGTAGCGTGCAAGGAAATTATGAGAGAAGTAGGTGGGCGATAGTGATTGTATAACGGTACTATATGAAGATAGATTAAGCTACGGGTGTATAACAATAGGTTACTATAAGTTAACAACAATCAGAGATTGCTGAGGTTCTTTGAGCCTCGGCGACTTCCTTATATATCCTTCAGAGTCCATTGGTAGCATGCGGTCCCTTGCTGACCCATATGCTCCATTCGACGAACAATAAGGTGAGAACAATAGAGCGTTTGGAATAGGTTTCGCCAAGCGATATTGACCCTGAGGAACAATAGGTGAATTATCGATAAGTTCTTATTGTTCTTTGAGAACAATAAGATTTCGTCAAGATTTCGTCGAGTTTGGCCGAAAGTGGAATAAGTGGGCGTAAGTCAGTCCGGCGCATTATCCAATTAGTGCGGGTTGATATGTGAACGAGTGTAGTTGAAGTTATTCGAATGTCGACGAGATTTAGAGCTGATTCGGTGATGATCGATATGATTCCGTGACAGAGCTTTACTAAGAGAAAGACGGTTAATGGTTCTATTATGGAGACGAGAGTTTCTAGACAGATGAGTGGTTCAGAGAGTGATGTCATGGTCTTGAGCGGTTCATGACACAACAAGAGCAGGTCACTTGCCAAAAATCCCACACCTGAATCCCAATTGACTCTATTAACAAGATGTGGCAGGAGCTTGTCTCCTCATCCCTCCCACCACTGCACACCTACAACACCCCCTTACCTACCATTCATTACTTGGCCTACAATGCAACCTGTCACCAACAACAACACGCCTCCCCGCCAAGCTCACTACCAGGACTCAACAGCCCCCACCTCTACCTCCCCTGAAGACTCCTGCTTCAGCTCCTGGCAAGCAATCAGGACAAAACAATCCAGGTGGAGATTTTGACATGGAAGTATGTTACTCAATTCCAAAAAGCCCACCTGCTATCACCACTACTTCCACCTCTTCCTTTGAGATACCTGGTGTATCTGTTATCCAAATGTTACTCCCACCCTGTCTGAGGGTGTTTGTTATTGATGTCAGTCCCTCTGAAGCCAAAGGTAGAAAACAAGGATGCTCCTGCTCCCTATCAAGCTTTTGGCACTGTTCAACCTCTGATAGGTGTAGGATAACTTAGCAGGCAAAGTATTGTAATAGTCTAAGAGTGTTGATTGCCACTAGTATGTTGGTTGGAGTAGTGATTATGCAATAACGCTAGCCTAACTAACTTAGCTAAAGACTTCAATTGAGCATTGCCAAGATTCACAAACTTTCACCAACCTCCCTGTATACATATAGTTCCTTGTCAATGTTCTGTGAAACTTGCCTAAAGCCATTTTGTCTTGCTGGCTACAAACTTGTCTTGGTGGCATGCCTTGATTGGTGTGAGAGGGTAGTGATTCCTTTTTTGCAGTCTTACTGAGAAAGTCTCGGACCATGATGGAAATTGTGCCAAGTGCTGCGTTCTTTTTGCAGTACATATGTGGTGTCTGCAAGTCTCATCGAAATAGCTTCTGCAGAAACAATCAGGCCATGCAATTCTTCAGTTGTCTGAGTGTTCAGATAGAAACATTGTTCCGTCTCATTTCAACCTGTAGTTAAGACTTATCAAATGGTCAATGGGGCTTGACATTACAATATTGGATGGATGGGTAAACTGTGAGATTCACTTAAGTCGATGTGATAGGTACATAGAAAGGTGAAGTACAAGAGAGAGATGTAGCTAGAAGGAGAACAAAGGAAAAGCGGTGCTAAAAGGAA
>Ga0308160_10007260_pt1 | contig 11059 bp, 16 predicted proteins | sample PhyFR1_FD_201036 | JGI IMG/M metagenome (GOLD analysis project Ga0308160, IMG submission 201036) | Phyllosphere microbial communities from UC Gill Tract Community Farm, Albany, California, United States - DLSLF.R1 | ecosystem: Host-associated > Plants > Phyllosphere > Unclassified | place: USA... | reverse complement strand
AGTGTATCGAAGTGCGGGCCAGGTGCCTTGGCCGGCGTACTGGTCAGGGGGTGAGGAATTCGACGACGGCGGGTGCGAACGTGGCGTGGTTCTGGAAGATACCGCCGTGGCCGGAGTCTGGGTAGATGATCAGTTGGGAACCTTTGATGCGACGGTGAAGGTCCTCGGAGAGCCTGGACGGCACCATTCGATCGTTGTCGCCGTTGGCGATCAGCGTGGGCTGGGTGAGCAAGGATAGGTCCGACGGGGCCGAGCGGCCGTACTTCCGGATTGCTTTGAGCTGTGTTTGGAACGCGCGGGTGGTGATTGGTTGGTCACGGTTCCCGGTCCGCTCCTGCAGGCGTTTAATGAAGGCTTTCGCAGCGGTCTTGCCGGCGACATTGCGGTTGAAGAAGAGGAATTCCTTGGGGTCGGAACGGGTGACGGTCGCGCGCAGGATGTCCCAGTAGGTGGTACGGACCACCTTGTCGATGTTCTTCCCACCGCGGGGACCGGTTCCGGTCAGGACCAGTTTGCGGACAAGGGTGGGGTGTTTGGAGATGAGGTCCTGGGCGATCATGCCGCCCAATGAGAAGGAGAAGACATCAATGGTTGTGAAGCCCAGGGCCTTGATGAAGGTGTAGGCGTCGTCGGCCATTGCTTCGATGCTGCTAGGAACGTGTCCTGTGGAGGCGCCGACTCCGGGCTGGTCGAAGGTGATGACGTGGCGGTTCCTGGCAATGGGGTCAATGATCCTGGGATCCCAGTTGTCCAACGTAGCGGCGAGATGCACGAAGAAGATGACGGGGATCCCGCCCCTGGGCCCAAGCTCGCGGTAGGCGAAGCTGATGCCGCCGGCGGTGATGGTTCTGGCCGGTGCCTCCGCATATGAGGTGATGACCGGCTCGTTGGGTGCGTCGGTGTAGTCCATGATGATGGTTCTCCTGGGTTATTGGATTAATTCCTGGGCGGATAGCAGCGGTGGATCAGGCGGTGACGCTGAGGACTGCTTTGCCTCGGAAGCCACCTGCGGCCAGGGATTGCAGTGCCTCCGGAGCTTGGCCGAAGGTGAAGACTCTCCCTACGATGGGGCGCAGTGCGCCGTCGTCCACCAGGGCACTGATTCGGCGAAGTTGATCGCCGCTGGCCCGCATGAAGAGGAATTCATAGCTGACGCCGAGCTTCCTTGCTTTCCGGCGGATCTTGCTGCTGAGTGCAGTGGTCGCAAGGAGCAGCACGGGGTTGAGGCCTGCCCTGCGGGCGAAGGCCGGATCGGGCGGGCCGGCGATCCCTATAGCCTTCCCGGCTGGTTTGAGGATGCGCAGTGATTTCTGGAGGTTTTCGCCTCCGAGGCTATCGAGCACCAGATCGTATCCGCTCAGAAGCTTTTCGAAGTCCTGGTTGCGGTAGTCGATGACGACGTCGGCGCCGAGGTCGCGGACGAATCCGGCGTTGGAGCTGCTGGCGGTGGTAGCAACGGTCGCACCGAGATGTTTGGCGAGCTGGATGGCGATGGATCCCACCCCGCCAGCGCCGGCATGGATAAGAACTTTCTGCCCTGGTTGCACATTGCCCTGTTCTACGAGGGCCTGCCATGCCGTCAGCGCTACAAGTGGCAGCGAGCCGGCTTCCTCCATGGTGGTCGCTACGGGCTTGAGCGCGAGGTCTTCCTCCGCGATTGCTATCCGTTCGGCGAAGGTGCCGATGCGGTCTTGGTGGGGGCGGGCGTAAACCTCGTCGCCGGGCTTGAATCCCTTCACGCTTTGTCCCACGCGAAGCACTGTGCCTGCAACGTCGTTGCCGAGGATCAGCTGGAGTTTGTAGGGAAGGATGTGCTTGAACTCGCCCAAGCGGATCTTTTCGTCCAGCTGGTTCAGCCCGGCAGCGTGGACCTGCACCAGCACGTCACGGTCGCCTATGACAGGTTCGGCGACTTCGGCTTCCTGGAGGGGTTCCTTGTATTTGGTGACAACAAATGCGCGCATGTCGCGGTACTCCTTTACTAAATGATTTAACTCAATTATGAGTAGACTCAATTTTGTAGTCAGGAGTGAATGGAGAAAGCGCCGTGGCGATGGGGCTGATCCATCACCACGGCGCGGCTGTTGTTACCGGGAGTTGCTGGGGGAGAGCTGGGGGTAGAGCGCCTCTATTGGGGCGCTGAGCCCGGCCTTGAGTTGGACTGATGTCTCGTCGGCGAGTACCTCGTATTCACCGGCCTCCACGGCGTCCAGCACCTTGTTGACCAGTTCGGCCGGGTCCATCTTGGGGTCGGTGGTGTGTGCGGCCATCGCCGTGTCCACATACCCCACATGGACACCCACCACATGGACGCCCTCGGGCGCGAGCTCCAGGCGCAGCGAATTCGTGGCCGACCACAGGGCGGCCTTGGTTGCGCTGTAAATGCCACCGACGGCGTACCAGCTCATGGCGGAGTGGATATCGACGATCGCAGCATTGTCCTTGGCCGACAGGATCGGTGCGAACGCGCGGGCGAGGAAGAGCGGGCCCAGGAAGTTCGTCTCCACATTGGCCCGGATCTCCGCATCAGTGTGGCTGAGAATGCCCGAGGTGGCCACGGATGCTCCAGCGTTGTTGATCAGGACGGTTGCATCGGGCGCAGCCTCGACTGCGGCCTGTATGGACGACGGGTCCGTGATGTCCAAAGTCAGCGGAACGATTCGGTTGTCGTCCCAGGTGCGAGGGGTTCGCGCGGTGGCGTAGACCTTGCTGGCGCCCCGCGCCAGGGCGGTGTGGACGAAGTGGGTCCCGATCCCGCCGTTCGCGCCGGTGACGAGGACAACTGCTCCATTAAGTGAGTACATTTTCACGAACTTTCTGTTGTGATTACCGTCGTGGCCAGCTGGCTGGACGGTTTTCCGGGAGAGGTTTGGCAAGTGCCGCCTTGGGATCCCGGGTGACTGTACTCATAACTGAGTGTGCTCAGAATATATTCCGCGGGTAACTGCCGTTTTGCGGGACAGCTTCGGACGGTGGAGCACGGACGACGGCGACCTGGCCGGGGCTGCACCGAGATGGCCTCCTGGAGTTCCTCCGCCACGGCGCGGCCCATGTCCTCGAGGTTCATGTCCACTGTTGTCAGCGGGGGTTGGGACGTGGTGCTGAAGAGTTCCCAATTGTCGAACCCAACCACGCCGATGTCGTGCGGTACGGGGAAGGGATTCCTGATTCGAATATATGTTCTAGTCTTGTTGTCATGAGACCGAAGCAAGACTCCGCCGCCTTTGCCCGGATGTTGGCGCAGATAGATGCCGATAACAGCCACCCCAGGCCTGATGACGGGAAGATCATCGAGTTAGAGCCTGGCAGTCAGCCGCTGGTCCGGGTGGGGGAGATCTATGGCCGGGCCATCAAATATACGAGGACCTTTGGGCTTGTTGAGTGGGTGGATGACCGACGCGTTTATCATGTGGAGTGGTTCCCGGCTGGGCAAGTCAGACGCGTCGACAAGGAATCGTGGAGGGGTCGTCCGCTGTAGGCTCCGGTTCCGCCTTCGGCTGGGCGTCGACTGGCTGGACCAGCGCCGCCATGGGGTATCGCGCTTCCAAGGGGCGGTTAGTCTTGGCTTCACTGGTGAGGGGCCGGGACCAGTAACAAATGTCGGGCTCGTCGTGGAAGCCGGACAGTACGGGCGCCGTGGTCCTGAACCTCGCAGTGGCGACGCTAGGGCGTACGTCTTCCCGAACGGCCGAAAAGACGCCAGCAGCGCGCGCCCAGCAAGAAAGAAACGACGCCGATGATCGCCGGTACGATCAGCCATGCCCAACCGCTGGTCCATTCAATGCCAACCGCCTCGGCTGTAGAGAAGGTGGTGACATCGACGAACAGGAACTCCGCGTGCGCCTTCATGGGTGTGCTTGAGTCCGTCGCTGCCAGCATGCCAAAAGCGAAGGTCAGGAAGAGGGCCCAGTAAGCGAGCAACATCGACCCTGCTGAGATGATGCCGATTGACCATAGAGGTTGGAGGTCTTCATCGTCGCCATATTGCCGGGCTAGCGACTTGGGCGATCCGAGGTCATCGAGGCTTACGTCGATGCCGCGGGGATCGGAGAGTATTGCTTGCCGTAGTTCCCTGATTGTCGACCTGCGGTGCTTGCCGTTCATGACGGCCTCAAGGTGCCAGTCGACACGGGCAAGATACGTCTCCGTACGTAGGCGGGCGGGAAACGATGGGCGGGGATCCTCTGTCTGCAGGGTGCTGCTGGTCATGGCTGGAGGTGCTCCTTCTCGGTTGCTTGGTGGACCGCCGCGGCTACCAGGAGCCATTGCTCTTTCGCGGCCGACCTGGCTTTTGTGCCGGCCGCAGTGAGTGCAAAGTACTTGCGGGGCGGCCCGTTGCTGGACGTGACTTTTCTCGTGCTGACCAGGCCATCGCGCTCAAGTCTGCTAAGTACGGGGTAGACCAATCCGGTTGATACGTCCAGCCCCAGGCCGGCCAGCCGTTCGACAAGTTGATAGCCATAAGATTCGTTCTCGCCGATCAAAGTGAGGGTCAATAGGGGCAGGACGGCCCGAAGCATCTGGGCGTCCTGCTGGGCCTGAATTCTGGACATGGTATTACTGAATCATTAATAGTGAAGAAGGGCAAGCTCGCGAGGAACGACGCGTCCACAGGTGTTCGCCGTGATGGATGGTGGGGCGGCGACCCCTAAAGGGGCGTTTCGGCCGCAAGCTTGGATGGGCGGCTGCGGGCCGGGAATCCCGACACCTGCCGGTGTCGCCGCGGGAACTTGGGCGGCCGCATCACGATGACGGCGATCCATCAAGAGAGGCGAAGGCGGATCATCAAGCAACAGCAATGGCTTCGACGGGAAGCGTTTTTTTGGCGAACCAAAAGGTAGAAATGGCGCACTGAGGGCAAGGCTCGGTGAGGACAAGCGGCCCACCGTCGCAGCCAAGGTCGTACGACGCCGGGTGGCCCGGAATGTTGCGTCCGGACTAAGCCTGGGCTGCCGCGCCGGGTAGCGGGGAGGCCGCAGGAGGTACAGTCGGCGTCGTCTGATCGACGAGAGGCTGGTAGCGGCGGGCGGCCGGCTCCCAGAGTGAGTTCCAGCGATCTGTCGTGGCATCGATGGCGTGGCTGCCTGAGTGGTCGGGGCTTGCATTCATTTTGTGTCTCCGAAGTTTATTTGGGATCAAAATTTAGTGCCTGAAGTAGTATCTGACCTGTGCGGGAGGGAGGTCAAGAGCCAATAAGTGCAGAGCCCTCCGTGTCCACTCCGCAGGAATCGCGGCTCCCGTAGACCGGAACGGTGATGTTCTGGTGACTCAACCTTTTTGGGCCCTTTTGACGTCGGTCTGATATCGGGCCCTTAAGGAACTCCACGGGGGGACCGTTTTGTTTGGCCAACGACTTTGTTGGCCAACGACGGAGACCTTGCGGCCTTGGGCGATCGCGGGCAAGGTTCGGCGGGCGGGGTGGATGTCGTCGTCGTTATTCTGGCCAGTGAGCGCTTTGGTCCCGGAGCTGTCGAGGCTGAACACGTCTTCGCCGCCGCGCTCCAAGGCGACGCCGTGGCACGGTGGATTCTTGAACGGCTGGCGGACCGGATGGCGAGGGACATAAGGAGCGGTCGCCGCCATCCACAACCCCGAACCTATGGTGATAGGTGGTGCAGTTGCCAGGTCGGCCGGCGCCCTGCTCGAACCAATTTCAGTGCGGCTCCCCGCGAATTCCCGCTACGGTCCCGTCGCTGGTAGTGTCGCCTTTGGGCGATTCCGTGGTGACCATGGGTGCGGTGCGAAGTGCCCTGGACTTCGTGGAAAAGGAAACCCTCAACATCGAACTGCGCCACAAGCGGGCCCCCAAACCACCACCGGCGCCCTAGTACCTCAGCCTCCAAGTACCGGGTGCAGGAACTACCGGTGCGCAGATCCTTGGTTGATCAGAAGGCCCCACATGTGCTGGCAGATCATCAGATGTCCGGACGCTACAAAAGGCACATCCACAGCCGGCTGCCTGCAACTACTCCCGGGGTTCGACGCTTCCCGTTTCCGGGTCGAAGCTATAAGGAACCCGCAGGGGCAGGTCGAAATCCATGATCAGTTCGTTGACGGCCTGAGACACCGCGTCCCTGGCGTCACCGCTGAGCGCGGCCTCTGCAGCGCAATATGCGGCGATCTCCCCCCTGCTCGCATTGCCCCCGTTGGCGAGTTGTGCGACCCAAACGTCGTCGGGACTGAGGGCGAGCAGATCAATGGCTGCCCTCGTCAGCGCCTGCTGGTCGAAGCCGTTCATCACGCACCTCAGTTACTTCTAATCTGAAGATGCAAGTCTATCTAGCAAAAATGTGCATGAACAGACCGGGAGCCTCACCCGTGGCGACCTCCACCGGCAGTGAAGAGCGGGACCCGGCGGTCACCCGATATTCACGGTGAGCTCTTGCCCTTCCTCGTCTGACTCGGCAGCGGCGCGGGCAACGGCCCTGAGCGAACGTTCCGAGCCATGCACCCCAGGCACCATCCATGCCTCCCTCGGAGTCGCATGGAGAGCCAATAAAGACAACCGGACCAACCGACGCGCGGGCTAACTGCAGTGCACCGAAAGCTTGTGCGCAGGGGAAGCTGCGTCAAAGGAAGAACCGGCCCGGACGTCGCCTGCTTCCTGAGAGGAAGGGGCATAGCGGACGGCCGGGACTTATTCCAAGCCTGCCCGCGTGGCGTCGTCGAGCGGGGTTTGCAGGGACATCGGTGCTGAAAGATCAAAGCGCCTGCCGGTGATGGACCGGGGAACTATCCGATAGAGGAAGTCCTGGCCAATTCCTTGCCAAGGGAAGAGGGCCCGCCGCAATTCGTCCATGGTGGGGCTGCCCGGCCCGGCTGCTTCGGCGGCACCTTTCACCACAACGCTCCAGGCGATGCCGAACTCCCCGCTCACCGAATCCGATTCCAGCGCCACCACGGAGTCGGCTTCCATGGCCTGATGTTTGGTCCCCATCCCGGTTCGAAAGACAATCGTCTCGTTGTCTACCGCAAAGTTCACCGGAAAGATGTCCGGGTGTCCGTCCACGATGACCGAGAGACGGCCAACGTGTGTTTCGCCCAGAAGCCTCCAGCAATCGTCGGCTCCGAGGACTTCTGCCTCAGGCACTATGTTGTTGTCTGTCATGCCGCGATCCTATGGCGGTGCGATCCGCCTCGACAGGGCCCAAAGTCCCGCTGCCGTTGCCGCCAACGCCGGCAGGTCGTGCCGGCTGCCGTGAGCCGCGTCGCCTGGTCCGGTTCCATCTCAGGGGGTGGTTTCGTGTGTATGAACCACGACTACCGGGCAATGCGCGTGGGCGACGACGGCCGAACTCACTGAGCCCAAAAGGAGTCCGCCAAAGCCCCCGTGTCCGCGGCGGCCGACGACGACGAGCGCTGCATGCTTGCTTCCCTCCACCAAAGCGGCGCGTGCGGATCCCTGAACGAGACGCCTGCTCACATTCTTCGGCAGGTCCGCCCCGAAGGCCTTCGCGAGGGCCTCCTCCATGTTCTGCTCGGCGTCGTGGGCAAAACCGTCGATCCCCATTGCCAGGTAGGCCTCGTAGCCAACGGGCAATTCCCAACAGGCCCAGGCTTCCAAAGGCGCATTGAGGGCCATGGCCAGATGTTGGCCCTGACGCAGGGCTTCAACTGAAGCGGGAGACCCGTCGACCCCTACGATCACCTTGCTGGGATCCAAACGCCCGGCCATCACTGGCTCCTCTTCGCGGCCTGGGACTTCATCAGGGACAGCAGCTGCGCGCCCCAGGTTTTCGCGCGATCGGTTTCGCCGGGAAGGAGGGGTCCCTCAGTGCCTCCGACATAGAAAGGCATGGGCTTGCTGACGGGAGTGGCTCCCGCCTTTTTCAAGTGCCTCGAAATCTTCCCGGCAGCGTCACCGTGGATGAACAGCTTGACCCGGGTGTCGAAAGCAGCAGCCAACACCCCCGTGAGTCCCTCGGACTCGACGGCGGTCAGTGTTTCCATGGTCTTTGGAGTGGGGCGCCAGCCATTAATAGGGCTTCCTACTACCAGCAGGTCTCCTACCGAGAGATCAGCACGCCGGAACCGGGCAACTGGTACTGTGCTGGCGTTGGCGGTGCCAAGACCCGAAGCCACCGCCTCCGCGATTGCCTTGGTATTTCCGTAAGCGGAATCGTAAACAATCAGTGCTTTCATGGTGTTTCCTTATCTTTTCCCTGACGTTGCTTGGAGGCAGTTGTCTTCCTGCGGCCGGGACGGGCATCCATGAAGAGGGTTGCCCAGAAGGTGCCACCGCCCATCACCATGAAGCCTGTTATTCCCAGTACCGGTTCACTGAGGGCGACGCCGGTGAGCAACAAGCCGAGTCCGGCCAGTCCGACGAGGACTCCACGCACGGCCTGCGTCCAGCGGATTCGTCCCAAGTCCTCCAAGCTCATGAGCGCAGCCAGCTTGGGATCCTCTTCCTCGAGTCCCTTGGCGATCTTGTCCAATTCAAGTTTCTCGAAGTTGGAAAGTTCCATGGTTTGCCTCCTGTCCTCCAGTCCCAGCATGGGCGGCCGATGGTCCTTCAAACAGGGCCAAAAGTCACAGCGGGCCGGGAGCTGGAAGGCCCGGCTCAGCCGTGTCCGCCAGTGCGGGAGCAAGGCATGCAATCAGCATGTGAGCCTTCTGTTGGAGTGCCCACTCCTTGGGATCTGTCTTTGCCATGACACAGACAGGGAACGTCGCCAGGTTGGCACGCAAGACAGGCACCGAACAAAGCCGAAGGTTACCTGCCCACTTCGGCCAGTTCCCCTAGACTCAACCACAGGACACTGGCGGATCGTTGCAAGGGAGTCCGGCTATGACGAGCGACAAGCACCACTGGAAACCTCCGGCTGATGGACGCCTGGATACTCTCCTCCGGCAATTCGTAGAGCGTGCCGAGGAGTTGTTGCACGCCCAGGAGCAAATGAACGATTTGCTGGCAGCAGTCGTGTCGATTGCCGAGGACCTCAGCCTGGAGACTGTCCTGGACCGGGTGGTCAAGTCTGCATGCGTCCTGGTGGATGCACGGTATGGTGCCTTGGGCGTCATCGGCGAAGACCAGCGTTTGAGCCATTTCATTACGGTAGGCATCGACGACGACGGCATCAGGTCCATCGGTGAACTTCCCACGGGGAACGGCGTACTGGGTCACCTTATCCGGGAGCCGGAGCCCCTTCGGCTCCATGATTTGCGTCGGCATCCCATGGCTGTGGGCTTTCCAGAGAACCACCCACCCATGAAGACCTTCCTCGGCGTGCCCATCCGGGTGCGTGATGTCGTTTTCGGCAACTTGTACCTGACGGAAAAAAGCAACGGGCAGGATTTCTCTGCCGCAGATCAGGAGCTGGCGATCGCCTTGGCAGCGGCGGCTGGCGTAGCTATCCAAAACGCCCGCTTGTTCGATGAGAGCCGCTGCCGGCAACGATGGCTGGAAGCTGGAATTGACTTGGGCAGCCGCTTGATTGCCAGCCAGTTCGACGAAGACCGCGGCAATCTGGATCGTGTAGCGGAAGCGGCGCTGCGGGCCTCCGACTCAGCATTGGGCGTGGTCGCGGTGCCTGCGGGCGGCAGAGTATTGCGTTGCCGGTCCGCAGTCGGGGTGCAAGGCGTCTACCCGGGGGAAGAACTTCCGGTGACAGATGCCGTGGCATCGGTACTGGCCACAGGGGAATCCGACATCGTGCGGGACCCTGTTGAGGTGTTCGGGACCGAAGTGTCAGACAAGCTGGGACCGGTGTTGATTTTCGCGCTCGGGCACAGGGGAACCGAGAACGGGGTCCTGCTGCTGGCCCGTCCCGCCGGAGGGCGGCTGTTCACGCGTACGGATATTGAATCAAGTGAGCTTTTTGGCAGCAGGGTCGGGCTTGCCTTGGATCTGGCACGCGTGAGTGCGCTTCGGGAACAGTCGTTGCTGCTGACTGACCGGGAACGGATCGCCCGCGACCTGCACGATCTGGTTATTCAGCGTTTGTTCGCTGCCGGTCTGGGGATCCAGAACCTGCGACGCTTCATGGGCGACCCCTCGGCTTTGGACCGGATGGAAAATTTGACGTCGGAGCTCGATGACATCATCCGCACCCTTCGCCGGACGATTGAGCAGCTTCGCTCGGAAGGCTCCCGGGACAGCCGGACCGCAGCATCGTGACCTAAGACTCTGGTCGACGTCGGCAATTCAAGGGTATTTTGCAGCAGACAGAAGGTTGGTTCGGCGAAAGGGACGGTCATGGACCGCGAGGATTCGACGGGAAAGATCATCGTTGGAGTTGACGGCTCCGAGGCATCCATCACGGCTCTCCGCATGGCCCAACAGCTCGCCGGGCCCCTGGGCGCCGAGGTGGTAGCCACAGCATTTTGGGAGTATCCGCGTGTTTACGACGGCTACGTGGCCATGGGCATAACGGACTTCGAGAAAGCCGCAGGAGAGATCCTTGGAAAGGCTGTCGAAAAAGCGTTCGGGCCCGCGCTTCCGGACAACGTTGTCTCCCGCCTCGTCCGGAATCATCCCAGGCAAGGTTTGATCGAGGCCAGCCGCGAAGCGGACATGATCGTGGTTGGACGCCGCGGACATGGGGGTTTCGGAGGGTTGCTGCTCGGTTCGGTCAGCTCGGCGTGTGTGGCCCATGCCCATTGCCCGGTGCTCGTGGTCCACAACCCGGATAAGGATGCATCGGGGCAGAGCGAACCGTAGCTTGGGGCCTTTTGGCCCTACGCCTCCCGGGTGGGGCTTCATAGGCTCTCAATCAAAGAAGAGAGCCAAGGCGCACCCCACGAAAGGATGAGCGATGACCCTGCCCAGCATGGAACCAGGCCGGATAGATGGAGCCCGGCACGTCAATGAGGATCTCGGGGAAGAGGAATGCTGGGAGCTCCTGCGTTCACGGACAACCGGCAGGGTTGGTTTTGTGCACCATGGCAGGGTCATGATCCTGCCGGTCAATTACCTGGTCCATGAGAACAGCATCTACTTCCGCACCTCTGCGGATGGCATGATCGGCACGCCCGTCGCCAGACTTCAGGTTTCGTTCCAGGTGGATGATTTCCGGTCGGATCGTAGCGAAGGATGGTCCGTGCTGTTCAGCGGACC
>Ga0308160_10007259_pt1 | contig 11060 bp, 12 predicted proteins | sample PhyFR1_FD_201036 | JGI IMG/M metagenome (GOLD analysis project Ga0308160, IMG submission 201036) | Phyllosphere microbial communities from UC Gill Tract Community Farm, Albany, California, United States - DLSLF.R1 | ecosystem: Host-associated > Plants > Phyllosphere > Unclassified | place: USA... | reverse complement strand
GACACGGTGGCGGATTCGCCGGTCGTGCCCACGATGACGATCGCGTCCGTGCCCTCAGCGATGTGCCAGTCGATCAGCTTGCGCAAGGAATCGCGGTCCAGGCTGCCATCTTCGAACATCGGGGTGACGAGTGCTACGATACTGCCCTTAATCATAATCTTGGCCGTGCCATTCAATAAAAAATCTGATTGTAGCGGATACCCCGCCGCTATGGTTCATTCCTGACCACAATATGGTCGAGCCAGGCCTCGGTTTTGTCGAATGCCGGCCCGGCGGCGCACAGGCGCTGCACCTGGGCCGGATGCGGTCGTTCCACGTGGCCGTCTTCGTAGGCCAGCACCTGCAGGCCGCCGTCGAGCGCCAATGCCAGCAGTTCTCCCGGCGCGAGCAAAAAGGAAGGATTGGACGGCTTGCCGTACACCTGGTTTCCTTGCGCGAAGGTTTCGTAGATCAGGATCCCGCTTGGATGCAGGCTGCGCGCCAGAGCGGCGAACAACGGCCGGTGCAGGTAGTTGGTGACCACGATCGCGGCGAAGCGGTCGGCTTCGAAAGGCCATGGCGCGCCATCGGCCTCGAGATCGTACGCCAGCGTCGTGACGCCGGGACCGCTGGACGCGGCCAGCGCCTCCGGCTTGCGGTCCAGCGCCAGTACTTGCAGGCCCTGGGCTGCCAGGAGCCGCGTGTGGCGGCCATTGCCGCAGGCCAGGTCGAGCGCCTCGCCGGCGCGCGCCAGGGGCGCGAAGCGCGCGACCCAGGGCGACGGCGGCAGCTGCTGATGGTTCACGCGCTCGAGCATGCTTGTTACAGGAAGAAGGTGAACGGGGTGGCGACCAGCTCCACCAGCGCTTGCCCGGCCGCCATGACCGGAATCACCCAATAGCCGACCAGTTTCAGGAACACCAGCGCCAGCACGATGAAGAAACCGTAAGGCTCGATGCGCGCGAACTTGTAGGCCAGGCTGTGGGGCAACATGCTGGTGAGCACGCGGCCACCGTCCAGCGGCGGAATCGGCAGCAGATTGAACGCCATGATCAGCAGGTTGGTCACGATGCCGGCCTGGGCCACCTTGTGCGGGAACGATTCGGCGACCTGGAAGAACACCAGGAAGGCGCCGAACACCAGCCACATCACGGCCATCACGAAATTGGCGAACGGCCCGGCCAGCGCCACCCAGGCCATGTCGCGCTTGGGATTGCGCAGGCGGTCGAATTCCACGGGCACCGGCTTGGCGTAGCCGAACACGAAGCCGCTGAAGATATACATGGCGATCGGAATCACGATGGTGCCCCAGATGTCCACGTGGACCAGGGGATTCAGGCTCATCCGCCCTTGGGAATAGGCCGTGTTGTCGCCAAAATACCGGGCGGCATAGGCGTGGGCGGCTTCGTGCAGGGTAATCGCAAAGAGAACGGGCAGCGCAAAGACAGCGATGTTGCGTATCAGGTCATCCATAAGGGGGGATTCTATCAGAGCCCGGCTGGCGCTTGACCCGCTCGATACTTAAGACGGCGAGATCCCGTCCCCGCAGGCGAATCGTTTCGCCCCCGCCGGGACAGGTTCTCAAAGGCCGAAGGCCGCCGGATCGCCCCTGCCCTCGCGCACCAGCACGGGTTCGGGCCCGGTCAGGTCGATGATGGTGGTCGCTTCGAGCAGGCCGGCGCCGCCGTCGATGATCAGTTCGATCTGCTTCTCCAGGCGCTCGCGCACTTCTTCCGGGTCGGACAGCATGTGGTCGTCCCCCGGCAGTTGCAGGGTGGTGCCGATCAGCGGCTCGCCCAGTTCTTCCAGCAGCGCCAGCGTGATCCTGTTTTCAGGCACGCGCAGGCCGATGGTCTTGCGCGACGGGTGCGACAGCCGGCGCGGCAGTTCGCGGGTGGCTTCCAGGATGACCGTGTACGGGCCCGGCATGGTGGCCTTGAGCAGGCGGTATTGCGTATTGTCGACGCGCGCATACTGCGCAACCTCGGACAGGTCGCGCACCAGCAGCGTCAGGTGGTGCTTGTCGTCGACACCGCGGATGCGGCGCAGCTTGTCGACCGCCGACTTGTCGTCGAGGCGGCAGACCAGGGCATAGGCCGAGTCGGTCGGCAAGGCGACGATGCCGCCGCTGTTGACGATCTGCGCCGCCTGCTTGATCAGGCGAATCTGCGGGTTGTCGGGGTGGATCTGGAAATACTGGCCCATATTCTTTACATTCCTTTACGTGGCGCCGGATCAGCGCAGCGACTGGAGCGCGGCGATCCGCTGCTCCATTGGCGGGTGGGTCGAGAACAGCGCGCCCCAGCCGCCACCGCTGCCCGAGATGCCCGAGGCAGCCATGGACGACGGCAGCGCGCCCGGCGCGAAGCCGCCCAGGCGGGCCAGCGCATGCTGCATCGGCACAGGCGAACCCATCAGTCTGGCGGCGCCGGCGTCGGCGCGGAATTCGCGCTGGCGCGAGAACCAGGCGACGATGATCGAGGCCAGCAGGCCGAACACGATTTCAAGCACGAACACGCTGGCGTAGTAACCGATGCCGGGACCGTCGCCCTCCTTGCGGAACAGCACCTTGTCGACAAAGAAGCCGACCACGCGCGCCAGGAACACGACGAAGGTGTTCACGACGCCCTGGATCAGGGTCAGCGTGACCATGTCGCCATTGGCGATGTGGGCCACCTCGTGGCCGAGCACGGCCTCGACCTCGTCCTGGTTCATGCTCTGCAAGAGGCCGGTCGAGACGGCGACCAGCGCCGAATTCTTGAAGGCGCCGGTGGCGAAGGCGTTCGGCTCGCCGTCATACACGGCGACGTCGGGCATGCCGATGCCGGCGCGTTCCGACAGGCGGCGCACGGTCTCGACCAGCCATTGCTCGGTAGAGTTGGCCGGCTGCTCGATGACGCGCGCGCCGGTCGACCACTTGGCCATCGGCTTGCTCATCAAGAGCGAAATGATGGCGCCGGTAAAACCGATCACGATCGACATGACCGCCAGCGCAGGAATGTTCAGCCCCTGCGCCGACACGACGCGACCGAGGCCGAGCAGGTTCATGACCAGTGTCAGCACCAGCACGACGGCAAGGTTGGTTGCTAGGAACAGAACAATACGCTTCATGGCGGGCGTCTCCGGACAGTTGATGACAAGACGCCAAGATTGGGCTGGACCAAGGATAAATCAAGCCCTGCCCACGCGCCGCTTGGGTAATTGCTTAACAGCTAGCCGCCAGGAAGAAGCGCAGCATCTCCTTCGACGCATCCGGCCCCTGTGCATCGGTGTGCGAACCGCCGGGATTGCCGCCCGCCCAGGTATGGCCTGCCCCATGCACGATCCACTGTTCGGCCATCGTGCGGCCGGCGTCGTCGCGCCAGGTGGCCTGCGTGCAGCGGCGGCCATTCCGGGTCGATGTGCTGTCGCTGGCATGCAGCGGCGTGGCGCGCAGGCCGGCGTGGGCGCCCACATATTGCTTGAGCACGGCTTCGCCATTGCCCGGCGCGACCACATGGTCGGCGTCGCCGTGGAACACGATGACCGGGACGGCCTCGCGCAGGCTGCGCCCCCGGCCCGGCTTCTTCATGGCCTGCAGGCCGGTGATCATGTCGCGCGCGCTGCCTGCCGGCAAACCGGAGTGCACGCCCACCGCCGCGAACAGCTCGGGATACTCGGCGCCCAGTACCGCCGCCATCGCGCCGCCGGCCGACATGCCGGCCACGAAAATCTGCGACGGCGCGGCGCCATGCTCTTGCGCCACGTGGCGCGTCATGGCGGCAAGGATGCCGGGCTCGCCCGCGTCGCGCACCTGGTGGCCCGGCTCGAACCAGTTCCAGCAGCGGTTGTGGTTGGCCTTGGCGTCCTGCTCCGGATACAGCACCAGGCAGCCGGCCTCCTCGGCGAGGGCGTTCATGCCGGTGCCGAGCGCGAAATCGTCGGGATTCTGGGTGCAGCCGTGCAACATGACGATCAGCGGGCGGGGTCCGTCCGCCGCCTTCGCCGGGATGTACAGCTTGTAGCTGCGGCTGCCCGCTTCACAGGCATGGCTGCCTGCGATGAAGCGGCCCGGGAGCCTGCTCTCGGCCTTCGCGGCGCGGGGACTTGCCGCGCGCGGCCTGGCTGCAGGCCGGCTCCAGCGCGGCGGCGGGTTCAGGTCGACGAAACCCTGCCCGGGCGGCGGCGTCGCGCCGGATGCCGCCTGCGGCGCCAGCAGGCCCGCCTGGGCCAGCGCCTTCTGGATGATGTCGGTAGCGGCCACCGGATCATGCGCCTGCGCATGGCGCGCCGATTCCATCATCTGGCCAATAAAGTGTTCGAATGGTTTCATGGTTGCTTCCTTCAGGATTGGATACGGTCGGCGAGCGCTTCTCGCACGGCGGGTGATGCGACGAATGCGCCGAGAACCTGGAGCGAGGCGATCGCGTCCCGCGCCAGGGCGGGTGGAACGTCGTCCTCGATCACGGCCAGGCCAAGCACGTGGATTTCGAGTTGCTGGCCCGAGGCAACCACCTGCGCCAGCTCGCGCTGGCCGTAGCGGTGCATGCCCATCACATAGCGCTTGCGCGTAACGGTCTGGCGGATTGCCTCGGCATGCACTTGCAGCTGATTGCGGATCGCGGTGCGCACGAAGTCGGTGCGGTTGGAATAAAACCCTTCCTCCACCAGGAGGTCGACCTGGGCCAGGTCGACCAGGCCAACATTGACGGTGACCTTGTCGCTGTCTGGCAGTTTTTGCGGCTGAATGTTCAGCTTATTCATTTTATACTCCATACATACTCTGATTGGAGTATAGACCCGTTTTGCTTCGCGCGCTGAGATGTGTGGTTTTCTGCCTCACTATTTTTCAGGCAACAAAAAACCCGCCGTAGCGGGTTAATGGTGTTCTGTTAACCTGAAGACCGTCGCCGCGGCGAAGGCCGGGGTCCAAGTCAAGCGCCGTGGCAGCTCGGGCAAACTTGGGTTCCGGCCTTCGCCGGAACGACGTTGATACGCTCATTGAACGGCATTAGCCGTAGCGGGTTGTCATTTGGCTTTTACACAGGACTGCCTGCCCTGCTCATGGAGAAATGCTCACCCAGCCACACGGTCAGTGCCTCCTGCCCTTCTTGATCGAGGCTTGGCAGCATCGTGGCGAACCAGGCGCGGCCCGCTTCCTGACCCAGGACGGACCGGATCACAGGCAGGCTGTTGTCGAGGAAAACGCTCAGAAAAGGAATCTGGCGCACGAACAGGAAGGTCGAATCAGTGATCCCGACGCTGGTATAGATATTGCGCACCTGCTCCAGATACGGCAGCGCCTCCTCCAACTGGCCCGACCGGGTCAATGCCGTGATGAAGTTGGTCACGATCTGCAGGTCGGGCACCTCGCGCGTGCCTGCATTGATGTCGCGCGCCCTGGCGATCCATTCCTTCCCCTGCGCGGCGTCACCTGTCATGGCGTAGCTTGCGCCGACTTGCTGGCCATTGAAGGCCGTGGGCTCCAACTCGAACAAGCCCTTCCAGTAGCCAAGCGACTCCTCCCAGCGCTCCAGCCGCGCGCAAGCCAGCGCGCACAGGCGTAGCGCGTCGATACGCAGATTCGTCCGGCCTGCCGCAATGTGGTCCATGGCGCCGGCCAGCGCGGCCTCGAAGCGGTCGGCTTGCAGGTGCTCGATCGCTTCGAGCAATTCAGGGGGATCCGGCGCTTCCCCGGCATCCTCGCCGGCCGCCGCGACGATGCGATCGGCATCGGCACCCGCCAAGCGCAAATACCTGACGATGTTACGCGTCGTCTTCTTCTCGTTTTTGCCGGATCGATCGATGGTCACGTTGTCGATCGACATATAGGGATCGGCGCCGCCCCGATACAGCGTTGCGATGGCGAACCGCTCGGAATCTTCGGGAGGTACACCCTCGAGGATCGAAAACAGCTGGTCAGGCTTGCTCTCGAGCTGCGCGACCACGGCATCCGGCTCAGCGATGAAAGCGAACTTGCGCGGCAGCTCGACCGACGTCATCCAGGTACCGGTCAGCTCGCAGAACGGGTTTTCGGCGGCCAAGCGGGCCAGCATGATTGGGAAAACAAGCAACACCAGAAGCTCGACCACGCGGGCGGCGAGCAAGACCCCGCCTTCAATGTCGGCGCCGGCAGCATGGCCTGCCTGGAGATCGGACAAGGCCATCGCCGACCGGTAGACCTGCTGTGGATCGCCGAACAGGCGAACGAACTCGCCAGCCGGGTGCTGAATCGCCACCCAGGCTGCCCATTGCGCATATCAGCTGCCGATGCCCACGCCCAGGCCCAGCCACCCCACCCACAGCGGACTGCGCGCCTTGCCCAGGCGCGTCACGCCCGCCATCAACAGGCCCGTCAACAACGCGAAGCAGAACAGGGCGAACCAGTCGACGATGACCAGCGGCGCCTTGATGGTGACCCAGGCATACAGCCATGCAGGAATGATGACGATGACGATGCAGCACAGCGCGAGGATCACGGTGCGCACCGGCAACCGTCCTGAAGGAACGTAGTGGGAGGAATTCATGAAGACTCGCTAGAGAAGGATTGATGCATGCAAGAAAACATTTCTAGCCTGCATCATATGCCGGTCTTCATGCTCCAGATACCGGCAGTCTCAGGCTATCGGCTTGAGCGGGATCTACGCCGTGTTCTGCTGTGGGGAGAGCGCCCCTCCGCGGATGATGGCCCTTGGTGTTGCCAGCGCTGTCAGAACGCATGCAAACTTGAGTCCCCCGCCTGCAAGCACGGCAGATCGGGATAATTTTGGGCGCTTGAAAGAGGCCGCGTCATCGAGAAAGCCATATCATTCCCGCCTCGCTGGGCGCGGACGACGTGCATGCCTTGCGTATAGATATTCAGGGCGCCAGGCGCCCGCGCGGGGACGACGTTCCGTCAGAACCAGTCGTGCCACACCGGCTTGACGCTCGACGGCAGCGGCGGCAGCTCGGCGAATTCGATCCGTGACTCGCCGGGCGCGTGGAAGTCGGTGCCGCGCGAGGCCAGGAAACCGTGGCGGCGCGCCACCTCGGCGTAGGTCTGGTACTGGTCGGGCGTGTGGCTACCGGTGACGACCTCGATGACATTGCCGCCCAGCTGGCGGAACTCGTCGAACAGGATGCCCTCGACGTGGTCGCCGAACTTGTAGCGTCCCGGATGCGCGATCACGGGAATGCCGCCGGCGGCGCGGATCCAGCCCATCGCCTCGGCCAGCGTCGCCCAGCGGTGCGGCACATAGCCGGGCCGCCCTTCGGTGAGGAAGCGGCGGAAGACTTCGGACGTGGTCTCGCACACGCCGATCTCGCACAGGTAGCGCGCGAAGTGGGTGCGCGACATCAGGTCGGGATTGGCGACGTAGCGCAGCGCGCCTTCATAGGCGCCGGTGATGCCGACCTGTTCCAGCTGGGCCGCCATCTCGCGTGCGCGCTGCTCGCGCCCGTTACGGGTCGCGGCGAGGCCGGCGACCAGCGCGGGATGGTCTTCGTCGATCTGCAGGCCCACCACGTGCACGGTCTGGTTGGCCCAGGTGACCGAGATCTCGACCCCGGCGACAAAACGCATGCCCAGCTCGTCCGCCGTCTTGCGCGCTGCCTTGATGCCACTCACCTCGTCATGGTCGGTAAGCGCCCACACGTCCACTCCGCCTTTGCGCGCGTAGGCGGCAACGTCGGATGGAGCGAGCACGCCGTCGGAGACGGTGGAATGGCAGTGGAGGTCGACTTTCAGCATGGAGGCCCTGGGCAGGCGCAATGATCGCGCCGTGGTACGGTGAGCTTGTCATTGTACGCGCATTCGCGCGCCGCTCCAGGGCCGGGCGCAGGCGCGCGCGCATTCAGCGCGCCAGCACCGCGACGCTGATCTGGCGCAACGCCGGCGTGTCGAAACCGTCGCGCCACACCAGCCTGGTGCGCGCGTAGCCCAGCGACAGGGTCCGCAACTGCGCCGGCGCATTGGTGAGCGCGAGCACGCTTTGCGGCAGGATGGTGACGCAGGCGCCAGCCGCCACGCAGGCGACCATCGCGTGATAGGAACTCATTTCCTGGATCTTCCAGGCCGGGTTGCCCGCGGTTCCCAGCCAGTCTTCCGCCAGCCGCCGGTATGTGCAGCCCTGCGGAAAGGCGGCCAGTGAACGGATGCGCAGCTGGCGTACATCATCGCTGCCCGACTCGCTGGCTGGCAACAGCAGCTGCAGCTCCTCGTTCCATACCGCCAGCGATTGCAGGCCCATATCGGCCAGGACCGCGCCATCATCCTCGGATTGCGGCAACGCCACGAAGGCGCAATCGAGCGCACCGGCCCTCACCTTCTCGATCAACGGGCGCGAAGGCCCGGTGACCAGTTCGAGGCGGGTGTCGGGATGGCGCACGTGATAGGCCGCCAGCACGGCTGGAAGCCGGCTCGCCGCCGTGCTTTCCATGCTGCCGATACGGAGCACGCCGCCATGGCCGCCGCCGGTCACGACCTGGCGCGCCTCGTCCGCCAGCGCCAGCAAGCGCTGCGCGTAACCCACGAATTGTTCGCCCGCGGTCGACAAGGCCATGCGCTTGCCGCTGCGGACGAACAGTTCGGCGCCGAGCTCGGCTTCGAGTTGCTGGATACGGGTGGTCACGTTCGATGGGGCGCGCCCGAGCCGGGCCGCGGCCTGGGTAATGCTGAGCTCGGTGGCCGCGGCGATGAAGATGCGTAACGATTCAGAATCCATATCATTCCTTAATATAGAATGATAATATCATTTCATTCTCATTTGGAGAACATCATGCTGATTCCAGGATCGGAGAACTCACGATGACCACATCACCGCCGTTTTTTGCCCAGTTACAGGTAGCACACCCGATCATCCAGGCGCCGATGGCGGGTGTCGCGACGCCCGCGCTGGCCGCCGCAGTGTCGAACGCCGGCGCCATGGGGTCGCTGGGTATCGGCGCCAGCAGCGTAGAGCAGGCGCGGCGCATGATCGAGGACACGCGCGCCCTGACCGATAAGCCGATCAACATCAATGTGTTCTGCCACGCGCCCGCGCAGCGCGACGCCGCGCGCGAAGCGGCCTGGCTGGCGCACCTGGCACCCCTGTTCAGCGAGACCGGCGCCGCCATGCCGGCGGCGCTGGACGAGATCTACCGCAGTTTCAACGACGACGAAGAAAGCTTCAGGATGCTCCTCGCGCTGCGTCCCGCGGTGGTGAGCTTTCACTTCGGCCTGCCTTCGCGCGACCGGATCGCCGCGTTGGCAAACGCCGGCGTGCGCACCATGGCCACCGCGACCAGTCTCGAGGAAGCGCTGCGGATCGAGGAGGCGGGCGTGGACGCGATCGTCGCCCAGGGCATCGAGGCCGGCGGACACCGCGGCATGTTCGACCCCGACGCGTCCGACGAATGCCTGAGCATGGCGGTGCTGGTGCGGCTGCTGATCAAGCGCACCAACTCGCCGATCATCGCCGCCGGCGGCATCATGGACGGCGCCGGCGTCAAGGCCGCACTCGACCTGGGCGCGGCTGGTGTGCAGCTCGGGACGGCGTTCATCCTGTGCCCGGAATCGGCGGCCAGCGACGCCTACCGCCAGAACCTGCAGAACGAACGCGCAGGCAGCACGGCCTTGACGGCCGCGCTGTCGGGCCGTCCGGCACGCGGGCTCGTCAATCGACTGATCAGGCATGGCGCAAGCGGTGGCGTGCGGCCGGCCGACTATCCGGTGGCCTACGACGCCGCCAAGCAGCTGCATGCGGCGGCCGCCAAAGCCGGCAACCACGAATTCGCCGCGCACTGGGCCGGGCAAGGCGCGCCGCTGGCGCGCGCCATGCCGGCGGCGGAACTGGTGCGGCTGCTGGTGCGCGAAGCGCAGGCTGCCGGCGGAGCTGCCTGAGCCCGCCTCGAGTGCGCCGACTGCGCCAGGCGCTGCCCGGCAGCGGTCGCAGGGCCGCGCGCTGAAACGCAAGCGCTCAGCGCTGCGCTGCCAGGAACTCTTCGACCATCTGCGCCAGCAAGGCAGGCTGGTCGTGATGCAGCATGTGGCCGGCCTGCGGCACCATGCGCGGCGTCACGTCCTTGAGATAGCCCATGCGGCGGTCGACCTCGGCCCGCGCCTGCTCCCTGGCGCCCATCCAGCGCCACATATCGGTATCCTCGGCCTCGACCCACAGCACCGGCGCCGTGATCGCGCTCCAGCTGGCCATGATCTCGTCCACATGGTACGGCAGCGGCGACGTCATCTTGTGCGCCGGGTCGCCCAGGATCTTCCACTGGCCGTCGCGGTCCTGTTCCGACCAGTGGGCGGCGAGAAAGGCCGCGCGCTCGAACGCCAGGCGCGGATTGGTCTTGCGCAGGCGCGCGGCGACTTGCTCCAGGCTGGCGTAGCCGCGCATCGCGGGCGGGTCTTTCAATTCGTCGAGCCAGGCCGCCACCCGGCCCGGATACTGCTCGGGGTGCGTGGTCGGCAGGCCGAAGCCTTCCAGGTTGATCAGCCTGGCGATGCGCTGCGGACGCACCCCTGCATACAGGCTGGCGATATTGCCGCCCATGCTGTGGCCCAGCAGGTTGACGGCCTCGCCCGCCGCGTAATGGTCGAGCATGACCTCGAGATCGGCCAGGTAGTCCGGGAACCAGTAGGTATCGGCCCCTGAGCGCTCGCTCTGCCCGAAGCCGCGCCAGTCGGGGGCGATCACATGCCACCGCCCCTGCAGGCAATCGACCACGAACTGGAAAGAGGCCGACACGTCCATCCAGCCATGGAGCATGAACAGCTTGGGCGCGCCCTCGTCTCCCCAGTGGCGCACATGCATGCGCAGGCCGCGCACGGTGAGAAATTCTGAACGAGATGGTTTCATGCGTAATCCAGAGAAAATAGTACGGTCGTTCAGACGATTATATAGGCGGACGGTTGAATTCGCGCGACGCGGCCCCATCTGCCCGACTTCGGTAGGCGCCAAATGCGCGGCACTGCCGGCATGGCAGGCGCCCGGGGCGGTAAAATAGCGCCATTTCCACCTTCCCGCGAGCACATCCATGGCGATTTACCAGCTTGGCGAACATGCGCCCGAAATCGATCCGTCGGCATATGTCGCCGACACGGCCACCCTGGTGGGCAAGGTCACGCTCAAGGCGAATGC
>Ga0308160_10007258_pt1 | contig 11063 bp, 17 predicted proteins | sample PhyFR1_FD_201036 | JGI IMG/M metagenome (GOLD analysis project Ga0308160, IMG submission 201036) | Phyllosphere microbial communities from UC Gill Tract Community Farm, Albany, California, United States - DLSLF.R1 | ecosystem: Host-associated > Plants > Phyllosphere > Unclassified | place: USA... | reverse complement strand
TTCCCAGGCACGGATGTGCAGTGGGCATGGGGATACATGCACCGGGGCGTGCTGCGGGCGGACTTTTTGCGGTATCTGTTACCGCTTGTGGAGGGTGGGGTGTACTCGGACGTCGACGTGAGTGGCGCGGAGGCGGTGATTGAATTGCGCGGACACGACTGATTCCAGACCCGACCCATTCGACCCATAGAGGACTGGGGCAAGATCGATGTCGAGTATCTCGACCTTTCAGGCACGGACGGGCGACACTGGAAAACGAAGATGACGCCGGAACCAGCTGTGATTGTGTCGATAGATGTCAACGTTCACGCACGGATGGACTGGCACCAGCAATGGCCTCGTGCGGTGGGGATCTGTCAATGGACATTGTCTGGCGCGCCACATCATCCAATATACATCGACGCCGCGCGCAGGGTGGTCAACTCGACGAGGGTCGTCGAAGAGTGGGATAAACAGCGCCAAGCGAAAATAGATCGATTGGAGCAGGAACGTCCGGACGGCTGGGAGGGTGCTGTTGCAGATTTGGCGGGGGAAAGAAAGGACCACGCCATGAATGTCATGGAGTGGACTGGGCCAGGGCTGTTTTCTGACGCGGTCATGGCGTGAGTAGCCGACGTTTACTTCACTACAGAGCTGAGCGACAGATTCTTACTAGCGCGCTACAACGTATCGTGGCATCGATTACGCGCGTTGGACCATCCTCTGCGGATTGGCGATGTCCTGATATTGCCCATAACTGGATTCTCGCCCGGTGGAGAGCGCGACTTTGGGGCAGAAGGGCCGGATTCCCCTCAAGCCAACGTACTGCATAATTGTGAGTCACCAGGATCATTCGCGTAGACTTGCGTTGGCAATACCCACCGGCCCGCCCTCGCGCCGAAGACCGTTTGGTAGCTAACCGTCAGTCCGTGGAAGCTGGAAGGGTGACGGGGCTCGATGAATAGATGCTGTGACTGCTGGCGCTAGATTAGCAAGCAACCTGAGGTGCTTGCGCATGCATGTGGTAATCTGCGCGTCTAGTCGGGCTTGAGCAGAGAGAACGGAAGTGAAAGAAGGAGATCAGGCGAGAAAATCGCCGCGGGTTGACAAAAAGAAATCAAAGCGGCCTCCGCCACCGGCGACGTGACACTTCACATGTCTAGGCACGGACGATCGCGGTGATACGGTGTTGAACCTGATATCCCAAAAGGTCTGTTCAAATTGGTCGTCTCATCCAAGACCACAACTCGCATACATCTGCGTAGACCCACTGTACGCAGTGACTCGACAAAAGCCTAACGGTGGCTTAACGAGGGACGAACGAGGGCCGATGAAAGGAGGAGGGAACAAGCGATGTTCGACGAACATCACGCTATCAAGCGACAATCGCCGGATTGACTCCTTCTCTGACCCAAACAACTGCTTAGATCCAGCTAACCCTACAATCTGGGCGACAGGGTTATTTTAAGTGTGGGCCGAACAGTTGCGCAAACAGCGGGGATGACACGCTCACGCGACCACTCATTCGGTTGCCTTCCTCGCGGCGGAAGGGGCAAAAGTTGAGATGCACAATCAGCAAATTTCCATATACTGATATCTCTGGGCCAGGACGCGTCGGTGAATCCTGATACGGACCGCGCTCATCTATTGACTCAGCTCGGATATGGCCCTAGCGTCGGGATGGTCACGTTGCGTGCTTTGTGGTCAGCCTCACGTCTTTCGATTTGGATTGCGGGGCCTTTTAATTTGGACACGCGGACAGGAAGGCCACTTGGTTCTCGTGGGCAAGCGCACTGAAGTCAATGTGGAAGAAAAACGATAGTGCCACGGGCGTTTCGGCAGCATTGAGGAGATGAGAACGATACACGGACGAAAGTGAGCCAAGGGCCTATCCTGTGCATAGATGATATACAGTCATGTTCGCGTGTTCACGCTCAAAGCTCTCCTTCATCCCCATCCGACTCTTCTTCATCACCCTGAACACCGCGGTGCGCCGTGCTTGACCATGCTCGGAGAGCAAATCTCGGCAGGATGTCTTCCGGCGAGATACCAGCAGTGCTTTGCGCATAGTCAATTGCGCGGCTCATGATGTTGCGATATGTGGCTTCTGCCGAGACGAGAGCGTCCTTGATTTCCATCACCTCGTTGGCAAGACTTGTGTCGGTCAGAGTGGATCCCGACCCGCGGCCCTCGGCGAGCCGCAACAAATTCTGGGCCAGCCTCGGGCCATCCAGCGGACGCTCGGTAGGGTCAACTGAAGGTTCGCGGAAGATGCGCCCGGATGCCTGGGCCGACCGCGGTCGGGACAGAGGTGGAGAAGGCGTAAACTTGTGCTCGGATGGCGACGACCGAGGTCGAGACAGGGGCGGGGAGGGCGCCCAATCGTGGCCGGATGGCGGCTGTTGGGACAGAGTCGAGAAGGGCCCAGGTCGGGCGGGACTGAAGGAACATGGACCAGAGGTACAGGTCAAGCACTTGGCAGATTGGCGGCGGATCAAGCATCGTATGCCCAGATCGTCTCGGTCGCGAAGGTAGCGATCGCACCACTGGGCCGGTTCCACGGCATTAGGATGCGCGCGCTAAAAGTTAGTGCTCCGATCATGACTGCAAGACTTGCCAGGATATGATGCGGCAAGCGCAAGGTGTTTGGCGGCAGCCTAGTGGTACGTAGGGTAGCTTGGACAGCTGTGCGATTATGCGGAGAAGTCTGACGGAAAGGAATCTCGACATAGGCGACGCGACGTTGAAGGGTGGGACCTGCGCCGTTAGCGAAATTCGACCAAGCCTTGTTGTCGGTTGACTTACCGGGGACATCCACCTCGCTCGCCTGTGCTGTCGACTCACGTGTTGGCTGGTAATCACTGCCGCTCACGACGGATGAGCCAGTTTCAACAAGACCATCAAGGTCGCTGGCATCGTCGTTGGGGACATCCGCGCTGCCGGCACCGCCATCATTCGTGATCCCTAAAGGTGTCGTCGAAGAGGGGGCGCCAATGAGACGACTCGCAAACCATCGGATGTATCCCAGTGAGGCATACGGTCGTACTGGTGGGACAGCCGGCCTCCGCGCTGCATCCGTGGCGGACGACTCTGTCGGAGGCATGGGCGGTGGAACGAGGCGGGCGCGCTTGGTGTTTGAACGAGAATACTTGGGCGGTCGCTTTGACATGATGTAAGTCGCTTGAAGGACTGAAGATTCAAGTCTCTCTCTGGTTCACTACCTCTTGTTCTCCCGACCTCGTCCAACACTCGCAAGTCCGGTGCAGACGACAAACAACGCGCCTTGGTGGTGTCTCGCGAGGGTCCTTTGGCCCATACGCGCCAGCCAAAGTCCCATCACCGGCGCGCCGTCATGGTCAGCGAGGTACCATCATCGGGGGTCGACGCAGCATTCGGCTTTTCCCATGCATTAACATTTGATTGCTTCCTTTTCGGCCCTTCGACTTCGGCAGGGCTACCGGCGCAACGGCCTCGACAACCTCAGCGTGGGGCGGACCACAACGCCTTGAACGTCTTGACAAGTCACGTCCGACACGACTTCTGAACGACGATCAATCACCATGGCCTTCACTCGGGATCATCATAGACATCCTCGACGACCTCTTCCTCGCTCTCACTGGCCAAGTGTCTCCCGCCTCGCCTCCCAGCCATATCTCTTCACCTGATCGGCCTACAACATCGTCACGCTCAACAGCTTGCGCCGATTGTATTACGCTTCGATTCTGCTCCAATGTTCTGAATGTAACAAGATCTTCTTGGACACTTTCAGAGATACTCGTCCGTGGCGCCACGGGAATTTGCAGGGTGTGCGTGGAGATTTGAGACCTTCTGGCGGAGTTTCATGCAGCTGCTCATGCATGACTGCACTCTCGTCCGCCGATTCATGGACCTTCTAGCAATCTGCCGGGGATCGGTCCACCTATTGAAGTCTGAGTAGGGTCCACTCTATCTAACAACAAACAGGAGAGTGTGCAAAGGTAAGTCTTGTCGCTCGTCGGCCGTCAACGTGGACATTTGCCACTGAGCGGATGAGTTTACCCGGCAACTCACCTCCCCGCGTCGACCTTGCTTTGTCCTTCCTCACTCTGTACGCACTTGCACATATCGTCCGACATGTCGCTCTCCCTCTCGCAGCAAGGAGCGCTGGAGCAGCTCTGGGCAGTCACGGCGAGCGATACGACTGCAGCTCGAGAGCGTGACGAGCGAATCCTTCGCGAAGCGGGGTGGGACGTGCAGGTGAGCCGATCCACGACTCACGCTTTCTTTCGACGGGACTGACGCGTAGCGAGCAGCGGAGCAGATCTTCTCAGGAGCGACCTCGGCTCCCGCTACGCGTGGCGGCGAGGCATCCCGCGGACCATCTCGGTCAACGACGTTAGACGAGGCTGACGGGCTGAGGGTGAATACACCACCTGGAAGCCGCCGATTATCGGGCACAGGGGGGTTTCATCGGGGTAGCTCTGGAGCTGGTACCTCTGGAGTCGGATTGTGGGGACTGTTATCCTCGCCTGTAAGGCTCATATGGAGTATTCTCACCGGAACTTGGTACTTCTTCAGTAAGTCGTTTTACCTCGCACGACTCACACCAGTCCGGACATTTGTCCCATTGTCCTTCCTCCCGCGTCTTCCCCGCTTCTTGCTCCCACCAAATGGCGCGCCAAGTCAAAATCGGACGCAGACCCCGACACAAACCTCCCTGGCCTTCATCCGCGACCTGGAGGTGTTCACCGGCTGCTCGGCGGGCACAAACTCCCTCCCCGATTTCTATATCGGTCCTTACCGCGAATTCATGTTGAACGTGCGGAAAGAAGGCAAAGTTGGCGTCGTCATTGTCGTCTGCGGGGAACACGAAGATGACGAGGAGTTCAAGCGCGATGTGTTGTGCGACGCAGAGCTCGTCAGGACGTTCAAGGAGAAAGATCTGATGGTCTGGGCTGCGGATGTGCGGTCAAGAGAGGGGTATCAAGGTGAGTTGCGTCGTGGGTCGTTGCGCTTGTCACTTGCGTCTACATTTGCGCCTAGCTAACAACAGTCGCGCAAACCTTGTTACACACGACCTACCCCAGTATCACCTTTGTCTCCCTCTTACCAGCTTCACCCACGTCCAATTCCACGTCCTCCCCCAAACTCTCCGTCCTCACCTCCATCTCTGGCCGACCATCGACCACCACCTCCGCCTCATCTATCATTCAGACCCTCACCACGTCCGTATTACCCCGCGCCACGCCTTTCCTAAACCGACTCAAGCGGGAACGTCTCACCCTCGCCGAAGCTCGACACCTCCGCGAAGAGCAGGACCGCGCGTTCAAAGACGCTGAAAGGCGCGATCGAGCCAAGATGGACGCGCAGAAACAAGCCGCCGAGCTTGAACGGCTCAAGTCGGAGCGTGCAGCAAAGGATGCGTCGGACAAAGAGCAGCGGATCAGAAATAGGAAGCAATGGCGGCGATATGCTCGAAAACACCTCTTACCCCACTCTGCCGGGCCTCTCCGCGTCGCACTGCGCACACCGCTGAACGCCGATCGGAACGTACGGAACTTTGAAGCTGGCCCGTCGACTCTGCCGCTGTTTGTATATGCCGAGACGCTCCTGATCCCCGCCGCGGATGATCCAGCGGACGACCCGGATTCCCCACCGGCGGGATACGAGCCGGAGTGGGACTTCAAGATCGTGACGACATATCCCCGGAAGGAGATCACTCGCGTCGAGACGGGCGGAGAGGAGATTTGGGACGTGGTCAAGGGAGCCGGAGGCGCTTTGTTCGCTGAAAAGGCAGAGGGAAGTGTTTGGGGAGAGGCAGAAACGAGGGAGTTGAACGGAGATGATAGTGACGAAGACGAGGTCGTAGATGAATAGCAGAGATGCCATCTTGACCGTGTATGGCACGAGAGAACGAAGACGGTCGCGGGGCTGACGGCGTGTTGCGGTAAAGGCTTGGTCCACTTCGGCCCATCAATCGCGACCGGGCCTTCTACTCATAACTCGAGTGCTCACACCCTGCCCGATATCGACAAATGAGCACGTTGCATGCAATCTCCGTCTATCCGCATCTATGACCAAACGCCCACCCTACTCCTTGTCCGCACCCATGTACCCCTGCGCTGGGACGTGAACCTCCTCGGCCGGAATGCTCTCGTCCTCTGCCTCTTCCTCACTGATGAGCCTCTCCGCCTCGAGCGCCGCCATACATCCCGATCCGGCGGATGTGATTGCCTGTCGGTACTTCTTGTCCTGAACATCACCAGCGGCGAAGACGCCCTTGATGCTGGTCTGGGTGGTTCCCGGTACAGTGAGGATGTATCCATCTTCATCGAGCTGCAGTTGGGTCTTGACGAGCTGCGTGGCGGGTTCGTGACCGATAGCGTAGAACAATCCGTTGACTTGGAGATCGCGCGTCTCCTTCGTCTTGACATTTTCGATAGCGAGGCTTTGGAGCAAATCGCCATCTCCCTTGCATTCAGTCGCCACGGTCTGGGGTTAGCATGAGTTGGGAGTCGTTCGACCGCCAGCGACTTACGTTCCACAGAACAGTGACCTTGGGGTGGGCGACAAGTCGCTTGGCCATGATCTTGCTCGCTCGCAGCTCGTCCCTTCGGACGAGAACGTATACGTGCGACGCGTACTTTGTCAGGTCTGTCATCAGTTTCATGCGACAACGACGCCGACTGAAAAAACCCTACACGTAGCCTCCTCGGCGGCCGAGTCTCCACCACCGATGACGGCCAAAGGCTTGTTTCGGAAGATAGGGACGGCACCGTCGCAGACCGCACAGGCGGAGATACCGCTCTGCCAGTAAGTGTCCTCTCCGGGGAGGAAGAGTCGTTTGGCCGAAGCTCCCGTAGCGAGGATGATAGTGTCGGCAGTCATAAACTCGTGCTGCTCCTCCTCGCCCTCGGTCCAGTACTTGAAGGGGCGTTGGGTCAGGTCGACACGGGCGATAGTCTCGGTGATGATGTTGGTGCCGAATCGCTCGCTGGGATCAGTGGGGACTTCTTTTCACCACGCCCAGACTTGGATGAGGAGAATAGGGCCGGCTGGGTTGGCCGGAGGAAAGTGTACCTCGCGGGGTGCAAGGGCAGATAGCGCAGATCGGCGAGGGTGTTAGGGGTCCAGACAAATCTACTCACCTCTGCGCACGGAACTTGTCCATCATTTCGGGTCCCATGATTCCGTCGGGGAATCCAGGAAAGTTCTCGACATCGGTCGTCGTGGTGAGCTGACCACCGGGGGCGAATCTGGCATGAGCACTGAGAACGCCGTCCCTGGTTCGGCCGTCACTCCGTCACTCCGTCAATCCGTCAATCCGTCGCTGCTTCTCTGTTCCGCTTCTTGGCTCCCTCACTCGATCAATTCTTGACTGCTCCGGGCCGTAGATCCACCCCTCCTCCACTCCCTCACTCAATACACCATAAATGCTTCCCACCTGCACTCCTTCACCCCAAGAATGCTGCATGCCGAACAAACGAAAAACACGTACCCGTTAGCAAGCATACCCTGTTGATCAGCAACGCTTCCAGCCAGGTAGGCAACTACCCACCTCGTACAGAACCGGCTCGAGGTTGGCTCGGGCGAGGTAGATGGCCGCGGTGTGGCCGGCAGGACCCGATCCGATGATTACGACTTGCGAATGCATCTTTTTCGACTTTTCGCCGTGCGCTTTCGGCTCGGCGACGTTGACAGAGTTTCCGTTAGGGATGGGTGACATGGTGGTATCGTCCGTTGGGAGCGGGAGGGGTGTGATACGATGTTTTGCTGTGGGAGTTGGCGAAGTGTGAATCGAGCGGACTTGGCGGAACGACCTCAGAGGTGTTGTGGTGAGTGATGTACGGTGAGCTGCCCTGGCGAGGACGGGGAGGCGGGTTCTTAATGACAGTTTGGGAGAGGCAGTCGGGTTGATTGGTAAGAGTCAAGACGAAGATGCGAGGGACGTGGGTGGAAGCGTCGCTAAGCCGGACGAGCCGGAAATTGTTATCAAAAGAACTTTCGGCCGCTTTCGATTATACATCCCTTCTCCCCCCGGCGTTTGTCCATACCAACGGGATCCATAAGGGACTATGCATGGAAGGTCATACCGCTCAACCCTGCACACTGCGTGACTATATACACCCACTCGGGCCCGACCGATGCGTTGACTTGCGCGCGACGAAACGCTCAACTGAATTTCCACTTGTTGCCGCAGTTCTGTTGTCAGCGCGGCTAATCTCCAAGCGAAGCAACCGCGACTCACGGTACATCTGTTTGGAGAAGATACGTCGCGAGGAGATGAACAACAGGACAACTGCATCAGCGTGTACTCGGGCTGCTTGCCAACGCGCATGAACGTACGAGACGAAAGTCTGTCATTAGCTAGTGCATGCAGTAAAGCTACCACACTCACAGTCATAGGCTCATCTGCGGACCGTGTCTGCATCTGGTAGTACGTGCATTTACGCTGTTGACATCGTCCGCACTTGAACGCGTCGGTCTCGGCCTGGTGTGAGCTTTGCGCGTGGCGACGAGTGCGCCAACCGACCTGTGTCTCCCCGACCGCCTTGGCTTTGAACAAATTCTCCATCGCAATCTTCTCGTTCATCGCGCGCACAGTTTCCGACGCGAGTTCCTGTGGCAGTCAGACGTGTCACCAGTGTCGTACAGCGCCGACGCACCTCTTTCGTCATTTCGACAAACTTTTCCGGCGACGTAGATCCCAGCACAATCTCATTTCGCAACCAAGGATTCTGCTTGTCTTTCAAGTTGAGGAAGAGTGATCGACATTCTGCAATCAGCAATGCTCTCCTGCCAGACGCGTCTCTGCGCCCGTCGTAGGCGCTGCGCTGTCGTGCTCAAGTCGAGCCCCTCCCCGCGACTCACTCTGGCGGTAGTCGTTCCCCGTCGACCCATTGGCCTTCTCCCACACCTGCCGTTCGATTCCCTGCGCCCGTTCTGTCAAAATCTTCTTCTCCGCCGTCGAGTCGCTCGCCAACGCATCGTAGAACTGCACGACGATCTTGTGCCTGAAATCGTCCCCGTCGTTGGGCTCTGCCCGTAGTTTGTCCGCTATCCCGTCCTTCTTCGCCGTTCGGGACTCTTTCCGGTCGCTGTCGATGGTGGAAAGTGGGGGCCGAGTGGGAGGTGATTGGGCTTTCACGTCGTTGTCTTCCGTCTTGGGCTTCACATCTTCCAATTTCGGCTTGGAGTCGGAACCGGCGGATCCAGATGACCCGGCCGGGGAAGAGGCCGACGCAGATGCTGCGGTTAGTGTCGTGATTAATAGGGCGCAAGCTGGCGTGGATGTGGGGTGTGGCACGGAACCGAGACGTTCAGACGTGTGTGACGGGAAGGGTCGCAAGAGTTCACGCCTCCGTAAAGAAGTCGTGTCGGTATAGTGCTCAGACCATACGCAATGCGTGAGAAACGGCAAGAAGACTCACCCTCAGCTTTGACACGCTTGATATCCTTATCCTTCCCCTCCTCTTCCTTCTTCACGCCCGACCCCTCGCCGTCCTCCCTCTTCCTCTTCTTCTTGTTCTCCTCGATCTTGTCCTTCCAGAGCTTGACGATTTCCTTGGACAAGGCAGCAACACCAGCGTCGGCATTTGTTCGCAATTTACCAACAGCGACACCGGCTTTGCTTGACTGGGCATCAGCTTGCGCAAACTGTTACACCGGTCAACGGGGAGTCGGTCCGCAGTCGACGCTGGCACCTGCAGAGATCCTGGTCGGAGCACATCTCTCCTCAATCTGCGCCTTGACCCGCGCCTGACTCGAGGCTTGCGCCAGATACAGCGTTGAGAAGATGACATACCCGCAGCAAGTCCTCTGTCGGCACAACCTCCGTCTTGAACCTAGTCAGAATCGCCTTTGCTTCCTGCCTATCAGCCCTGTCTGTCGACGCAGTCCCGCCAAGACGCACCTCGGCTTTCTTCGTCGCATTCTCCCCGTCCGTCAGCTCCTTGAGCTCCTTCACCAGCTTGGTCAGAGTAGGGGCGTCCATAGTTTGGTTTTGTTGTTGATGAGGTTGGGTCGTATGTATGCGAGTCTAGCAGCGGCCGCAGGATTGTCCGGTCTACGCCTGCAGTACAGATTGCTGGATTTCCGGGCTGGCTCTGCGCTAAATGGACGGAGCGGTTGCGAGAAAGGATGAGAGATGAGCAACAAATCAGATAGAATGGGTCAAGTGCGAAATGGTCGCTTTGGAGGTGGCAGCTTCCGGTAATTTTACCCGTCAGGCCGATGGGTCACTACTCAACGCGTTCACAACAACAAGGTCGGCACAATGCGCAGATACATAGAATAGTAGCGTAGCATTCGTAATGACATACATCTCCGTCGAGACAACGTCTGCCCTGGGTCATATGAATGCAGTGCTTGCCGCCGCCACGTCCCTGCTGTCTCGCCTGTCCGCGCTTCCCTCTCTCTCCCCCTGGCTCTCTCTCGCCTCTCGCGCGGCCTCCTCCACCCACCTCCCCATCAGCTCCCTCAGCATCCCGTCCCATCCTTCGCCCTTCTTCGCGATGATCAGCGGATCAAAGTCGATCCGAGCTGCGGTTTCTTTGCGTCTGGGAGGCGTCCGGTTTCCGGGGATCGGCGAGACCGAAGGGGAAGGGTTCGACGAGGAGGTAGCTGATTTTGGCGGCAAGATAAGCGGTACAGCGAGGGTATAGCTTGATGTTGGCATATTCACAGGCAGCTTGTATCGATTTCGCAACGTCCTGAACGTCAGCAACCACGGGCTGCCGGAAGTAGATCACTCACGCGGCCCAGCATGTGAGGTTGCCCACTCGGCGGAAGGTCCACTCCTTGTCAGCCTTGTCTTCGCTCTCTCCGCCGAGATGAAGAGTGTCGTGGATGTCCTCGGTGGGTATGACTCCCCAGACTTTCGTCGAGAAGAGGATGGCGGAGTTGCAAGCGGAGGCGAGAATGTACCCGTCACTGCCATTAGCGCCGTTGTTCGTCGGACTGCGTCGACTCACGAGAGCTTGGCAAGTAGTTCAGTGTCGAAATCCCTCGAAGTTGGTGGTGGTAGGAGGGCCTGCAAGTCATGCGGAAGGTGAGAGAGTAAGAAGGAGTGCAGACGTTCTAATCTTAGTTCAAAACCTCGAGCC
>Ga0308160_10007257_pt1 | contig 11064 bp, 9 predicted proteins | sample PhyFR1_FD_201036 | JGI IMG/M metagenome (GOLD analysis project Ga0308160, IMG submission 201036) | Phyllosphere microbial communities from UC Gill Tract Community Farm, Albany, California, United States - DLSLF.R1 | ecosystem: Host-associated > Plants > Phyllosphere > Unclassified | place: USA... | reverse complement strand
CTCCGTCTCCTCCGCGGCGTCGAGGAGGGGCATGCGGCCGATGTGGCGGAGGTAGTCGCCCACCTGGTCGGTGGAGGCGCCTCGCACCTGCGAGAGGACCTCGACCTCGGTGTCGTCGGTGGTGTCCATGGTGTTGCGCGTGGTGACGGTAGTCATCGTTTCTCTCCCTGCTCGAATTCAGACCGTGGTGTCGTGTCGAATAGTTCGTGAAGCTCTTCGGCGTACTTCGAGTCTGGTGCCAGCACGAAATGACACTGGTGTCATTCAGGCAGTTCACAAGGTTGTTCGGAGGGCACGTACAGGGTTTCGAGTGCATCGGGGGACGAACGGGGTGCGGCTTTGACTCGGGGCACATCGCGGGTGTAGGCCCGGTCGGGGTCGCACGGGGTACGGCTTCCTGGGTGCGACCCCCGTGCATCCCCATGAACACGCGGATCGCGGGGTGTCAAGCGAACACTGCGCGACTGTCCGCCGAACGCGGAGGGGTACGCGGAGACCGGCTGTCCGCCCCTCCGAGGAGGGGGACACCGAGGCCCGTGGGGGGCGCCCCTCAGCCCCCCGAGACCACCCGGGTGAGCAGGGGGCCGGGGGCGAGATCGCGGGCATGCCGCCGCTCACCGCGGGCGGGGTCGCCGCGGGAGGCGTAGTGGGGCCACGACGACGAACGAGGTGACCCGTCCGGGCCCCTCCACGAGGGAGAAGACCCAGGACGAGTCACCTCGTCGGAGCTCGGAGCGGCTCGGCGCGGCTCGGCGCGGCTCGCCTCAGCGGCCGGAGCGCTCCTCGGCCTCGGCGCGGGCGCGCTCCTCGGCCTCTATCTGCGAGTACACGGTCCGCTCGGTGCGGTCGGCACGGAGCAGCGACCGGACGGCGAACCAGAAGATCAGCCCGACGACGATGGTCGGGGTCACGGCGAAGAGCGCAGCTCCCCAGAAAGTCTCAGGCACTCCACAAGGGTAAGCGATGGTGCCCGGGAGTCCACCGGGTACCGCGGCCGGCCCTCACGAGCCGACCCGCGCCTCCGTCACTTGACGAGCGGGAAGAGGATCGTCTCGCGGATGCCGAGGCCGGTGATCGCCATCAGCAGGCGGTCGATGCCCATGCCCATGCCGCCGCTCGGCGGCATGCCGTGCTCGAGCGCGCGGAGGAAGTCCTCGTCGAGGCGCATCGCCTCCGCGTCGCCGCGGGCCGACAGCGCGGCCTGCTCGACGAAGCGCTCGCGCTGGATCACCGGGTCGACGAGCTCCGAGTACGCCGTCGCCAGCTCGAAGCCGCGCACGTAGAGGTCCCACTTCTCGACCACGCCGGCCTTCGACCGGTGCTGGCGCACGAGCGGGCTCGTGTCGACCGGGAAGTCGACGACGAAGGTGGGGCGGTCGAGCGACGGCTTGACGAAGTGCTCCCAGAGCTCTTCGACGAGCTTGCCGTGCGTCTCGTGCGGCACGACGAGCTCGACCGAGTCGGCGAGCTCCCGCAGCTCGGCGACCGACGTCTCGGGCGTGATCTCGCGGCCGGCGGCCTCGCTGAGCGACTCGTACATCGGCACACGGGCCCACTCGCCGCCGAGGTCGTACTCCGAGCCGTCGGCGAGGGTGACGAGGTGCGAGCCGGCCACGGCGTGCGCGGCGTTCTGCACGAGCTCCTGCGTGAGGCGGGCCATCTGCTCGTAGTCGCCGTACGCCTGGTAGGCCTCGACCATCGCGAACTCGGGCGAGTGGGTGGAGTCGGCGCCCTCGTTGCGGAAGTTGCGGTTGATCTCGAAGACGCGGTCGATGCCGCCGACCACCGCGCGCTTGAGGAACAGCTCGGGCGCGATGCGGAGGAAGAGCTCGGTGTCGAAGGCGTTGCTGTGCGTCTGGAACGGGCGTGCCGCGGCGCCGCCGTGCATCGTCTGGAGCATCGGGGTCTCGACCTCGAGGTACTCGTACGAGTCGAAGGTGCGCCGCAGCGACGAGACGGCCGCGGCACGGGCCCGGACCGTCGCCCGCGCCTGGTCGCGCACGATCAGGTCGAGATAGCGCTGGCGCACCCGCGTCTCTTCGCTGAGCTCGGAGTGCAGGTTCGGCAGCGGCAGGATCGCCTTGGCGGCGATGCTCCACTCCGCGACCATGATCGACAGCTCGCCCCGCCGCGACGAGATGACCTCGCCCTTGACGAAGACGTGGTCGCCGAGGTCGACGAGCTCCTTCCAGTCGGCGAGCGCCTGCTCGCCGACGGCGGCGAGCGAGACCATCGCCTGGATGCGCGTGCCGTCGCCGGCCTGCAGCGCGGCGAAGCAGAGCTTGCCGGTGTTGCGCGCGTGCACGACGCGGCCGGCCAGGCCGACGACGTGGCCCGTCTCGGCGCCGGGCTCGAGGTCGGCGTGGCGGGCACGGACGGCGGCGATCGTGTCGGTCACCGGCACGCCCACGGGGTAGGCCTCGCGGCCCGACTCGAGCAGGCGGGCGCGCTTCTCGAGGCGCACCTGCTTCTGCTCCGACGCCTCACGGGCCGCCTCGGCCTCGGCGACCGCCTCGTCGGTGGGGGTGCTGGTGTCGGGGGCGTCGGTCATGTGCGAGGGGCTCCTGCAGGGGACGAGGGGTGGAGGCGGTGCGGGCGGTGCGGGCGGTGCGGGCCCGGGGGCTGGCGCGGAGGGGCTGGCGGGGCGGGGCTGGCGGGGGCGTGCGGGAGGCGCGGTGCGGGTCGAGCCCGGACCTCACGCCCCGTGCCGCGGTGACGGCCCGTCGTCGGCCGACGGGCGCCCGAACGGCGCAGTGTCGATGGTACCGGGGCCCACCGACCCCTCGGCGACGGCGAGGGCGCGGTCCATGGCCGAGCGGACGAGGGGCGCGATCACGCGGCCGGGGTCGGGCACGCCGAGCTCGGCGAGCATGCCGACCGACTGGGTGACGATCGCCGCCGAGAACTCGGACGCGGTGGCGACGGCCTCGGCGTAGCGCGGACGGTCGGCCTCCGCGACGAGCACCGGCTCGGCGCCCATCTCGACGACGAGCGCCTGGCCGATCGGCTGCACCGGCACCGGCGCGGTGACCGCGCAGTACGCCTCCCGCAGGCGCACCAGGTCGATGGTCGTGCCGGTGAAGGTGAGGGCGGGGTGGATGGCGAGCGGGATGGCGCCCGCCTGCAGCGCGGGGCGGAGCACCTCGAGCCCGTGCACGGGCGACGTGTGCACCACGAGCTGGCCGGCCTGCCAGGCGCCGGTCGCGGCGAGGCCCGTGACGAGGTCGGCGAGCTGGTCGTCGGGCACCGCGAGCAGCACGAGCTCGGAGCGCTCGACGATCTGCTGCACGGTCAGCACCGGGGCGCCGGGCAGGATCGCCTCGGCGCGGTCCCGGCTGCGCTCGGAGACGGCCGAGATGCCGACGATCGCGTGGCCGGCCGCGGCGAGCGCGGCGCCGAGCACGGGCCCGACGCGGCCGGCGCCGACGACCCCGATGCCGAGGCGTCCACTCTGCTGGGGGCTCATCGGGGGTCGTCCTCTCGGTGGCGGGCGGGGGCGGAGGTGGGTGCGGACGCGGGTGCGGGTGCGGGTGCGGGTGCGGGTGCGGGTGCGGGGGCGGAGGTGGGTGCGGGTGCGGACGCCGGCGTCGGGGCTGGTGCGGGGGCCGGTGCCGGGGGGGGGGCCGGCCGCGCGTCCGGGGGCGTGACCGGCGTCGGCGACCCGACCCGCGACTCCTCGGGGGGAATCCGAGAGGGATCCGACGCAGCGAGCCCGTTCTCTGCGGCTGCCTGGTCGCTCGCCTCCGGATCACTCTCGAATTTGAGAGCAGGAGCAGGGGCAGGGGCAGGAGGGGCGGGGGCGGGAGCGGGAGCGGCGGAGGCGGGGCCCGGGGAGGCGGCGGGCACGACGCCGGCAGCGGTGACGGGAGCGGGAGCGGAGGCCGAGGCAGGGCCCGGGGAGGCGGGGGGCTCGGCCGCCGAGGCGACGGCGAGCCAGCGGTGGGTGCGGTCGGCCCGGGCGGCCTCGACGCCGTCGCGGGCGGCTCCGGTGAAGAAGGCGAGGGCGTCGGCCTCGTCGAGGGCGCCGATCTGCGCAGTGATCGGCCCGGCGACCGTGTGCAGGTGCACGGCGGCGAGCCGGAGCCGCCGCAGCAGCGGGCCCTGGTGCAGGCTCACGCTCTGCACCCGGGGAAGCGGCACGATGATCAGCTCACGCCAGATCGCGCCCTTCCGCAGCAGCAGCGCGCCGGGCGCCGCCCGGAAGCCGTTGCGCCGCCACGAGAACCAGCGCAGCACCGCGGCCCGACGCGGCGACGTCGTGAAGCCGCCGTCCGAGCCGCGCGACGTGAGGCCGTCCTCGACGAGCCGCAGCGTGTGCGAGGCGTGCTCGTCGGCCGCGGCGCGCAGGTCGTCGGGGGGCGAGGCCGCCGCAGCGGGTCCTCCCGAACTCTCGACGTCCGCCTCCGGCGCCCCGTCCGCCTCGGCCTCGGCCGCCGCCGCGAGCCCGACGAGCTCGGGCAGCACCAACTCGAGCACCCGGCGCACGTCGCCCTCGTCGCCCACCGGCAGCAGCACGCTCGCGCCCTGCTGCCCCGTCGACGACGACGCCGCCGCGCTCGACCGCGAGGCGCGGTTGATGCTGATCTCCCACCAGCCGAACGGCCGCCAGAGCAGCGGCTGGCTCACGCGCACCGAGTGGATGCGTCCGGGCGGGAGCGTCTCGTTCGTCGTCGAGAAGAGGCCGTAGCCGATGCGGATGCCGTCGCGGGTGCCGGCGATGCTGTACCGCAGCGACTTCGACACCCGGTTGACGTAGTAGCCGCTCGAGCCGAGCACGGCCGGCAGCAGCGCGAAGAGCAGGAACCACTCCCCCGTCAGCCGCACCGTGACGACGACGGCGATCGCGGCGGCGACGATGAACAGCGTGTAGCCGCTGAGCACGACGGAGCCGACCAGCCTGCGCAGGTCGACCCGCACGACCGACTCGGGGGGCGCCTCCTCGGTGCCGTCCGCGAGGAACTCCGCGGCGCGCTGCTCGACGAGGCCGACGAAGCCCGGCCGCCCGGCCGGCCCCTTCGCCAGCGAGACCCCCTCGGCGCGCTGGGCCCCGGAGGCGCGGCGCAGGATCTCGCGCCGGAGGTCGTCGGCCGAGGCGGAGCGCAGGTACGCGAGGCTGACGTTGGCGTCGTCGCCCGCCTGGCTGACCTCGAGCTTCGCGGCGCCGAAGAGCCGCGCGAGGACGGGCCGCTGTACGGCGATGCCCTGCACCCGGTCGAGGCGTGCCCGGCGCTCGGTGCGGAAGACGATGCCGCTGCGCACCTCCACGGTCTCCTCCGTGACGCGGAAGGTGTTCATCCGCCAGGCCAGCCAGAAGAAGGTCGAGAGCACGGCCACGACGACGACGAGCCCGAGCAGCACCCAGCCGAGCAGGCCGTGGTCGACGACGTAGCCGAACGGGTCGCCGTCGTCGCCCCCGCGGCGCCCGCTGACGATGCCGGCGACGAGCTGCACGACCCAGTCGCGCGCGTTGTAGACGATGATGCCGAGCGCGACGATCAACGCGGTGCCGCCGCGGAGAAGCGGCGTGGCCGGGTGCAGCCGGTGCCACTCGCCGTCGGTCAGCGCCGCGACCTCGGCGGGAGCCGGCGGGCCGGCGGGGCCGGGAGCCGGCGGCCCGGCGTGCCCGGCGGGGCCGGGAGCCGGCGACCCGGCGGGCCCCTCGGGCCCCGCAGCCGACGGCCCGACGTCGGTCACAGCCCCGCCCGCCTCGACTCGGCGAGCTCGACCAGGCGGTCGCGCAGCGCCTCCGCCTCGGCCTCGGGCACCCCGGGGATGGTCACGGCCGACGACGCGGCCGCCGTCACGAACTTGAGGTCGCTGAGCCCGAGGGCCCGCACGACCGGCCCGCGGTTGATGTCGATCAGCTGCATGCGGCCGTAGGGCACGGCGACGACGCGGGTGAACAGGATGCCCTTGCGCAGCAGCAGGTCGTCGTCGCGCAGCTGGTAGCCGATGGCCCGAACGCGCCGCGGCACGAACGCGCAGACGAGGAGGGTGACGACGACCAGCCCGGCCGTGAGGAGGCGCCACCAGGGCGAGTCGAGGAGCCACAGCGGCAGCGTGGCCGCCGCCACGACCAGCCCGGTGACGAGCCAGCCGATCAGCTCGGGCCAGACGTACCGCGGCGAGACGCCCGTCCAGGTCGCGTCGGCGACGTCGAGTCGGCTCATGGCGGTCCTCCGGGGCGGTGCGGTCGGCGGGCGTGCTCTCAGGCGGCCTGGGCCCCCGGCCCGCCGTCGTCGTCGTCGCCGGGCGGCACGGTGCACATGTGCTCGGCGACGATCCCCCCGACGAGGAGGCCGAGGCCCCCCACGACGGCCACGACCGCGGGCACGACGGAGCCTACTGCCACCCCCACGCCGCGCGTCGTCATGAACAGCAGCACCCCGCCGGCGCCGCCGCCGAAGAGCGCCCCGGCCAGGCTGCTGGCCTTCGCGAGCAGCAGAACCCGGGTGGCGTAGTACGGGTCGACTCGCTCGGTGCGCGAGCCCCGGGCCACGCGCCGGACCGGCATCGCCATCGTCACGACGATGCCGCCGATGGCGAGGAGGACGAGCCCGAGCACCACGGGCGGCACGATCGACGGCCGACCGGTCGCGACGAGCGCCGCGTCGAGCACGAAGCCGACCACGAGGGCGACGACGGCGAGGCCGATCAGGGTGGCGGGGCGGGTGTGTCTCACGCGTCGGCTCCGGGGGTGTGGGCGGGGGCGGGGGGCTCGGAGCGGGCGGCGCCGGGGGCGCGCTCGGCGGGCGGCCAGAGCGCGCCGGCTCCCGCGACCGGGCGGGTGCGGTCGGGCAGCGCGGCCAGCAGGTCGGCGACGCGCCCTGCCCGGCCGAGCCGCGCCTCCGGCTCGACCTGCAGCCAGGGCTCGAGCACGAAGGCCCGCTCGGCGGCGCGGGGGTGGGGCAGCGTGAGGCGCGGGTCGTCGCTCTCGTCGTCGCCGAGCACGACGACGTCGAGGTCGAGGGTGCGGTCGCCCCAGCGCTCGGTGCGCACCCGGCCCTGGTCGGACTCGATCGACTGCAGGGCCGCCAGCAGGTCGAGACCGCCCAGGGTGGTGTCGACGAGGGCGACGGCGTTGAGGTAGTCGGGCTTGCTCTCGTCGGGCCCGTCGAGCGTGACGGCCACCGACGAGACGGGGGCGGACGCCGCCACGACGTGCACCCCGTCGACGGCGTCGAGGGCCGCGACGGCGTCGCGGAGCAGCCCGTCGCGGTCGCCGAGGTTGGAGCCGAGCGCGATCACCGCGCGACGGGCGAGGGGCGCGGGAGGCGCGGTGCGGGAGCCGGGGACCGGGACGGGGCCGGAATTGGGACCGGGAGTGGGGCCGGGACCGGGACCAGGGCGCGCGGGCCCGGCCGTGCTCACGCGCGCTCCCGCACGACGGTGATCGACACGTCGCCGAACGGCACCGTGATCGGCGCGTGGGGCTTGTGCACCGTGACCTCGGCCCGCACCGCGGCGGGGAAGGCGAGCACGACGTGCGCGAGCCGCTCGGCGAGGGTCTCGACGAGGTCGACCGGGTCGCGCTCGACGGCCGCGACGAGCTGCTCGGCGAGCACGCCGTAGTGGACGGTCTGCGCGAGGTCGTCGCCGTCGGCGGCCGGCGCGGCGTCGAGGTGCACGACGACGTCGACCACGAACTCCTGGCCGTCGCGCCGCTCGTGCTCGAAGACGCCGTGGTGGCCGGTGGCCCGCACGCCGCTCAGCCGCAGCACGTCGAGGCCGTGCGGCACGAGCCGGAGCGCGGGGGCGGCAGCGGCGGCAGCCTCCGTGCCGGTGCCCGCCGGCACCTCGGCGCTCACGCGTGCCTCGCCGGTCGGGCGGGCACGGCGGCGCCCTGCCAGGCGTGCAGCACGTCGAGGGCGACGCGGGTGCCGGCCGCGTCGTGCACGCGCACCGCCCACACGCCGGCCTGGGCCGCGAGCACGCTCACCACGGCGGTGGGCAGGTCGCGGTGCTCGGGCGGAGCGCCGTCGGGCAGCAGCTCCCCGAGGAACCTCTTGCGCGACGCCCCCACCAGCAGCGGCTGGCCGAGGCGGGCCAGCTCGGGCAGGGCGGCGAGCACGCGCCAGTTCTGGGCGGCGTCCTTCGAGAAGCCGACGCCGGGGTCGAGCACGAGGCGGTCGAGGCGCACGCCCCGGCCCGCGAGGGCGTCGACGCGGGCGGCGAGCTCGTCGCGGACGCGGCGGGCGACGTCGCCGCCGTAGTCGGGCGCGCTGCGGCCGTGCTCGAGGTGCCCGCGCCAGTGCATGGCGACGAAGAGCCGCTCCGTCTCGGCGGCCACGTCGGCCATCGCGTCGTCGGCGAGGCCGCCCGAGACGTCGTTGATGACGTCGGCGCCGGCCTCGACGGCGGCGCGCGCCGTGGAGGCGTTCATCGTGTCGACGCTGACCCGCACGCCCTCGGACGCCAGCTCGCGGACGACGGGCAGCACCCGACGCTGCTCCTCGAGGGGGTCGACCCGCGACGCCCCGGGGCGCGTCGACTCGCCGCCGACGTCGACGAGGTCGGCACCCGCGGCGACCAGCTCGCGCGCGTGGTCGAGGGCCGCGCCGAGGCCGACCCAGCGACCGCCGTCGCTGAAGGAGTCGGGGGTCACGTTGAGGATGCCCATCACCAGGGCGCGCCCGCCGTCGGAGGGCAGCAGGTCGAGCGGGACGGCCGGGCGGGCCCGGACGACGACGGGCGCCGCGTCGGCTCCGCGACGTCGCGCGCGCTCACCACGAGGCCGACCGGGCTCGACAGAGGAGCGCGGCGGGCCGTCGACCAGCCCGGGGGCGGCGTGCGAGCCGACCCGGGTGCGCTCGGCGCCGACGGGCAGCGGGCCGTCGAAGCGGCCCCCCGCGACGAGACGACGGCCGGAGGCGCGGGTCGGCTCGGCCTCGCCGCCCGCCTGCACAGGGGTCGAGACCGCACGTCGCGACACGGCGTCGCGAGCGGGCGTCGGCGACGGCTGCGCGGGCTGCGCCGAGGTCGGCTGCGCGGGAGACGGCACCGGCTGCGCAGGAGTCCGGGCCGGCGGCACGCGGATCACCGAGGCGGACACCTCCGCCGCTGCACGCGTGGCCGGCGTGTGCGTCACGGGAGGCAACTGGGCGGGCGGCCTGACGGCGGCCGTCTCGTCGAGGGCGAGCGCGAGGCGTCGCTCCGTGCCGGAGGCCGGGGCCGACGTGGGCGGAGCGTCGACCTCGACCGGGTCGGGGTACCGCTCGCGCCCGCGGGGCCGCCGCCACGCCGGAGCGTCGGCCGCGGCGGCCGGGTCGCGGCGGGAGCCGCCGGTCGGCGAGTCGGTCACGAGGTGCTCCTTGCCATCTGGCCTACGGTTCGACTGACCAGGCTACCGACCGGGGCGGGAGCTCCACACCGCCCCGGTCGGGTGGCCCGCTCAGGCCGTGGCGATGCCGGGAGCGGTGCGCGGCGGGCGCTTGCGGGTCGTGAGGCCCTCGGGCTCCGGCTCGGAGCCGACCCCGCCGTCGACGGCGTCGGCGTCGACGGGCGCCTTCGTCGGCATGGGGATCGCGGGGCGGTCCGACACGGGGCGCTTGTCGCTGGAGAGCCACTGGGGGCGCTCGGGCAGCTTCTTGACGTCCTTGAAGATCTCCGCCAGCTGGTCGTGGTCGAGCGTCTCCTTCTCGAGGAGCTCGGCGGCGAGGTGGTCGAGGATGTCGCGGTTGTCGTTGATGACGGCCCAGGCCTCGTCGTGCGCCTGCTCGAGCAGCACGCGCACCTCCGCGTCGACGGTCTCGGCGATCGTCTCGGAGTAGTCGCGCTGGCCCATGTCGCGGCCCATGAACTGCTCGCCCGAGCCCTGGCCGAGCTTGACCGAGCCGACCTTGTTGCTCATGCCGAACTCGGTGACCATCTTGCGGGCGGTGCCGGTGGCCTTCTCGATGTCGTTCGAGGCGCCGGTGGTCGGGTCGTGGAAGACGAGCTCCTCCGCGACGCGGCCGCCCATGGCGTAGGTGAGCTGGTCGAGCAGCTCGTTGCGGGTGATGCTGTACTTGTCCTCCAGCGGGAGCACCATCGTGTAGCCCAGGGCACGGCCGCGCGGCAGGATCGTGATCTTCGTGACCGGGTCGGTGTGGCGCATCGCCGCGGCGGCGAGGGCGTGGCCGCCCTCGTGGTACGCGGTGATGAGCTTCTCGTGGTCGTTCATGATGCGGCTGCGGCGCTGCGGGCCGGCCATGACGCGGTCGACGGCCTCGTCGAGGGCGCGGTTGTCGATCAGCTGCGCGTTCGAGCGAGCCGTCAGCAGCGCGGCCTCGTTGAGCACGTTGGCCAGGTCGGCACCGGTGAAGCCCGGCGTCTTGCGGGCCAGCACCTCGAGGTTGACGGAGGCGGCGAGGGGCTTGCCCTTGCCGTGCACCTCGAGGATCTGCTTGCGGCCGTCGAGGCCCGGGGCGTCGACGCCGATCTGGCGGTCGAAGCGGCCGGGGCGCAGGAGGGCGGGGTCGAGCACGTCGGGACGGTTGGTCGCCGCGATCAGGATGACGTTGGTCTTGACGTCGAAGCCGTCCATCTCGACGAGCAGCTGGTTCAGCGTCTGCTCGCGCTCGTCGTTGCCGCCGCCGACGCCGGCGCCGCGGTGGCGGCCGACGGCGTCGATCTCGTCGACGAAGATGATGGCGGGCGAGTTCTGCTTGGCCTGCTCGAAGAGGTCACGGACGCGGCTGGCGCCGACGCCGACGAACATCTCGACGAAGTCCGAGCCGGAGATCGAGAAGAACGGCACGCCGGCCTCGCCGGCGACGGCGCGGGCCAGCAGGGTCTTGCCGGTGCCGGGAGGGCCGTAGAGCAGCACGCCCTTGGGGATGCGCGCGCCGACGGCCTGGAACTTCGCGGGCTCCTTGAGGAACTCCTTGATCTCCTCGAGCTCCTCGATGGCCTCGTCGGCGCCGGCGACGTCGGTGAACATGACCTGCGGCGTCTCTTTCGACGCGAGCTTGGCCTTGGACTTGCCGAACTGCATGACCTTGCTGCCGCCGCCCTGCATCGACGAGAGCAGGAACCAGAAGATGGCGCCGATGATCACGAAGGGCAGGAGGACGCTCAGCAGCG
>Ga0308160_10007256_pt1 | contig 11066 bp, 19 predicted proteins | sample PhyFR1_FD_201036 | JGI IMG/M metagenome (GOLD analysis project Ga0308160, IMG submission 201036) | Phyllosphere microbial communities from UC Gill Tract Community Farm, Albany, California, United States - DLSLF.R1 | ecosystem: Host-associated > Plants > Phyllosphere > Unclassified | place: USA... | reverse complement strand
GGAGTACCCGGTCGGTCGGGCACTCTGAGATTTTACTTCCAGTCCGGCACGAGCTACGAAGCGTCATGCCGATGGAGAGGAGCGCACCGCGTGTCCAGAACAGAAATACATCGTTTGGATCACTTTTGCGCGAACCGCGTCGATCACCCTCGGATCCTTCCGAAAATGAAACGAGCGGGATCTATTCTTGCTCTGATCACGTGTACACTGTCGCCGCTCATCACGTGATAAATTTCAATCTGCTCTTGCTGCAACGGACATTTGCGCGTAGAATTGCTCCTCCAACACCCACCAACACATCATGGCGTTTGTGCAGAATCAGGCGTCGTCATCAAAGCCCAAGGTCGCTGGGAAGGGCAAGGTATCGCTTGGCGAAGGGAAAATCAAGGGCGGGAAGGTCAAGAGCAACCTGCTCAAACGGCAAAAAGTCGACGCAGAGCTGTCAGAGCTGCAGTCGAGTGTGGATAACTATGTGAGTTACAAACGTTTTTCTCATTTGCTCCGCTGATGAAAGGTCGCACCCACAGAAGTTAAACTTTTCTCACAGTTGCCTTTGTCTTCTCGTACACAGAAAGGTACGTCCCAGGCCCTGCCCACACGCCTGACAACAGGTCTCAAGTCATCGCACTTCCTCACGCCGACTGTGATCCAGACACTGGCCGTTCCACCGGCACTTCAAGGTCGTGACGTGCTGGGATCAGCCAAGACCGGGTCGGGAAAGACGCTCGCCTTCCTCATCCCGCTGCTTGAGCGGCTGTATCTATTGAAATGGGGACCGATGGATGGACTTGGAGCTGTCGTCATCTCGCCGACGAGGGAGCTTGCGGTGCAGACTTTCAATCAACTCCGAGACATCGGAAAATATCACAATTTCTCGGCTGGACTGGTGATCGGCGGAAAGCCATTAAAGGAGGAGAGGGACAGGTTGGGCCGTATGAACATCCTCATTGCCACACCCGGGCGGCTCTTGCAGCATCTCGACAGCACGGTCGGGTTTGAAAGCGCTGGTGTCAAGTGTCTAGGTGAGTCAAGTTGGCCTGCGTGAGCCGTGACGGTCAGCTCATGGCAGTATTGGACGAAGCGGATCGTTTGCTTGATCTCGGTTTCTTGCCGGCGCTGCGAGCCATTGTCGGTCACTTCTCCACGTCAACCCTTCCCTCTGGGCAGTCGGAGCGACAAACACTCTTGTTCTCCGCAACGCAATCGTCCGACTTGGCCTCACTCGCAAAACTGTCGCTGCATGAACCGCTCTATATCAACTGCAACAAGTCGGGCGAAGAAGGCGTCGTGCCCGCCAACCTCGAGCAGTTCTACGCTGTCGTCCCGCTTAACAGAAAGCTCGACGCGTTGTGGGGTTTCATCAAGAGCCACCTGAAGATGAAAGGTGTGGTGTTCGTTACGTCTGGAAAACAAGTCCGATTCATCTTCGAGGCCTTCAAGCGGCTCCATCCCGGTCTGCCATTGATGCACCTTCACGGGAAACAAAAGCAAGCGACGCGTCTGGAGATCTTCCAGAAGTTCTCATCGACGAAGTCTTCTCTCTTGATCAGTACCGATGTCGCCGCGCGAGGCCTCGACTTCCCCTCGGTCGACTGGGTCATTCAGCTCGATTGTCCCGACGACGTGGACACGTATATCCACCGGGTCGGCAGAACAGCACGATACCAAGCCGAAGGCAAGGGACTTTGCTTCCTCTGCCCGAGCGAAGAAGAAGGCATGGTCAAGCGATGGGAAGCCAAGGGGCTCGAGGTGAAGCGGATCAAGATCAAGGAGAGCAGAATGGGGGATTTGAAACAGCAAATGCAGAACTTTGCGTTCAGAGAGCCGGAGATCAAATATCTCGGACAAAGGGTGAGTCGCAACGTTTGAACGAGGAATCGCGCGATACTGATATCAGGCTTTCATCTCATATATGCGCTCAGTACACATCCAAAAGGACAAGACCGTTTTCAAGCTGTCCGAACTGCCTGCGGAGGAGTATGCCGCCAGTATGGGTCTGCCGGGAGCGCCGCAGATCAAGCTGCTCGATTCGAAGAAGACAAAGATGAAAGGTCCCGCCGAGCCGAAAGAGCAGGCGGTTGTGCAGGAGAGGGAGGTCGTAGGAAGCGACGAGAGTGACGAGGAGGAGGATGTTGAGGAGAGCGACGAGGATGAGGAGGTCAGCGACGACGGAAGCGAAAGCAGCGTTGGCGATGACGAGGTGGGCGAGGAGGAGAGCGAGGAAGTCGACGACGACGAAGGCGTGAGCGAGCAGGAGGGCTCGGACGTTGATAGCGAGGAGAGCGAAGAAGGACCCGTCAAGGTGTGTTCAAATATGTCCCTTTGGGTCCCGCTGACAATCAGCGCGCTGCCCCGGTTCGAACGAAGTACGATCGGATGTTCGAACGTCGAAACCAGTCTATCCTTACGCCGCACTACTCTGCGCTGGTCACGCACGACGACGACGAGGAGGAAGTCTTTACCCTTGCGCGCAAAGACCACGCGTTGGAAGGCGAAGGCGGTGATCTTGTCGATGGGGACCTCGTCCCCCTTACTCCGGGGGCTCCGCTCATCTCCTCCGAAGATCTGTCCAAACGAAAGCTCAAGGCCGGCGCGTCGAAGAAACAGAGTCTCCGCAACAAACCGACCGGCGAGAAACTGGTCTTTGACGACGAAGGGCTTGCGACTGATTTCTATAAATCCGGTCGTCAAGAGGAAGAGCTGGGTGGAGGGGAGGCTGCCAGGCGCGAATTCCAAGAACGCGAGCGGGAGAAAATGCGAGAAGTCAGTAAAGTCGATCGAGAGGTTGCGAGGGCGGCCAAGATGGAGAAGAAGAGGAAGAGGAAGGATAAGGAGCGCGAGGTGAGTCCGACGATGAGAGTTCGATTTGGTCAAGCTAATGAGCAGGCGAGAGGGCTTGACGTGGAGAACAGCGACGAGGACGGACCTGTCGCGATCCTCGCTGGGCCAGACGACGACGAGTTCTCGGAGGAAGAATCGTTCGTCCCTCCACCGAGAGAAGACCGGGGTAAGAGGCAGAGAGTCGAGTCGAACGTGGAGGACGAAGAGGCTCTCGCGCTCAAGCTGTTACAAGGGTGATCTATGCATGTGCGTCATCGGTCAGTTTGTCAATCGAAACTTTCAGTGGTCGTGATACGAGTACGGTGACTATTGATGTTGAGACAGGATCAGTGTAGCTTGTTGCAGCGGGCCGACGGACGGAGTGACATGTTGCATGCGCTATCTCACACCAAGTTCAGTAAAGCCAAGAAGCAGAATGCAGAAAATCTAGGTCGTAATCGTCATCGAGGAAACTGTGTCGTGACGTGTATGTGTCTGTCATTCCTTGCGGTCGTCATAAGGATACAGCGGTTGTAGAGTGTAGTGTGGTGATGTCGATGGTATGCCGACGTGCGAACTGAAGCGATGCGTGATGCGATGAGGAGTGATGCGCAGGCAATATGAGCGTTGTGAATCGAATGCGATGAGTGTAGAAGTGACAAAAGCAATGCTGATGATGCTTGGCGTGTGGATCCATGAAGAACGCAAAGACCGCTCGATCTAGACAACGATATTTTCCAGCCGGCTGGTCACGTCGTCCGTCCCGACCATCTCGGAGTCTTCGTCGACTGTCCCGTAGTCTTTCTCTTCGCGAAGGTATGGCAGCCCGTACGTTTGGACAGAGGTCGCCGTGGGTGTAGCGAGAATGTAAGAGGACGAGCGGGAGGAGATCGACGATGACAACGGTGCAGGTGATGATCGCTGGATCGGGGCGATGATGGGTCGAGGCGACCTGCGGGCCATGTGGCTCGGAGGCGACACGGAGATGTTCGGCAGAGGTTTCGTTGGGTCAAGCAGGGGTAACTGGTCATCAGCATTGTAACGGCGTGACGGCGTCATGAACTCACAAAGTGCGGCCGAGCCATTTGTTGGTGGGGAGGAGAGTGGTTGCCACGGACACCTATACTGCTGAGAGTACGTTCGAGAGGCGGCGCCACCAAGATTTTCTTCTCGGGACAGAGATGGTTGCCCGATACGCTTGCTAATGCGTATGTCGAGGCGGAGAGGTCACCGCAGAACGAGTGGGAGCGTTTTGGCGCGCCAGGACGGGTCGGGGGCGAGGGAGAGGAAGAGGACGAAGTGAGATGGGGATGCGAGTGCAGGTTGGGAGTCGACCGAACAGGCAGGAGGGGATATGGAGTTGGCTGTCTGATATGGCATAACCGCTTGGGCTGGCGGGAGGTGGAAGAGCTTCCGGTGGGGAGATCGGTTGACATGGTGGAGGAGGTGGTTGCTTCTTGAGCTACGTCGAGGGGTATATGACTTGATTGCCAGCGGTATATACGACGATGGGCGCACGCGCAGGTCAGGCGGTTGGAAGATCCAGGGCGACGCTCGACGGTCGACACGGGAATATTGCTTTGGCGCAGGGATATTGCTTCGGAGTCAAGTGACCAACTGCCGTCGGCTGCGTTTTGGAGGTGGATTGGTAAGGTGTTGCGATCTGGACTGAAGGTGTGATCTGAACCGGACTAAAGGAACGATGGAGAACCGAACAGACTTCCGGGCGTGTCGGGATCAAGTGTTGAAACGACTCGGCACGGGTTCAGGGGAGGGCGCAGGGTATAGCAGCAATGCTGGTGTTTCGGGCGGAACAAGCGAGCGGGCGAGTGAGCGTGGTGTTTGACGCGTAAAGGCTGTACGCTGTTTGAAGTGCTGTAGATGTCGATGGGGCCGGAAGTTGCGAGGGGTCATGTACGGGTTGTACATGCACGAAACGTTGTGATGACTTTGACGGCTCGGCTCTCGGTGTGCTGCTCGGAGGACGGCGGCTGGCGTCGTTTTGAAAAGCGAAAGTCTCGACCGATACGTTCAGAACGTTATGAAGCAGGATAGAACCACGGGCTAATGTAAAAAAACTGAATCTTGTAGCAAAATAACCAGAACAACGTCGTACCGACGAGGTACCGAGAATGGTATCGCGCAAAACAAGGCACGGACAATGACCGTCTTTCACGTCACGTCGGTCGATCTGGTTATTGAAGGTTACGCCGCGATGTTCGGCGACCGGAAGACAGCGGCGATCAGAGGCGAAAAGAGGTTAACAAGCTAGACGTGCGACGTTGGCAGGCGACGCAGCCGATGAGGGGGAGGAATAGCCAGCCCACCCAGCCGCCGTCACGCTTGACGCGGTGTATATCCGCCGGATGAGCCGCCCTGAATACGAGATGTACCTGATTCGGCGTGCCCTGGTTCTTGTTTCACCGAAACTTTAAGCTGTTGGTCCAGATACGACCGGCCTCTAGCCGCGGCGTAGAAGGCCCGTCCCATTCTTTTCAGTTTGCGGCAGTGAAAACGGACGCCGATCAGCGAGACCAGCGAGATCTTGCGTTTGCTCGCTGAGAAGCATTTGCTTGCGTTGGTGTATTCCTTAGATGCAGAGCCAATCCGCCACGAGCCACGGCCATTGTCCACCGTGCGCAACGTTCCCACACATGCAAACCTGTCTACACACCTTGTCCGTGCGCCGCATCCAGCCGACTTGCGCTTTCGACACCAGTCTATACACAGAAGATAAATCACTTCCGCTCCGGAAACAGCGGGATCGGCTGCCGCACTCCGAGAGGCGGCGTCCTTCGGGCCCATACAAAGCCTCGTCATGATCTCCGTGGGATCGCTGCGACGTTGAACAAGGTTCAGAATTCGAGATCTGTGCCAGAAGTTGGGGATGGGTCGCTTGGTTCGACACCTGCACGCGTAGACGGCTAGCAGCGGTTAAGCGGACGTGCGGTGAACGGTGAGTTACCAGCGCCACGTCACGTAAAGGAAGCGCAAAAAAACAGATCTTCGGTCTATCGGCGGCTAAGCCGTACGGGGTTTGTAATGGAAAAAAAACACCCAAAGCACCATAAGCACCATGAATTCGGGTCCGGAAATGGCCACGACGGCGTCAGGGCGAGCGCCCGGTGACAAACGCGTCATGTGTTGATCACGAGTCGTACTCCCCAAACATGGTGTGGTAGATTCAGTGGCTGGCAGGTACGCATGCAACTAACGCAGGTATGTAGATCTGCGCGCCATCTCGGGGGCTTTCGCTAGCGACGCGGAGGTTTTGTCGTCGGAGCGAAGATAGTCAGCTCCGTGAAATGGAAGAGTGGTCGTACTCCGCAGCATGTACGTAGGGGAGATCAGCGTGACCGTGCCAGTGCAGAGTGAGCTGGCAGAGCGCATTACATGGAAGGAGCGCGAGTCAGTGCATCGTCGTGCAGGTGGCAGGTCCAACGGTAGCCGTGGCCGCAGTCAACCGCGTCATGACAGGCAGACTACGGGTCGACACTGGTGTACTCGTGTATGCGTACGCACAAAACGCCAGACGTGCCGTTGACTTCAACGCGTATACACGTGCAACACCCACTCCAAACGAGAGACGGGCATCACCCATCTCGACGTGCCCGAGGCGTTTCACGAGGCTTCGGGGGGGATCTTTACAGCTCTACCATTACACAACCCGGCCCTGTCCGCATGGGCTTCTCGCTTCCTGGGTGACATTCCTATGCGTCGTGTCAACAAGCAAATTTTCCAGCAAAGACGTTCGTAGTCTACCCGAGACATGTTTCCCGTCGCCGTCGCGTTGAGCAACGAACTACGCGCGATACGATCGATGTACGGGTGTGTTCCGTTCATCGTGGGGATGGTGTCGCTACGCACGCTACTCACGCCACTCACGTGACTCCGTGACTGCTGACATGTTCTAATTGCCTCAGGGAAGGAAAGAACAATCAAGTGTCCTGAGGTTTATTATCGATAGCCCTGGTGGCCCTGAACAGCTTAGACGAGATCGGATGACATGAGCCGCAAGCTGATCGGAAAGCCCGCAACGATCAGAGCGCCGCTCGAATTGCGCAACGACGCAAACAATGCAAGCCGAGCGAAGTCGACGAGCGCGGACATAACAACGCCAAGCAGCATACTACCACCTCTTGCGTTAAAGGTGACGAGAAGAGCTGACCAAAGCCAAGCTAGTCATTGTAGTCACTTCACGAAATCCCATTCATTCTTAGCTCGCTTTACGACAACCGATTCCCAACCTGAGTCACCTAATTTGCCTACAACTTCACCCGCTTACGAAGGCGTTACAATGGTCTCACCTACAACTTCACCCACGAAGACGCCGAATCCCTCTTCTTACGTTTCTCGCCGACCACAGTCAGCCGGACCGTCTTGATCTCGTATCCCCTGAAGTCGAGCTTGACGCCGTAATCTTGCTTCTTCTTCGAGTCTTTCGCCTCACGCGAGTGCACCTTGAGATCGTGCACGTGGTCTTCGAGAAGGTTGACGATTTCCGCTTTCTTCACCTCGAGTCCGGAGCTATCATCAGTCGTGCGCATGTTCTGGATGGTTGGGTCACGCACATATTGAGGGTCACCTTGGCGTGACCGCCAAAGTGCTCGTATAGCCTAAGGATGATAGTCTTCTCGCCCTCTCCCGTCCAGCTATCATCTTCGCCTCGCTTGACCGTCTCGAGCATGACGTTCGGCGCGCCGAGCACCTTGAACGGCGTGGCAGCCGCAAGCGGGTGAGCAGCAATCCGGTCGACTTCGTCTGAGACTCGCACTGTTTATCAGTCATTTCCGACTATCGCAAAAGGCCAGCCTACAACGGAGTGGGGCGTTGAACGCATATGCCACTTGGGCGACATCGCTCTGTGTGAAGGATCCAACGTGCGGGTAGATAGCCCAAGAGAACCGGTGAGTTCCCATGTCGCAGTCTGGATCGGGCTGAGTTGGAGCGCGCAGCAGAGACAGCCGCATGACGTTGCCATCGGTTGCGCTGAGTTCAACGAATGAAGCCACCGAGAGGATAGAAGCTTACTAGCCATACTTGCAGTCGTTGAGGATGGCGACACCGTATCCATACTCGGACAGATCTGCGAACTTGTGCGCACAGACTTCGAACCTGGCGATCAGCCAAGCCTTATCAGACCGAAGAACATTGATGCCCACTTCGCTGCGTCCCAGCTGGTATTCCTGTGCGTGGGTCGCTGGACGGTACCGAACTGAGTATCGTATGTGGCATTGTCGGAGTGGATGTCCAAGGGGAGTTCAACTGGGCATTAGTCTTCCGCAGGCTAGAAGCTAGCAAGACTTACATTTAAGAAACTTGTGCTTCTCGCGCCAGTCACTATGATTAGGCAAGGGTCATGTGATGTTTCATTAACCTACACAATCGCGCTGAACCTGATCAGACTCCTGGCATCGCCCTTGAATGAAGCCGGAACAGCGTCAAGAGAGATCTTCCGATCAGTGTCCGTCACAGAGAAAGAAACAATAGCTCACCTCGATATCCATCTTGCTCCCACCAAGGGTGAGTGTCGTTCCGAGAGTGGCTCTGAGCGGCCCATGATCGAGAATGCTGACCATGCCGAACTTCAGGTGCTTTTGCTTCTCCAGGTGGAACGCGTCAACATCCCTAGACGTTCAGTCGTTCTCTTATTGTGCCATATGCGAGTCGACCTACCAAGCACTAAATGATCAGCAAACAGTGGTGCAACGAAGTTTAGAAGTAGCTCACTCCCAGTAGTTCGGGTGGTCTTCCATAATGACCATACCACCAGTCTGTCCTTCGGGGATGAGCTCTTTGCTGTGGGTTAGAGACTGCCCATGGAAGCGGGAAATACTTGCTCTAGAGCCACGTCGATCAAGCTGGTGATGCGACCCTCCTTGATCGTCATCTTGACCGACGAATTGGCCATTTCGAATGTTTCCGCGGACACTTCTTGCACTGTCACTTCAGCTTGGACAAAGCGATCGCGTGTCTTCCTACTCACCCGACACTCGCGGAACATCGGCAAAAAGACCCTTGGTCCTTGCGATCACTTCCTCGGAACCCTTCCTGCCAGCCTCGACCAGTAAATACGGTCTGTCGCCCTTCTCACCGATCTGAGCGGCAGATGATCGGATTAGAGATCCAGCTTTGCAGTCAACTGCAATGACCTCACGACGAGGATAGTCAGGGATGTTGTTTATGGCGAAAAGGGTCGCGCTGTCACTGCAAACTGTGTCACAAGTCACAGCTTCGGATCGCGCGTAGAGGACATCCTGCGCCTCTTCAATGACGGCGGTGATCGATTTGGCGATGGCGGCGTATTTGGCTTCGGCATCTTCATAGATCTGCTATCAGCTTGGCAAAGGATAAGTCCGCACCATTGCGATTCCACTTCCGGGGAGCACGTCGTGGAATTGGCAAAGTAGCAAGTCTTCCCATGCTGCATCAATGCGCTGTAGAACGTCAGTACGGGCCAAAAGCTATAGGAGGGATCTCACTTTCTTGGGGTATTTGTAGTCGGGGTCCGCCAGACTTGCCATCGTCGCAGCGTATTCTGCCTCCCGCATCAGAATCTCGCTTTTCCTGTTCCCTCGCTTGATGGATCCGTGAGAGGTGTATGTCCCGCGCTACTAATCAGCCGCCGGCCTGCAGGCACTATGGTGACCTACATGCAGTTCAAAGTATAGCTCCCCGCGCCTACTATCAATGTATATCAGTATGAGCCACATACCAGTTTGGCAACCTGGTACCGTCGAGGGTTTCTTCCCTGACAGAATCGTAGAACCCTTCGAAAGTACCGCCCATCTTCACTAGCGGCAACTGCCCACCGGCGTCGTGCTGCTTGCCGACCGTCCTGGCGCGACGGAGCTTCTCCAGCATGGGTGGAGTCGGACCGCCCCCTCCGTCTCCGTTACCGAACAGCAACAGGGCTTGGGAGGTGACTTCAAGGTTCTTGTGTCCGGTCATGCCGCGACGGATCTCGCTCAAATTGCACCTGGCGTCAGGTTCACTTGCAGACGCGGTCGATCAAATATACTGGGAGTTATAATTGTCGACTGGTGTCATGTGCGTCAGGACCTGCGAACCGTCCAGGCCGACCCAATTGAAGGTGGAATGGGGGAAGGAGTTGCTTTCAGTCAGTTTGGGCGTCGCGCTAGTCTCCCTGCTACTCACACCGAATTCCACGAAAGTTTCTGGGTGAAGAAGTTTCTCGCTCCGGAAAGTCGACAGATCTGTGGCAGCTGACTGGAGTATCCGACTGTGTGTAAGCGGAAGCAGCATGATCATACGTACATGTATCGGGAAGAACGAATGTCTTCGATCTGATGCCAAACTTGCTCTCGTAGTACCTCTGGCCATACAGGAACTGTCGACAAAGCGCTTCGCCCGAAGGCATGTTGGTGTCCATCTCGACCCAGGTGGCGCCGAGGGGCTGGAAAGTGCCTTCGGCGATCTTTGCCTTGATCCGCGCGAACAGGGAGGGGTAGAGCTCCTCTACCCACTTGAATTGCTGTGCTTGCGTCGCGGAGAATCGATGCTCGGGGTAACGATCCATGAGATCGCATTGCGTAGACCAAGATCGAGCTGATTTCTGCTGGGTCACCGAAAAAGGCCACAACCAGGCAGTGTCGATATGGCTGTCATGAGCGGCAGTTCTGCGTGGTAGACACTCACCAGTGGCCAATCGCCCAAAGGGTGCCGTCTTGTTTCTCTGCTTTTTTGCTGTCTTTCTCGATGGCTTCCTCCCATCCTTTGCCGAGCACCATCTCTGCGACCTTCCTGCAGTCCTTGAGGCTGTCGACATCGCCCTCTTGAAAGACGTTCATCATCTGATTGGCAGCCCACAAAGCCCTCTTCGCCAGAGAACTGTCTCCTGGTAGATCGTTGTTCAGCTGATGCAGCGTGTCGAAGTCGTGCAGCACGTGCCAGGCCTCCATGTTTGGCACCACAAGATCGGCAGAGTTGAGACGGAAAGTGCGGTTGGGATCGACCGGGTCCATGTTGTCTGCTCCGAACATGCCGTTGCAGGATGCCTCGATGTAGAAATGGCCGACTCCTGCTTTACGGGCACTGTCGGGGATGATGAACTCAACACGCCTGTCTTCGCCGTTTCCGCCCGTCAAGCCTGAGATCAGTAACACATTCCAATCTCGACAAAAGCCTTACCGTGGTAGATGTCGCCCTGTGTGCTGAAGACCATAGCTTCTCCTGAGCAGTCAAACTCGAATTGGACCCGCTCATATTGCTCCCAGTCCTTCGGA
>Ga0308160_10007255_pt1 | contig 11066 bp, 11 predicted proteins | sample PhyFR1_FD_201036 | JGI IMG/M metagenome (GOLD analysis project Ga0308160, IMG submission 201036) | Phyllosphere microbial communities from UC Gill Tract Community Farm, Albany, California, United States - DLSLF.R1 | ecosystem: Host-associated > Plants > Phyllosphere > Unclassified | place: USA... | reverse complement strand
CGAGCGATTTTACGATGCGGTCGAGGGCAGCGTCAAGCTCGATGGCGTGGACATCAAGGATCTCAACCTCAAGTGGCTGCGAAGGCAGATCGGTGAGTCGAGCGCGACCTTGTGATTTTTGCTCATTTCAGGTCTTGTGTCGCAAGAACCTACCTTGTTCGGTACAACCGTCCGAATCAATATCGAACACGGCCTCATCGGTTCCAAGTGGGAGAATGCCCCGGCGGAAGAGAAACTTGAACTGGTCAAAAAGGCCGCCATGCAGGCCAATGCTCACGACTTTATCATGAAGCTGCAACACGGCTACGATACGCACGTCGGAGAGCGCGGTATGCTCCTATCAGGTGGCCAGAAGCAACGTGTCGCTATCGCCCGTGCTATCGTCTCTGACCCACGCATCCTTCTGCTCGATGAAGCGACCTCCGCTCTCGACACTCAGTCGGAAGGTATCGTGCAGGATGCTCTCGACAAGGCGTCAAAAGGACGAACGACCATTACTATCGCTCATCGACTTTCTACCATCCGAGACGCCGACCTCATCCTCGTCATGGGCGGTGGAGAGATTCTCGAGCAAGGAACGCACTACTCCCTCTTAGCCAACGAAAACGGACCATACGCACAACTCGTCTTCAACCAGAAACTCAACACTGAAGCTCAGGAGATCGCTGCCGGACCGAGCGATTCCGACGAGGCGCTCGTAAAGTCCCCGCCCGGCTCACCGATGGACGAGAAGATGCCGAACTTGACACGCGCTGCCACCGGACGCTCCCTCGCCAGCGCCGCTATGGAGGCGAACCGAGCGGAGCGCGATGGCGACGAGGACAAGGACAAGGCGCAGTTCAAATGGGCTTATTACCGCCGTCTGCTCGCTCTCAACAAGGACAAGAAGTGGCTCTATGCCATGGGCACGTTCGGCGCTATTGCGAGCGGAATGGTCTATCCCGCGCTCAGTATTCTGTTTGGAAAGGCCCTCGGCGATTTCACCATTATCGACCGCGATGAGCTCAAGGCTGCCGTCCACCGAAAAGCGTGAGTCATGGCGACGAGCAACCAATACACGATATGTGCTGATGTCAGCTTGTGGTACTTCATCACTGCCATCCTGGCGGGAGCTTGTATTGGACTCCAGATCAACGGATTCTCGAGGACTGGTTGGGAGCTTACCGCCAAGTTGCGAAAGAAGCAATTTGCCGCGGTCGTCCGACACGATATCGAGTGGTTCGATGAGGAGAGGAACTCGGTGCGTCGCAGTCTAACGGTCTGTCCTTTGATGCTAACGGCAGACTGGTGCTGTTACTTCCGATCTCTCCGAACAGCCACAACGTGTCCAGGTGAGCTGCAGCGTTCTGTGCACGTCTCCAGGACTGACAAGCAGGGTCTTTTCGGTGTTACTGCTGGCTCGATCATTCAGTCATGTGCTACTCTCGTCGGAGGCTGTATCATCGGTCTTATCTACGGCCCACTGCTCGCACTCGTCGGTATTGCGTGTATCCCGCTGCTCGTTTCCAGCGGTTACATCCGTCTTCAAGTCGTCGTGCTCAAGGACCAACGTCTCAAGGATGTGCAAGCCGATTCCGCGCAGCTCGCGTCTGAAGCAGCTAGCGCTGTGCGTACTGTCGCCGCGCTTACCCGCGAGGACGATCTGGACAGGATCTACTCTGAAGCGCTCAAGGGACCTCTGCGAAAGTCGATTCAAGGCTCGATCAAGTCGCAAGCTTTGTACGCCGCCAGTCAGGGTTTGTCCTTCTTGATCATCGCTTTGGTCTTCTACGTCGGCGCGCTCTGGATCATTTCGGGTCGATACACCACATCCGAATTCTTCACCGTCTTGACCGCCGTCATCTTCGCTTCCATTCAAGCGGGTAACGTGTTCAACTTTGTCCCCGACGCGTCGAAGACGAATGTTGCCGCGGCCCACATTTTCCATCTGCTGGACTACGAGCCGGAGATCGATGCGCTCAGCAACGAGGGGATCCACCTTGACCCGGCGCAAGTGAACGGTCATATTCGTCTCGAGGGTATCCACTTCCGATACCCATCTCGTCCTACCGTCCGAGTCTTGCGCGACCTGACCCTCGATATCCGTCCTGGCCAATACGTCGCGCTAGTCGGCCCATCGGGCTGCGGTAAATCCACCACGATCCAGATGCTCGAGCGTTTCTACGACCCACTCGTCGGTCGCGTAACCCTTGACGGGGTTGATATCCGCGACCTCAACGTCTCGTCGTACCGCTCCAACATTGCGCTCGTCTCGCAAGAACCCACCTTGTACGCCGGAACAGTCCGCTTCAACATTCTCAGCGGGTCCAACCGCCCCGCCGCGGAAATTACGCAAGAAGAACTGGAAACCGCATGTCGCGATGCGAACATCCTCGACTTCATCCTCTCCCTCCCCGACGGCTTCAACACGGAAGTAGGAGGAAAGGGGTCTCAACTCTCCGGCGGTCAGAAACAACGTATCGCTATTGCCCGAGCGCTGATCCGAAACCCCAAAGTACTCTTACTGGACGAAGCGACATCCGCCCTCGACTCGCAATCCGAGAAAGTGGTGCAAGACGCGTTGGACAAGGCCGCGAAGGGCCGAACAACGATTGCCATTGCGCACAGGTTGTCCACCATCCAAAAAGCGGATGTCATCTATTGTTTCGCGGAAGGCCGAGTAGCGGAGAAGGGAACGCATTCAGAGCTGATCGCGAAGAAGGGGGCGTACTACGAGCTGGTCCAGATGCAGAATCTGAGCAGGCAGTAGGCAGCCGGTGGTATTTAGAGAAGCTCTTTAGATGGTAGGAGGGATTAGGTATAATTTTGTGCTTTTGTAGCTGCGGATATGGATATGTTAGAGCATATACCGCGAATGTTGGCGTTGCTCACTTGCCTTCGGCGACCACATCTGAGATTCAGCTAGGGCAAGTGAAGCGGGAAGGCTGCAAGGGCGATCTTCGTTACTCAAGCCTTGTCCGCAAGTTATCCCTAGCGCTGATGCTAACCCGTCTTGTCTTCCCAAGCGTCGACTGCTCGAGACCACTGCAAGACTACCCTTTCGTTCTGCATTCTTGCAATTCGCTTACCCCCGCATCCGCTTGCCCCCGCATCCTACCACAACTGACCTCACTTCACCCTCAATCACCGATCTCACCCATCTCACCTCGGCTCAAAGGTACACGTGTATACATGTCGATATATCTCGTACAAGCGCAATTACGCGCGGCTGTATGGCAAAATGCAGTATGGCATGAATCGTAATGGTAGCTGACAGTATGGTCAGGTACGTCAACAACGACAGACAGTATGGTCGTTTCCGCGGACAGTATGGTCCTGCGGTGCGGAGTGAAACGTGGCGTGGCGAATCTATGCGACGAAGACGAGGGGTGGCGGGGTGTCGGGTCGAGACTTGGTCGGGCAAGCTTGAAGGATAGGAAGACGGACTTAGCGACGATTTGGCGAGCAGTAGGCTAAGACTTGGAACGGTCTGACCCAGAGTTCGCCGCCGCCCCAGCCTATGCAGGCGTGGTCGTCGTTGATGAGGCATTCTGAGGTTAGCGCCGGGCTTGATTGGGGATGGAGAGGGGTTTGAAGGATGCGGGACCGTTGTGACGGAAAACATGGACAGGTGTGGGAGGGTATACGAAGACGTGGGAGGGTATACGGATGCGTAAGACGGTGTAGTAAAATGAATGAAGATGTGGGATGGAGCTGGGTCTGACGGCCGGCGCTCTATGCTATAGCGCTGACCCAAAACCCGCAACGTCGCAACGGTGCGCCCATGTCGAACGAGTACACGAGCACATGAAACAGAGACAAGCCACTCACTGCCAGGATGAACTCCACTGCCCGTCAGCTTGATCCTGGCTCAAAAAAATCGCGCGACTCACTTGTCGTACTCTCCCTTCGCGATGAACAGCGGCTGGCCGTCCTTCTCCCTGCCCCCCTCGACGGGCAACCACCCGTCCACAGCGGCTTGCTGCCCATGCGAGTAGTTCCTCCACTGCAGTAACGTCGGGTCAGACGGACCACACAGTACTTCATATATGTCGAGCGTGTGCTCAGCCCCGCCAAATGAGATCGCGGCGTTATTGACGAGATGCGACCCAGCTCTGCGTGTCAATAGTGTCACGGTGTCGCGTCGGAACGAGGATACTCACTTGCCGGGATGCAATCCACCCTCCCACCACGCTCTTGCGGCGTAGAGAAACGCTCCGTTCTTCTCGTGTCCGATAGGAATGGCGTCGTCTGGCAAGTTTCCTCCACGCTCCACCAGCTTCCATTTGAGCAGCGGCTGCAGAGAGTCTGCTATCAGCATGTGTCGGCGTGAAATCGTCTCTCTCGCTCCGTCCACCTGATGTCGACTGATATCGAGGTGGTCCAGCACTCCTGCGCTTGCGAAGGGCATCGAAACCGCAAGACTCACCCTGTTCGTACTGATTTGTCCTAGCTCGAGCAGCTTTCAACCACTCGTCCTTCCCCATACCCTTCTCGCTCCATGCGCGCCACACTTCCTTTTTCTTCTCCTCGGCCCTGCCCTCTCCTTCATAAACCATCACCCCGACCCCGCCTACTTTCCATACCCGCTTCCCGGCGAGTTCCTGCGTCATCTCCCCCGCGTCGTGCGAGTCGTGGCTCTCCTTCTGGATCGTGACGTATCGCAAAGATTCTACAGCTTTGGAACTGAGCATGCGGGCTGTGTCCCCGAGACCACCGAAGTTGAGGCCTGAAAGGCTGAAAGGGGAACGCGCCGACGCCGAGCGGGATCGATCGTCTGCGTCTTTCTCGGAAATCGCATCGGCGGGTTGCTGCTGTTGCTGTTTCTCGTCGTACATGGTCGTGCTGTCGTGCGAGTAGGCAGGCGGCGAGGAGGTCGACTCGGAAGGTGGCCAAGTGGTGGACAACGCGGTCCAAGTGGATGGGTTGTTGGTAGGCTGAAATCAGCTTTTGTTACATATAGGCTGGTGTGCGCCGGGGCAGGGGAGGGTGAACAGGGCATGGACGCGGGACGGGCGCCGGCCAGGTCGGACGGACGGCGAGGCACAGCTTCGCCGGCCCAGACACCACCTCCACCGCACACGTCAGCGTGCACGTTCCACCCAGTCCTCTCTGCGGCCAGCGGCGCAGGTGGCGAACGGAATGAGCCGGGCACGGCGACTTGAAAGATCCGACCGCAACACCACACGGTCCGCAGGCTCAACACTCACAGCTGAAGACTGGTCTGATCCACTCGTATGAGCCGCTTCGCACTTCCAGTAACAGCCGCTATGCCATACGACGGAATTAGGGTGGTAGAGCGTCGACACGCTCCATCTGGGCGGCGTGGAGTACATGAGGGGTGGCGTGGGTTGGGCTGGGCTGATCAAGGGCTGGCTCGTGGATTTGAGTGTAAGTATCGGTCGAGTCGGTGAAAGGAAGCGATGCGGTGTATCGATGTACCAAAGTCAAAGGACAAAAGACGACTCTCTCACAGAGACGGCGTGGCGAAACTGATCGAGTCCGACGTGTACCCGAAGACGCTAGACGCTAAATTAGCGGATTGTTATTGAACGTACGATCTCTTGGCTTAGCTTCACGTTATTAAGCGGTGTTCGGGGTGGCGACGGCGGATCAGGCGGGGACAGCGGCGTGGGCGGCGATGGGGTAAAATGGGCGTATGGATCCAGCACTGGGCACACGGCCCCAGGTGATTGCTCGATCGTAACAGGCACTGTAGCTCGCTTTGATCTGAATCTGAATGATATTACGAATCTTACGACATGGACAACACTTCATCCCCAACGTTCCGAGCAATCTTACGGAGACAACGAGTCTAAATAGTCAACATCCGATTCCGATGCCGTCTCAAGGCGTCGGGCTTTGTCGAATTCAGGACGGCACGGGGAGATGTTGGATCTACAGCGAGCGAACCATACCGTCCCCGCCGTCTCCGCATCCCAACTCACCACCACACGTCCGACCGCTCGCTTAGCCGCCGGAACCTCCGCGGCTCAAGCCCGCTATATCAGAACAAGCTCAAATCACACCAGGGCCGAGCCAAGACGTATGCATGTGTGACGAAATGGACTACGGGATCAGACTGACGCGACAAACAATGTCCAGGAATGCAGGGAGGCGTGCCGGCTAACGTAGCCGTCGCGATGAATTGGTGCAATGTGCGATTGGTGAAGTGCCGTGTAGCGGACGTGGCATGTGTTGAAAGGTGCGTGGGCGTTGGTTACAGAAATGAGGTGATGTAAAACGTGAAAAGGAATCAAAATGAGGAGAATCAATGAAGGGTATCTAAGGAGGAAAGTGGTGGGGCGTTACTGATGCGATACCGAAACGTTTGACAGGCCTGCATATCAGCTGCCATGCAGGGGTGTGGGGAGATGAGAAGCAGGATTGAAAGGCGGCGAGTCGTGTGATAGGGGGGGGAGAAGCACGGAGGCGAATGAAACCACTCACCATGTGTCACACCGTCTACACCGTCGTACGAATCATAGCTGCTCACAGGCCGACCAGTCACATTCGCCCTCAAAGTCGAAGGCGCGTGTCCCGGAAAGTACTGCGACGTAGCCGTGCCCGGACTGCTAGACGCTACACCAGGCGACGGTGGGACAGGTCCGAAAGCGCTGCTCTGGCCCGTGAGAGCTCGGGAGAAGCTGAGCGAGCTGATATCGAGTGATTGCGTGCGGCCGGAGACAGATCGTGTCGCATGCGACTGAGGCGGTCCATTTCCGCCTCCAGAGCGCAGCTTGTCCTGGATGACAGGGTCGGAGTCCCGCTTCGACATCTCGGAATCGGATCTGCCAGAAACCGACGTGGGCTGCCAGTAGTCGTTCACCCGACGAGGATCGTGGTAGCTCAGTGGACCGGCGAAACCTAGCGAATCGTCGACGGATCGGAAGGAGTTGTGTGATTGACTTTGCGCATTACCGCCGTTGAAAAGCGCTTTCACATCGGCAGTGACCGTCGCGGGACGCTGTCTCCTTTCCACAAGTGACTCGCCCTCGCCCTCTGGTCGTCAGCTGATGCGCTCTGGCACAACGACAAGTCAACTCACCCGGAGCATTGGCGTTCGTCGATAAGAGCTTGCTGTTGAAATGGCTGAACGCGTCGGCAAACGAATCGACCCGCCTATGCGCGGCAGAAGGGTAGACCTGTACGCCGTGTTGTCCCAAAAACTCTTCGAGCGAATCTCTCGCCGTTCCGAGGAAATCAATGTTACTACGCTGACATCGGAACTTGAAAATCGCTTCGTCGCCCTGCCCAAACTTTGCCGAGGGGACTATCGCGATTTGATGGTCACGCTTGACTCCTTCGGTGAAGAGGATGAACTCGGTCGAAGTGACCAAGCGAGTCAATTCGGGGTTGGGCGGTACATGCAAGTCTGCCTCGAATGGGACGTGTTCCTGATTGTTAGCTGGAAGACGGCTTATTACGAAACATTACGCACCAGAAGCATCGCGGCAGCGATATGTACCTGCGATTCGGGACCAAAGATCGTCACTGCATCGCTCGCGGATTCCTTGTACGGGAAGCGAACGAGCGAGTTGGTTTTGCCCTCGATGTCATGGATGAAGATGCTCTTCTCGCCGAGAAGTGTCCGGTGGTATCGTCGAGGAATAGACACAGCCTCGACGGTGTAGTCCTTGTCCTACCCGTCAGCTTGATCTGTATCATGATATGATAGTATCATGATACGATGAATCGCGTCACTCACCTTCGGGTTGACCATCTCCATGACAGATTGTTTCAGGCTTTCGAGGTTGATGGCATTCTTCGCCGGTGTCCTCGCGACGACGTTGTCCTCGTTGTCTAAATACCCGCCAAGCGCGGCAAACTCTTCCGCATTTGAGAACTTGACATACACCCCATACAGTTTCATGATTCGCTGGATGTTCTTTCCCCCGACTCCGATAATGCGCTTATGGTAACTCTCGGGAACATGGAAAGACACTTCGGCCGGGAGTTCCTCCTGAAGCATGCCAAGGCCCTGGATCGCACCGAGATCCGAGCCGGAAATGTCCATGAGAAAGTTGTAGTCGTTGAATGTCTCGAACTTGATTTTGACCCCAGCGAGCTTCATAATCTTGTTGATTTTACCGTTCTTCTTGCCGGAAATGAATTCGCGGTGCTCATTCGCAAGCTCGATCTGGAACCGGATTTCATGATGGAATCCCTGACGATCAGCTCCAAAATCTTCTCTCGACTGATCAAGACTGACCTGGATCGCTTCCAGCTCGAGGACCATCATGACGGCGGCTCTCACTTCCTGCTCCAGACCGTGCATCTCGAAACAATTGCTCTTGAAGACGACTTCGGCCCCCGTCGCATGGGCGATCCGCTTGAGAATGGGCTGCATTTGAGGCGGATTGAGCGTCGCAGAAGGCATAAGGACATCAAACGATATCGGTAAGAGCCAGAACGACGCGACGTAGAATTGACAGGCCTTGATGTTAGTGCCTCAAGAATTGGTGGGCCAATCCACTCACAAGCGCCATGATACTTCTAATAGTGCGCTCGATGTTGACTCGGTGGTCGCCAAAGACCGTAATCAGACTTGCTTGCGATCCCACGGCCGGGACCTGAACATATGTTCCGTTGTCACTCATGATCGACTTGACATCCTCGATCCGTTCTGTGAGCAACCAATCGAGTTTACGCGGGAGTATAGCAGTATCACGCGAAATGACGAGTTTGCTCTGCTTGTCAGCCATGGAGCCCCCGCCGATACGCATTACAGGAGGATAGTCCCGAACTTACCTTCTGAACAGCAACGTTGAGAAGCATATCTCGCGCTCGCTGGACGCCGAAGAACTCGCCGGTGATCCAAACTTGGTTCGCTTTGCCGAGGCTTCCTTGTTCCCCACTGTGTACACTCAAGCCCGGGTGAGGACCGGACCCATACTGTCCCATGCCGCCTACGATCCCTTGCATACCCATCCCAGTCCCCATGGCACCACCGCTCATTCCCATGCTTCCACTTTGCATGCCCATGTGTCCACCTCCCAGGCCGACGTGCATGTGTGTTTGGCCCTGATATGGGTTGTTCATCCCCATGCCCACGTTCTGAGCGACATGACCGCCAGCCATGTGTTGGTTGCCATGATGACCGACACCGATCATCTGCGACCCGTGATGTGCATGAGAGCCATTGTGGGCATGTTGGCCCATGTTATGGGTCTGATGCGATAGATGCGTGACCGGGTTGGGGGACATCGGTATAGGCATCGGGCTCGTCATTCCTCTGGTCTGGTAGCCAGTAGCGGCGTGAGACATCTGTGTCATTCCGGACATTCCGGTGTGGTTGACCGAGAGCGGGCCAGGTCCCATCCCACCCATGCCCATAGCGTTCATACCGTTCATCGGGGCCGGTCCCGGGGAATAGTGATGAATCCCAGGTCCGGTGTATGGCATCCCTCGAGTGGTCTGTGGGTTGATGTCGAGCGGTTGAGGCTGATAGGGGTAGTGAACGTGTTGATGAGGGTTGTATACAGGCGGCTGATTACGGTTTTGCTGATGTTGATGCTGTTGATGTTGTTGGTGCTGATGCTGATGCTGATGTTGCTGACCATGTCCATGACCATACCCGCCTCCATTCATGTTGCCCATGTTCATACCCATATGAGAGCCCATCTGCATGTTCATTCCGCTCATACCGTTCATGCCGGACATACCGCTCATCGCGCCCATCTGATTCATCCCGTTCATGCTTCGCATGTTGCCTGCCATCTGCATGCCCATGTTCCCAGTCGGCTGAACGCTGACAGGGCCCATGCCGAGGCTGCGATATCCGGCAGGTGATAGTCCAGGTTGAGGCGGATTGAGAACTCCGACTAGAGGCGTGGGGTAGTAGATGTTGGTGGCGGTCTCTTCTTGTATCGACTGGATGACCGAACGCTTGCGGGAGGCAATGATAGCATGGAGCTTGTAGTCGATGTCGCATACCTCGGAGTGCAAGCCAGACTGGTAGGAATTAGCCACAGTCACTACAGTCCTTCTGACGGGACTTACCAGTTCATCCAGCATGACGAGCAATCGAACTTTGGCAATCTCGACGCTTTCAATCGTGCCGGTGATGACTAGCTCGCACATTCTCTCCGTCTCTAGACCATACGTGACCTGAGTAGTGTTTGAAGCTGCCGCAGATCCACCAGTCTGCGCGTCGTGCGCTCTGGCGGAAGAAGTCTCGGTAGTCGATTCGACCGCGGCAGCACCGTCTACACTTGGCGGCGCACTTCCGTCCTCTGTGACGGTCTGCGTAGGCGCTTCCGCGTTCGATGTCGCGCTAGGCGAAGACGGAACAGCAGTACCATCGGCAGTAGCAAGCACCATGCCGCCTTGGCCGGTGGTGTCGAGGTTCATAACCGTGATAAGAGCCTTGCTATCCGCCGCAATCTCTTCCAAGCGTTTCTTGACGTCTGGCTTTAAAGGGCTGACCGTAGCCAACGGAGACTCGAGCATGTCCGTCCTGGCGACCTTGAGGACGGTCCTATTGTCTCGTGGGATCTCGCGCAAGATTGCCCCTCGGGCAGCCATGACCGACTGGACACCGCCGGAAAGGTGGAAATTCCACACGGTCGTATCGGCAAGATCTCCATCGCTTGACCCGGACAGGGGTGTCGGCGACACAGCACCGAGCTCGGCATTTGTCTGCTCCTTGGTGACTGTAACGAGACATCCTTCGCGCGAGGTGATCTCGAGCGCGAGCTTCTGTACGGCTTCCCAGTCGTTCTCCACCTGTGCGGCAGTCACAGGAGCAGACGATGTGGGCTTCTTGGGCGCAGTGGACGATGTGATGTTAGGCGAAGTGCCAGACAGGAGATGAGTCGATCCAGGAAGATTGTGCGAGGAAGACGCGCGCGGGGACGTCGAGCGCTGAGAATGTGGGGTAGGTCGCGGGTAGCTAAAGGAGGTGGTGTACAGGTCCATGATCGGTTACAGGTATGCAGGTTGCGAGCGGGTCGTTTAGTGATATGCTGGAAAGCCAAGTCGGGGTATCGAAACTCGGCTGGACGTATGCTTAAGGGATACGGGGGTTATGCGATGTTGTCGTCGAGATCGAAATGTGGTCGATGACTGCGAGGCGATCAGCATTA
>Ga0308160_10007254_pt1 | contig 11067 bp, 11 predicted proteins | sample PhyFR1_FD_201036 | JGI IMG/M metagenome (GOLD analysis project Ga0308160, IMG submission 201036) | Phyllosphere microbial communities from UC Gill Tract Community Farm, Albany, California, United States - DLSLF.R1 | ecosystem: Host-associated > Plants > Phyllosphere > Unclassified | place: USA... | reverse complement strand
ACCGTGCAGCGCCGCGAAGACGGCCGCTTCAACGTCGAAACCTCGACCGGCACCCAGTTCATCACCAAGACCATCTTCATCGCCGCCGGCGTCGGTTCCTTCCAGGCGCGCACGATCAAGGTCGAAGGCATCGAGAAGTTCGAGAACAGCCAGCTGCACTACCGCGTCAAGGACCCGAGCATCTTCGAAGGCAAGAACATCGTCATCTGCGGCGGCGGCGACTCGGCCCTGGACTGGGCCCTGAACTTCGTCGGCAAGGCCGAATCGGTCGTGCTGGTGCACCGCCGCGAAGACTTCCGCGCAGCACCTGCATCGGTCGCCAAGATGAAGCAGCTGTGCGACGAATACGAGATGCAGCTGATCACCGGCCAGGTCACCGGCTACGACGAGAAAGACGGCCAGCTGAGCGAAGTGAAAGTCACCGGCGCCGACGGCGTCACCCGCCGCGTGCCGCTCGACATGCTGATGGTCTTCTTCGGCCTGTCGCCGAAGCTCGGCCCGATCGCCGAGTGGGGCCTGGACATCGAGCGCAAGCAGCTGAAAGTGGTCGACACCGAGAAGTTCGAAACCAACGTGCCGGGCATCTTTGCCGTGGGCGACATCAACACCTACCCGGGCAAGAAGAAGCTGATCCTGTCGGGCTTCCACGAAGCCGCGCTGGCCGCCTTCGGCGCCGCGCCGTATATCTTCCCGGACAAGAAGATCCACATGCAGTACACGACGACCTCGCCGAAACTGCACAAGATCCTCGGCGTCGAGACCCCGGTTTTCGACTGATAGTTTTAGTTCAGTAACCAGAAAACCACAATGCCCCGGCTAGCCGGGGCATTTGTTTTTATGTGTGGCGCATCACGGACGCCCTGTTAAAAACGGTGCTATAACCCCTTCTAAGCTCATACCAAATCTGAACGAGTGTGCTGGAAATTTCCACCAGCCAAACATTTGACTCTATAATGATTTGATTAAAATTCGCGCAGTACAGGCGAAGCGCTCCACCACAGAAGGATTACTATGCTCTACCAATTGCATGAGATGCAACGCTCCTTCCTGACCCCGCTGATGCAATGGGCGGATGCGTCCTCGAAGTTGTTCTCGAACCCGGTTTCCCCTTTCGCCCACACGCCTTTCTCCCAACGTATCGCCGCCGGCTACGAGCTGATGTACCGCCTGGGCAAGGATTACGAAAAACCGGCCTTCGGCATCGACACCACCACCATCAAGGACGAGACGGTCAAGATCATCGAGCACATCGCTGTCGAGAAACCGTTCTGCCAGCTGCGCCACTTCAAGAAAGACTTGTCGGACGCGGCGTATGCCGCCCTGGCCCAGCCGACCGTGCTGGTGGTCGCCCCGCTGTCGGGCCACCACGCCACCCTGCTGCGCGACACCGTGCGCGCCCTGCTGCCCGACCACGACGTCTTCATCACCGACTGGGTCGATGCGCGCATGGTGCCGCTGTCGGCCGGTCCGTTCCACCTGGATGACTACATTTATTATGTCCAGGACTTCATCCGCACCCTCGGCCCCGACGTGCACGTGATTTCCGTCTGCCAGCCGACCGTGCCGGTGCTGGCCGCGATCGCGCTGATGGCATCCGACAACGATCCCAAGCTGCCGAAGACCATGACCATGATGGGCGGCCCGATCGACCCGCGCAAGTCGCCGACCGCCGTCAACGACCTGGCCACCGAGAAGCCGTTCTCGTGGTTCGAGAACACCGTCATCTACTCGGTTCCGGGCAATTACCCTGGCTTCGGGCGCAAGGTGTATCCGGGCTTCCTGCAGCACGCCGGTTTCATTGCCATGAACCCGGGCCGCCATGCCCAGTCGCACCGCGAGTTCTACCAGCACCTGGTGCGCGGTGACGAGGAATCGGCGGAAAGCCACCGCCAGTTCTACGACGAATACAACGCCGTGCTCGACATGCCGGCCGAGTACTACCTCGACACCATCAAGACCGTGTTCCAGGAATTCAGCCTGCCGAAGGGCACCTGGCAAGTCGGCGGCAAGCTCGTCCGTCCGCAGGACATCAAGACAGTCGCCCTGTTCACCATCGAAGGCGAGCTCGACGACATTTCCGGCGCTGGCCAGACCCAGGCTGCGCACGAGCTGTGCAGCGGCATCCCGGACAACATGAAGCTCGACTTCGTGGCGCCGAAGGCCGGCCACTACGGCATTTTCTCGGGCCGCCGCTGGCGCGAAACGATTTGCCCGAAGATCGGCGAATTCATCAAGGCGCACGGCTGAACCAGGCCCTGGTCTCAAAAAAAATGCCGCGTTCGTCGCGGCATTTTTGATGGGCGCAGCCGGCTCAGGCCGGGGTGTCGCGGCGGTCCTCGCCACGGCCGAAATCGTCGTCCGAATCCGTGTGCGGCTCGCGCCGGTCGGTGCCGCGGCGGTCGTCGTCGCCGGTTTCAGGCGTGCCGGCATCGGCGGTTGCGCTGTCCTCGGGCCGGTACACCGGGCGCGAGGTGGGGTCGGCTGCCAGCAAGGGGGCGACGATCCATTCACTCATTTCATTCTCCTATGTCACGTCGGTGCAACGCCTCCCGCGTCCCGCGGGCAGGCGTGTTGGCCAACGACTTAATTACCCAGCAAGACGCTGGCGATAATACCGGTGGCAATTGCCGCCAGCACGTAATCATTACCCACCTGCACCCAGTGGTAGCCGCGCGGCGGCGCGCTCAGGCGGTGCGAGCGCCAGTTATCGACCACGTACTGCCTGTGGTGATAGTTGCCCGGCAGGCGGTTGCCGCGATACAGGTCATGGCGCGGGCCGGCGCCGCGGCGGGCGTGGCGGTCTTCGCGCCGGTCGTCGCGGCGGTTGTCGCGGTATTCACGGGTGGCTTCGCGCCGTTCGTCGCGGAAATCGCGGCGGTCGTCACGGCGTTCATCACGACGCTCGTCACGCTGTTCGCGGCGCTCGTCGCGGCGCTCGTGGCGGTCGTTGTGCTGGGCGAAAGCCGGCGCGTTAGCGGCCAGCATCAGTGCGATCATGCCCTTGGCGATGAGGTGTTTGTTCATGTTGTTCCTCCTTGAAAACGGTGCGCGCGGAAGCGCAGCCCATATCGCCAGTAAGCCATGCGTTTCACAGGAAATCTGTACGCTGCGCCACTTACTGATCGAAACAGCAAGCCTCGGTCGCGCCGCCCCGGCTTTTGTCGGATAATGACGGCTTTAGCCTGCCGTATCGCCGTGACCAAGACCCTTGCCGACCAGATCGAAGACCTGCTGCCGCAGACGCAATGCACCAAGTGCGGCTACCCGGCCTGCCGGCCCTACGCGGAAGCCATCGCGAACGGCGAAGCCCGGATCAACCAGTGCCCGCCCGGCGGCCTGGAAGGCGTGCGCCGCCTGGCGTCGCTCACCGGCCACCCGGTCATCCCGATCAATCCGGCCAACGGCGTCGAGCGCCCGCGCCCGGTTGCCTTTATCGACGAGAGCCTGTGCATCGGCTGCACCCTGTGCATCCAGGCTTGCCCGGTGGACGCCATCCTGGGCGCGGCCAAGCAGATGCACACGATCGTGCCGAGCCTGTGCACCGGCTGCGACTTGTGCGTGGCGCCCTGCCCGGTCGACTGCATCAGCATGGTCCCGGTAACGGGCGAAGCCACCGGCTGGGACGCCTGGTCGCAGGAAGCGGCCGACGCGGCGCGCGCACGCCACGACTTCCGCAGCCTGCGCCTGACGCGCGAGCGCGAGGAAAACGATGCGCGCCTGGCCGCCAAGGCCCTGGAAAAGATGCGCGCGGTGACGGCGGAAACCACCAACACGCCGGAAGAACTGGCCGAGAAGGAACGCAAGCGCGCCATCATTGCCGCCGCCATGGAACGCGCCCGCCAGCGCGCCGCCGCGCCCGCCGACGCCACGCCACCCGAACCGAAGAAAAGCTGAGCGATGAATCCCGCCAAACGCCTCGCGATCTTTACGCGCTTGCGCAACGCCAATCCGAACCCGACTACCGAACTCGAATACACCACGCCTTTCGAATTGCTGATCGCGGTGCTGCTGTCGGCGCAGTCGACCGATGTGGGCGTGAACAAGGCCACGCGCCGCCTGTATCCGGTGGCGAATACGCCGCAACAAATCCTGGACCTCGGCATCGACGAGCTCAAAAGCTATATCTCGACCATCGGCCTGTACAACACCAAGGCCAAGAACGTGATGGCGACCTGCCAGATCCTGGTCGAGCAGCACGGCGGTGAAGTGCCGCCGGTACGCGAGGCGCTGGAAGCCTTGCCGGGCGTGGGCCGCAAGACGGCGAATGTGGTGCTGAACACGGCCTTCGGCGAACCGACCATGGCGGTCGACACCCACATCTTCCGTGTCTCGAACAGGACCAAGATCGCGCCAGGCAAGAACGTCGACGAAGTCGAGATGAAGCTGCTGAAGTTCGTGCCCAAGGACTTTTTGCAGGACGCCCACCACTGGCTGATCCTGCACGGACGCTACACCTGCGTGGCGCGCCGGCCGAAGTGCTGGAACTGCATCATCAGCGACTTGTGCGAGTTCCGCGACAAGACGCCGACGCCGGATGGCATCATCGCCCCGGACGCTACAGGATCGCTTTCGCTCCCGGCAGCTTGATCAGCAGGCGTGCGGCCAGGAAGCTGGCGGCCACGCCGGTCACGCCGGCGATGACGAACTTCGCCATGTTCGGCAGCGGCAGGGTCGCCACGGCCAGACCAATCGCCGTCAGCAGCGGCGGATGCAGGATGTAGGCGGCGTAGGCTGGCGCGGCCCAGGCTTGCCAGCGCGGCGATGGATTGTCCTGGCGGCGGAAGCGCGCCAGCATGCCGAGGATGATGCCCCAGGCGACGAACGGCTCCCAGAAGGCATAGGCCAGGGCCGGCAGGGTCCAGCCGCCGGATGTGTCGAAAGGCTGGCCCAGCACCAGGCTGGCCACGATGCCGTAGACGAACAACAATGGCCCCACGATCCACGCGACCAGGCGCCAGCGCCTGGCCTGTTCCGGGCCGATGGCGTCCAGCCAGCGGCTGCCGGCCATGGCGCAACCGCCTGCGAACAAGACCGTGTACGACGCAAAATAGCCGATCTGCAAGCCCCATATGTCTTGTCCGGTCGGCATGAACAGGCGCAGCAGGAAGGCGCCGGCGCCGGTGGCGAGTGCGGCCAGCAGCAGGGTGCGGTGGCTGGGCGACCAGTTTTGTAGGCCAACCGTGCCGCGCAGCTGGCGCCACAGCAGGTAGGCGGCGCTGAAGATCAGCAAGGCCAGGGCGAACCACAGGGGACCGATGTTGAAGTACCCGCGCGCGCTCAGGCTGGCCCAGTGTGCGAGGAAAGGTTCGCCCTCGTGGACACCGGCGACGGCAACCGTCAGCGGGCCGAGCACGAAGCCATACACCAGCAGCGGAATGCCCAGGCGCAGCAGGCGGTCGCGGGCAAAACGCGCGGCGCCCTTGCGTTCATAGGACATGGCACTGAAGTAGCCCGCCAGCAGGAAGAAAAAGCCCATGAAAAAGGCCTGGTTGACGGAGACGAAGACGGCGAAGGGCAGCTTCTCGGCCAGGTTGTTGGTGGGGATGGTCAGGTACCAGCCGCCCGGTGCGCCGAACATGATGGCGGCGTGGTGCAGGATGACCAGGGCGGTGAGGGCAACGCGGATGCGGTCGAGGAAACCGGTGCGGCTTGGTGCGGGGGCCATCTGCGATCCTATTGCCAACAATAAAGTTGCCACAAAGATAGCATAGAGCGCGTTAGCCTAACAAGCATTGTTAGCGCGTGAGACCGTACGGTGGGCACCCCGTGCCCACGCGGTTACGTGCGTGTGCTTGCACCGCTGGCGGAAACGTAGCGCTCGAAACGCCGAGCTCGGAAGCGATCAGTTTTCGGTATCGATTTTGGCATGCACCGCGAGCGATATGTCGCCGCTATCGGCCAAAGGCATGGGCACGTAACCGCGTGGGCACGGGGTGCCCACCGTACGTTGAAGCCAACGGCTGCGAATCTGGAATCGGGAATCTCGCAATAAAAAAGCCGCGCGGCGGATGCGGCGCGGCTTCATGCATGGCAGGGGCGATCAGAACTCTTCCCACTCCTCGTTACCCGCTTTCGCGTGCACAGGCGCCGGGGCCTTGCGTGCGGCCGACTGCGCCTTGGCAACCGGCGCTGCCAGGCGTGTCGCCGTCACTGGCTTCTGCACCGCACCCGACACCGCACCACGCACCGCCTGCACCACCACGGCCTCCTTATCCCCATCCAGCTTGAACACCCCCACCACCTCATTCAAGGCGATCGTCTGCGCGCGCAAGGCCTCGGCCGCAGCCGCCGCCTCTTCGACCAGCGCCGCATTCTGCTGGGTCGTGGTATCCATCTCGGTCACCGCGATATTGATCTGCTCGATCCCCGCCCCCTGCTCCGCGCTGGCGGCGCTGATCTCGCCCATGATGTCCATCACACGACGCACGCTGGCGACGATCTCGCTCATGGTCATGCCGGTCTCGTTGACCAGGGCGCTGCCCGCCTCCACGCGCTCGACCGAATCGCCGATCAGGGCCTTGATTTCCTTGGCCGCGCTGGCCGAACGCTGGGCCAGGTTGCGCACTTCGCTGGCCACCACGGCGAAGCCGCGGCCCTGCTCGCCGGCGCGCGCCGCTTCCACGGCCGCGTTCAGGGCCAGGATATTCGTCTGGAAGGCGATGCCGTCGATGACGCCGATGATGTCGACGATCTGCTTCGACGATTCGCTGATCGAGGCCATGGTGGTCACCGCGCGCTCGACCACGTCGCCGCCCTTGGCCGCCACGTCGCAGGCGGAAATCGCCAGCTGGTTGGCCTGGCGCGCGTTGTCCGCGTTCTGGCGCACGGTCGAGGTCAGTTCTTCCATCGCGGACGCGGTTTCCTCCAGCGCGCCGGCCTGCTGCTCGGTACGCGACGACAGATCGAGGTTGCCGGAGGCGATTTCGTCGGAGGCCACGCCGATGGTCTCGGCGCCGCCGCGCACTTTACTGACGATCTGCTTCAGGCTGGCGTTCATGTCCTTCAGGGCCTGCAGCAGCTGGCCGGTTTCGTCGTTCGAGGTGACCTCGATGCGGGCGCGCAGGTCGCCGCTGGCCACCGTCCTCGCCACCTGCACGGCGCGGTCGAGCGGACGCACGATCGAGCGCGAGACCAGCACGCCGGCGACAATCGCCGCGCCGGAACCGAGCAGCATCGCGACCAGGCTGAGGAAAGTGGCGCGCTTGCTGCCCGCTTCGGCCTCTTCCGCGCTGGCGCGGGTGGCGGCGACGATGCGCTCGCTGGCCTGCTCGAGCAGCTCGGCCGGCGCGCGGTCCTTGCCCTTCACGGCGGTATCGCCCACGGCCGGGTCGAAACCGGCGGCCACGAAAGCCTCGTAACCCTTGCGGAAATCCTGGCCCATCTGCGTGTGGGCACGGCCGAACTGCTCGAGCAGCTCGCGTTCCTTGCCCGGCGCGAGTTCGGCATCCAGCTTGGCCAGCTGGCCGGCGACTTTACGTTCGGTGTCCTGGAAGGCTTGCCAGTACTTGCTGCGGTCCGCTTCTTCCTTGCCGCGCAAGAGGGTGTTCTTCCATTCCTGGACCTGGGTCTTGAAGGTCGAGAGCATGGCCTCGACTTCCTCGGCCTGGCTGTAGCTGACGACGGCGCGGTCGTAGGTGCCGATCGAGCGGTTCAGCTCGAACAGGCCGAAGAAGCCGGCGCAGGCCACGACCAGCGCGACGGCGGCAAAGCACAAAGGAAGTTTGCGACTCAGTTTCATGATGGTCCTGGAGGTGTCTGTACAGAGAGGTCCAGGCGAGTCTACGGGAGGTTGTAGCCTTGCGGCAACTAAAAGGCAGACTGCGCAGCCGTAATGCAAAGAGAATGTCAGCGCGTCACAACACAGTTATGTGAACGTCACCAAGAAACTTGTCGAGCCTGCCACGAACGGGCAGCCTGCGGGGAAAACGCTCAGCCAGCCAGCATGGTGGTGGCGCCGGTGGCAAACGATGCGCGCACGATGCGGCCATCGACCACTTCGTACACGCACAGCATCTCGACGGTGCCGCGTCCTTCGGGGAAGTTACGGTGCACCAGCTCCAGGTCGGTGACGAAGTTGCCGGCCACGCTGCGCGTCAGCAGCTGGGCGTGCAAATCGGGCTCGGCGAAGCGCGCCGCGTAGCGCGGACGGATCTGCTCGTGGCCTTCGGCCAGCAGCGCGCCGTGCAGGGCGAACTGCTGGACATCCGGCGCGTAGGTCGCCATCAGGGCGTCGAGGTCCTTGGCGTTGTAGGCATCGAGCTGGGCTTGTACGACTGCGGTGGGGGAAACAGGCATGCGAGACTCCATCAAAGAAGAACCAGGTTATCGCGGTGCACCAGCTCCGGCCCTTCGATGTAGCCGAGGATGGCTTCGATCTCGTGCGACGAGTGGCGCATGATGCGGCGCACTTCGCTGCTGGTATAGCTGGTGAGGCCGCGCGCGATTGGCGTGCCGTCTTCGCGCACGCAGGTAATCACCTGGCCGCGACCGAATTCGCCGCGCACGCCGGTCACGCCGATCGGCAGCAGCGACTTGCCCTCTTGCGTGAGCTTCTGCACGGCGCCGGCATCTAAAACGACCTCGCCAGCCGTGTGCAAATGGTCGACCATCCACTGGCGGCGCGCGGTCAGGCGCGTGGTGGGCGCGTTCAGCTGCGAGCCGATCGCCTCGCCATTCGCCAGGCGCGTCAGCACCTCAGGTTCGCGGCCCCAGGCAATCACTGTGTGGGCGCCGGAACGGGCGGCGCGGCGCGCGGCCAGCACCTTGGTCAGCATGCCGCCGCGCCCGATGCTGCTGCCGGCGCCGCCGGCCATCGCTTCCAGCGCCGCGTCGCCGGCTTCGGCCTGGGCGATCATGCGCGCATTCGGGTCCTTGCGCGGATCGCTTGAATACAGGCCGCGCTGGTCGGTGAGGATCACCAGGGCATCGGCCTCGATCAGGTTCGCCACCAGGGCGCCCAGGGTGTCGTTGTCGCCGAATTTGATTTCGTCGGTGACCACCGTGTCGTTCTCGTTGATGATCGGGACCACGCCCAGGCGCAGCAGGGTCGTCAGCGTGGCGCGCGCGTTCAGGTAGCGTTCGCGGTCGGCCAGGTCGGCGTGGGTGAGCAGCACTTGCGCCGTCTTGACGCCATGGACGGCGAAGCTGGATTCGTAGATTTGCGCCAGACCCATCTGGCCGACGGCGGCGCAGGCCTGCAGTTCGTGGATGTCGTGCGGGCGGGCGGCGAAGCCCAGGCGCAGCATGCCTTCGGCAATCGCGCCGGAGCTGACCAGCACGACGTCCTTGCCGAGCGCACGCAGGGCGGCGATCTGGGTCGCCCAGCGGGCAATGGCGTCGTGGTCGAGGCCGCGGCCTTCGTTGGTGACGAGGGAAGAGCCGACCTTGACGATGATGCGGCCGGCTTGCTGGATAACTGAATGCGCGGAATGCGTGGAGTTCATGGCGAGTGAGGTCTATGCCGCGGGCGCAAGGCCAGCAGGGCCAGCCCTGCCAGCAACTCGACTCCGCTGACGATCAGCAGGGACCCATGCGGCAGGCCGATCGCGAATGCCGCGACCACGCGCCCGGCCGGCTGGGCCAGCAAAAAGAATGCAACGAGATCGCCGAGGATGGGCTGGTCGCCCCGCCTTGCCGCCAGCATCGCCAGCCCCGCGATCGCGAGACGGACGCCGACATAGATGGCGTAGAACTGGCTGTAGCCATTCACGCCAACGAGAAACAGGCCCATGACCGCCGCGACCCGGTCGGGGTCGAGCACGGCCACCAGCGCCGCCAGCGAGCTGGCGGTGGCCACCAGCTGCAGCAGCTGGCCGCGCACCCAGTCACGCGTGAACGTGAACCTGGGGCGCTGATCGATGACGCCTTCCTCAGTCTTCAAGGATCTTGAAGCGAGGGTCGTCCGGATCGATCGAGTTGATGCCGCGTGCTTCCTCGGTCATCTGCGTGGTTTCGTCCACGCGCACGTCCTGGGCGCGCTTTTCCTCGAGGTGCAGGTAGATCGCGTTGATCAGGTCCTGGCAGCCTTCGCGGTTCAGGGCCGAGATCTCGAAGACAGGACCCTTCCAGGCCATCTTCTTGAGGAAGTCCTTGACCTTCTTCTTGCGCTCTTCTTCCGGCACCATGTCGAGCTTGTTCAGCACGAGCCAGCGCGGCTTGTTCAGCAGGTCTTCGTCGTACTTTTCCAGCTCCTTGATCAGGGCCTTGGCTTCCTTCACCGGATCGACGGTCGCCTCGAACGGCGCCAGGTCAACGATGTGCAGCAGCAGGCCGGTACGCGCCAGGTGGCGCAGGAACTGGTGGCCGAGGCCCGCGCCTTCGGAGGCGCCTTCGATCAGGCCCGGGATGTCGGCGATGACGAAGCTCTTTTCATGCGACACGCGCACCACGCCCAGGTTCGGATGCAGGGTCGTGAACGGGTAGTCGGCGATCTTCGGCTTGGCGTTCGAGACGGCCGTAATGAAGGTCGACTTGCCGGCGTTCGGCATGCCCAGCAGGCCCACGTCGGCCAGCACCTTCAGCTCGAGGCGCAGCTGGCGGCGTTCGCCCTCTTTGCCTTCGGTCTTCTGGCGCGGCGCGCGGTTGGTGGACGTCTTGAAGTGGATGTTGCCCCAGCCGCCCTCGCCGCCCTTGGCCAGCAGCTCGGTCTGGCCGTGTTCGGTCAGGTCGGCGATGATTTCGCCGTTCACGTTATCGATGATCAGGGTGCCGACCGGCATGCGCAGGGTGACGTCGTCCGCGCCCTTGCCGTAGCAGTCCGAGCCGCGTCCGGCTTCGCCGTTGCGCGCCAGGTGGACTTTCGAATAGCGGAAATCCACCAGGGTATTGATGTTGCGGTCAGCAACCGCCCAGATCGAGCCGCCCTTGCCGCCGTCGCCGCCGTCCGGTCCGCCGAATGGACGGAACTTTTCGCGCAGGAACGATGCGCAGCCGTTGCCGCCGTCGCCCGCGATGACTTCAATTCTTGCTTCGTCGATAAACTTCATGATGACCGCCAAAAAACTAAAAAGGCTCTACCGTGGGCAGAGCCTTTCGATGGAAGGCTTGCGCCTTGCAAGGATGCGCCGC
>Ga0308160_10007253_pt1 | contig 11067 bp, 10 predicted proteins | sample PhyFR1_FD_201036 | JGI IMG/M metagenome (GOLD analysis project Ga0308160, IMG submission 201036) | Phyllosphere microbial communities from UC Gill Tract Community Farm, Albany, California, United States - DLSLF.R1 | ecosystem: Host-associated > Plants > Phyllosphere > Unclassified | place: USA... | reverse complement strand
CAGGAGCAGCCGGTGTTCGTGTACAAGCTGATCGCGCGCGGCACGCTGGAAGAAAAAATCCAGGAGCTGCAGCGGCGCAAGGGCGAGCTGGCGACTGCCGTGCTGGCAACCGAGGCCGCGGCCGGGCCAGCGCCGGCGCTGGGCGCGGAAGACTTGCAGGCGATCTTCGCGCTGCCTTCCGACTGAACGGCGCCAGCCTGGCCAGAAGGCTCAGTTCCTGGCTTGCCGGTTCTTCGCATCCAGGAAACCGCTCACCAGCTTGACCGTGGCGTCGGGATTTTCCTCCATCAGCCAGTGGCCGGCGTTCGGCACCACGGCGCCGGTGACATTCGTGGCGGCATTGCGCATCACCTCGGCCATGGTGGTACCAAACGAGCGTTCGCCGCCGATGGCCAGCACCGGCATGGTCAGCTTCCTGCGGTTGAGGATGGCGTTGTCGCCCACGTCCTGCGCGCCGATGGCGGTGAACTGGGCAAACGCGGCGCGCATGGCGCCGGGCTGCGCATACTGCCCGGCGTAATAGCTGCGCGTCTCCTCATCGATCTTGGCTGGCTCGCCGGCGAAATCGTTCCAGAAGCGGTCCAGATAAATGCGCTCGCGGCCGGCCACCAGGCGCTCGGCATCCGGTCCCGAGAAATTGAAATGCCAGAGCTTGGGACTGAGCACGATCTGGTTCCAGGGCGCTATGCCGGGTACCGGCGCATCCATCACCACCAGCTTCGTCACCTTGTCCGGGTAACTGGCCGCGTAGGCATAGGCCACCATGGTGCCGATGTCGTGGCCGACCACGTCGGCGCGGTCTTGCCCGAAGGCGGCGAGCACGGTGCGGATGTCCTGCGCCTGCGACTTCTTATCGTAGCCGGACGCGGCGCGCGACGAGCGGCCCATGCCGCGCAAGTCGGGCACGATGACGGTGTGGGTTTTCGCCAGCTGCGCCGCCAGTGGCCCCCACATGTCGCCGGTGTCGCCGAAGCCGTGGATCAGCACCACAGCCGGCCCACTGCCGCCGGCGCGCACGAAGATCTGGGCGCCGTCCGCCATGGCGACCGTGCGGGTGGCGAAGCCGGGAACGGGCTGGGGTGCGGCGGCCAGGGCCAGCAAAGGAAAGAGGGCGGCGAGCAGGCCGCCGTACAGCGCTTGTCGGATGGTCATGGTGTTCCTCGTGGCTGGATGGTCATGGACGTTGGATCGCCGCGCAGCCCATGCGTTCCCCAACTCAGCGGAAAGACACCTCGTTCCTGAAACGCCAGGCATAGGTCTGGCTCACCTTCAATTGCCGGTGCGATGTCAGTCCGCTTCCCATGGCAGACGCAGGCTGCGCTGGCGCCAGCGCAGGCTGACCAGCAGTTCGCCCTCGCGCCGTGGCGACTGGCGCTGCGCCGCGCCGATCGTGAGCGCCAGGTTGCGCGACAGGCGCAGCATGGCGTTTGCCTGCAGCGCTTGCCGGCGCAGCCGCGACCCCGCGATATATTTTTCGGTCACCATATCGAGCTGCAGCGACCAGGCGCTGGCCTGGTAGCCCAGCGAATTGCGCAGCACGCCAGCCAGGGCGGCCCGGTGCGGCAAGCCGCTGCCGGTGTCGATACTTGCACCAGGCAGCACCGAGAACACCAGGTTGCCGCCGAGCTGCCATGCCTTGCCGGCATGGTAGGCGAGGCTGGTCGCCATGTGCTCGCCGTCCGCGTACTGCCGCCGTGCCGTGCGCAGCTGCACGCGCCAGGCTTGCGGCGCGAACAGCGTGGACGATGGAATGGCCGACTGGACGGTCAGCCAATCCACCTCGCGCAGGCGCAGCTTTCCGTCGCCCAGCTCGACCGAAGGATGCAGCAGCGTGATCGCGGCATGCGGCTCGTAGCCGGGCAAGGGGTCGGCCAGGGTGTGCTCGAAGGCGGCGTACTCCAGGTTCAGCAGGCCGCGGCCACCGCGCCGCAGCGCTCCGATGGCCACCAGCCCGCCATCGTGCCCGTCTTCCGGCGTGAATGCCGGCCCCAGGCCTGGCGCGCCGGCGGGGGCGGGCTGTGCCAGACGGGCGCGCGTGATGGCGCCCAGGATCTCCTTGCGCTGGACACGGTCGCCCTGGTCGCGATCGATCAGCACCGAACCGTATTCGTAGGCCAGCCGCAGCAGCTTCGCCTGGCGTTGCGGCGCCAGGCCGTCGGTCGTGGCGACGTCGGCCTGGCCGAGCGCAATGCGGCTTGCAGCCGCCGCATCCGGTGCCGCAAGCTCGGCCTCGAGGCCGCGCACGGCTTTCGGAACCGATGGCCAGACGCGATGCTCGCCGAGCAGCCCGGCCGCGCGCAGGGTGCGGATGGTGTCGACCGGGACAGTGACAGCGTGGAAGCGCCGCAGCAGGCCGGCGTGCGGCCGGGCGGCGTCGATCAGGGCCAGCGTGCGGTAGGCACAGTTTTCATCGAGGAAGTAGTAGTCGAAGATGCCGTCCTTGGTTTCCCAGGTATGCAGCAGCAGGCGCCGCACTTCGCCCGGCTCGAGCGCAAGCGCATAGTCGTGCAGGTCGCGGCCTTCGATTTCGGTATAGGTGCGCAGGCGACGGTAGAAGGGCAATTCGTCGGCGACGCCCGGAAATCCGCCGAACAGGCCCTTGGAGACGAAAGCCAGGTCGCCATCGCGCGCCTCGGTGCGGGCGGCATAGTTGATCGTTGGGCTGAGCAATTCATTGCCAGACTGTCGGACGATCCTGAGGAAGGTATGGCCGAAGGTGGAAGAAGGACTTTCCAGGTAGCTGGAGGCGAACACGATGCTGGCTTGCCGGCCCGGAAAACCGGCAAGCCATACGGACAGGGCGGGGCAGCCGTCGAGAGCGCTGTCCGGGCCATCGTGCCCGAGCCGGGCGCGCAGCCATTCGTAGCGTGCCGGAAAGCGGCAGGCCAGACCCTGGCGTTCTTCCGGCGCATGCAGTGCCGCCACGGCGGCCAGCAATTCGGCCCGCGGCGATTGTTTGCCTTGCCCGGCCATGAAGAACTGCGGACTGTCCGCTTCGCTTTCGAGGCTGCCGTCGCGACGCGCGCGGTAATGCAGCAAGGCGATCCACTGCGCGTCCTGGTCGATCCGTTCGGCATCGACCCTGGCGACGTCGTCGTGCAGGGAGGCGGCAAACGCGGGTGCGGGGGTAAAGCAGAGGTGCAGGCAGGCGGCAGCGAGCGCAACGAAGTGCAGCAGGGTCATCGGACTGGAAGAGGGCAGGCGCGGCTGCTGTCGGATTGCTGCGCAATCCGTTCGGCAAAAACACGGGTATCGCTGGTGCTGGCAAGGGCCTGCCGGAACCAGGCCAGTTTTACCTGGTCGTCGGCACAATGCGGAAAGGCGCTGGCCACCGTATCGAGCCAGGGGCCTTGCCGTTGGACCAGGTCTGCGCCGAGGCGGCGGTGCGAAAAGAGGACGAAATCGCGTAGTCGGCGGGCGTTGGCCGAAAGCGCGGCCCCGGCTTCGGTTTCGGCGCCCGCGGCATCGGGCGCGAATTGCGCGCAGCCGCAGGGCGGGGCAGGGGTGGCCGTGGTGGCAGCTTGCAGCACCGCCACGGCAAGGGCTGCAAGCTGGCTGGCGCCAACCAGCGGCATTACTTGGTGACGGCTTGCAGGTCGACCATGTATTCGCCCGGATCGTATTCGCGCGAGGCGCCGGTCGAGGTGTCGATCGAGGTGCTGAGCGGGCTCGTCAACAGAATATTGCCCCACATCCAAGGATTCATCTTGGTCGTCAGGCTTACCTCGACCGGGGTGTAGCCTTCCTTCTCGACGAATACCGCACCGTGCTTGCGCGACAGCGTGACGGTAAGCGGCGTGACGCCGACCGCAACCTTGTTCGTGACCACACCGTCTTTTTTCAATGCGACGTAGACGGTGGCGCCTGCCGGGTTGCTGGATACCTTGACGTTCTGCGAGGTGCCGGACTGGATGCTGGCGCAACCGCTCAGTGCGAGCGTGATTGCTGCTGCGGCGAGCGCTTGGGTGAAACGTTTCATGACGATCCCTGGAAAAGATAGTGAATTCTAATTATTTCATCGCAACAAAAATTGTTGACAATGAATCTTTTCAGAAGGATAACATACGGCATCTTGCTCTTGGAACAGATCCAACGCGATGTTGTTTATTTACAATAAAAAATGCTGGAAAGGTCAGCATGTGGGCAGAGTAGAGATGCCTGGCGATGAAGGCAGGCATTCAACGGGGCGGCTGTTCGGGCGCTGGTTTGCCCGCGCGGCGGCAGCGTTCCGAACAATACTTGACCTGCTCCCAATCACGCTCCCACTTCTTGCGCCAGGTAAAAGGCAGGGAGCAGTGTGCGCAGACTTTGCTTGGCAGGTCGGATTTTTTGCGCATTTTCATGACACGATTGTAGCGGCCGGCGCGCCGGCGCAGCGTCCGGCGTGTGCTTGCGTCTTCGCTTTTATTAACCGCCTGGCCCGGCAGCCAGCTGCGCGGCCGCATGGCCCTGGAGGACGCCAGCCGTCGCGGCATCGATGCCGATCTCGCGCGCCACCGGATCACTGGCGCCGAGCGTACGCGGATCGCGCCCGGTTACCTTGCCGAAGATGGTCAGCGCTTCCAGGTAGTAGCCGTGCGCGCTGCCATGGTAGGCGTCCGGCGCCCACAAATCGACCTGGCCCGGGCCGATGCCGTCATACGGATTGGCGTCGGCCAGGCCGGCGGCGATGGCGCGGTTCCAGGCTTCGCCAACCGGGATCACGCCGCCTTTGATGCCATGTGCGGCAGCGGCGGCATCGTAGCCGCGGCGCAAGTCCAGCGCCATGGCGTCGATCGGCTTGCCATACCAGGCGCCGCCCGCTTTGTAGGTCTGGTCGGCGCGCGACCAGGTGGCGACCAGGCGGATGTCCACCTTGGGGTTCTGCGCGCGCAAGGCTTGTGCGAGCAGGCCGGTGTACTTGATGAGGGTTTCGGGATTGCCAGGTTTGGCCGCATCGAGCGTGCTGTAGCTCTGCAGCAGCACCACGTCGTAGGGCTTGGCGATGACAGGCAGCTTCTTGTCGTAATGCGTGTCCAGGCCGGCGCCGGGGATGGTTTCCAGGCTTACGTCGTAGCGCAGGCCGGCTTGCTCGGTCATCGCCTTGAACAGCGCCGGTACGCCGCCGATGCCTTCGCCGTTCAGGTCCGTCACGGTAGCGGGACGGTAGAACTTGACGACCGGTGCCGGGGCGCCGGCCGGGTCGCCGTAGATGAAGCTGTTGCCGACGAAAAGGATGGACGTGGCGGCTGGCGGCATTGGGGCAGGCGAGGGCGAGGTGGAGCAGCCCAGGGCCAGCACGGCGAATACGGAGGCGCCGGTATGGCGCAGGACAGCGGCAATCTGCATGAATTCTTCTTTGTTCGGTGAGTGGGGCGCCAAGCGTAGCAACTGCAGTTGGCAACTGAACAATGTAGCTTCTCGGCTTGACGTTGTCTACTTTCCCCATCCATGGCACCGGTTCTCTCTTCGTGTTCCAGAACAATTGATTACTGAATAGTCGATTGGCGCAGCACAAGGGATCGCTTGATTTCAGAGCGCGCCTGTTCGCGCGCTCCAGTTCGCAGCGCATGATGATGCCTCTTGCCCGGCAGCCGCGATGTCGGTGGGCCCGGTTCAATCCTGATGGGAGCGGTCATGCGAGTTGTTCGAGGAAACGGCGGGTCAGCCGTCTGCGCACGGTGGAAACTGGTGCGTGCGGCCTGGCTGCTGGTGATATCGGTGGTATGGGGAAGCGCCGGCATGGCGCTCGCGCAACCGGCGTCCGGCCCTGCCTATGGCGGGCAGGGCAGCCCGCATGAAGGCTACCGGGTAATCAACCTCGGTCCTGGCACGATCGCCGCCTATCCGCACATCAACGCCGCCGGGCAAGTCGCCTTTTCGATGGTCAGCGGCGGCCGCACGGCGGGATTTTTTTATGACGGCCGCAGCGTCCAGGGCATCGGCTCGCTGGGCGGAAGCAGTGTGTATGTGGCCGGCCTGAACGATGCCGGGCAGGTCGCCGGCACCTCGCTGAACGAACACGGTATCGAGAACGCTTTCGTCTGGAGCGCGGGTGGCGGCATGCTCGGCATCCGTAGCGGAGCAGGCGGTGGCCGTTCGTACGGGCTGGCGATCAACAGCCACGGCGTCGTCACCGGCTCGTTCAGCCAAGCGCCCGACGGCCCGGCACGGCCCTTCCGGTGGAGCGCCGCGGGTGGCGCCGAAGACCTGGGCCTGGCTCCCGGCATGCCCTGGCCTTCCGCCGGCCGGGTGCTGAACGACGCCGGCCTGATCGCCGGCGTGGCCACGGTCGACGACGAGCAAACGCACGCCTTCGCCTGGACACGCTCGGGCGGCACGGTCGCCATCGACACGCGGGGCAGTGTCGAATCGACGCCGGTGGCGGTCGGGGCGGCAGGCGAAGTGGCCGGCAACCGTCTCGCCTCGTTTGACGACGGCGGCGACCGGCCTTTCCTGTGGACGCAGGCGGGCGGCATGGCCGATCTCGGCACCGGGCGCGGCACCACGGCCTGGGTGAACGCGATGACGCCCGGCCTGCACATCGCCGGCGGCATCGGTTACGCCGATGGCCGGCAGCGCGCCATGTCGTGGACGCGCCGCGGCGGCATGCGCGAGCTCGGCACCCTGGGCGGCAGGACCTCGGTTGCACGCGATGTGAATGCCCGCGGGCAGATCGTCGGCTTTGCCGAAGACCGGGCCGGCGCCATGCGCGCATTCGTCTGGAGCGCCGATGGCGGGATGCTGGACCTGAACCAGGCCTTGCGCCGCGCGCCACCGGGACTAGTGCTGGACCATGCGCTGTCGATCAACGACAGCGGCGTCATCGTGGCAAGTTCGAATGCGGGACTGGTGCTGCTCAGGCCAGGTGGCGGGCACAGCGGTGGTCACGTGCCTGGCCATGTGTTGGGCCCTGTCGTGGCGCCGGCCTCCGTCACGATTGGCACGCGGCTCGAAGCCAAGGTCGGTTTCATGGATGACGACGGGACTGGCACGCGCAGCATCCACTGGTCATGGGGCGACGGCAGCGCCAAGCAGGCCGGCAAGCTGCGCGAGACTGGCGGCATCGGCACTGCCAGCGCCAGTCATGGCTACTCGGCGCCGGGCGTTTATGAGCTCGTGGTCACGGTGGTCGACCGCGACGGCCTCAGTACGGCCGTCAGCCACCCGGTGGAAGTCACGGAAAGCTGAGGCCAGCTGGCATGCAACAACGCGGCGGTCTTTCGCTATAATTTTCTAAGGAGAAATACTCAATCACACACACATATATTGGAGGTCACAATGGCTGAGATTGTTCGCGGGCACCGAAGCAAGCTTTCCGACCTGGGATGTTCCTCGACACTGTCGACGGAGCTGATGCTGGCGCCTGCGGCCGGCAGCAGCATCGATGTGGCGTGCTTCGGTGTGGACGCGGACGGCAAGCTGTCCGACGACCGCTACATGGTGTTCTTCAACCAAATGGCGAGTCCTGGCAACGCGATTGTCCTGTCCAGCGCCGGCCACGCGTCGACGTTTGCATTGCGGCTCGATGACTTGCCCCTGACGATAGAACGGCTGGTATTTGCCGCCTCGCTCGACGGCGCCGGCAGCATGCGCGGCCTGGGTGCGAGCAGCATGACGATCGGGAATGCCGTGTTCCGCTTTTCCGGTAACGACTTCGACACCGAAAAAGCGGTGATCGTGGCCGAACTCTACCGCCGCGACGGGCAGTGGCGTTTCTGCGCCGTGGGCCAGGGTTTCGCGGGTGGCCTGTCCGCGCTGCTGACCCATTTCGGCGGCACCGAAGCGGCTCCGGCCGCGGCATCGGCGCCGGCAGCAGCGGCCCCGCCGGCACCAGCCCCGGCGCCGGCCAAGGTTTCGCTCTCCAAGATCACCCTGACCAAGGCCGGCGAACGGCATACCGTATCGCTGGTCAAGGGAGCTGCCGCACCTCGCAAGATCACGGTGCGCGCCACCTGGCAAGATAACGGCGATGGCGACGACGACAACGACGATCTCGACCTGCGCGTCGGCATCCTGCTGGCCGACGGCCGCATGAAGCTGGTCACTGCACCCGCCGCGCCGGGCGCCCTGGACCGCACGCCGTATGTGCTGCATTGCGGCGACGTAACAGTGGCGTCGGCCAAGATGCCGGCGACGGAAACGGTGGAGGTGAATGCCGGCATCGCCGGTCTCGTGGGAGGCCGGGTGGCGCTCGTCTTCAGCGTGTATTCGGCGCTGGGCAACGGCGCGGTATCGGTAGCGTCGCTCAAGCCCGTGATGCGCATGGAGTATGGCGACCAGGTGGTCGAATGCGCCTACGACTTCACCCGCTCGGCGGCGGCGAAGGACGACAGTGTCTACACCTACGTGATCGGCACCGCCATCATCGATGGCGACACGATCGTCCTGGCGCCGTCCGGGCTGACGTCCGAGCCGGGCAGCGAGAACACGCCCTGGATGCGCTGGAACGGCGCGGATGTGCGCGTCAGCCTGGATGGCCCTGCCGTCTTCAAGGATGACGATGACGGTGACGAGGCACGCGAGTACAACGCAGGCAATCCGAATCGATACAGCCAGTGATGCCGGCCAGCGGCATTCCTTGCTTCGCCACTGTGGCTACCGGAGCCGGAACAGACACGTCGTGCCTTTCCTGGCCCGGTTCGAAAACCCTGACGCGGAGGAGTGCTGGTAAAATTTTGCGGCAGCATTCCGATCCATTAGCAGGAGTACACAAATCCTCGGTTCCTTCATCAGAGTCGCGGTCAGCAGACCCAGGCTGACGATCGCCCTTGCCTTATGCGTGCTGGCAGCCCTGGCCGGCACGATGACCTACACCGGTTTCCTCGTCGTCGGTGTCTTGGCCGATCAGCTCGGCACAGGCCGGTTCATGGCCGGCTTGCTGCTTGGCGTTGTATTCGCAAGGTTCCCTTGGATCAGCAACGGCAGGCTGCGCATCGTTGGCCTGCTGCCTCAAGCTGCGCGCCGGCCGCTCATCGTGAGCCTGCTCGCATTGACCCTGTTGCTCTTCGTGTCGCAGGGCGACTATGTACCCGCAGTGTTCACAGGATTAACGACGGCTTTTCTTCTCGGTTATCCGTGGTTGAAAAGAACCGTGTTCAAGCGGCTGTCAGCGCCATTCTCGCGATTTGCTCCTGGCCGAAACGCGAGCAACAGCGCCGACGACACGGTGATCGAAGGTGAATTCAGAGAACGGAAAGAGTAAGGCCAATCGCTTCGGTGAACCGGATATCTGGCACAACTTGAAGCGCGAGGGCTGTGGACCCGGAAACAAAAACGCCACCCGAAGGTGGCGTTTTTGTTCGCATCGTTACCGATACTGAATTCTTGGTGGCCCGGGGCGGAATCGAACCACCGACACAAGGATTTTCAATCCGCTGCGCTGGCAATGAGCGACCAGGCCTCGTCTTACGCCGATTCCTGGCGGGTGGGCAGCTTCCAGCCGGGCCGGATGAAATGGCAGGTATACCCGTTCGGATTGCGTTCCAGATAGTCCTGGTGTTCTGGCTCGGCCTCCCAGAAAGGTCCAGCCGCGACAACCTCGGTGACGGCCTTGCCGGGCCAGAGACCGGACGCGTCAACGTCGGCGATGGTCTGCTCGGCCATGCGCTGTTGTGCATCGCTGAGATAGTAGATGCCGGAGCGATAGCTCATCCCCCGATCATTGCCCTGACGGTTCGCCGTGGTCGGATCGTGAATCTGGAAGAAAAATTCGAGGATCTGGCGATAGCTGATCTGCCCTGGATCGAACACCAGTTCGAGCGCTTCTGCGTGCGTGCCATGGTTGCGGTAGGTGGCGTTGGGTACGTCTCCGCCAGTGTAGCCGACGCGCGTCGACAGCACGCCAGGTTTACGGCGCAGCAATTCTTCCATGCCCCAGAAGCAGCCGCCGGCCAGAATGGCGGTTTCAGTTTGCGGTGTCATTCATTCCCTTTGCTTGAACAGGTGGTGGACCAAAAGAATACATCTTTCCACGTTAGTCCGTTCGTCGCCGCGCCTGTCGCGCACCGGCAGGTCACATCGTCACATTAGCATCGTTGAACGACAGGCTGCAGGCTCGAAGATCGTTGCGGATGCCCTCCTGGCCCGCGTGCGACATCCCGGCTGCGGCATTGGCGCGCTTCTCGGCAAGTGCGCTCAGAATCAGCCGTGCAGTCTCTGCCGGCGCATCCCAGTGCGGAAAGTGGCCGCACCGGTCGAACCAGTGCAGTTGAGCATCCGGGAACAAGGCCAGCGCACGCCTGGCTTGACGCGGAAAGCAGACCCGGTCGCGCCGTCCCCAGCCAATGACGAGTGGATGCGAGATGCTGTTGCACGGGGCCCCTTGTTGTTCCTCACCATAGGCGAGCTGGGCCAGCAGTTCATCGAAGGCCGGCGAGGCCACATAGCTGCACAATTCATCGCTCACGGTGTCCGGCGACAGCTTTGTCGGCCGGGCAGAAAATTGCGCCAGCAACAAGGCGCGACCAAGTGGGTTGGCGCACACCGCTGGCAATACCGGGCGCAGCAGCCGCAGCAGCCGGATCGACAGGTAGATCGAGCTGAAGAACGCGTGACGCTCCCATCCTTGCCAGAACCCACCTGGATTGAGCGCTACTACGCCGCCGACGATCCCACCGCGTCGCGCCAGCTCCAGCACGAGTCGTGCGCCCATCGAACTGCCGACTGCATCGATGCCGCTCAAGCCATGGGCATGGAGGAAGGCGGCGGTCTCGTCCGCCAGGGTGCGGATCGAGGTTTCACCGGCCAGCTTGGGCGTCTGGCCAAAGCCGGGCAGGTCCACGGCGATGACTTCGCGCCTGGTCGCGAGGTCAGCCAGAATCGGATTCCAGCTTTGCCAATGACCGCCAAGGCCATGAATCAATAGCAAAGGTTTGCCGGTGCCTTGACGAATGTGATGCATGATCGACCCTTCCATCGCACGGGCGTGCGTATTCTGGAAGCGTACCCTAGCGGGCACAACGACTGCGTCCGTTAGGGATGTTTACGCGGAACAATAACGCCACGTCGCTGCATGGCCGGTGTGCGTTCTCTCTGATCGAGGGATGAAAGTCGGGAAATGGGCCGGACGCAAGGACTGTGGATCCA
>Ga0308160_10007252_pt1 | contig 11068 bp, 10 predicted proteins | sample PhyFR1_FD_201036 | JGI IMG/M metagenome (GOLD analysis project Ga0308160, IMG submission 201036) | Phyllosphere microbial communities from UC Gill Tract Community Farm, Albany, California, United States - DLSLF.R1 | ecosystem: Host-associated > Plants > Phyllosphere > Unclassified | place: USA... | reverse complement strand
CCACCGGCCGCGCCGCCGAGCGGGTAGCCGGGCTGGGCGTTGTTGTCCTGGTAGCTGTCGCGCTGGTAGCCGTTGTTCAGGCCGGAACCGATTTCCGGAGTGGCCGAAGCCGGCACCGGGGTCTGGCTATAGCCCGAGAAGGCCGGCGTGGCCGGGTTCGCCTTGCGGCGGAACATGCGCACGATGAACATCACGGCCAGGGCCAGCAGCACCAGCATCAGGATCGACGACAGCATGCTGGCGGCGGCGCCGCCGATGCCGAGGTGCGAGAACAGCGCGCCCAGGCCGAGGCCCAGCAGTGCGCCGCCCAGGATGCCCTTCCACATGCTCGGGCGCTGTTGCGGCAGCGGCGCACGCGTGGCTGGCGCCGGCTGGGCCGCCTGGCGCTGGTAGGGCTGCTGTTGATAATTCGGCGTCGGCGCCGGGGCCGGGGCACGCATCTGGCGCACCGCCTGCGACTGGCGGCCGATCGAACGTCCGCCGCCGACCGGGCGCGCAAACGCCTCGGCCACCGAGGACAGCGCGGTCACCGCGATTAACATACTGGCCAGGAATTTTTTCATGGTCATTACCTTCAAAGTTTGATACCGGTGTGCAATGCGGCCACACCCGCCGTCAGGTTGTAGTACTGGACGCGTTCCAGTCCCGCCGTTTCCATCATCGACTTCAGGGTGTCCTGGTCGGGATGCATGCGGATCGATTCGGCCAGGTAGCGATAACTCTCGGCATCGCCGGCGATGCGCTGGCCCAGCCACGGCAGCACCGAGAACGAATACACGTCATACGGTTTCTGCAGCGGCGCCGCCACTTTCGAGAATTCCAGCACCAGCAGCTTGCCGCCGGGCTTGAGCACACGCCGCATTTCCGCCAGCGCCAGGTCCTTGTGCGTCATGTTGCGCAGGCCGAAGGCGACGCTGACCCGGTCGAAATAATTGTCCGGGAACGGCAGTTTTTCCGCGTCACACAGCAAGGTGGGGGTCACTAGACCTTTATTCAATAGGCGGTCACGGCCGACGCGCAGCATCGATTCGTTGATGTCGGTGAGCCACACCTCGCCACTGGGACCGGCCTGCTTGGCAAAGGCCTTGGACAGGTCGCCGGTACCGCCTGCGATGTCGAGCACCTTGAAGCCCGGGCGGATGCCGGCCTGGGCAATGGTGAAGGCTTTCCAGATGCGGTGCAGCCCGCCGGACATGAGGTCGTTCATCACGTCGTACTTCGACGCGACCGAGTGGAATACCTTGGCGACCTCGTGGACCTTCTCGTCCTCCGAGACGGTCTTGTAGCCGAAATGGGTGGTGTTGTTGGTCATATGCTCTGCCGATTGAATGTTGACGCATTATACAAGCGGGGTGCGGCAGAGCGGCTTAATCGTGTCTTACGCCAGGCCCAGGTGCCCGCGCAGCGTCGTGCTCTCATAGTGCGTACGGAACAATCCGCACCGCTGCAGTTCCGGCACCACATGGCGCGCGAAATCCTCGAGTCCGCCGGGCAAGACCGGCGCCATCAGGTTGAAACCGTCGCAGGCGCCGGCCTCGAACCATTCCTGGATGCGGTCCGCGACCTGTTGCCCGGTACCGATCACGGTCAGGTGGCCGCGGCCGCCGGCGATGCGTTCGTAGAGCTGGCGGATGCTCAGGTTTTCACCCTGGGCGATACTGGTGAGCAACTGCTGGCGGCTGCGCTGGCCGTTTTCCGTCAGCGGCAGCTCGGGCAGCGGGCCGTCGAGCGGATAGCCGGACAGGTCGAAATTGCCGATCATGCGGCCCAGCAGGGCCAGCCCGGCCTGCGGCTCGATCAGGGCCTGCAGCTGCGCGTATTTATCCTGCGCCTGCGCTTCCGATTCGCCCACCACGGCGTAGATGCCGGGCAGGATGCGCAGCGCCCCCCGCGCTTCCCTGGCGCGGCGCGCCTGCATGTCGCGGTAGAAGGCCCGGGCGGATTCGAGGGTCGGCTGGGCCGTGAACACGACGTCGGCCGTGGCGGCGGCCAGGGCGCGGCCGTCGTCGGAACTGCCGGCCTGCACCACCACCGGCCGGCCTTGGGGACTCGGGCGCACGTTCAGCGGACCCGCCACCTTGAAATGCTCGCCGTGGTGGTCGAGCCGGTGCACGCGCCCCGGGTCGAACAGCAGGCCGCCGGCCTTGTCGTTCACGAAGGCGTCCTGGTCCCAGCTGCGCCACAAGCCGTCGACCACGTCGTAGAACTCGCGCGCCCGGGCGTAACGCTGCGCGTGCGCGACGTGCTCGGCGCGGCCGAAGTTCCCGGCTTCGAGGGCGTTGTCCGAGGTGACCAGGTTCCAGCCGGCGCGCCCGTTCGAGATGCTGTCGAGCGAGGCGAACTTGCGCGCCAGGTGGTAGGGTTCGTTGTAGGTCGTGGTGGCGGTGGCCACCAGGCCGAGGCGCGAGGTGCCTGCGGCCAGCGCCGACAGCAGCGTCAGCGGCTCCAGCGTGGGCGCGCCGGCCAGCGCCACGTTATCGGCGAAGAAGATCGCATCCAGGCAGGCGTCTTCGGCGATGCGCGCCTGCTGCCGGTACAGCTCGAACAGCGGCGCCTGCAGGTCGGTATCCGGATGGCACCAGGCCGCCACGTGGTGGCCGTAGGGGACCAGGAAGGCGCTCAGGCTGAGCCGGCGGCGTTCTTGCGTCGATGCGCTCATGTCAGAACTCCTTGCGCGCGTTGATGCCGAAGTAGCGGTGGTCGTCGCGCGGCACGGTGCGGTTGACGTAGCCGGTGTTGACGATCAGGTTGGTGGCGTACGCGCGGTCCGTCAGGTTCTTGCCGACCAGGGCCAGGCGCCAGGCGCTTGCACTCGACGACAGCTCGACCGCGGTGTTGACGATGCCGTAGCTGTCCTGGATCGCCAGCGGCGACTGGAACAGGTCGAACTGGGTTTTCGTCTGGTAGCTGTAGTCGGCGCTGAAGTCGGCCTGCAGGCCGTTCGGCAGCGGCACCGCGTAGTTCGCGCGCAGGAAGGCCTTGAAGCGCGGCGAGAACGGCAGCGTCTTGCCGTTCAGCGTGCACGAGGCGGCCGCCGCCGCCGGGCAGTTGAAATCGTCGATGTGGGCGTCGATCCAGGCCAGGGCCGCGTTCAGGGTCAGCTGCGGGGTCGGGCGCGCGGCGGCATCGATTTCGAGGCCGCGCGTGGACACCTTGCCGGCGTTGATCAGGCGCGTGACGATGGCGCCGGCCACGGTGTCGTAGAAATTGGCCTGGTAATTGCCGTACCCGGTGTGGAAGGCGGCCAGGTTCAGCGTCAGGCGGCGGCCGAAGGCGGAACTCTTCAGGCCGACCTCGTACGAGTTCGAGGTTTCCGGCTCCAGCGCACCCGTATCGCGCGCCAGCATGTTGAAGAAGACGTTGTAGGCCGGACCCTTGTAGCCGCGCGACCAGGTCGCGTACAAATTGGCCGTGGGCGCGAGATCGTACTGCAGGCCGGCGCGGCCGGACCAGCCGTTGCGCGCGGTGTCGCCGCGGCTGGACGTCGCCGGCTGCACACCGGAGAAGGCCGTGGCCTGGGTCGAGGTGCGTGCGTGTTCGTAGGACAGTTCATCGCGGGTCCAGCGCGCACCCAATATGGCGCGCCAGCCCGGCGCCAGGTTCAGCGTGCCTTCGCCGAAGGCGGCATAGCTGTCGTTCGTCACGCCATAGTCGGCGCGGCCGCTGTCGACGCGCGCGGCGGTGGTGACGATGCGCTGGTAGACCTCTTCATCCTTGCCGTGCAGGTAGTACAGGCCGGCGACGTAGTCGAGGAACTGCCCGCGCGGCGAGGCCACGCGCAGTTCCTGCGACACCTGGCGGAAGTCCAGCGTACCGATGTCGCGCGAGCCCGGGTAGGCAGCCGTGACGCGCGCCGTTTCCGCGCTGTTGCCGATCGCCGAACCCGAGATGTATTGGGTGTTGTCCCAGTCGCGCACGGCGCTGATCGAGGTGAAGGCATAGCCGCCGCGGCGCCAGTCGACCTGGGCCGACAGGCCCTTGTTGGTATCGAAGATGGCGGGCGCGATGTCGGCATTGATGGCGCGGTTTTCCGGTCCCGCCGCCACCGGCAGCAGAGCGCGCGCGAAGTCGGCGTTGCTTTGCTGGTAGGCGGTCTGCGCCGGAGACGCGTCGGACTTCAGCCAGTCGGCAATCAGGGCGATGCGGATGTCGGCATCCGGCGTGATGTCGATGCGGGCGCGCGCGCCCTTGCGGCCGTAGCCGTTGACGCGGCCGCCGCCGGCGTGCAGGTTGCCGACGTTGCCGTCGTAGTCGGACCAGGTCGCGACCAGGGACGCGTTCACCAGCCCGGGCGCGAGGCTGCCGTTCACGCCGGCGCGCACGCGCCGTTCGTCCTGCTGGTACAGCGAGACGTCGACGAAGCCGCCGGGCTGCGCCGCGGGTGCCCGGCTGACGATGTTCAGCACGCCGGACGAGGCGTTCTTGCCGAACAGCGTGCCCTGCGGGCCGCGCAGCACTTCGATGCGGTCGATGTCGAGCAAACCGATCGTGGCCTGGCCGGGACGCGCGAACACGACGCCGTCGACCACGGTGGAGACGGTCGGCTCCACGCCCGGCGAGGTCGAGATGGTGCCGACGCCGCGCACGAAGATGGTCGAATCCTTGTTGCCGCCCTGCTGGCGGAAGGTGGCGCTCGGGACTTCCTGCACCACGGTGTCGATGGCGGTGCGGTTGCCGCGTTCCAGCTGCTCGCCGTCGACCACCGACACCGCCACCGGCACCGACTGCAGCGAGGCTTCGCGCCGCGTGGCGGTGACCGTCACCGTCGGGATCGCCGCTGCGATCGTCTCGGTGGCGGCGTCAGGCGGCGCGGCAGCGGCGCCCTCCTCGGCCGCCATGGCGAGCGTGGCGCCGAGCAGAAGGCCGGTGCCGGCGGCCGCGTGGATCCAGGTGTTCTTGTTCTGTCGCTTCATTGCTTCCCTCGTTCTGTCCATATGCGAATTTCTGCTCACGCAGCGCGCAAAACCTGCTTCGTTTTCGGCCTCGGCGCTGCTACACTTTTTTCATGGTACCGATACCATCGAAGTGTCAGTGAACCCAAAAACGAAGTCAAAGAATTAAAAAACGCATCGATATCCGCTTTGAGAATATGACTGAACAACAGGGACGCAAGCGGCGCGGCTCGGGCCGCGCCACCATCCACGACGTCGCGCGCCTGGCCGGTGTCGGCTCGATCACCGTGTCGCGCTACCTGAAGCAGAGCGGCCAGGTGTCGGACGAACTGGGCACGCGCATCGCGCAGGCGATCCGTGAATTGAACTACGTGCCGAACCTGGTCGCCGGCGGACTGGCCTCGGCGCGCGGCCGCATCGTCGGCATGGTCATTCCCAACATCTCGGGGCCGATCTTCGCCACCACCATCCAGGCCTTCAACGACACGCTGAACCGCCACGGCTTCCAGGTGCTGCTGGCGTCCAGCTATTTTTCGAAGGAGCAGGAAGAGAACGCGGTGCGCGCCTTCCTCGGCTGGTCGCCGGCGGCGCTGGTAGTGACCGGGCGCTTCCACACGCGTGCGACCGAAGCGCTGCTGGCCGCCAGCGGCATCCCGGTGGTCGAGACCTGGGACTACGCACCGCGCCGCAAGCCGATCCAGGTCGGCTTCTCGAACCGCGAGGTCGGCGCCCAGGCCGCGCGCCACCTGCTGGCCAAGGGCTACCGCCGCATCGCCTTCGTGCAGAACAGCGTGGCCGGCGACTTCAGCGCGCTGGACCGGCGCGACGGCTACGCCGCCGTGCTGGCCGAACACGGCATCGAAGCCTGGACCCACGCACCCGGCGCCCCGGCGCCCTTCGATGCCGGGCGCGAGGCCCTGGAGGCGCTCACGCGCGGCCGCAAGAAGGCCGACGCCATCATCTTCGCCAACGACAACCTGGCCGCCGGCGCCCTGCTCGCCTCCCAACGCATGGGCCTGGCCGTGCCGGGCGAATGCGCGCTGATGGGTTTCGGCGACTACCCGTTTTCGCCGCTGCTGCTGCCCAGCCTGACGACGATCCGCCCGCCCGGCCGCGAGATCGGCGAACTGGCCGCGCGCCGCATCCTGGAAGCGCTGGGCGAGATCGAGCCTGAAGACGCGAGTCCGCACCTGAACCTGCTCGGCTGCGAGCTGGTCGAGCGCGAAAGCGCATGAATTGACAGACGATATGGAGAACGCAATGAAACGATGGATGAGCGCCCTGGCGCTGGCGGCAGTCACCCTGGTCCCGGCGCAGGCCGCGGAACTGGTCCGGATCGGCTTCCAGAAGGGCGGCGGCCTGGCGCTGATGCTGAAAAAACAGGGCACGCTGGAGCGGGCGCTGGCGCCGAAGGGTATCAGCGTGAGCTGGGTGGAATTCCCGGCCGGGCCGCAGATGCTGGAGGCGATGAATGCCGGCAGCGTCGATTTCGGCGCCACCGGTGCGCCGCCGCCGATCTTTTCGCAGGCGGCCGGGGCCGACCTGGTCTACGTCGGCGCCGAACCGCCGCCGGTCAGCAGCGAAGCCATCATCGTCAAGCCCGGCTCGCCGATCCGCAGCGTGGCCGACCTGCGCGGCAAGCGCGTCGCCTTCCAGCGCGGCTCGGGCTCGCACTTGCTGCTGGCGGCGGCGCTGGAACGGGCCGGCCTGGGCATGCGCGACGTCCAGGCGATCTACCTGCCGCCGTCCGAGGCGCGCGCCGCCTTCGAGGCCGGCGCCATCGACGCCTGGGTGGTCTGGGACCCCTACCTGGCGGCGGCGCAGCAGGCCTACCGTCCGCGCGTCATCGCCGACCGCAGCGGCCTGCTGCCGGCCTACGGCTTCTACCTGGCGCCGCGCCGCCTGGTGCAGCGCGCGCCGGATACGGTGGCCACCATCCTGGAACAGTTCGCGGCGGCCGGGCAATGGTCGAACACCCACCAGAAGGACATGATCGAGATGATGGCACCCCAGGTCGGCGTGTCGAAGGACGTGATTGCGACCTGGCTCGGACGCGCCCACGCGGGCACCATGCCGGTCACGGCCGAGATTGCAGCAAGCCAACAAAAAGTCGCTGACTTATTGTATCGGGAGAAAGTTATTCCCAGGCCAGTGAGCATCGCAGGGCAGGTCTGGGAGTGGAAGCGCAAGTCGCAATAATATTTTTCAACGTTTTGTTACATTTTCCTCACTCAGCAATAAAAAAAAGATATCTATTGTGCTCCACAAGTGCGGATTGCTTCATATAATCAAACTCGGCTTTGCAAGGGGATGCGCTTGCTGCGAACCTGGCTGGCAAGCGGACGTACAAAGTCCATTAACACACATAAACTTAAGCGAGTAAAAACATGGCGACTGGCACTGTTAAATGGTTCAACGATGCAAAAGGTTTCGGCTTCATCACCCCGGACGGCGGTGGCGAGGACCTGTTTGCGCACTTCTCGGCAATCAACGCTCAAGGCTTCAAGTCGCTGGCTGAAAACCAGCGCGTGAGCTTCGAAGTGACCACCGGTCCGAAGGGCAAGCAGGCTGCCAACATCCAGCCGCAGTAATCCCCTCAGGGATTGTTCCCTTCGGGGAATATAAAAAAAGCGCCGCATGCGGCGCTTTTATTTTTCCGGTATGCCCCGGGGCGGCTCAGGGGATCGGGATCGCGTTGCTCGGCAAGGTGTTCTTGCGACCATCGGTCAGCGATGCCAGCCGCAACACGAGCTGCGCCCTGCCCTCGCGGATCGCCTTCAGCACATCGGGCGCCTTCCATGTGCTGTCATGGAAGCTGTTGATGTAAAGCTCGCGCTGCGCGGTGCCGCCGTCGGCCAGGCCGGCGTCGCCGAAATACAGCCGCATGTCCTTGGAAAACGTGTTGCGGTCCGAATCGATGACCGGCTTGTTTTCCCCCTTGATGAACAACTGCAGGTGGAAAGCCGCATCGCTCAGCGTCACGCCGGCGTGGTTGGTCACCGTCATCTGGATGTTCGGCTCCTTGTCGCCGAAGCTGTCCGCCTTCAGCGACAGCACGAGCTTGCCGACGTCGAGGTGGCTGTCGCTCAGCACCACGTGCTCGCCGGTCTGGAAGCGCTGGCGATAGGTGTCCGCGTCGGTCGTCGGGCTGCCCGCCTTCGGTACGGCCGCGCTGGCGCCGGCCTGGATTTCGGGCCAGGCGCGCGGACCGCCGCCAAAGTTTTCCTTGCGCCCGTCGGACGCTTGCGCAATGCGCAGCACCAGTGTGCGCTTGCCGGCATTGATGGCGTCAGGCAGGTTCCAGCGATCGTCGCCGAACAGGCTGAGCGCTACCTTCCTGCGCGCCCCCGGCGCCAGGCCTTCATCGCCGAAGAACAGGTAGAGCGGCTTGTCGCCGGCCGTCGTATCGACCAGGGGCGCGGCTTCGCCGCCGACATACAGGCGCCCGTCGGCCCGGGCCGACGAGATGGTACGGTCCGAGGTGTTGTGCACGGTGACCGTGATCCTGGGCTCGACGTCCTTGAAACTGCCCTTCGCGTAGCCGAACTGGACCGACTCGACGGCCAGAACGTCGTTGCCGACACCCTGGTGGGTACCGATGGCGACCGGCGCACTTGCCTTATCGCCCCGCCCGCTGGTGCCGGAGGCGTGCGCGCGCGCATCTGCCTGGGTGCTCGCCGGCGCAGCTTCCGGTACCGATGGCGTACCCGGTTCCGCGTTTTGCACCGTGGCCTGTTCCGCCTCGGGCATCGATGCGTCCGGCTTCGGCGGCTGCATCGCCCACCAGACGCCGGCCACGGCCAGCGCGATGCCGCCCAGCTTCAGGAACCCGACATTGCCCTTGCCCCGCTTGAGCGTCCGCTGCTGGCTTACCCGCACGGCGATGGCGTGCACTTCCTGCAACTCCGCGCACACGGATTCGCACTTGCGCACGTAATCCTCGGTATCCTTGAGTTCGTAGCCTTCTTCATGCACGCAGCGGTTGCGCACACGGGCCAGATAGGCAATGCGCTGCTGCAGTGGCTGGGGAATCGGATAGCGGGCACTGTCCAGCTTTTCCCGCATGCCGCGGCCCGTGCCACCGAACTGGTCGGTCAATATGCGCTCGATAGATTTCGCACCGGCAATAATCTTGTTAAGATCCGTCATCGTTGATTCTTAGAAATATTGAGGAGAGCTATGCTGAAGCTGCTGAAAAATTTCTTTAGTGCAAATAATAACTCTACACCAAGCGAATGGACGGATGAAGGCTGGAATGCCGACAGCTACGAAAAAATGCTGACGACCGCTGCGTCGACCGGGGTCGGCAGCATGTTCGGCGGGAATGACGGGGGCGGATTATTCGGGGGGATGTTTGAGGGCACGACCAACACTATGCTGGGCGACGACGCCATGTCCGGTACCAGCATGTTCGATGACACGAGCCGGCCCATGTTCAACATCGATGGGACACCGATGGTCGGTGATGTCGATATCCATGGCAACTTTTACGGCATGACCAGCAGCCACACCACGTTCGACACGCACTCCTCTTTCGACAGTGGCAGCAGCTGGTCCTCGAGCAGTGACAGTTTCGGCAGCAGCTGGTCGAGCGACAGTCATTTCTGAGCGATAAACGCTGTCCCGCTCCCGGGGCCGGGAGCGGGTGACATCAAACCGGAGTCAGTGGCAACCGCAGCTGCCGCTGCCGCAACCGCCGCCCGATGCCGCCGCCGGCGCCTCAGGCACCGGTTCACGGCCGCTGTCGCCGAAGTAACCGGCGGCATGCAGGCGGCCCACGTAGTCATGCCAGAGCGCCTTTTGCTCGTTGCCGAGCTTGTACAGGTAATCCCAGGTGTAGATGCCGGATTCGTGGCCATCGGTAAACAGCGGCTTGACGCCGTAGTTGCCGACCGGTTCGATGCCCTTGATGCCGACGTCGCGCTTGCCCACCTGCAGCACTTCCTGGCCGGGACCATGGCCCTGGACGGCGGCCGATGGGGAATACACACGCATCAGTTCGAAGGGGATGGAAAATTCGCTGCCGTCGTCGAAGGCGATTTCCAGGAGTTTGGATTGTTGACGGACGGTCAGGTTGGTTGGGATAGGCATGATGTTGGGTACTTGTGAGGGTAAGGCTTACCGATATTCTAGCGGCTTGCGAACTTGCGCGTGATCGCCTCTACCAATTGCGGCAATAGCGCTTTGCGTTCTGCCAACACGGCCGCGTCGGTCGAACGCACTGCCTGGGCCCACACCGGCGCCGGGAAATGCGCATCGTCGGCGTAGCGCGGAATCACGTGCCAGTGCAGGTGCGGCACCACATTGCCCAGGCTGGCGACGTTGACCTTCAGCGGCGCCATTACCTCTCGCAGCGCCTGCTCCAGCTTCCAGACGGCGTCGTTGACCAGCAGGCGGTCGGCATCAGGCAGGTCGCTCATCTCGCGCACATGATCCTTCCAGATCACGCGCGCGAAGCCGGGATAATTGGCATCGTCGGCCAGGATGACGGCGAACTTGTCGTTCTCGAACACCTTCGGCACGTCCAGCGCGCACAGTTCGCAACCCGCCACCCGCGTCATACCAGCACCCGCTCGATGCCGCCGTTGTTGGCCTTGGCCACGTAGTCCGGCATCCAGTTCTCACCCAGCAGGTGCCGCGCCATCTCGACCACGATGTAGTCGGCGGTGGTGCCGGCGTCTTCGTTGTAGCGCGACAGGCCCTGCAGGCAGGACGGGCAGCTGGTCAGGATCTTGACCTGGCCGTCGAAGCCGTCGGCGCGCAGCTTGTCCGCGCCCTTCTCCATTTCCTGTTCCTTGCGGAAGCGGACCTGGGTCGAGATGTCCGGACGCGAGATGGCAAAGGTGCCCGACTCGCCGCAGCAGCGGTCGTTCTTCTCGATCTTGACGTTGTCGACGGTCTGCACCAGCGCATTCACGGTCTTGATGGAATCCTGCAGCTTCATCGGCGTATGGCAGGGGTCGTGGTACATGTAGCGGGTACCGGTCACGCCTTCCAGCTTGACGCCCTTCTCCAGCAGGTACTCGTGAATGTCCACGATGCGGCAGCCCGGGAAGATCTTCTCGAACTCGTAGCCCGCCAGCGAGTCGTAGCAGGTGCCGCACGAGACCACGACCGTCTTGATGTCCAGGTAGTTCAGCGTGTTCGCCATGCGGTGGAACAGCACGCGGTTATCG